>Ga0302275_10000106_pt1 | contig 88734 bp, 61 predicted proteins | sample III_Bog_N2_2_FD_200229 | JGI IMG/M metagenome (GOLD analysis project Ga0302275, IMG submission 200229) | Peat permafrost microbial communities from Stordalen Mire near Abisko, Sweden - III_Bog_N2_2 | ecosystem: Environmental > Terrestrial > Soil > Wetlands > Peat | place: Sweden: Abisko... | reverse complement strand
CTGGTGTTGAAAGCGTCCCCGGCATCGAAAAAACAGCGGCCACACCGCCAAAACGAGTTCTCAGAGCATCAAAATGCCTCGAATGCCGACGCGCTCACCGGGGCCGGGGGATTTTGCAAGAAGCTCCCTTGTTTGAGAATTTCAAACCCTTTGACATCCCCGCGTCCGTTGCCGCTTCCATGTTGGCGCCGAGCCAGCGGTAATAAACTTCGGACGGAGCATGAATTGTCGAGACCATCGAAAGGCCGCCGAGGGCATCTACTGGGTCCGGCTGGGAGAAGGATCGCTTGAAGGCGCGCTGATGATTATTGATGTATATTTCGACTTCAGCATGTTTGAAAGGAAGGTCCCTTAACACTTCGGTATCCGTCGATAGCGCAGAGTGAAGGATCTTGAGCAGCGTGGTTTTTCCACTTCCGTTTAACCCGAAGAAGACATTGAAATCGCGGTTAAGCGTGGCGGAATAAGGCTTTGTCCTTCCGGCTAACCCCTCGATTTCGAATCTAACTATATGAGCCATTTCTGCGATTCCTCCAGTTGTCGGCATGGGCTTGCCGCCAGTAGCGGCAACACTCTTGTCGAGTCAGTCGAAAGCGCAATTATATTCGCTGGGTGTCCAGGCCCGTGCTCTTCCGTCCGCCCGCCGTATAAGAACGGGCAGTTGACGGACAGCAGTCCCTTTCCTCGCACTAGGCGCGGAGTTTAAGCGGCACTTTGGGTCTGTGATCGAAAGCGCTATGTCAGGAAGCTACTGCCGATTTGGATTCGTCCCGCTAAGTCGGGATATGGCAAGGTTTTTCGGAGGGCTTGAAAGAGGTTCGGATGCATCGGCGCGCATCTGGAGGTTTCTTCCCGATGCACGTCCTTTGGGCTGGGCGGAGTTTTCGCAGAGGTTGTTTCAGGAGCTACGGGGATTGCCTCGGGGGCTGAACAGGTTGCGGAAAAACTCTGGATCTTGCGTGAAATGAAGGAAGGCGTCCCTCAGGGGCTAAAGCCCGCCTTTATTTTCAGCTAGATGCGGCACGACTAAAGTCGTGCCCTGACACTTCTTGCCTCTCCCGTTGAGTTTTCCGCAAGCTGTAAAGCCCACGTCCTTTCTAAGCTTTGTTGCGGCACGACTGAAGTCGTGCCCTGTTACAAAGCGCTTGCGAATCCCGGCTCGAGTTTGGCTCAATACGCCTGGAGTTGGGCTCAATATGCTTGGAGTTGGGCCTAATAGGCCTGCAACTGGTCGAGGGGGAGGCGGACGCGGAAGCAGGTGTCGCCGGGCTCGGAGCGGACGCTGATGTGGCCGCAGTGCTTGCGGACGATGCGCATGGCGTTGTCGAGGCCCAGGCCTAAGCCCTGGCCGGGAGGCTTGGTGGTGAAGAAGGGCTCGAAGATGCGGTCCTGCAACTCGGCGCGGATGCCGGGGCCTGAGTCCTGGATCTCCACGAGCATCATGTCGGCCTCAAGGCGGGCGGAGATGCGGAGCTGGGCCTGGATGCCGAGGCCGTCCATCTCGGCAATGGCTTCGAGCGCGTTTTCGATGAGGGCGGTCCAGACCTGGTTGAGCTCGCTGCCGTAAGCGCTGATGCGGGGCAGGTCGGGGGCGTATTCGCGGATGACCTGGACGTTGCCGATGCGCGACTGGAGCATCTGCAGGGTGGCGTCGAGGCCGGCGGGCACATCGACTTCGAGGATGGGCGCGCGATCCATGTAGGAGTAGGCCTTGATGGCGCTGATGAGGTCGAAGATGCGGGCGGTGGAGTTGACCAGCGTGTCAGTGGAACGCTTGGAGCGCAGGTAGCGGGCAAGGTACTGGAGCAGGACGCAAATCTCGGTCTCTCCGACGAGGGCGGGGAGCTGCTCAAGGTCGACGATGGTGACGGAGTCCTCGGCCAACTGCGCGGCGATTTCCCATGAGTCAGGGCAAGCGATGGCGTTGAGCCAGGTGCGGATGGATTCTTCGCGAGCGATGAGGCTGGCGGCCTGCTGGTCGGCGGGCTGGGGTTTGCGGTCGAAGATATTCTGTTCCCAGTTTTCGATGGACTGGATCTGCTCGTCGGTGAGGCAGAGGTTTACGAGCTTGAAGCGGTTTTCGCGGTTGGCGCGGAGCTCGGTGACCAGGCTGGCAGCGGCGCGCTGGGCGGCGGATGCGGGATTGTTCAGCTCATGGGCCAGATTGCCGGCCAGCTTGCCGAGGGCGTTGAGCTTCTCCGCTTGCTGCTCGATGCGGGTGACCTCGCGGACACGGTCAAGAAGCGTGGAGACGACGCGCTGGCCCATGGTGGGGATGGCCTTGAGCATGTCGTCGAAGACGGATTTGTGAACGGCGAGGACCCAGCAATCGGTGATGGCGAAGCCCTGTCCGCCGTAGCCTTTCATACGGGAAAAGGGCAGCAGGCCGGTCATTTGTCCGGCGCGGCCGATGAAGAGGGCCATGGGGCCACCGTGCTGGCGGCGGACGTGAATTTCTCCTTTGAGGATGAGCATCATCTGCTCGGCCGGGGCGCCTTCTTCGAAGAGGACTTCGCCGGTGGCGGCGACCAGCTCATTGCCGTGGCGGGCGAGCCAGAGACGGTCTTCAAGGGGCAAGCCGTGCAGGGGACCGATGCGATCAATGGCCTCCGCGATTTTTTCAGCGGGGGTGGGACAGGCAGGCGGGGTGACGGCGGGGGAGAGCATCCGGGGACCTCCGGGCTAGCAGATTCAGGATAGCCGATTGGGTGAGTGCGGGGATTCACAGGGTGGTGCGGCGAGGCGGGGGTTCGAGGCGGCCCACCCTTCCACGATGAGGCTGTGGAAGGATGGGGCACCCGGCCTTTATAGAAGCGCGGTGTCGGCTCGCCGCGGGTGGCTCCGTCTAACATAAATGATGTGAGAAACGGAGAAGCAGCTTGAGCGGGTCGATTCGGGGTGGGGTGCGCTCCGTGCCGGTGGTGGTGTGGATGGTGCTGGTTGCGCTGGCTTTGCGCCTGGCGGTAATTCCACTGGACACCATTGAGAACCTGATGGACGCCGATCACATTTATGCCTGGGAGCAGGGGAATGTGGCGCGGGCGCTTGTGGCGGGGCATGGGTTTGGAAGCCCGTTTGTTTCGGACCAGGCCTCGGCGATCATGCCGCCTGTGTATCCGCTGATTGTGGCGGGGCTCTTTGAGGTCTTTGGCGTTCATACGGCGGCGTCTATCTTTGCCGTTCATGCGTTCGACTGCCTGACAAACGCGCTGGCTTGCATTCCGATTTTCCTGCTTGGGCGGCGGAGTATTGGGCCGCGCGTGGGGCTGTGGGCGGGATGGGCCTGGGCGTTTTTCCCTTACGGAATTTACTTTGCGGCAGCGTGGGCATGGTCGACGCACCTGCTGCTGCTGAGCCTGTGCTGGCTGCTTTATTTGGCGCAGGAACTCGAGATTTCTCCACGGCTGGGGCTTTGGGCCGGGTTTGGATTGCTGGCGGGTTTTGCAGGGCTTTGCGAGCCTTCGGTGCTGGTGGTGATTCCGTTTCTCATGATTCTAGCTGCGTGGAGGCTGGCCCGTGCGGGGAAACGCTGGCTGGTGCCGGGGGTGGTTGCTTCGCTGGTGCTGGCGGCGGCGATTGCGCCGTGGCTGATTCGGGATGCGGTGGTGTTTCACCGCTTCATTCCCATGCGCGACAGCATGGGGCTGGAGCTTTGGATGGGCAACAACGGGTACTCCGAACGGTGGACCAGCGACCAGCTTCATCCGCTGCACGACGCTCAGGAACTGGCGCTCTACAACAGCATGGGCGAGCTGGCCTACATGGATCGCAAGGCGCAGCAGGCAAGGGACTACATTCGCGCGCATCCGGGTTGCTATGCGGGGATGTGTGTTCGCCGTTCCCTGTATTTGTGGTATGGGTATTGGAGTTTCGATCGGGCGTATCTGGCCATGGAGCCAATGGACCCGGAGAACATTCCGTTTGCCGCATTCATGACCGTCTTTGGGATGATTGGGCTGTTCACGTTGTGGAAACGCAAGCGGCTAGAGGCGGTGCGGTATGGAGGGGTGCTGATTCTGTTTCCGATGACTTACTACTTCACCCATCCAGAGCCGTACCATATGAGGTCGCTCGATCCGCTGCTGCTGATATTTGTTTGCTATACGATTGTGTCCTGGCGCGAACGGGCACGGGAGCGTGTTGGGCTGGCTACGGAAAGACCTGCAACCCAGGATGCTTGAGGAATTGCCGATGCGGCGGATGAAGGCTGGTGCTATCATCCTGCAGGCAGTGGAATGCTCCAAGCCGGATTTGGGTCGGGCTTCGCGGCTCGATTCGGTCCTCTCTGGGGATACCCCAGGGGAACGTGAATAACTCCTCAATTCGTCGCGTGATCTTAACTGCGCGCTGCGCAGACAGGATCACGCAGGGTCAGACTCGTTGGGGCATTCCGCTGTTTTTCTGCGATGCTGGTTCCATCTTTTTATTCTGCGATGGCGCGGTCGATTCTCGCCGGGGAAGCGGCGGTGGATTCCATTGTGGCGCGGGTTCACGGGACGCTTGGTAGAAAATGGCGTTGGGCGCGTGGGCTTGCGGTGCGCTATGTGAGCGCGTTTGGCTCGCAGGTTCGGCCGAGGCGCAGGGATGTTGTTGAATTCCTGTGGGCGGACGAAGGACTTCGCTATGCGGAGCACACATACAAAGGCAAATTGAGGATTGCGCAGTGGGTGGCGGAACCTGCGCGAATGCAGCCTGCGGATGCGGCGCGGGCTTGGGCGATTCCGAGAATAGAGACGGTGGGGGAACTGGCGGCTTGGCTTGGCTTAGACGCAAGCGAGCTGGAGTGGTTCGCGGATTTGAAGCGGCTCAATGCGCGCGTGGGGAGCGGCGACGGGCCGGTTAGTCACTATCATTACCGTGTGCTGGCGAAAATCAGCGGTAACATACGACTTATCGAAGCGCCGAAGAAGAGGCTGAAGGAGTTACAGCGAGTTATCCTGCGCGAGTTACTGGAGAAGATACCGACTCATCCCGCGGTACATGGGTTTCTCAAGGGACATTCCATCAAGACATTTGCCGCGCCGCATGTGGGGCAGCGCGTGGTGCTGCGGATGGATTTGCGGGACTTCTTTCCTTCGATTTCAGAGGCGCGGGTGCAGGCGCTCTTTCGGACGGCTGGGTATCCGGATGGAGTCGCGGATTTGCTGGGAGGACTCTGCACGAATGCCGCGCCGCGCAGAATGTGGAAGACACTTGGCAAGGGATTGGACCCGCTGGCGATGGTGGAGGCGCGGGCGTTGTATGCGTGGAGGCACTTGCCGCAGGGCGCGCCCACTTCGCCGGCGCTGGCGAATCTCTGTGCATATCGCGTGGATTGCCGCTTGAGTGGACTGGCGGAAGCGTCGGGGGCGGTGTATACGCGCTATGCGGACGATCTGGCGTTTTCTGGCGGTGCGGAATTTGCGCGTTGCGTTGAACGATTTGCTTTGCGGGCGGCGGCGATTCTGATGGAGGAGGGATTTGCGGTTCATCATCGCAAGACGCGCGTGATGCGGCAGGGGGTGCGGCAGTATCTTGCGGGGCTTGTGACGAATGAGCGGTTGAATGTGGTGCGCGCCGATTTCGATAGGCTCAAGGCGATTCTGAAGAATTGCGTGAGGCATGGAGCGGAGAGCCAGAATCGCGAGGGGCATCCGGCATTTCAGCTGCATCTGAATGGGCGGGTGGGGTTTGTAGAGATGGTGAATGCCGCGAAGGGTGCGCGGCTAAGGAGGATATTCGAGCGGATAGTGTGGTGAAGCGGTACATAGGCGATTCGGCCAAAGCACGGTTGCGGTTCGCAGCCACTCCCAATGGGGTGCGCAGCCCTCGCCGCGTCTTTGCATTTGCGGCTAGGGTGGGAGTAGGCTTCCGATGCCATGCCATCCAGTCTCAAACGGTATCAACAGGTGGGAGATTCTCACTTCCTGACATTCAGTTGTTGGGGCCGGAAGCCCAACTTTGACAATCCAAAGGCTAGCCAAAGATATTTGAAACTTTGACCTCACCGGCCGTCGGTCCGATGACCTTGTTGTCAAGACGAGAACACACGAGGACGACCGATGGAGACGTTCACCAAGCTGTTTGGCAGCCTGCTTGTTTTGTATATCGCTGCTCCGACCGCATTGTCATCAACGGGTACCTCCGTGTGTTGTCCCGGCCGGAATTTCGTTCGGACGGTGTTCGGTAATCCGGTGGTAAGCAAGGAAGTTCTCAGCCAGCGCACCAACAATTACCGGAACTAGGTGGAAGCCTACGCCCGGAACCACGGAATCCCGATGGAATGGGCCGAAAGGAACGTCCGCAAAGAAGACTAACAGAAAGGACGGTTCAGAAATACGGGACGATCGCGATCCAACTTCGATTCGAGGTTTACTTGCTGGGCTCGGGCAGAACTTCAATGGCATTCACGAGTGGATAGTTGATGACGGGCGAGAAAAAGAGTTCTATTTTCCCCTGCGCGGTCGCTTGAACATTATCAAAGGTCTTCACAAGAGGTCTCGCGCCGCCTTCGTTGAGAATGTCGAAATCCTTGAGCAGAGCAACACCATTGCACCAAACGTCGAAGACCCGGCTGCCAGGACCGCCGATGCCGGCGTTCTCTTTGCCAAACCATGGTTCCTGGAAATATAGCCGTACACGGTACTTTTCGAGAGGAACAACCGGGAGGATATATCGGAAGTTCCCAACGCGATGGGAACCGTACACCCCTGTTTGCTCGTTCTTAACCACCTTTGCGTGCTGTCCGGGGCGTCCCCCGATAACATAGCGGTCGGGGAGCCAGAGATTCCCTTCGGGATCTTTGTAGGGCTTCGATCCAGCGACAATTCTGATGGGCAACAATGCTTCCGAAGGAGCGGGAAGAATCTCCACAGCTTTCATTGCGGAGATTTCGCCGACGAAGTCGATGTGAATGGTGCCATCGTTTTCGGGGCGAACGCCTCGGAAGACCTTGGTATCGGCGATGAAATCGCCACCAGCATCGTCTACAAGATCCAAGGAGATGTTTTCTCCCCCATTCAGAGAAAATACGGATCGGTCTGTGGCCTCGGGCAGGTCAGAAGCTTCCGCAAAAAGCAGATGCACCTCATAGATTCCAGGATCGACGGGAAAGACGCAATGAGCGTGGCCGCGCAGCCCACCGAGGAAAATGGCCGGGTCTTCGGTGCCAGCAATCCGTTGGTTCGATTCGGAAAGGTTGGCGCCACCTGTACAGTAATTCCCTGGCATCCAAGTGTTTCCCGCCTGATCGATGTAGGGCTCGCGGCCTTTACCCAATAAGGCACGTACGGGGTGTCCCTTTACGACACTGCTCGTCTTGAGGTCTGGAGTAGCGCCGGAGGTCGAATGGGCTCTGATATGCATGCCCACAAGGAGGATTCCTACGAGGAGAACAGAGAATGCCAGTGCAACTCCGGATATCAGCCATCTCCGCCTCGCAGCGCCAGGTTTAACAACAATTCCTTCAGCGGATAAAGAAACTTGAATCGTGCTTCCAGAGCCGGAGGAGGGCAGCTTTGCAGTCTCCTCCATGTGGACGAAGGAGGGCGCATACTGCCCGGCTGGAATATGGATTTGTACGGGGCGAGAGGCTCCGGGGCCGGCATGGATCTCCTGGAGGCGTTTTCGCAATTGGTGGGCGGTCACACGGACGATTGTGTCCACCTGGGGATTGAAATCACTTCTGCGTCCGAGAGCTTCAACGGCGAGCGCCTGCTCGGTGATCTGACTCGCCTTACCCTCGAAATGCTTCTCACAGATGAACTTCAGCATCTGGGCGAGGTTGTGGGAACGGCCTAACACTCCGGAAGTCAGCAACCAATCGAGTTCTTCACGCTCTATTTCACTCGCGTTAGGATCAGTTGCCACTTATCAGGTGACTCCGCGTTGGTGCCAAGGTGATTCTACATGAATGTCTCAGGGCTGAAACTTCTCGAATGCCCGAGTGCTGACACTCCGCGCAACTCGCACTCCGCCATTCACCTTCCTTAGCCCATTTCTAACATATATTTAACAGCAATCATTAACAAGGTTAACGTGGGGGCCAGGCGCTCTTCCCTAAACGATTTACTACTCCTTTTCCCGATTCTTTTCGAGCCAGTGGCTTCGTTCACAATCTCGATCACACAGATTTCACTTCAAAATCACAAGACACCGGACCAAGTTCATCGCTAGGCTCACACGCATCGATCTGACTCTGTTTTCTTGCCTCGTCGGAATCTCCGGCCTGTGTTGTCGATGGTTGCCGCCGGTCTTCACGTGGAAGGAGAGAGAGGGCTGATCAAGAGGAATAAAGGAGCAACGCATGAACGCAATTCTTCGGAGACGGTCATTGATCGCATCTTTGGGTAAAAGGCCGAAACTGTTCCTTCACTTGGCGGGTGTCGTACTGCTGCTCGGGCTGGCATTCCTGCCTGTTACGGCGCAGCAAACCACCGGATCTATTGTTGGTACCGTGAAGGATCAACAGGGCGCGGTGGTGAACACGGCTGCCGTAAAGGCAACCAACCTGGACACCGGATATACGCGCACGGCGCCGGCAAACGGTTATGGGGAATACCGCATCGATTACCTTCCCGTGGGCAAGTACTCCATCGAAGCCACGGCTCCCAGCTTTGAACGCTTTGTGCAACAGAATATCGCCCTCGACGTTGACCAGACGCAGACGATCGAAATCAAACTAGTCCCAGGCTCGGAGACTCAGACCATCACTGTCAGTGAGGCTCCCCCAACGGTCAATACCTCTGACGCGGTATTGGGCAGGACCATTGAGCCGGACGAGATCATCGGCCTGCCGCTTGTCAATCGCAACGCCTACGCCGAACTCTCGCTTACCCCCGGCGTGATGGCCAATAGCATGAGCCCCACCTCGAACCCCAGCGGCACACCCAATATGACGGTTGGCCTGCCGTCCGCGGCGGTACAGGTGAACGGCGGGCTCGACTCCGGCAACGGAACCGTCGCATTTTATCTGGATGGCGGCAATAACATTACCGGTATGCGCAACTACGGCAACCCGGCTCCCAATCCCGACGCACTGGACGAGTTCCGCGTCGAGACCAGCGCATTCGAGGCGCAATACGGCGAATTCTCCGGCGCTGTGGTCACGGTAATCACCAAGTCGGGAACCAACAAATTCCATGGCGGATTGTTCGAGTTCAACCGCAATACCGACTTCAATGCCTATCCGTGGAATTCGAAAATAAAGAACCCTTACCACCGCAACAATTTCGGCGGAACCTTCGGCGGCCCCGTCAAGCACGACAAGGCCTTCTTCTTCTTCAGCTACGCCGGTCTGCGCCAGGTTGCCGGAGCGCCGGTGCAAGGGGGTATCGTGCCCACGGCTGCCGAGCGTCTGGGCGACTTTACCGCGGACACGCTCACAAGCCCTATCTACATGCCCGGCACCAAAAAAGCTACTCCTGCGAATGGAACAAACTCTGGCCCCGGTTGCCAGACCATAACCGCGGCTTCTGCCGGGTATTGCATCCCGGCCAGCTCCCTGGACCTGACCGCTGCAAATTTCTTGAACGTAAAAAACACAATCGGTGTTTCCGTTCCGTTGCCCACCGGAGCCCAGGTGAAAAACGGTGGCGGGAATTACGTCAGCGTCTACGTCACTCCGACAGACTCCGACGAATACCTGGGAAAATATGACGAGAACATCGGCAGCAAGGACCATGTAACAGGGACCTACTTCTTTGTGAAGACCACATCGACTCCCGCCGGAAACGGAGGCACGCAAAACATCAATTGGACCGGAGATAAATCCGCGGCGGCTCAGACGAACGTCAACCTCGCCGATGTTCACACCTTCAGCGCTACTATCGCCAATCAAACCTGGCTCACGTTCACGCGGGCAATGGGCGGACGCACTCTCATCCCTGTGACCGGCCCAGCCAATCAAACCCTCGGCAGTTTCGGCTCCAACTTCCTCATCCAGGGACCGCCCGCACTGCCCTATCTGAATATCAGCGGCTATTTTGGCACGGGGAACCCGAACGCCGGCCCGGTCACCGGTTCCGACAACTATGAGTTGCGCGATGTGGTCAGCATGACCAAAGGCAAACACAACCTTTCCCTTGGCGGCGAGTTCGCTCTGGACAAGACCATGTTCCTTGCCAATCTGAATAATTATGGCGACGTTACCTTCGCGACCTCCGCGCCCACCAGCACGGGTAATGCGCTGGCGGACTTTATCACCGGCCAAACCAGCTCATTCGAGCAGGACTCGACTTATGTCACGCATCTGAGCACCTGGCACGTCGCCGCGTTTGCGCAGGACAACTATCGCCTCACGCCCGGTTTCACGGTCAATCTTGGACTGCGGTGGGACATCGATACGCCTCCCGTCGATTCCCATGACAGGACGGCGTCGTTTGTTCCCAACCAGCAATCCACCGCTTCTCCGACCGCGCCGCTCGGCTTGCTGTACCCAGGAGACAAAGGCATCGGCCGCGGCATCATCGGCACGCCGTTCAGCCACATTTCGCCTCGTGTCGGTTTTGCATGGGACCCGTTTGGGGACGGCAAGACCTCGGTTCGCGCCGCAGGGGGCATCTTCTACGGCTCTTACAGCGGCAATGAGTGGAACCAGCCCGGCAACGCCACGCCTTTCGCCATCCGCAACAGCTTTGGCGCCACTCCATCCCTCACAAATATGTACGGGAGCAGCGCTCAGGGTTACGGTTTTCCCAGCGCCACGCCCGGTGGAGGCATCTTCCCGTACACCTATACGCCATCCAAACCAATCTTCTACCCGCAGGCCGGCCCGGAAGGCATCAGCCCGGATATGAAGGATTCTTCTATCTACCAGTTCAACCTTAGCGTGCAGCGGCAGTTGCCTGCCAGAATCAGCTTGACGGCAGCTTATGTGGGTACTCTTGGCCGTAACCTGAACACCTTTATCGACGCCAACTACGCGCCTTATTCGACATTGGGGAAGGGCGCGCTCAGCACATCCGGAACCAATCTGGACACGCGGCGACAGTTCGATGCCGGCATCGCCGGTGCGGCTGGCACCCTGAACGGTCTTACCTACCTGATCTCTGGCCCGACCTCGAATTATAACGGGCTCCAGATTTCGGCGACCAAAACGATGTCAAGCGGCTTCTCAGTCACCGGTTTTTATGTCTGGAGCCGCGCGCTGGAAAGCTCGAACCCGACGGAGAATGGACTGATGAGCGCGCAGGATTTCGGCGTGTTTGGTAATCCCTTCACCGCAACCAACAACAGCCTGGGCGCCATCGGTGGCGGCCTTGGGGAAGAACGCGGCCCCATGGATCAAAACCATGACAACAATGCGGCCATCTCAGGCATGTGGAAACTCGACTACTTCCGCGGATCGAACAGAGTCATGAAAGAAGTGCTCAACGGCTGGCAGATCTCACCGGTCGTCTATCTGATCAGCGGCGCGCCGTTTTCGATGTCCACGGGATCCGACAAGAGCTTTGACAGTGCGAACGCGAACCGCCCCAACGTTGTTGCAGGCGTTAGCCCCAAGCTCGACCCGCACCGCTGCCGTGTATGCGCTGGCAATAGCGTATTGACGTCATGGTTCAACACCGCGGCGTTCGCAGCAAACGGGCCTGGTTTGGGCATCGGCCCCGGCGGCGCCGACGGTAACTCGGGACGCGACTCCCTCACCGGACCGGGCCTCAAGGATATGGATGCGGGCCTGCTCCGCGACGTTCATTTCGAGCGTGGATTGGTGTTCCAGTTCCGCGCCGAATTTACCAATGTCATGAATTGGGTGAGTCTCAGCAATCCGACCTCGACTCTCTCGTCGGGCAACGACGGCAAGATCACCGGTGCGCAGGGTACGCAGCGTGTCATCCAATTGGGCGGACGTTTGACCTTCTAACGTAACTCGAAACGAGTGAAAACCCGGCGTGCTCTTCTGTCTGCAATCAAGGCGGAAGAGCATGACGCAGATGAACACCAAGTTGCGTCTTGGAGCCAAAATGCCTTCTCATTCGGCTCCCATAGCGGGGATGGATGCCTCCAACCATCCCCATTTTTTGCCGGTAATGCCCAATCCCACCAAGGACCCTCGATGAAAGCCAGGCTCGGCGTCGGTTTTGCGATTCTCTTAATCGGTCAAATGATTCTTTACGCCCAATCAGCGTCTACCGTTTTGGTCGATGTGGATCATCGTCAGAGCGTGAGCCTCAACGGCGACTGGCATTTCATCGTCGATCCATACGAGACTGGTCTCTATACGTTCCACCATGAATTGCGCAAGGATGGATTTTACCTGAATGGCGCCGCCGAGCCGGGAAGCGATCACCTGGTCGAATACGATTTTGCGAAGTCTCCCACATTGAAAGTACCCGGAGACTGGAATACGCAGAGCGCCCAGCTTTTCTACTACGAAGGCTTGGTCTGGTATCAGCGAGACTTCGACTTTCAGCCCCAGGCCCACCATAGAACTTTTTTGCATATTGGTGCGGCAAACTACAAAGCACTTATCTGGATCAACGGGCAACACCTCTGCGATCACGAAGGTGGCTTCACCGCCTTCGACTGTGAGGCCACCCAGCAGTTGCATGCGGGAAAGAACTTTATCGTGGTTGCGGTCGATGCTGCGAGACAGGCCGACGGAGTCCCCACGGCAACGACCGATTGGTTCAACTATGGAGGCATCACCCGCGATGTAGCCCTCGTGCAGGTGACCGACAGCTTCATTGACGACTACGACCTTCACCTCAATCACGAACGCGCAGCGGTTGTGGGATGGGTCCATATACAAGATGCAAGCCCAGGAGCAGCCATCTCCGTCGCGATCCCCGAGGCCAATTTGTCGGTCACCGCGCAATTGGATTCCAGTGGAAAGGCATTGATCCGGATTCCCGAAAACGGCTTGCAACTCTGGTCGCCTGAACGGCCCAAACTCTACCGCATTCTGCTCTCAGCGGGAGAGGACAAACTGGAAGATGAAGTCGGCTTCCGAACTATCGAAACGGACGGTCGGAATATCCTGCTCAACGGAAAGCCGATCTTTCTGCGCGGTGTCTCCATGCATGCGGAGGCGCCATTTCGTGGAGGTCGCGCCAACAACGACAAGGATGTCGAAACGCTGCTTGGATGGGCGCGCGAACTGGGCTGCAACTATGTGCGCCTCGCCCACTATCCTCATGACCAGCGGATGACTCGCGCTACCGATCGTCTCGGCATCATGGTCTGGTCGGAGATTCCGGTTTACTGGGCCGAGCATTTTGAAGACCCGGCGGTACTCAAGAAGGCGCAGCAACAATTGAGCGAGGAAATTCGCCGCGATCGTGACAAGGCATCGATTGTTCTCTGGTCCATCGCCAACGAAACACCAAACACCCCGGAGCGAACACGATTCCTCAAAACCCTTGCAAGCGATGTACGGGCTCTCGATTCCTCTCGCCTGGTTACCGCAGCCCTGTTGGTTCGCACAGAAGGTCACGATAAATATATCGACGACTCGCTAGGCGATGCTCTCGATGTGATCGGCGCCAACGAGTACATCGGATGGTATGAACAACGGCCCGAGGACGCCGATACCACGGTGTGGCATATCGCCTATAACAAGCCATTGATCATGAGCGAATTTGGCGCCGACGCGAAGGCCGGATTGCATGGACCAGAGAGTGAACGCTGGACAGAAGAATACCAGGCAAATGTCTTTCGACATCAGATGGGCATGTTGAACCGAATCCCCCAACTGCGTGGCATGAGCCCGTGGATACTGGTGGATTTTCGTTCCCCAAGACGAATGCTGCCCGGCGTGCAGGACGGTTATAACCTCAAGGGACTGATCTCCGATCAAGGTGAAATGAAACAGGCGTTCTTCATTCTCCGGAAAGCCTATCAGGACAAGAACCTTTTCCAACTGAAATAACGATGCAACCTGCAGGGAATATCGATGTTGCCGATCCGACAATGAAAATATGTGGTAATTTGCGTTTTTTGTCTAAGTAGGTTTGGAGAAGGCGACTGATGTGGGCTGTCGGTTCCGGTTGTGAACGGGTATCCAGGCAGGAGCTGTTCCGAAGAGGATTCCCGTGAGGATTGAAATGCCGAGAGTGAACAGCAGCACCGGCCATGAGGGCAGAGGGCTGACCGGAACATAATTGTGCGACCCCGCAACCTCGAACGCAAGATAGAGAATCAGCCGTGTTCCGGCATAGGCCACCGCGATTCCCAGCGCGCCGCCGATGATTGCCAGCAGCACGCTTTCTACCAGAGCCTTGCGCACCAGGCGGAATCGCGAAGCCCCCAGCGCGACGCGGACGGAAACCTGCGCCCGATCTTTCAATCCACGCGCCAGCATCAGGTTTGCGAGATTTCCGCAGGCGACCAGCAGCACACATCCCGCGGCGATAAGCAGGAGCTTGAGTCCGTCCTGGTAATCGTCCCGCATCTCGGCAACGCCCGCACCGCCGGGGACGAGGTGGACCGTCTGCTGCTGCCAGAGCTGCTTTTCGCCCGGCTCCATGTCCGATACATGGCTGGCCAGCCAGTTGTGGAACTCGACGCGCAGCTTGGAATCGAGCGCCTGCGGATTGGGGCCGGGACGAACTCTTCCCAGCAGGTCGAGGTAGTTGCCATTCGGGCGTTTGGGCCGCGAAGTAGGCCCCTCCATCACATTTTCGGAGGCGATCGAGATCCAGAAGTCCGGCATGCCCCAGCCGGACAGCGTGGCTCCATAGAATCCCGGCGGCGTGACGCCGATGACGGTGAACGGGTGCCCGTTGATCTGGAAATTTGCGCCGACTACGGCAGGGTCCGAGCCATATTTCGTTTGCCAGGTTCGAAAGCTCATGACCGCAACCAGCGGGGCGTTTTCCTGGTCGTCGGCGTCGCTCATCAGGCGGCCGATCCAGGGCTGTATGCCCAGGGTGCGGAAGAAATTCCCGGAGACGTGCTGCCCGTTGAACGTGTCTGTCTGTGCCTGCGATCCACGCCGGACGCCGAGCGGAGAATTGCCGGCTTGCAGGGCAGCAAGGTCGGTGAACTCGGGCGTATTTTCGCGGAAGTGTCTGTAAGCTTGCCAGGAGAAGAGCGCAAAGTCACCGTCGTCGCCCTGCGTATACCCGCCCCAGTTGCAGCAGCGGATCTTGTCCCCGATACGCCATAGCTCGTTCGGTTTCGTCACGGGCAGCGACTTGAGCATGACCTGGTGTACCAGCGTGAAGATGGCCGTGGTGGCGCCGATTCCCAGGGCTAAGGTGACGACTACCGTAGCCGCAAATCCAGGGGCTTTCCGCAATTGCCTTAGTGCGTCGCGCAGGTCCGCCAGCATTGGCTCTCTCTCCTCTTGCAAGTTTCAAATAGATGCTCTGGGAAGTTGACAAACGCTATTTTCAGCGAACGTTGGCTTGGCCCAAGGCAGGGCTTGTTACGTGTCGCTGAGGCGATTCGCTGCTCATGAATGGGGCTGGTTGAGGGTTTGGGTTTCCCGCCCTTGCGACAGGAAAAAGTCGCAAGAACGGGGCACGGAGCTTCTGTGGCGGTCCAGCCCTGCCTGGTGCTCGGGACGGCGCCGCGGCGATTGAAGCCGCGGCGCACTGCTGGAAATCAATGGATATGAATTTCGCCGGAACCGGTTTGCGCGCGAATCGTGGGACCGCCGCCGTTCAAGTTGCCCCGGATGTGATGGTGATCGAACGAGCCCTGCACCGTCATCTCGTGGTCGGTGGACACCGACCCTGATCCCGTGGACACATCGAGTGTGGCCGGAGCATTGCCGGTCCAGAGTTCGATGGTGCCTGACCCGGTTTGCAGTGTCCATGATGCGGAGGGTGTACCGCTCGCCTTGATGTCGCCGGAACCGGTCTGTCCGTGGAAACCGCCGTGAATGTCCTTGAGCTCGATATCACCGGAGCCGGTTTCTGCGATTACTTCGCCCTGGCCTGACTGCTCGGCGACGATGTTGCCTGAACCGGTCTTCACCGTGATTGGCCCCTCCAGGCCGGTGGCGTGAATATCGCCGGAGCCCGTCTGGAGCTTGGCGTTTTGCCCCACGCCTTCATCGACGATGTCGCCTGAGCCGGAGTTGGCGGTAAGCAGTGTGCCGGCGGGGGCCTCAATCTGGTAGTCGATGCTGATGCCGTGCCAATGCTCCTCATGCTGGCCAACGCGAATCGAATCGCCGCTTTGCTCGATGGGCGGATTGGCGGCGATCTGGCGGGCCTGCTCTTCACTGCCTTCGTGGTTCACGTGGATCTTTCCATGGATGTGGATCTGGTTGCCGGAACCGCGCGTGATGTGAATATCGCCCGAGCCGGTAGAGACCGCGAGTTGGACGGCGCCACTTGCAGAAAGCGTGCGGTCAAAGGACAACGGTCCACCTTCCTGCCTGCCGCCCGCGGCCATAGCGACGACGGGCGCCATGCGAATCACAGGCGCAGGTGAGGCAGCCGCAACCAATTGAATCGCGGGCTCCGCAGCCTGAGGCTTCAACTCAGGAATGGATGCCAGAACAGTCGGAGACTCTGTCTGCAACTGCGGCAGCGTCTGGTCGCTCACCTGAATTTCCTCCGCGACGGCTTCGGCCATTGGGCTCTCGAGTTGCTTCGCGGCCGGGAATGCAGACGCAGCTACGGTGAGCGCGGCAGCCGAAACCGGTGAAGTAGATTGCGTGTCGGCGGCTGCCTTTACGCGGACGAGCGCGGTGGAGGCAAACAGCGCCAGCGGCACCAGCGCGACAGCTACGAGGGCGCGGCGTCCGCCGGCAAAGCACTGGCGGAACACATTGTCGTTGAGCAAGCGTTCGATGCGGCGGGACAAACTACCAGGACGTGCCATGGCGACTCCTATAGAGATTCGGCGCGGGGCAACCGCGAATTCGAGCAGGATCTGGGCGTAGGCCGTGCGGCTCGCAGCTTCTTCCATTGCGGCGCGGTCGCTGATGGCCTCGGCCAGCTCGGCGAGTTCATGCTTGAGCCACCAGCCAAGCGGGCTGAACCAGACGAGGGTGGCGTAAAGGCTGGCGAGCAACTGCAGGTAGAAGTCTCCCTGGCGGACGTGTGAGCGCTCGTGGGCAAGGACGATACGAAGCTTCTCGCTGTCCCAGGTTGCGTAGTCCGCGGGTAGCAGGATGCCCGAACCAATGGTGATCGGCGAACCGACTTTGCTGCTGGCCCGGATATGAAGCGAAGCGGCATCGTATAGCAATTGGCGGGCTGGGACCGGTGTGGCCGTGCGCCACAGGCGAATCGTCGTGAAAAGACCCAGAGCAAGGCGGACAAGAAAGAGTGCGGCGATACTGCAATAGAGCGTGAGAGCCAGGAGGATGGGAGAGACGGCGATGTGCCGGATGGATGTGGGCGATTGCGTTTCCTGCAAGCGATCGGTGTTGTATACGATCGGCTGAGCGGAAGAAGATGCCGATCTGTCAGGAATAAAGGCTGCGTCCCGTCCCGGCTTGGCGGCTGGATGCGTGCGTGCGGTGCGGGACGACAGTGCGCCGCCGGGCGGTGCGCTTGCCTGCCCAGGTGTGGGAGGCTCTTGGATCTTCGCAGGATCGCTTTGCGGGATGGGTTCGATGGGCGGCACGAATTTGCTTTCCGAACCGCTCTTGGCCTGGATGCGGGCCTGCAGTTCTTGGAGCAGCGTCATGGGATGAGCGGGAAGAACAACGCTGACTCCCGCAGGCAGCGGATGCCACTGCGCCGTGAAAGGCAACAGCAGCGGCATGGCGAGCGCGGAGACCAGCACCAGACCCCAGGCGGCCTTCTGCGCCAACACGTTGCGGACCCGGAAGATGCGCAGACCCACCGAGACTGCCAATCCGACGAGGAGCGAGCGCAGGGCTGCTTCGATGAAGATGGGAATCATAGAGCCTCCTTTTTGACGGATGGAACGGCTTTTTGTGCAGCGGCGATGCGGTCGGCCAGGCGCTGGAGCTCGGCGCGGTCAAGCACCTTGGAATCGACCAGGCCGACGAGCAGCGTTTCCACCGAGCCCTCGCAAAACCAGTCCACGATGCGCTTGGCTGCCCGGCCGGCGACGTGTTGGCGCGACTCGGCAGGACGGTAGACGAAGGTGCGATCGTCGACGCTATGCGCGACATATCCTTTTTCTTCCAGGCGGCGAAGGACGGTGCGGATCGTAGAGTCTTTGAGGGGGCGGTCGAGGCCTTCTCTCACCTGGTCCGCGGTGACATTGCCATTGCGCCAGACAATGAGCAGAACATCGTGTTCCAGCTCTCCGAGTTCGGCCGGATCGTGCGGCGGGATAGTATTACCCTTCATAATGTTACCCACTGTAACATACAAGATTGGTGAGCGCGCAAGTAAATTTTTGTGCAGCTTTTTGGATCATTCGCAGCGAAGCGCCTGGGTGGGTTCGATCGAAGCGGATCGCCAGGCGGCCAGCAAGCAGGCCAACACCGCACAGCATCCCAGCAATCGCCACGCTGCCGGAAGTCCAAAGCGCCAGACCCATGGCCGTTCATCCAGGTGGCTAATCGTCTTCCGAGAAGAAGGTCGGCTCCGCTCCCGACCACGAGACCAACCGCCAGACTGAAAACTGGAGCGCGGGTGGCTACCCACAACACAGCGGTGCTCGAGAGACCAAGTCAGGCAGACGAATCTGCTGACCGATTGGATTCGAGTGAGGCCATTAACGCCGGGGATGGACTCTTTGCGGGATTGCTCCAGTGCATCACGATTCCGGCTTCCATCACGTTGTGGGGATCGTAGCCGGGAGGAACGTGCATGAGATGGAGAAACGCGGCAAGGGCGGTTCCAGCGGTCGCCATGAGGAGGAGCGCAAGAGCAATCTGTCCGGCGATCAGTGCGTTGCTCCTTCGGCTTCCGACGTGGCCGGCAATGCTGCGCCGCGTGGTCTGGATTCCGCGGATCAGATCTCCTCTTGATAGGCTCAGTGCGGGGCTCAGGCCGAAAAGAATGCCGCAGGCCAACGCAAGTCCCACGAGAACGCGCGAATCGGGAGGTTGATGCGGATCACCGATTGCGCAGGGAAGGAGGCCGGTGAGAGCCTAGGGAATTTCTCTCGATGGTGTAAATCAGGGATGGCGATTATCCGCGCACATGCTCATGGCGCGACCCTATTCCGACGATTTAGGGCAGAAGCTGTTGGAGGCCTACGATCAGGGCAAGGGATGCCTGGATGAAAGCGGCGTGACCATTTCGATGACACGACTCTACGGACGGCGTCGAGACGGGCGGCGCATCCACGAGGCGGCTCCTCAAGGCAACTGGAAGATTCTGACCATTCTGGGCGCGATAAGCACCCGCGGAACGCGATCGGTAATAAGTGGATCTAACTTTACCTAACCGCAGGGTCGCCGAATCTGAATGCCGCACGCTATCGCCGGCGTTGGGTCTTCAAAAATCGCTCGGCTCATGCAGCTACTGCTGGTGAGGATTGCGCGCCGTAGGCGCCAGATAAATATCTGAGTCATGGCCAGTTTCTAAGCCCGTACGTTGGAGTCCTATAGAGTCAATGTCGAACAGAGAGGCTCGCACTTCTTGAATGGTCGCCAATCGCTTCAGGTCAAGACGCTTGTGAATCGCTGCCAACTGATTTCCGGAAATGGCGAATTCCGATATCTGCATGATCCAGAGCTTGCATTGCGGCCAGGATCCGAACCCTTCGTAGACAGCTTCGGCGTTGGTGGTCTCGACTAACAGGACTCGCACTGTAGGATCGATCTCTGGCCCATGCATGCGAATGAAATGCATTCGGAACGAATGTCGAATGGTCGAAAGGGATTCGCTCACTGAATACGGCCAGCCTTTTTCCCGCTTGGAGGCCCCTGCTTCGTCAGAGCATTCTGCAACCGCAGTTGACGAGAAGCCGCTATGGTCGCATGAGGTTCGCGGTCTCCCACGCTTTCGCCAGAAGGGGGGCGAAAGCGTGGGCACGGAGTTGGTGCAAAACGCAATCGGCAGAGACATAGTCTGGCGAGTGTCTCGACTCTACGACCAGGCAGTGCCGAAGGCATCGGGACAATGGTTGAGGCTGGCATCCACAGCAGGTTGCAGTCGAGGCGTGAGCTACATTGCATCCATCTGGTTCTTTATCTCTCTCTCGCACGCTTTAGAAAGGCTGCTACCGCCGGAGCGTCAAAGCTGCGGTCCGGATATTCGATGAAAGTGAGAGCGAGGCGGATTGTTTTCTCATGACTCAGTCCGCGCCAGGTGAGGGAACCAGCATGTCCAAGTCGGCCACGGGTAAAGGCCGCTTGACGTATTGCGGAAGGAACAGTGTGAGCAATGCGCCGGAGAGGCAAGGCAGGGAAAGCAGCGCGATGAAGCTGCTCCGATAGGCCCCGGCGCGATCGAAGGCTCTTCCTAGGACGACCGGTCCCATTGCAGCGCCGAAGGCGTATGCAGTCCAACTCATGCCATACAGCGTGGAGAGATTCTTCAGCCCGCAATAGCGCGCAATCAGGTACGGCGTCACGTCGGCCTCACTGCCCAGACCAAAACCGAGAAGCGCCGCGGAAGCGACGCCTACGGCGGCTGAGTGAGTGTGCGCCAGCATAATGAAGCTACAGCTACAGAGCAAGAGCATCAGCATCGATACCCTGGGCGCGAAATACCGGTCAAGCAAGTGACCTGTCACGATGCGGCCTGCGATCCCCGAAGCGCCTAATACTGAAAGTGCGATGGATGCACTGTGAGCAGTGACTCCGTAGCCGGTCAGGATAGCCGAGAGATGTGCAATGGCGCCGTTGGCGCTGAAGGCATAAAGCAGGATGGAAGGCATCAATACCAGGAAGATTCCGCTGCGCATGGCCTCGCGAACGGACATTCCCTCCGATGAAGGATGATTGACTGCACGCAGAGCGGCAGGCTTCTCTCGAATGAGCAGGGCTGTCAGCGGAAATCCACCGAGGAGTGCAACGGCGCCCAACCCCAGATAGGCTGTACGCCAGCCATCGGTCTCCATCGTGTGCTGTGCAAACAGCGGCAGCAGTATTGAGCCGACGCCGTTGCCCGTCAGCATAACGGCGAAAGCCATTCCTCTCCGCTCGACAAACCATGTTGAGACCACGCGCGAATATGCGAGTTGGGCAGTGGCGTTGCCCACAATTCCCAGCAGGAGATAGGACAAGTAGAACTGCGCGATATGGGGCCCGAGAAAGGCCAGCGATGCCAGGCCGCTAGAGAACAGCACGATTGCCGGCAGGATGATTCTGCGTGGCGGATAGCGGTCGAGCAAATGACCGATTGCCGGCGAGCATAACGCAATCGACATGGCTGCGATTCCGAAGGCCAGTGAGATCGCCTCTCGCTTCCAGCCAAAGGCAACGTGCAGCGGAGCAAGAAACAGGCTGAAGGTATACGGCACTACCGCGGCGAAGCTCACCATTACGCCGAAGAATGCAGCAGCAACGACGCGCCATCCCGCATAGCGCAAAGATGTCTCCGCGGATTCTTCTAGAACGCTGCCAGCCAAGAAAGTATCCATTCATCGCGCGAGCATGGAGTCTTTATTGCAGTATCGATACCTGACCAAGGCGACGAGCCATTGTGGCAAGAAGTTTCGGACGCACAGTAGGCCGGGTCCAGGGACACTCGGCGATGCAGATCGCACATCCCGCCAATTCTGTAAATGCCGGAATACATTTATCGAAGTCCACATACCAGCGCTCCACGCCGCGCACCATCTGCTTCTGTTCGGAAATGGCCCCAGGAGGGCAGGCCCTGGTGCAGACCTGGCAGTTCTTGCAGAATTCGTCTGCGCCGAAGGGCTCGGCCGAGGTGGCGACCAGCGGCATGTTCGTGGTCACGCCGGCCAGGCGCACGCCCGCGCCGAAATGCCGGCTGATCAGCGAGCCGTGCTTGCCGAGTTCCCCCAAGCCCGATGCAACGGCTGCTGGAATCAGTAGCAGCGCTTCCGCCGATGGCCCAGGGAACGCTCTCGCGTTGTGCCCTTGCGAACGAATCCAATTGGCCAAGGCGAATGAAGATCGAGTGCCGCGCGCGTACTGGTCGCCAACGTCGCCGATGCCCTCGCCATTCGTCTCGTCGGAAGGAACCTGCTTCAACCGCTCATAATTATGGGCGACCGCGAGGATGATCACCGTAGGTTCCTCGATCGTGTATCCCTCAAATACGTAGAGCGGACTCATCGGCGCGATGCCCACTGCATCGGCCTCGTGCGAGAGCGCAAACTCGTTTACTGCCGAAGAGAACTCCTCCGCCGAAGCCTCCCTCCGCGTTGTAGCCACCGGTACCAATTCCGGATGCTTGTGGGCCTTTGCAAACGCCGCGTCGTATCCGGGGCATTGGCTCATCCTCGCCCGCGCGGCAATCTGCAAATCGCCGAACGGGTGCATGGTCGGTGGATGCCAGAAGAACGGCGAAGGCCTGCGCTGAGCGGTTTCTCCTAATCCGTTAATCGGATTGCCCGAAGCATTGAGCAGGGCAAGAGTCTCCGCCTTGGGGCTGTAATGCTTCGGTTTGCGAAGACTCGGATCGGGTTGAACCGCGATGGCTTGCGGAGTTGCATTGGCAGTTGACATTATTAGACCTCCTGAGATGATCCTGACTGTGGACCGAGACCATTGCGAGACAGAAGCTGTCTAAAAACTGTTCCGAGGTGGGCGATAAGTTGCAAGAACCCGCCCCTCAGGGGCTAAAGCCCTCTCATGTTTTCAGCCACTTGCGGCACGACTGAAGTCGTGCCCTTTCAAAGCAACAGGAGTTTTTATACAGGTTCTTAGAACTTCAACTTCAATGAAAACTGGAACTGCCGTGCTGAACCGGCAAATGTCGGACTTCCAAATGTCGGGTTGGCTGGGCTCGTAACACCGTCTCCGTAACTCCTGGGTATTGAGCCCGAAAACTCTCCGGAGCCATACACCTGATCCACGTCCTGCACGTTCACTCGATTGAGCAGATTCAGCACTTCCGCGCTGACATTCAGCTTCGCCCGTTCAGTCATGTTGATAAGTCTCTGCAGGCGAACATCCGTGTTGTAGTAGGAAGCTCCGCGATATGTGTTCCGGCCAATGCTGCCTACACGATCGTTGAATGGAAATCCATCGCCATTCACATCGGAACCCGCAAGAATGCTGTAGTATTGCGGACTCTGCAAGGTGTTGAGCATCGAAAACTCAAAATTGCGCAAGGGGGCAGGCCAGGTCGCCGGCGATCCACCCATCAGCGTCAACACCAGCCGGTGGCGAACGTCGTTATCCCCCACGGCGCGGTCCAATTGCGGTGCGAGGTAGTCTTGCGGCTCGTCCTGTAACTGGGCCTCCGTAGCGAGATCGATCGACTTGCCGTAAACATAGTTGGCCAGAACACTGTAGCGATGAGCGAGATCCTTGCGGACAAGGACGCTTCCGGCGTTGTAGATGGACCAGCCCGAAGCCGTGGCGTACAAGACGAATCCAAAGTTGGGATCGGCGGGTGCGAATTTCTGCCTGCCATCGGAGAGAAACCCATCCGGGACACCATTGATGGTGTTGGAACTCAAGAGGCGCGACGCATGCAAGTAGTGGTATCCAGCGGTGAGATGCCAGCCATTTCCCAGCTCGTTTTCGATTTCCAGATTTGCATGCTCCGCGTAGTTGGAAGGAATGTCGCGCTTTACAAACCCCAGCGGAAACTGCTTCAAAATGGAAGGACTCGGATAGATGCCGTTGTGCGTAAAGTTCGAGAATGCCGCGCCTGCCAGCACCGGCCCTGCGGTTCCGACCATGCCCGCTGGCCCGAATCCCGTCAGGTCATTCACCGGATCGGCGAATTCAGGCAGCAGCGGCTGGTTCATGTGCGTGAAGGCAGATGCGCCGTGCCATCCATTGATGAGGCTGCTGTATTCGAGAGATCCCGTATACAAACCGAAGCTCGAGCGCACGACTCCCTTGCCATTGCGAAAAGCGTAGGCGAGCCCCACGCGCGGCTGAACATTGCCAAATTTGGTTGGGTTCATCTTGCCGTTCATGCGAAGATCGCTCGCCGATGGAAGAAAATCGAGGTCGTAGCGCAGGCCGAAGGAGAGTGCGAGATTTGGACGCATTCTCCATTGATCTTGAACGTAGAAGGCTGATAGTTTGTGCCAGAACTCCACGGCGTCCGCAGCCTCACGGGCTGGTCCGTCCGGGCCGTCATAGAAGCCGCCCTCCCAGGGCAGCGAACGCTGAGGAACCTGGTTTCTAAAATCCGCCTGGGTCTGCTGGAAGAGAAACTCTACGGCGGTTCCGGGACCAAAGTGGCTGAATGGCCCCGCACCGAAGAAGCTTTGCGGACTGAAGATTCCGACGCCGGGAGTGAAGTAAGGCGTCTGCGCTGAAAACCAGATCGGCTCAAACTCCGCGCCCACCTTGATGGAATTGGTGTCGTGCGCGTAGGTCAACACTTCTCTGGATTGGAAGTGATGCTCGCTGTAGTAATCGACCCCGCCAAGAAATCCGCCGCTATAGAGCGTGTCCGCAACGTTAATGGTCGGCTCAAAGCCGGCGCCCACCGGGTTCATGTTAAAGATTCGCCGGCCAAAGGTCACAGAACTCTCAGAAGCCCATCGACCGTTGAACAGATGAAACAGATTTCCGTATGCCGTCTGATCGTGAATACGATTATCGCGATAACTCGAAGGCAATCCCTGACCGGGGGAAGCGGCCGCAGTATTGCCATTCCTTACGTCCGTAAATAAATAGCCGGCCGCCAGGGTGTTTCGATCGTTCAGCGCATTGGTGACTTTTCCAAAGGCATTGTCGTAGTCGCCAATCTGCAGAATCGATCCCAATTTCTCAGGCGAAAGACCCAGGCCGGTCTTGACTTCATTGATGCTGGGAGTGCCAGGTCCGAGGCAGCCTTCCGTGTCGATGCAGTTCAAAATGAAATGAGAGTAAATCGGCGACTGTGCTCTACGCTGCCCTTCATAGCCGCCGAAAAAGAATACTTTGTCCTTTCGTACAGGGCCGCCAACTGTTGCCCCAAACTGATTAAATCGCAGCGTATTGAATCCGGGGGCGGAGAGCAGGTTGTTGGCATCCAACGCGTTGTTGCGCGCATAGTCGTAGAGCGAACCGTGCAGATCGTTGGTCCCTGATTTGGTGATGGTATTTACGGCGGCTCCTAGGTTCAAGCCGCCGCCCGCTGCGTCCGGGCCATCCACAACACGGAACTCCTGAACCCAATCGAGCGACGGGCTAACTCGCTGGACTCCGGAGACGGTCGTTGTGTAGTTAATTCCATCCAATCCATAGAACACGCTGTGCGTCTCTCGCAATCCCCCGAAGCTGATCTCGAGAACCGTTTCCTGAAAAGCCGACTGGGCAGCGGTGCTCGAATCGCGTCCAACTGTAGCAGTAGGAGTAAGCAAAACAAAGTCAATGAAGTCACGATCGGATATGGGGAGATCGGCTATCTGAACAGGATTGATGACCTGACTCCCTTCCGTACTTTCTTTGTCGACGCCTTGCTCAGTATCGTTCACCTCTATGAGCTCGGTTGCGGCCTGAATATGAAGCGTAATCTGTAAAGTCGCAACCTCGCCTAGCGTCAGAGTGAGCGGAGTCTCGTATGAGCTGAAACTTTGAGCATCCACATTCAATGTGTATTGGCCGGCCGGAAGACCTGGTATCAGCACCAGTCCACGCCGGTCTGAAAGTCCAGTCCGGAGAACTCCCGTATCGACATTGCGAATAGAGACCTTTGCCTGCGCAACGACACTGGCGGCTTGATCGGAGACCGTCAGATTCAGCGTCGCGAATTGCTGCGCATACAAGGGCGAGGCAACGGCAACAACCAGCAGTAGCAGCGAAAGCACGCGAAGTGCAGAGTAGCGACGACCTTGAGCAAGGAGCGGCAACCCGTTCCGCAGACGCTCGTAAATGGAGGCAAGGTACAGTTGTGCCATGGGGGATTTCCTCGAGAAAACAAGAATTGGGGAAGCAAGTGAGGGGAATCAATTGCTATGGCCGGATTATTCAGGATGGGCAAGAGTGGCGCAACCTTCGGAAGGATGAGGCAAGCTTCGTACCTTGGGTGGAGAGACGCAGCCGCGCTTGGCCAATTTGTTCATCGAGTCTGGCGGCTTTGGTAAACCTTTTCCAAGAAATATGTCGTTAGATTCTACATATACGGAATATCAAGTTCGCGTGATATGGAGTATTCTGTAAACGCATTCTTCACTGCTCCCATGACTGAGCACGCCGCAAAGATCAAACACAGCTCAAAACGGAACCCCGCGCGCATGGATATTCATACCGTGGCGCAACTCGCCAATGTTTCAATCGCTACGGTCTCGCGCACCATCAACCACATCCCTACCGTGAATCCCAAAATGGCCAAGCGGGTTTGGGAAGTGATCGGCGAACTTGACTATCTCCCCAACACGCAGGCCCGGGCCCTGGTTTCGGGACGCAGCCGGCTTCTCGGGCTCATCGTGTCCGAGATTACCAACCCTTTCTTCCCCGAGTTGATTCAAGGATTCGAGGACGTAGCCGTGGAGCACGGATACGAAATTCTAATCGGCTCGACCAACTACGAGCCGGAGCGGATGAAGGGTTGCATTCGCCGCATGGTTGAGCGCAAGGCCGAAGGCGTGGCGGTGATGACCTTCGGCATTGAAGAGCCGCTGCTGGACCAATTGGCGGACCGCAAGATACCGCTGGTGTTTGTGGATGTGGGGCCGGAGCGGCCGGGGATAAGCCTGTTGCGGGTGGACTACCATCACGGAATCCGTCAGGGCGTTCAGCACTTGGCTGCAATGGGGCACCGTAATATTGCGTTCATCACCGGGCCGCTCCGGTTGCATTCGGCGCATTCGCGTCTTGCGGCGTTTCAGCGTGCGGTTCAGGAATGCGGCATCGCGGTCGATTCAAGGTGGATCGTGGAAGGCGACCACACGATGGAAGGAGGCAAAGTTGCGGCAGAGAAACTGCTGGCCGGAGCCGGTTTGCCCACCGCGGTGATGTGTTCGAACGACCTGACAGCAATCGGAGTGCTGCACAAAGCCTACCGAGCCGGGCTGTCAGTACCCGACGACCTCTCTATCATTGGGTTTGACAACATTCATATAACGCAGATGACGATTCCGCCCCTCACCACCATTCAAATGTCATGCTTCGATTTGGCGCGTGAGGCGGTGATGGCGCTGAGGGCGCACGTGGACCAGACGCCGGCGCGGAAGCGCGACTATCCTATCGAGACGCAGTTGGTGGTTCGCGAAACCACAGGATTTCCCAGAGGGACCATGCTTCAACTCCGAAAAAAGAGCAAGAGCGGCAAATCCGATCCGCCTGGCGAATGGCCGGCTGTTTGAAGAGCACCCTAAATGACCGGAAGGGAACGATTATCGATCATGAGAATCTCCATGCGGTTTTGGCTCGATTTTCCAGAGACGATAATTTCCGCCGACGGCTTCGAGAGGTGAGGCAGAGTGTCCGGCTCTCCTTGTCCCGTTTTCGCGCGCCAATTTCCGGCGTCCTGATTGCCGTCCTATCGATTCCGGGAGAGCTGTTGGCGCAGCAGTTGCCCCAGCCACCCACGGCTCAAACGCCGCAGCAGAGTGGCATGGGAGGAAATGCGACAGGCGGCACATTCGGCGCTGTCTATGACGATCAGAAACGGCCCATTACCGCGGGCGGCTTTGTGGACACGGGCACGGTGGTTTTCGAGGATGTAACCAGGGCGGCCGGGCTCTCCGGGTGGAGGCACAAGATGGGCACTCCAGAGAAACCGTTCATCATCGACACCGATGGTTCGGGCGTAGCGCTCCTGGACTACGACAACGACGGCTGGCTCGACATTTACCTGGTCAACGGGTCCACCTTCGACGCGCTGGACGGAAAAGAGACGGCGCCCCATGCCGCCCTATTCCACAACAATCGCGACGGAACATTCACAGATGTGGCAGCCAGGGCAGGCGTCACGAACGACCGCTGGGGCTTTGGCGTGACTGTCGGCGACTTTGACAATGACGGCTGGCCGGATATCTTTGTCGCCAACTACGGGAAGAACCGCCTCTACCACAACAACCACAACGGAACATTCACGGACGTAGCGGAGAAGGCTGGGGTCGCTTTGGGCGATTGGTCCTCGGGCGCCACGTGGGGCGATTTCGACGGCGACGGGCGGCTTGATCTTTTCGTCGCCGGTTATGTCGATTTCGACCGCAACAACCTGCCGATTGCCGGTACCAAGGCAGTGGGATTCAATTCCTGCATGTTTCGCGGAGCGGCCGTGATGTGCGGGCCGCGCGGACTGAAGGGCGAACCCGACCATCTGTTCCACAACAATGGGGACGGAACCTTTACCGACGTCAGTGTAAAGGCCGGTGTGGACGACAAGAACAGGTTCTACGGTTTCGAGTCGATATTCGTGGACATCAATGGCGACGGCAAGCCGGATCTGGTGGTGGGCAACGACTCGGAGCCCAACTATCTTTACATCAACAAGGGCGATGGAACCTTCGAAGATCAGGGCTACATGTCGGGTTTTGCGCTGAACAAGGACGGGCGCGAAATTGCCTCAATGGGGATAGCAGTCGGCGATTACGAAAACAGCGGCGAGGTCGATTTTGCCGTGACCGACTTCTCCGACGACTACAAGGTGCTTTATCGCAACGAGGGAAATGTGTCCTTTACGGATGTAAGCTACGGAGCGGGCATCGCGGAGATTTCGATTCCTTTCGTTGGCTGGGCAGATGGGTTCATCGATTATGACAACGACGGCTGGCTGGACCTCTTCATGGTGAACGGCCACGTGTATCCACAGGTGGATCGGCACGACTGGGGCACTACATTCGCGGAGAGGCCGCTGCTGTTCCATAACGTGCAAGGCGAGAGAGTACGGCGTTTCGAGTATGTGCCGCCGGTGAAGGGCTCAGGCCTCGCGGTTCTGACCTCGGGCCGGGGAGCCGCGTTCGGCGACCTGTTCAACGACGGCAAAATCGATGTGGTGATCAGTCCAATCGACGGGCCGCCCACGCTGCTGAGGAATGTGAATCCAGACCATCATCACTGGGTGGAGATGAAACTGGTTGGCGGCGACAAGACTGCAACAAGCCCTGGGAGCCCACGCGATGCGATGTGCGCAACGGTTTACCTGAAGGCCAACGGGATGCGCATGCGCCAGGACGTTCTTTCCAGCGGTAGCTTCATCTCGTCGAACGATCAGCGGCCGCATTTCGGGCTGGGCGACGCAACCGATGCGGGAACCGCCGAGATTCACTGGCCTTCCGGCGCCAGAGAGTTTGTGAAGCTGCCCGCGGAGGACCGTATCTACACCGTTACCGAAGGCCGGGGCATTACCGCTGCAATGTGCGGCGGCAAACCGTGCAAATCCGGTATTCCGGTTAAGGCGCCAGTCCCAGCATCGCTGCAAAGGCGATAAACTCTGAGCTGTAGGTGAGCCGCAGTGCGCCGGCAACGATGCGAGCGAGCGATGGTGCGGCTGGGGCGCGGCTCGGATGGAGATCATGAAGCTGTCTCGTGCACTTTTGGATTGCAGAAGAGCGATCGCAACTCTTTTTTGTATTTCATCCTTCGTCGCTGTTGCACAGATGCCGACGAAGGAAGGGCAATCCCCGATACCCGCTACCGATTCCGAAAAGCTGCCAGCTTCAGCAGCGCTTGCGGCTACCGAATCCGGCCTGCGGCACGACCTGGAGCTTCACCCGAATTCCGTCCAGATCCTCTACAATCTCGGCCAGGTGCTGCGCCAGGAAAACAGGCCAAAGGAATCGCTGGAAATCTATACCCAGGCAGCAAGCCTGCGGAAGCCCGATGCGGAACAGCTCCGGTCGGTCGCGATGGATTACGTTTTGCTGGAAGATTACAAGGACGCAATTCACTGGCTCGAAATTGCCGCCTCCTTCGATCCCAGAAATGCGGATGTGCTGTATAGCCTGGGGCGCTGCTTCTATTCGCAAAGCCGATACGCTGAAGCAGAGGCGATGTTTCTGCGTGTGCTTCAAATCAAACCGGATCATTTGAAAGCGGAAGAAAACCTCGGCCTGATCTACGATTTCTTGAATCAAACGGAGAAGGCGGAAGCGGCCTTGCGCAAAGCCGCGGAATGGGCCGGCTTGGAATCGACGGATGAGTGGCCGTTTCTGGACCTGGGAGGATTCCTTCTGGATCATGACAGGGCGGCGGAAGCTGTGCCATTCCTTCAGCGGGCCGCGGCCATCGCTGCGAAATGCACGGCGTGTCACGAGAAGCTTGGGCGGGCACTCGTGGCTACGGGAGACGCGATCGGCGGCGTGAAGGAGCTGGAAGTCGCCGTCCAGTTGGATCCAGTGAATCCCAAGACACACTTTCAGCTTGGCCTTGCGTACCGCGCTGCAGGGGCTCTGGAGAAATCCCGCGCTGAGTTTGCGCTCAGCCAGACCCTTTACGGACAGCACAGCCGGGAGTGAGTATTCCTGGGCATGGCCGGTGGACATCGTTTGTGCATGAACGATGAACTACTTTCCCGGCGCATCGGGAACACTCGCCGACGCCGGCTCATCAACCTGAATCTGTCGATCGCCCTTTACATTCGTGATCGCCTGGACGATTCCACTGGGCCAGCGAATCTCAATGCTGTCTGCCACCAGGCTGTCGCCCATCCCAAAATGGACGCGTGGATCGCTCGCGGACAGATACCCGCTTGAGGTCGTCGCTGTAACCCACTGCGACCCATGCGCGGTGGTGAGCTTGACGACCGCCCCAATCCCGTCGCGGTTGCTTTTGTGCCCGGTGAGATGCAGGGTAATCCAATGGTTTTTGGTGGCAGTTTCGTTGTGCAGGATGTGCGCTGGACCGCCATTGGTACTAACCACCGCATCGATTCGGCCGTCGTTGTCGATGTCGCCGATGGCCATGCCGCGGCCCACCCACGCCTCATGGAAAATGTCACCGGAAATCGAGGAGACATCCACGAATTTCTTTCCGGTATTGCGCACCAGCAGCATCGGTTCGCGATAACGAAGCTGGGGAGAAACGGTCTGGATGGTGTCCAGATCGTGGCCCTGCGCAATCAGAAGATCTTTCCAGCCATCGTTGTCGTAATCCAGGAACCGGACGCTCCACCCCGAGTGGAACAAGGAAATTGCGCCGATGCCGTTCATGAGGGAGGCGTAGTCGAAGGTTCCATCGCGGTTGTTTCTATAGACTGCGTATCTCTGATTGGCAAGGTTGGTGACTACGATGTCAGGCCAGCCGTCATTGTCATAGTCCGCAAAATCGACCCCCATACCGGCGTAGGTCCGCCCTTCGGCACTCACGCCAACCTCGGATTCCAGGCCGACTTCCTCGAAGGTCCCGTCCGGCTTTTGATGGAAGAGAAACTCCGGCATCGAATCGTTGGCGACATAGATATCCATTCGTCCGTCGAGATCGTAGTCGGCAACAGCGATACCCAGAGCCTTGGCGGGCTTGTCGAGTTCGAGTTTATGCGATATCTCGGTGAAGTGGCCGCCGCCGTCATTGTGATAGACCAGCATGGTGATGGGCTGGAAAACATCCGGGTGGCAGTAGCCGCGATAGCCCTCGCGGTGCTCTCCGCACCAGACGTCATCCCAATCCCAGGTCACATATCGATCCACGACCAGATCGAGCAAGCCGTCGTTGTCCAGATCCACCCAGGTCGCGGAAGTGGACCATCCACCGCCGGCGACACCGGCTTTTTCTGTAACATCGGTAAAAGTGCAGTTGCCGTTGTTGTGGTAGAGACGATTGCCGCCATATCCGGTAACGAAAACATCCTCGTAGCCGTCGTTGTCGTAGTCGGCAACGGCTACCCCCATGCCATATCCCACGCCTTGCAGTCCCGACTTCGCCGTGATGTCCTCAAAGGTCCCATCGGCCCTCTGGTGATACATGCGATTCCAGTATTCGGGCCCGGTTTTTTGCGGAATAAACCCCTTCGGCGTGGGATCGCCGTAAGGAGCGCCATTCACAAGGTAAAGATCGAGGCGGCCGTCGTTATCGCAATCGAAAAGTGCAACGCCCGAGCCCATGGTTTCGATCAGATATTTGCGCGAGGTGTGAGGCGCCTGGTGCAGAAAATGGACGCCGGCCTTCTCTGTGATATCCACGAACTTGCCGGGGACAGATGCTTGCGCGTCAGCCACGACCGCTGGAGGCGGGGTTGGCTGGGGAGATTGCGCCGCTGCAACGAAAGGAATGCCCAAGCCGAAGGTTGTGACCGCACAGATCAATCGGCGTATCCGCCTGGAATTCATTCTCTCAATAGCTCCATATCCGGTTTTTCCGCACTGCCCTGAGCGACGCTTCCAGGCACTTACTTGAATTCTTCCTCTGCGGAGCCAGATTCGCTGGCGGCTTGTTTCAGCCTCTTGAGTTCATCGGCTGCCTTTCGTGCATCCTCGGCACGATTCATCATTTTGTAGACATGTATCAATTGGAAGTACGCGCTTTGTCGCATAAAACTCGAAGGTCCCTGGCCAAGGCTCTTCACAAGCCAGGTCTCCGCTTCTTCCGGGTGTCCGGTGTCAGCCAAGCCCCACCCCAGGTAGAAGTAGATTGCCGCCGAAGGAGCGTGTACCTCGGCTGCCTGCCGCAATAGAGGCACACCGCGCCGCGGGTCGCCATTCTGCACCTGGATCTTCCCCAGGTTATAGAGTGCAATGGGATTGCGTGGGCTCAGCTTCAGCTCCGCTTGGTAGGCCTGGGACGCGTCGTCAAACCGGCTCAGGCGCTGATACGTATCCCCGAGCGCCTCATACAAGTCGGAATTACCAGGCTGCTTCTCGATCGCCTTTTGGAATTGAGCCAGTGCGTTTCCCCAATCCCTCGACTCGGAATAGACCTCACCGAGAGCGCGATGGACTCGCCACGAATCGGGATCGAGCGCGGTCAATGCCCGATAGCTCTCCTGCGCCAAGAGCGAATGGGCCCTCCCGCGGTAATCGAGGACGTTGGGATCTTTTGGATTCAGCGCGGCGGCGCGATCCAAAGGCCCGACAGCTTCATCCGGATGACCTGCGCCAATCTCTACAATGCCCAGCCATGTCAGTACTTCCACGTTGTCAGGCTGAACCACCAATTCCTGCTTGAGAGAATCGGTTGCGGCATCCAGATTGTGCATCTGGTATTGAGCGATGCCGAGGAACATGTGCGCACCCGGTAATTTTGGATCCAGTTGCAGCGCCCTTGAGAGCGCATTCTCCGCATCGTCGATCTTTCCTTCGCGGAGCTCGGACATACCCAGGCCCAGGTAAGCGTCAGGCAGCTCCGGCGCAGCTTTAGTTGCCTGCCGGAAAAGGCCTTCAGCATCCTTTGTCTTTCCTTGATGCATGGCTGCCGCCCCATTTTGCATCAACTGGAGCACTCCGGAATCGGGGCTTGCCGGGGAGGTCTGCGCCTCGGCAATCTGGACATCCAGTGCCAGCAGTGCATAGAAGATGAAGCACAAGAGAAGTTGAATCCTGCAGAGCGCCACGAGGCAAATCCGAGAATACCTATTCATCACTTACCCCGACAGAGATCGATGTGGAATTGTCAGCAGCATCCAAACGGCAACCCGGCGTCACGCAGCGCGTGCTACGGCGGTCCTGCATCCTCGTATGTGAATGTACACGCCATTCGTTCCAGCGCCAAGCCGGAGACGATCGCAAATTGGAATTCTCTTCGCCCCCGGGGTGCCATGAACCGGAGGCAATTACGCGTTCTTGCCTCGGAATCTTCCGATCGGCAACTAATGAGAAGAGAGGCCGACGCGCCGCACAAGGTCGTCAAAATGCGGGTCCGAGCGCAAGGGGTCGAGGCAGGGATCGATTTTGAGATAAACAAGCCCCACATCGTGCGCATTATAAGACTCTTCCAGCCATTTGAACGCTTCTTGCTTCTTGCCCAATCCAGTATAGACGAGCGCGATTTCGTAGCGCCCCACGCCATCTTTTCGAACGTGTTCTTCCAGTTGCGAGATCGTCTTGCGCGCCGCGGCCACCTGGCCTGCGCGGGCATAGGCATTGCCCAAATGGCCCAAGGAGTCGGGACCATTTCCCGACTTCAAAAACTCGGCAATCGATTCGTTATACATACCCTTTTCCGCGTAGACATCGCCTAAAAGAAAGGTCCAATCGGGAGGATTGATGTCCAATGCACGGACTCTTCGGATCAGCGAAAGTGTTTGGTCGTATTGACGGGAAAAGTAGTAGATGAATCCCTCAAAGTGCAATGAACGGCCGGAAACTGGATCGAGGTCCACGCCTCTTTCCACTTCCGCAAGGGCATCGTGCAGTTGGCCCGTACGTACCAGGTAGAACGCGTACTTCTGATGAATGGCTGCGGAATTTGGATTGAGTTCCAGCGCCCGATGAAACTCAATCGCCGCAGCCGGCCAGTCCCAATCCAGCGTCATCGCCGTATTGGCGAGTTCGGCATGTCCTTCGGGCAGCGAGTTATCCGATTCGATCGCCATTGTAGCTTCGACCTTCTGGTCAGAAAACGCTTCCTTGTACGGCATCCTGCCAGATTCACCCATTCGACCGTAGCAGTCGGCCAACGCGGCGTGCGCCTGGGCATAATTCGGATTCTTGATGAGAGCTTTGTGAAAATAATCCACCGCGCTCCTGCAATCGTCCGCGTCCAATTGGAGCATGCCATGCAAATACAAATCCTGGGCCTCCGGGTCGATTGGGCGCTGCCGTGAGAGGCGCGCCTGCTCCTGCGGGGTCATCTTGATGCTGATCTCCTCCGCAATTGCTTGTGCCACCTCTCCCTGCAACGCGAGAACGCTGGTAAGGTCCCGGATATATGTATGGGCCCAGATGGGGCGGTCCGTCCTGGCATCGATCAACTGGGCGCTTATCCGCACTTGGTTCCCCTCGCGCAGCACACCCCCCTCTACAACCCCGTCCACGGACAGCTCTCGAGCGATTTCCGGCAGCTTCTTCTTCGTGCCTTTGTAACTCATCGCCGACGTCAGGGAGATGACGCGCAGAGTGGACACCTGGCCCAAATCGTTAATCAACTCTTCCGTCATACCGTCGGCGAAGTATTCTTGCTCCGGAACGCCGGAGAGGTTTTCAAGCGGCAAAATCGCGATAGAGCGAATTTCAAGGCGTGCATTTGAATCGGCTTGCCATTTTTTGAAGCCCACATAGCAGGCGATCGCTATCAGCGTCGCTCCCAGCGCGACCGCGGCCAGGACGCGTGAAGTGGGGCGCAGCCTTTTCCCCGGAAGGGGCGGAGGCTCGTGTCTCTGGCCGGACAATTCTTCACTGTTTAAGGTGCCTGGTTGGACGGTATTCGAAGGGGCAAGTTCGGATTGAGGCGGCGCCGTTCTTTCCGGCGGCTCGAAGCGAAACTTCGGCACATAGGATCCGCTGGGGAGTTCGATGCGGACCGCGGGCTTCTCTTTTATTTCGACGTAGAACTGCGCCAGCCTCTTGCGAACTTCGCTAGCCTTGACCCGGACCACGGAATCGCTTCCCGTATCGTAGCCGATCGGGCGTCCGAACATCTCGGCCCCAATCATCCGCTCTCGCAAGCTATCGAATTGCCCTTCCAGAGCGTGCCCTACAATCAGCTGAAGAAAATCCTGAGTACGTTTACTTCCCGCGAAAGCGTGACTCGCCAACACCTCTTTTATGTGAAGGCGAACCAGTCCGATCTGCTCCGGACTGAGTGCTTCCGGCTCTCCAGCCCAAGATGGATTGGCTGCCAACATAAAGCACCAAGATTCCCTTTAGTCCACTACTATACCATCGCTGGAATAGTGGCCACCAGAAGAGAACAAACGTGGTCTTCAGGAGACGAAAGTTCTCGACAATGGCGATTGTAAATCATTGGAAAACAATACCTTATAGGCAGCAAACGTGCCAACAAGCCGTTAATAGCGTTGCATGTCGCAAGAATTGGTGTTCGAATCGCCATGCTTTTCAACAGGGGAGAATCTCCGTTCGATCCAGCAAACGCTTACCGGAAGGCAAAGAAAGACATTCTTTGCATCGAGGTTTCTGGCAGCGCGGCTGGCGGTTTCTGGGCAAGGCGGGAACGGCTCCAACCAGCAAAGGAGGTAGATTCGGGAGCTTCTGATAATCAATGCGTTCTGAAGCCAAGTCACAGACCAAGAATCAGCTTTAGCCATACAACCGCTTTCCTGCGTTGCGGAAAACGCGCCCAACGTGAATCCGAAACAAAGCAGTCAGGGAGCGGGAATAAGGAAAATGGCGAGTAATCGTTTTCCGAGCAGGCGAGACCGTGGATCGTTCCACGACCCAGATTCAACGCGATGCAAGGGCCCCGTAGCGGGCGCAACCATCGCGGAGATCGAAATGTCTTAACGGTGCAAATCAGTTTTGTCGAACTTTTCAGGAGGATTCATGAGCAAACATCTGCGTACAGGATTCGTGGCCAGCCTATTGCTGCTAGCCTTGTTGGCAATCCCGGTTCTGTCGTTCGCGCAGTCCACACGCGGCGAGTTGGCAGGTAACGTAACAGACCCCACGGGCGCAGTCATCGCAGGCGCCAAGGTGGTTGCCGTTGCGGTCGACACCGGCATCACGAACCAGACAGTGACAACATCTTCCGGCAGCTTTCACTTTACGGAGCTTGCCCTCGGCCGATACAACGTCACCGTCAGCGCCCCCGGTTTCAGCGTTTCCACGAGCAAGGGGGTGTTGATCACCATCAACTCGACGGCGGTGCTCAATGTGGCCCTGAAGGCCGGCGCGGTCACCGAGACGGTCACCATCGATGCCAGCGCACCCACCATTGAGAGCCAATCCTCCGATGTCGGTGGAACGATCAGCACGCAGCAGATCGAGGATCTGCCGTTGTCGCTGGCCACCGGCGTAGGCGGCCTTCGCTCCCCTGAAGCCTTTTCCTTCCTGGTGCCAGGCACCACGGGACCTGGCACGGCCGGCGGAGGCCTGAACGCGAACGGGGTCTTTTTTGCCAAGCTGGGCGGCGGCCAAAGCTATGGAGCGGAGATCATGCTCGATGGGTCGAGCATCACCCGCAGTGAGAACGGCTCCTCGTTCGACGAGACCTCGCCTTCTATCGAGGCTATGCAGGAATTCAAGGTCACCACAGCCGTTCCCTCGGCTGAGTTCGGCCACACCACTGCCGGCTTCGAGAGCTTTTCTATCAAGTCCGGTACCAACCAGTATCACGGGAACGTTTATACCCTGGTGAAGAATGCGGCCTTCGATGCCAATGACTGGTTCAATAACGGGTACAAGTCATACTATGCCTGCACCGGCAACCACCTCACTACGACCCCAAACTGCGAGGGCTTTTTAAGAGGGGCGGACAGCAAATTCGATTACGGCGGCACCATTGGCGGTCCGGTCAGGCTTCCGAATCCTTTCAAGAGGAATCAGGATATCTACAACGGAAAGGACAAGAGCTTCTTCTTCTTCTCCTGGGAGCAGTACAAGCTTCATCAGGGTGTCGCCGTCACTTCGACCGTCCCAACTGCGGCCGAAACGCAGGGCGACTTCTCAGGAATCCTTGGCGCCGCTACGGGGGTGATCAATCCCTGCACCGGGAGCCCTATCCTGCAGAACCAGATATTCGATCCCTCGACAACGACCACTGTCGGCGGAGTTCCGTGCCGTTCCCCTTTCCCGGGGAACAAGATCGCAAACATCAGCGCCGCCGCCAAGGCCCTGGAAGCAGGAGTTCCGGCACCCAACCAAACCGGAACCACCGGCGCATTTGGTCCATATTCCAACTACGCAACGTCCTTCACCAATCCCACGGAAGATACGACCATCACCTTCCGTATCGACGAAAACATCTCGGCAAGCCACAGAATCTTTTTCTCGTACAGTTCCCGCGACAACTTCCACTGGCTGGGCAATGTCAACCTGCCCATTCCCTACAACAATTCAGGATACCCGCAGGACTTTGAAACGCACTATCCGCGCATTGGTTGGGATTGGACGATCAGCCCCACCGTCCTGAATCACATGAATATCGGCTACAACCGCACCAACAGCAAGAACTTCGCCCCTCAGATCGGCTCAAAGACGACGTTGGCTTCGGCCGGCGCGCCAAACTTCTATTCGGATGCTTTCCCGATTGTCCAATTCAACACCGACCATAATGGTGCGTCGGATGGGCTGAACGGGCCAGACCCGTTTTCAACCTGGGGCGTCGGGAACAACGGCGACAACATCGACAACGGCCTTCGCTTTAACGACAGTCTGGCCATCCAAAAGGGACGCCACAGCGTCAAGTTCGGTATCGACTGGCGTCACCAGCAGTATTCGGTTGTCCAGAAAAACATTCCGACCATTTCGTTTGGGCGTGGCGAGACCGACGCCGTGCAATTCAACACAGATTCGAACTCTTACGGCGGAAACGGCTATGCCAGCTTCCTTCTCGGCCAGGTGGACAACTCCGGACAAACCGTTTACAACCACAATCCGCGTTGGCAGTCCCACTACATAGCGGGGTTCATTCAGGACGACGTGAAGATGAACGCCAACTTGACCATCAATGTAGGCTTCCGCTATGACTTGGATCCCCCGCGCCATGAGGCCGAAAACGACACTTCGAACCTCAGCCTTACTCTTCCTGATCCAGCGGCAGGGAATTTGCCCGGTGCACTGGAATTCGGCACAACATGCAACTGCAACTCCGCTTGGGCCGAAACCTGGAAGAAGAACTTCGCTCCGCGCTTCGGCTTTGCCTACCTCGTTCCCGGTACCAAGGGGAAGACGGTAGTGCGCGGTGGCGCCGGAATCATCTACGGTCCGCTCCAATACAACGACTTCGGCTCATCGATGAGTCTTGGCTTTACACAGGGCCGATCAGTGACGAGCTCAGGCGTGAATTCCAACTCGGGTACAACTTATCAGGGCTTTACCCCGGCCTTTGCTCTGGACTCGGGATACGCTCCATGGACCCTGAGCTACTTTGCCCCGAACACGAGTTCCTCTCAGGTGACGGGAGGTTTCCAGAACATCGGCGGCGAATTGATCACGCCCAAGATGGGCAGGCCGCCCATGACGACCCAATGGAGCCTTCAGGTCCAGCAGGAAGTGGCCCAAGACCTTATCGCTACCGTGGGTTACATCGGTCAGGTCGGGCAGAATCTACCAACGCAGTTTCTGACTAACCCCAACAATATCGATCCAAAGTACTTCGCTTTGGGGGATCAGGCCTTCGATTTCATTCCACGGGGAGGCACGGTAACCGTAAACGGGCAGACGTACGGCACTCCCTACGCAAACTTTGCGGGCAACCTGGGGCAGGCTCTCCTTCCCTATCCGCAATACGGGTTTATCCAGGATGATTGTTGCCTGGAGAACCTCGGCCATTCCTCGTATAACGCGTTGGAGGCCTCTCTCAACCGTCACTTCCGTCAGGGATTCAACCTGCAGGTTTCCTACACCTTTGCAAAGAATCTCAACAATGCCGACTCGTCGATCGGGGTGTATACCGGAAACAAGTCCCAAGGACAGAACTCATCGGATCTGAAACAAGAGAAGTCGGTTAGTCTTCAGAACATACCGCAGACTCTGTCGATCAGTTATCTGTATAAGTTTCCGTTTGGGAAGGGCGCGCAGTTCCTCAACGACAACCGCGCACTCGATCTGCTGGTGGGTGGATGGGAGATCGGTGCTATCCAGCGCTATTCGAGTGGACAGCCTTTCGATTTCGGCTGCGCAACCGGAGCCGCATACTACTTGAACTGCTTCCGCTTTACGGCGGGACCTGCAGCCCCAAGTGGATTGGCTAGCGACGCATTCAAGGCAAAGAAGAATGGCCCAAGCCCCTTCAACGGTGAGTCCTGGTTCAAGCCTGCCTACCGGCCGGCTGGAACGGTTAACGCAAACGATCCTGGAGTTCCGCTAACCCAAGCCGCATTCGTCGATATGAACAGGGAAGGCGCGGGCTGGTTCAGGTCACCCAACGAGTCCTACGTCTTCGGCACAGGAATTCCTCGCGTGACGGAACAGATCACAGGGCCGCTGTTCCTGTCGGAAGACTTCAGCATGATCAAGGATTTCGCCATCACAGAGAGGGTGAAGTTCCAGTTCAAGGCTGACGCGATCAACGCCTTCAACCGCCATCGCATGGGCTTGCCGAATTCGGAACCCGCAGCGACCAATTACGGTGAGACCGGACTGCAAAGCGGCTTTGGCATTCCGACCTTCAACGATATTGGCTACCCGCGTCAGTTCCAGCTCAGCGGCCACGTTACCTTCTAACCTTCAACCAGGGGGCACTCCGGAGTGCATCCGGCGTGCCCCAAGTTTCTCAAGCACCTCTCAGGACAGTCATCGAGAGTGCAGAGAATGCATAAATCTCCGCGGGGCCAGCCTTATCCTGGCCCTCTTTTTCCGGTCAAGCAAGCAGTCATGCAGGGGCATTCGAGTGCTTCAGGAGTAACCTTTCAATCGATATTCCGCCTGCTAAAATGAGGTTCGCAGTTGCGTGTCCCGCTATGCTTGCTCTTCAGTTCATACTCGCCCTGCTCGTTCTGGCAACTGGTTCGCCGGCGGCCCAGTCCCAACAACCGGAGTCCGCACCGAGCGCAGGTGCGGAGCTGTTGCAATCCGGCAAAACGGCCGAGGCGCGGGATGCCTTTGAAACCGTTCTCGCCACCGACCCGGCAAACAAGTCGGCGCAGGATGGCGAGGTTGCAGCGAGCGAACAGCTTGCGCTCGCCGCACGCAGCGCCGGCAAGATGGATGACGCGCTGCGGGATCTGCTCCGCGCGCAGGGATATGCGCCGAAAAATCCTCGCTTGTTATATGACCTTGGAATTCAGGAAGACGACATGCAGTTATTTGGGGATGCGGACCGGACGCTGGCCTTGGCGGAACAGCTCAACCCAGGCGATCCACTGGTGGTTTATGCGGTGGGCCGGGTCAAGATGGACCTGGGCCAACTGTCTCCCGCCGAAGAAAAGCTGCGGGCTTACCTCAAGCTCCGTCCCGCGGACGCAAGTGCGCACTATGGGTTGGGGCGCGTTTTGCAACTGGGACTGCAATTGGACCAGGCTCGGGCCGAGTTTCACCGCTCCATCGATCTACAGCCCCTGCAAACAGAGGCCTACTATCAGTTGGGCGATATGGCACTGCAGCAGGGAGACTTCACCGAGGCCATCGGCGAGTTCAGCAAGACTCTGGCGCGAGATCCAAAACACGGCGGAGCGCTTACTGGAACGGGCCAGGCGTACTTCAAACAGAAGGAATATGCCCATGCAACGGAGTTCCTGGAGCAGGCTGTTGCGGCTGCTCCCGAATATGAGACGGGCCACTACTATCTTGGCCTCGCACTCGCACGCCTGGGGCGCAAGGAAGACTCCGAACGCGAACTGGCGCTTGCTACCAAACTGGCGGATTCCGCCAGCAAAAAGGCCCGGAGCGGTCTTCATTTGACCTCGCCGGCCACGGATCAGTAGAACTGCTCGGCAGGGGCTTGTCCGGCTCGACATCAGTCTTCGAATTGATTGCAATCGGTCATGCACAGAAGTGGCATCCCTGCTGAGAAAGCGTTTACCCTGCGTTTGAAACCGTCCGGCTCGCATCTCCCCGGACAAGGAGAATTTTTCGATGCGTCCTGTCTTTTTGCTTTCTGCCGCATGGACATTGTTTCTGGCCCAGGCGCTCTGTTGCCAGGAACCACAGGCACTGGTCTTGAGTGGCGACTATCCCGTTACGCACGATCCCTCGATTGCTCGCGAGGGAAGCACCTACTACGTCTTCGCAACAACTTCGAATGCGGACGAGGGCCAGTTTCCCGTCCGCTGTTCTCCCGATCTGCTGGCCTGGAAAAAATGCGGTCACGTCTTCGACAGGATTCCGGCGTGGATTCACGACGCAAGTCCCACCACCAAAGAACTCTGGGCTCCCGACATCTCCTTCTTTCAGGGCAAGTACCACCTTTATTATGCTTACTCTTCGTTTGGCTCGAATACCTCAGGCATTGCTTTGGCAACCAATGAGACACTTGACCCGAAAAGCCCAAAATACCGTTGGCAGGATGAAGGCCTCGTTCTCAAGTCGACACACGACGACAACTTCAATGCCATTGATCCGAACATCGTGTTCGACGAGAAGGGTAAGCCGTGGCTTAGCTTCGGCAGCTTTTGGAGCGGCATCAAAATGCGCCGCATCGACGAAGTTACGGGCAAGCCGCCTGCTTCGGATCCAACAATCTACCCGCTGGCAACACGGGCCACGCCTCCAAATCCGGAACCTCCCAAACCCGGTTTGCCCGGCGACTGGCAGGCTGTCGAAGCGCCGTTCATCGTGCGCCATGACGGTTATTTCTATCTGTTTGTTTCTTTCGATCTCTGCTGCCGCGGCACCCACAGCAACTATCGGACCATGGTCGGACGTTCACAACATGTCACAGGTCCCTATCTGGATGAGTCTGGAAAGCCCATGCTCGATGGAGGCGGCTCACAGCTTCTCTGGCCCAACAGCCGATGGATCGGTCCCGGCGGAGAGTCGATTCTGCAGCGGCCCGAGGGCGACATCATTGTCTTCCACGCCTACGACGCGGTGACGGGCAAGCCCGCTTTGCAAATCTCGACACTGACCTGGGCGAAGGGCTGGCCACATGCAGCGCTCGGAACCGCCGGCGAATCGAAGTAAGGTCTTCAAGCCCACACAAGAGTGTCAAGCTGGAACGCTACGCAAACGATTGCCGCCAACCACGTATCCGAGCTCCGGCCAGTTTCCAAAAAGCAGAGAACCGGACTCGGAAAACATTCACAGCGAGCGGCAACAATGAATCAGTCTTTGGAGGCAATACCGATGGTCCAACAACGTCGTATCTGGCCGGTGCTTACACTTTTCGCAGTAACCTCTCTAGCTGGATGCGGTGGCGGAGGCGGAACCCCCACGACGCCAATAACTCCCATTTCGCCCACCACGCCCGACATGGGCACGGTGGTCAGCGTGAATAACCCCACGCTCTTTACAAATCAATACCAGATCAAGAATGCCGCCAGCGGAATGGTGCTCGGCATCAACGGCCAGAGCCAGGCGGTGGGAGCGAACGTGGCGCAGGAGACCAACACCAACTCCCCCGACTCGATGTGGCACCTGGTGCCGAATGTGTATGCGGACCAACGGATGAACATCGAGAACATGTTGACGCATCAGGTAATTGGGCTTTCAAGTACCGAGACCAGTACCGGCTTGCCTTCTTCTGGATCAGGCAACGCGGGAGCCCAGGCCGGCCAATATAGCGACACGGGCACCGACGACGAAGACTGGGTCTTCTACAAGCTGAACGACGGCAACTACTTAATTCAGAATCACTCTAGCCAGCTCTATTTACAAGACGACGGTTCGAGCACGACCTCTTCGGCCACCATCGATCAAGGCGCTCGCGCCACAACAGGAACCGGATGCACTTGCCAGGAGTGGGCTCTGACCGCGACTGCCACTGCGGCCTATCCCATGCCGATGACAGTTCAAGGAACGGGAATCTACGTCCACGATCCTTATATGCTGCAAGATCCGGTCACGCACCTCTATTGGCTCTATGGCACGCACCAGACGATTGCCTATTCCGCCGATCTTTCGACATTCACCTACACCACCGAAAGCACTCCAAATGGAGCCTGCACCGCCGCTCAAGCCACCAACTGGATCTCGGCAGCCGGCCGCTGCCCCATCATTGGTCCCGACTTCCCATCCTGGACGGGACTGCAAACGCCACCGTCGGATAACAGTGGCGAGAACGTGGACACCTGGGCGCCGAGCCTGATGTACGTCAACGGCACTTACTACAATTACTATGCAATTCCCTACGAACCATCGACGGGGGCCGAGGCGGTCATCGGACTAGCCACCAGCACCACTCCTTACGGCCCGTGGACCGACAAGGGGTATGTCGTAACCTCCTGGACTGGCGCTACAGCCCCGCCGCCTGCCGTCAATCCATGGGGATTCAATGCGAGCACCACATGGAACGCCATCGATCCGGCTCCCTTCGTCGATGCCTCGGGAAACTGGTGGCTGCAGTGGGGATCGTGGGACGATGGAATGCACACGGTGCAGCTCGATCCAACCACTGGCCTTCGCCTGGCTTCCAACGCCACCATCTCAAACGTCGCCTTCCGCTATTGGGGCGAGGAGGGGTCGTTCATCTACTACTGGAACGGCTACTACTACTATTTCGGGTCGATCAATCCGTGCTGCAGCGCCACCAGCACCTACCGCATCGTCTATGGACGTTCCACCAGCCCTACCGGACCGTTTGTGGATCGCGGTGGCCAGGACCTTTCCAATAACGGCGGTACGATCCTGCTCAGCACTCATAGCAACATCATCGGGCCTGGCGGAGAGAGCGTCTTTACCGATACTGGCGCCGACGGCACCGCATCGCTGCCCACGCTCGTCTACCACTACTACGACGGCAACAACAACGGAACGCCCACGCTTGGCATTAACCGCTTGTACTTCACATCGGATGGCTGGCCCTATATTCAATGAACCAGGAACCGTTTGAGCGTCCACTGGGCGCCGCGAAATGGATCGATGCTGGTGGCGTTCAACATCCGGGTTTTGAGGCGGGCTCAGACAGCACGGCAGGTGCGGTCCATTTCCCGAGTTTTTCCTCGGCTATCGGAAGTTCCCAGACGAACCCAGACAAGGGATCGACCTCAACTTCCTGTGCATTTGTTCCAATTGGAAAACGTATTCCCGTATGATGGGTGCGTCGACTCCTCGGAGGTACAGCAATGCGGATCCTGAAATTCTTGCTTATGGCGGCCCTTTGCAGCGGCTCTGTCTGCGCCGAACCGTTGGCCAGGCCGGCGGTTACGGCCGTAGAAGCAGAGTTGCTGGCCGATTTGGAGGCACGCAACCTCAAGCCGGGCGGGACACTCTATGCGAAAGTCACGGCTGAGTGGAATGGCCTTGGCTGCGCTCTCAAGAAAGGAGCCGTCATCGAAGCGAGGGTCACGTCCGTGGTGCCGCACTCCAAAACCTCGAAAGCGTCGGAAGTATCTCTTTCCTTTTCGAACGCCGAATGCGGCAAGGCCGCAATGGAGCCATTCGCGTTGGACCTCGTTGCGTTGGCGGCTCCCGAAGAGGACGATAGTTCGGTGTCGATGGACATGCCCAGAGTGCTGGGCTCCACTGCACCCACGCAGGGCTCCCCCAGTGGCTTCCGATCCATGACTTCCGCCAACTCGGACATCTGGTGGAGTATGCAGTACCTCGCTACGGCGAACAAGAACCTTCGAGTTGGCGCTGTTTACGGGCTTAAGGGATTAAAGCTCAGTGTGGGTACCGGCCCACAGAACAGTTCGGTACTCTCATCGAACGATCGAAATGTTGCCTTGGATAAACGCACCATGCTGCTGTTGATTCCGGGATCGACCGTATCGGCCCGCGCGAAGACGCAGGAGAATGGCACACAGCCGTCTGTACACGCCGACGCGTCGAGAGGTTCAGAGGCCGCGGCCGGGCCTGGAAACCAGAATCAAGCTACCCAAGCTGACGAGGAGGATATTCAGACATGCACTCCGCCGGAATGCAGCATCGACTTGACCACGGACGAGCCGGATAGCGACCGTCGTGCGTTGGAAAGAATATCCATCGAGCAGATGGGGTTCACGTCCAGGCTCCAGAGGGAGATGGCTGCTCTCAATCACGATGAAACGCTCACTTATCTGAGTTCGACTGAATTGCTGGTGACTTTCAATCCGCATCTGCTTGTGCCTCGCTATGGAGCGACAACGCCGGATTCGACTATCCGTGTGATTCGCGCCGCTTTGCTTGACGTGACGAACAAAAAGGTGATGCGCGCCATGGATTGGGATTTGCCGGACACGAAGCAGTATTTATGGTTGCTGGCCAACCACCGCGTGCTGGTTCACGTAAGAGATGAACTGCGTGTCTACGGTCCAGGATTGAAAGAGGAAGCGCGCATTCCGCTTGGCGGCCCTTTGAACTTCGTGCGGACCGATCCCGCCGGAAAAACGATAGCGTTTGGAATTGTGCATGAGCGGCATTCCCCGGAACTTCATGCCAAACTTCAGGAGGGTCAGGAGCAGGAACCTGAAGAAGATGTCCAGATTCGGGTGCTGAACGACAAGTTCGATGTCATCGCGACTGCGATGACCGATTCCAACAGGATGCCGCCGACATTGCTCGACGAAGGCGAGGTTAAGTTTCTGCGCCAGCCTGACAAGCGCATCCATATGGTCATGCACACATGGGACAATCAGTTGCGTAGCCTGGCGCGTTTCACCTCCAGTTGCGCGCCTCAACTTTCCAGTCTGGCACCCGATCTGTTGTTCATGGTGACGTGTGACGCATCGACGGGAGGCCGGGAATACATGGTTATGCGTCCGGACGGGAATCTGGTTCTGCGCGGAGAATCGTCGCTGCAGGAATTGGGGCACGCAGCCATAGGCAACGAAGAAAAGAAGGAGTTTGCCGTAAGAATTCTCAAGTCCGATCAGGCAACACTCCCGGGCGCGGTGTTTCGGCCAACCGACCTGGAGTCCGAGCAATTTGGGGTCTACCGGGCAGCAGACGGAAAGCGAGTCTTCAGCGTTCGCGTTAGCAATCCTTCAGCAAGCAACGGGGGATATGCCTTGTCTCCGGATGGAGACCAATTGGCTGTTCTTGCCCGCGACGGAATTGAGATTTACGCGGTCCCGCAAAAATGAAGGACGCGGACGGTCGAACGAACCATGAGCCGCTCCACTTTGACAGGTATGTGGATGAGCGGATTTTCCGCTATAACACCCGCGCAACCAGAGAAGACCCGTTGACCGATGCGATGGATTCGCGCTGGCAATGTCGCAGATCGCGAGGAAGAAAATTACTTGCGCAGAACTGACCGGCAAGGTGGGAGAAACGAAACCTTTTTAGCTGGTCGTTTCGGATGCATAGACAGAAGCCTGTAAGGCGGAACAACTGGACAGCTAACCCTTTTTCGTGCCCGCAATCCGCACGTTTAGTTCCCCTTTGGAAGCCTTGAGAATCGTCTCCATGGCTGCCTTGAAATTGTCGATTCGAGATTTTAGGGCGGGGTCTTCATGGCGCAATCCGGGAGACGAATATGGACACGGAGGAACGCGGCGTGTTTGCCACGCGCTCCCCAACGCGGCCCTACTATCGAGTTTTCAGGTACTCAATCAGATCGTTCAATTCATCCTTGGTGAGGTCATTCGTTCGGCCGTGCTTGTCTTCGGGGTTGTAGACGGTCCAAATCTCCTCCAGCGTCCGCGCGGAACCGTCGTGCAGGTAAGGCGCCGTCAACGCGATGTTCGTCAGCGGCGGGGATTTCAGAAGGCCTGCATTGTCGGTAGGTTTGTGCGTCCCTACGTCGAAGGTTTTCTGGTTGGTGCCCTTGGGTCCACTGTGGCAATATGCACAGCGGTTGGCCTCGGGAATCACCTTGTTGAACTTGTCCACCGCGCGCTCGAAGATGGCTTTGCCGCGCTCCTGCGTCGGTGTGGGTCCCAGGCCGGATAGCCGCCACCGGTTCGGCCGAGGATGCAAACTGCGGATGTAAATGGTCAGGTCCGCCAGCGTCAGGTCGTCGTAATTCTCCGAACGCCAGAAGTACTTTTCCGTGCGCGGTCCGCACTCAGTTGGAATGTTGGCATTGGTGCCTGTCCACTTGTAAGGCTCGGTGCCTTTCACGCCTTCGAGCATCTTGTTGTCCACAATGTTGCGGCCAAAGCCGTCAGGCTCCAGGTTCCAGGTGATTCCGTCGAACGTGGAATCGATGTGGCAATTAGCGCAGCCGATCTCTCCTTGAAATGAGTAGCGCGCGGTATAGAAAGTCTGCTCGCCGTGGCGCAGCGCGGAGACGGTCTCTGCTCCGGCCAGTTTGATCGTCGAAGCCACTCGATTGGTGCGGGTGTCGATCACGCTCAGCGTATCCTCCAGCCGGTTGGCGACAAACAGCCTGCGTCCGTCGTGCGTCAGCGTGAGCCCGCGCGGATTGTGCCCCACCGGAATGCGCGTAACCACATAGCTGGCGCTTGCCGAAAGATCTTGCGCAAAAGGTGCGGGGTGCGCATGAATGAAGTGCAGCAGCCGCGGCACATCCACTACCGTTACAATCTCCGAGCCACCGCTGGTAACGTAAAGCCGCGACTTGTCCGGCGCAATCGCCACGCCGAACGGTTGCGAAGCGTAGCGCTCCATCTCATCCAGAGGCACTTCAACAGTCTTCCCCACGTCCGTGCCAAATACCGTGATCGTATCTTCGAAAGCCCCGCCGTGTTCCAGGTGCGCAAGCGTGACTAGATTCTTGGGGTGATACTCGGCCACCACGCCCAGACGGCCATCCGATGAAAGCGCTATGTGAAAGGCGCCCGCAATCTCATGCAGCGGCAAACGATCCACCACGATCGCGCGCGCTACGTCGATGACAGTGATCTCCGACTCCGGCGCGATGCGGCCCTGCAGTCCTGTCCGGCGGGGTGATGGATTCGGGTACACGTGTGTCGCGTAAATACGGCTGCCGTCGGGAGAGAGCGCAAGATAGCTCGAGCCGCGCCCGGCCAGCAGCCTCTTTTCTTCCACACCGGTCTGGGCATTCAGCACGGCCACGTCGTTCGAAATACGGTTGGCAACAAACAGCCGCGTGCCCGCCCGATCCTCGACGACGCTCGATGGCTCCGCGCCCACCGGCCACGTCGCGATGACCGCCAGAGTTCTTGTATCGATTACCGATAATGTATCGTCCCAAGAGTTGGTCACAAAAAGCCGCCCGCCGTCAGACGACAACGAAAACCCGCGTGGCACGCGCCCCACTGCGATGTTCTCGATTACCGCATAGGTGTTCGCATCCAGCACCCGCACCTCTTCGCCCTGCTGGCAAAGCACGTAAAGCCGAGTACCATCGGGCGAAACCAGCACCTCAAGCGGTGAAGCGTAATCCACATCCTCGGCCGCGCCTCCGCGCTGGTGCGAAAGTTGATTTTCGCCGGAACGTGCGGGGCCTTGCGGCACAGCCTGTGACTCATTGGAAGGAATTAGAAACGGCTCTGGACCAACATGCCCGTGATGACAGGTGCCGCAGGTTACAGGCACTCCGGAGCCGTCGATCTTCGCAATATATCTTTGGTTGATCTCCTCGGTCATTGTGTACATCAACCGCGCGGTAGCCTTCTCCGGCTTCACATCGCTTGCAAAGTTGAGGAGCGGGCGGCCATCCGGACCGACGTTCTCCTTATCCTCGGCATGGCAGGCTTCGCAACTCATGCCCAGCCCGGTCTTCCACTGGTCCATCATGTTGTGGATCTGCTGTCCGGTCAGATTTGTCGGCAGCACCTTGAGGTTGGTCGGTGCAGGGAATGAATCAACCTCCGGCGTTGCAGCGGCGGTACCGGTTTGCGGAACCCGTGCCCCCATGGCAAAGAAGCAGACAACTGCGACCAACAGAGCCGCGCGGGTCGCAGGCGCTCCAGTGTTGGTCTTCACGGCTGGCCGCTGCCCTGCGCAAGCTCCAGGTCGAGCCCCGCCCGCTCTCCGTTGATGAGCACAATCCCCTCGTTGATGAGCTGCTGCCCGGTGCAATCGTAGGACTCATAGCGCCGCAGCGATTCTATTGGAAAGAAAAACTCAACCGACAGGGCCTTTGCCGTGGGCACGCCCGGTTTTGTGCGGCCGCGTACAGTGGTGCTGAAACTGATTCCGTCAAAACTCTGGTCACCGGGAAAGTAAGTCAGCACACGGCGAATAAGCGGCGAGATATGTTCGTCAAAAGCTAATGCCGCGAGCTTGTAACGCGAGCTGTCTGGTGGCTCGGCCAGAGCCGACGTCATGGAGAGTTCAAGATATACCTGGTGATGAAATGGAATAAATGCAGGGGGCGCGTACGCAACAAAATGTGCCTCGGGTTCCAGTTCCTTCAACATGTGATTGCTGGCGCCCTGGATCGACAACTGCAGCGATGCGAGCGCCTGCGGAGATGAATCGCGCACTGGCGGTGGTGCCGGGGGCACCGGCGCCGTGGGGGCTGAAGCGGGCTTGGGGCCGGGCTCAATTGCAGCGCCGTTGGTTGTGCGGGCCGGCATGGCAACGCTCGTATTCACCAGGTGCGCGGAGGCCGGCGGCGCTGTCGTTCTGGCCACTTCCGCCGCAACTGGCGCAGGCTCTTTGGTGGAAGGCTGCTCTTCATCCGTCAGCCAGATGTTCAGTTGCTTTGCATTGAGCATCACATCCGCATCCAGCAGCGCGCCTTGCTGTGCCAGGTTATTCTGCGCCGACACCAGTTTCACCGCCGCAGCCTGAGGAAAATAGACCATCAGGTTTTCAGGCCGCTCAATCGGCATGCCCATTGTCTTGGTGATTACATGGTGCGAGACCTCAATTGCGTATCCCTGCACGGCGGTGTTGTCCTGAAACGTTGGAACCACCGCTTTCAGGATGGGCACAATAACATCCAGAAAAGTCTGCCGTGCGCGCTGCTCTTCGCTGAATTTATCGGATGCGTATGCGCCGTAGTAGTTGCCGGAGAGGGCAATCACAGTCGCCCCGTTGTAATGCTCAAAGCGAATGGAGTGCTGGTCGGTGCGCTTCTGCGCCTTCTCGTCGATATCCAGCGTGCGGCTGAGGTAAAAGGGAAATGCGAAGGGATAGCCGGCGATGTTTTTGCCAACCGTCTTGAGGTCGTTGAATGACTGTTGCTGGAGTGCGCGCAACGCGGGGTCGCCGATCTCGACAGACGATACAACCTGTGCCGGAGCAAGTCGAGATCCAATCAGCAACATCGCCAGAAGTGCAATTCTATTTGCGCGCATAGACCGTCCCCGCTGGCTGGTATGGTGGATCGGCAACTGCGCGAGTGTACGCAATCAGTGCGCGCACATCCGCCGCGGTCAGTGTGTTCCCGTAAGGCGGCATCAGCGCGGAGCGATTGAGCGCCGGCCCGCCGTGCAGGACGATCGATGTCAGATCTGCATCGCTCATCTTGTTCAACGTATCGCCTTCTGAAAATGCATGCGGCTTTACCTCAAGGTTGTCGTGGTTCGAAACGCGCTCAGCAGACGACTCCGGATCGTGGCAGCGATTGCAATACTTGTCGGCGAGGATGGACCCCACTCTTTGCTGGTAGCCAAGGGCCGTTTCGACAATGTTGAGTGTTACCGGTTTAGACTTGCCGGGAGTGGTTGCGCTGAGCTCATATCTTCCGGCGATGGAGCCAAGAGCGACCAACGTGGTGGCCTGTCCGCTGGAATCGGTAATCGCTGCAGCCGGATCGAAGCTGACTCCCGCGGAGCCGTGAAACTCAACAAGTGCGCCGGGCACAGCGGCCGCCTGATCGTCATTGACCTGCACGACCACGGGATCTTTCAGCACTGTGCCGGTGGCACCGACCTGGTGGCCACCGCTTGACTCAACGAGGGCCGTTCCCGCAGCCGTGGCTTTCAACGCCGGCGTCCCCGAGGCGGGATGCTTGCAGCCGGCTAAACCGATCCCTGCAAGTATCACCAACCCTGCCGAAGCTTCGAGCGTCCTACGTGCATTGAGTCTCGTCATCATTGCTTGACTCCCCGCCCGCCTGTGCTTTTCAGCGACATCAGGAAAGCTGTCATCGCGCGGGCGTCTTCGTCGCTCAGGTTTTGGTTCGGTTCTGTCGTGCCCGGCCGCAGCGCCTGCGGATTTTTGAGCCACGCGTAGACCCACCCCGGAGTCAGCCGCGAGCCAACCTGCGTGAGCGTCGGCCCGATATAACCTTTGTCGTTCTTGGTATCGGCAATGTGGCACGACTGGCAGGCGTATTTGGAATAGAACAATTGCCGCCCATGTTCCACTGCTTCCGGTGGATTCGTGGCCGCCGGCGCGAGATCCGCATCGATCGAAGGCGATTGGTAGACGGCAAGAATGTAGTCCGTCAATTCCTTGTTGTCGCCGTCGCTAAGGTTGAAGCGCGGCATGCGGCGAATAAGCGATGGGCGAAGCGTATTCGGATTCTTCAGGAAGTCGGTAAGCCACGGCCGCTGCACCGCACTCCCTTCCCACGTAAGATCGGGCGCCATATCGCTGCCTCTGCCGTTGATGCGGTGGCAACTGAAGCAGGCGAGTTCTGTGATCAGTTTGCCCGCGTGCCCGGCAGGCTGGTAGTTGGTGTCTGGTACCGCCGCTACCCGCAAATTGTCCGGCATGGACTTGCCGCGGTTGGTGAGAGCAAGCAGGGCCGTAGTCAACGCATCCGTCTGTGAAGCGGTCAGAGCAAACTGCGGCATTTTTACGCTGGCGCCGAAGGCTCGCGGCTGACGGATCTTGGCGACGATGTAACTGGAGAGCGAGTGTTCCATGCCCGGCAGGAAAACAACCTGCGCCAGCGGCTTGCTTCCAATCGTGCTGAGCTCCGGTGCAAAGTTCTCCGGCTTCTGCACGCCGTTTATTTCGTGGCATGCCGCGCATCCCAGTTCGACAATGAGTTTTCGTCCGTGAGCAGTTTGCTGCGGACTAGCTGCATCCAGATGAACACCCATGCCGTAGTCTGAATCCGATTTCCCCTGCAAATACGCAGTCAATGTTGCGATCTGCTGCGGCGTGAACCGATAGTGCGGCATCGGCGTTGTTGCATCGTAGATGCGTGGATTATCGAGCCATGCCGCAAGCCACTCGGGCTTCGCCTTGTTGCCGATGCGTGTAAGCTCTGGGCCCACGTCGCCGCCCACCAGGTTGCCCGCCGCATTCTGAACCGCATGGCAGGAGGCGCAAAACGATTGGCCATACAGGCTCGGTCCCGCGGTTGCGTCGGCATTTGCGGCGGTCTTGGTATTGGCTGCAACGGTGTCTCCCACATGCGGCGTGCTGGTGCTCACCAGATACGCCGATATGTCGCTCGCATCCCCGTCGCTGAGTTTGTAATTGGGCATCGTCGTCGTTGCCGCGTAGGCCTGGGGATCTTTCAGCCAGCTATAGACCCACTCGCGCGTGGTCTTGTCTGCGATATGCACGAGCGACGGAGGATGATCCGTAGCCAACACCTTTGTGCCGTCGGGCCGTGTGATGGCGTGGCAGTGGACACAGCCGTAGCGCGTCAGCATGGTCCTTCCCAGGTTGAGCTGCGGCGTTCCGGGCAATGCGCTCTGGTGGCATTGACCGCAGCCGGACTCAATGTAACGCGCTGGTAGTATCGGCTCTTCTCCGGCGCGCTCGCTGTGGTGCGCCTCGTCAACTGTCGTAGCCTGACCCTGCCCGCCATGGCAAATCACGCAACCGAATCCATCCAGCGAATGCGGAATTGCAGGATGCTTGCGGAAAGGCTGCTGACCTACATCGCCCAGACTGGCCTCATTCAATCCCACGTGGCAAGTTGTGCATCGATCGACGACGCCCAATTCCGGCAGCCATATCTGATGAATGCCCGGCTCGAATCGGCGGCGCAGGCTAATCGCATCGCCGCGATCGCGGATCAGTCTGAGGTATTGCCGCTGATAGCCATGCCACTCGCTGAAGTGTTCCTTCGCGGGGGCAATCGCAAGCGCCAGCAGCAAGATCAAACTGACAATGCCGAATGCCCGCACCGGATCGCCGAAGAGCTTCTGCCACGCAGAGGAAAAATACTTTCTTATGGATTGCACTTAACTCCTCCAGGGCAACACCCAGGACCAGCCTGGGCCGCGGAACCATGTGCCGACAGCGGTGAGCACAATCAGTTCAAACAAAAACCACGTCATGATCCAGTAAGCGAGCGGCTTGAGCGCCAGGTACCGCCGAAACCGCGACGGCGAATCCGGCGAGCTGTAGGCGGCGACAATCATTGCCAGTGCGACAAGTACGGTGGGTGCGACGGCGACGTAGACATGAAATGCCAGCAGAAAAACCAGCATGCCCAACGCTGCTAGATAGAACAGCCGCAGACGTTTTGTCCGATCCTTCAGGAACAGGCCGTTGGCTTCAATGTTGATATTGAAATACGGAATGACAATCAGAGCGATGATGAGCAGAGTAGGCACCAGCACTCCCGCCACGACAGGCGGAAAGTAGTGCAGCAACTCCTGAAGGCCGAGGAAATACCACGGCGCCTTGGCAGGATTCGGCGTGTGCGTTGGATCGGCGATGCCTTCCAGCGGAGCGTTGAATCTTAACGAAAAGAGAACCAGCGAGATAGCGAGCAGTTCAATGGCCAGGGCTGCGCGAAAAAGCACTTCGGGGAAGGTCTGCACCTGGTCTTCCTGCGCAACCTTCACCTGTGCCGAGGTGCGCCGCGTGACGAAAACAACGCGCGTAGGTGAGCGCCGCTGGTCTGAGTCGATGCCGGCGACGAAGTCTTTCGGATCGCTCATTTCACCTCCTTCGCGGTGAGTGCTGTGTCAGGGGCTGCCTGGGCTTTGGGCTCCGACTGTTGCACATACAGGCCTCCGTCCTTGCGAATGCGCCAGAAATGTATAGCGATAAAGAGAATGGCCGCTAGCGGCAGAACGACGCAGTGCAGCACATAGAAGCGCAGCAGCGCGTTAGCGTTCACCTGGTTCCCGCCGAGCAGAAGGAAGTGGATCTTGCTCCCTACCAGCGGTACCGACGATGAGAGATTCGAGCCGACGGTGATGGCCCAGAATGCAAGCTGGTCCCACGGCAGCAGGTAGCCGGTGTAACTGAGCAGAAGGGTGATGAGAAGGAGAATGACGCCAATGACCCAATTGAATTCGCGCGGCGTCCGATACGCGCCACGATAGAAAACCTTGAACATGTGTGCGAAAACCAGGAACACCATCAACTGCGCCGACCAGCGGTGCAGATTTCTGAGAAATAGCCCCGACGAAACGACAAATTGCAGGTCCTTCATGTCGGCATAGGCCTGTGGTACCGAAGGATGGTAGTACAGCATGAGCAAAATGCCGGTGATGACCAGGATGAGAAACGTCCCCAATGTCATCGTGCCCAGATACCACGTGGCGCTGAAACGCACCATGCGCTTGCGGACTTTGGTCGCGAATAGATGGAGGAAGATATTCTGCTGGATCGCCAGCGCCCGATGCAGTGTGCTCGAGCCCGTGCCGCTGCGGAATACTGAGCGCCACACCCTGCTACCGCGTACCTTGTCTACAATCTGTTCGGCATTCAGGGGCATACTCATATCCTCAAATACTGCAGCGGTGGAATGTCGGAGGAGCGATCGACCATGAGGTCGCCTTCGTCGCTGACCCAGGTCTTGAGCCAGGGCAGCGGCTTGGGAGCGGGGCCCTCAATCTTCTCTCCGGTGCGCGTGAACTTGCTGCCGTGACATGGGCACGCGATGATGCCCAGGTCCTGGTTCCATGCGGTCAGGCAGCCCAGGTGAGTGCATACTGCGTTGAGCGCGAAGTAACCCTCATCGGCGCGAACCAGGTAGATTCCTGAATTGACATCCATGGTGACCGAATTCAGTGCGAAGTTTTCAGGCTTGCCGGCATTGACAATTGCCGATGGTTCGTACAGAACATTCGGTGAAAGGTATTCATAGGAGAAGACAATCGTGCCCGCAGCGGCGATGCCCAGCGAGCCAAGGCCGATTTTGGTGAAAAAGGCTCGGCGATCGAACTCTGTGGGGAGTTTCTGCGTCAATTTAAGTGCTTCGTCGGGCATGTATTACCTCTGCACTGTGGCCGCCAATGCCGGTCTGGAACGCATTGGGCGGTCGATGGATTCAATGGAAATCAAGCCGGTTGGATCGGTGGAAACAAGACTGTAGGACTCCATGGTGATGGTGCCTGCGGGACAGCGCGCCGCGCAAAGGCCGCAACGAATGCAGCGCGACTCGTTTTTGATCATGGCTGAGCCGGTGATCACACCAAGTTCCTCCGCCTTGATGTCGTCCAGTTCCACACTGAGCAGATCGCGGACCTCTGCGAGTTGACCGATTGTTCCTTCGTCGAAGGAAATGCGGTCCAACGAAACAAGCTCCAGGCAATTCTCCGGGCAAACATCGACACAGCCTCCGCACAGAATGCAGGAAGTCGCATCGGCGGCGTTGCCTTCAAACACGGTGTTGATCCAGCAGTGCAGGCAGCGCTGTGCCTCGGCGACTGCGGATTCCTCGTCGAACCCAATCTCAACCTCAGTCACTCCGGTACGCCGATTGAGCGGTAGCATGGGAATCGGCGGGCGCACCAGGTCGAGAAGATCCAGCGGCATGCGATGGCGCTCAAGCACCTCCACTTCCACAATCGGTGCAGGATGCTCGGTTCCGCGCAGAAACTCGTCGATGCCCACCGCCGCGCGCTTGCCATCGGCGACGCTATCGATAATCAGGCGTGGCCCGAACACGCAGTCGCCTCCTGCAAAGACACCAGCTGCGGAAGTCATCAGCGTTTGAGGATTCACGGCGATCAGGCCGCGCGGCGAAATATCCACGCCATCGTCTGCACCAAGGAACTGCAGATTGGGCGCCTGGCCAATGGCCATGATGATCGTGTCGCAATCCAGCAGTGTCTCGCTGTTTTCGTAGAACACAGGGCTGAACCGGTGGTTGGCATCGAATACCGACTTGGTCTTCAATACCTCGAGCGCCACAGCTCGCCCATTCTCACCGACGATTTGCTTCGGACCAAAGCCGGGATGGATGATGATCCCTTCTTCTTCCGCCTCTGCAATCTCCTCAAGTGCCGCGGGCATTTCGCCGCGGGTCTCCAGGCAAACCAGGTGCACCTCTTGCGCTCCGAGCCGCAGGGCGGAAAGGGAGACGTCCATCATCTCGCGCGCCGCGACCGCATCCAGGTTGCCTTGGGAAGGTTCGAAGTTTTCTACGCCGCCCGCATGCTGGCGCAACACCTCGCGCGCCGCGGACCGGGCCACATCCATAGCCACGTTGCCTCCGCCGATGACGAGAACCTTCTTGCCGATGGTGAACTTGTAACCGAGATTTACATTGAGCAGAAAATCGATGCCCTTGTAGACGCCATCCAGATTCACCCCAGGAATGGTGAGGTCGCGGCTTCGATGTGCGCCAACAGCAATCAGAACGGCATCGAAGTCCCGGCGCAGATCGGCAATGGTGAAATCGCGGCCGGCGGCCTGGTTCAATTTCAACGTGATATCGCCGGTAGCGAGAATCTCGCGCACCTGCGCTTCAACCACATCGCGTGGCAGCCGATATTCAGGCAGTCCCAGATAGAGCATCCCGCCCGGCACCTGAGACGCTTCAAAGATGGTGACCGCATAGCCCATCAGGGCAAGGTCGTGCGCTGAAGACAAGCCCACCGGCCCCGCACCCACAATCGCAATGCGAAATGGAAGCTTGGGCTGGACACGGCCGGCATTCACATCGATCGGATTTCGCGACTCGGGGCCGTACCGCTCTGTAAGAAATCGCTTGAGTGCCCGGATGGCGATCGGTTTGTCTATCTCTCCGCGGCGGCAGGCGGTCTCGCAGGGATGCGCGCAGACACGTCCGCAGATGCTGGCCATTGGATTGGGCTCGCGCGCAATGCGGTAGGCTTCTTCAAACTCGCGTTCTGCAATGAGCTCAACATAGCGGCCGGCATTGGTGTGCGCGGGACAGGCCATCATGCAGGGGAAGTTGGTGTTCAGCCAATCCCGGTCAACTTTCTTGTCGACAAATCGCTGCTGCATGCGGGGACCTCTCCCGTTGAGAAAAGAAACAGCGGGCGAAATGAGTGTCCTATTCCGCCCGCGGATTTACTTGCTGAGTGTGAAGTCCGCCGAGGTGTCTCCGGCAACTTTCACGGGATTGGACTTGTTTTTTGCCCCTTCGTGCCATGCGGTCACGGTGTAAGCTCCATCGGGTACGTTGTCGATCTTGTATGCGCCGGACTTGTCCGTCACCACGAAGTAGGGCGTCGGCGAAACGATCACGTAGGCCGCCATCTCCGGGTGGACATTGCAAAGCAGAGACACGATACCGGGGTCGTCGAACTTGAAGGATTTCCTCTGCCCTTGTGGCCATGTGCCCAGGTTGTGCCCAAGCTTCTTGTTGCCGCTGATCGAGGGCCAGAACACGTTATGCGCGACGCTGTCGCTGTTGAGGAATTCGACCGTTGTGCCTTGCGCAACTGCCGTGACGTGGGGTATGAACATCAGGCCCTTCTGGTCGATAGTGATGTGTGCCGTGGGAGCGGGAAAGGTTTTGCCGGCGACGCCTTCAACATAGACGACGGACTCGCCGCTTACTCCGGAGACCTTGCCGCGAATGGTGCCGGCAAAGGCCGCGGTGCTGAGTGCTGCCGTGACGATGAATGTTACGAGAACGTTCGTTTTCATTTGATCTCCTGGTTCAGGTTGATCTTCCTGTGCGCAATGCTAATACACAAACTCGAGCCCTACAACCAAGGCATTGGTCCGGAATGGACCGGTGATGACACTCCCGGTCGCAGGGTTGTAGACAATCTGTTGCGGCATGATCTGGTATTCGATCGAAGCCTTGATGTTGGCGTGGATCAGGAACTGCTCGCCGGGGGTGAACCGGTTGCGTGTTGCCGAATACGGCGAGAAGAATGAAGACCCCGGAGGCGCGGTCGGATCGTACTGAATAAAGTTGATCCGGTCGGCGCTGGACTTGACCTGATCCCAGCGCATGATGGTCATTGCCCACGGCAGTGCCAGGTAGTCCGCCTGTGCGAAGCCGCCGCTGAATGTAACCGGGGCTGACGGAGCAAAGCTGGTGATGCCAGTTGCTCCGGGCGCTGTCACCGGCAACTCGTTGCGGTCGTGTGCGGCCATGTACATGCCGTACACGTTCAACGTGCGGTAGTTGAAGTTCACATCCCCGCCGATGCGATAGAAGGGCTCTCGCGCGGTCAGCGATGTGGGCGTTACACCATCGGCAAGCACGCCACTGAATGGTGTTGCCGTGCGCCCGTAGAAATAAAAGGTGCCCAGAGCAAGAAAGGTATGGTCGCGCGGCCCCGCCGTGCCTGCGGCTTGAACTTCGTTTCGGCTCGCGGCATCTTTCTCAAGGTTGAATCGGTAAGCGAGACGGCCGTACATGTCTTTGAAGTTTGCGTCGGAATTGAAGGCGACACCGTTCTGCGGTCCAACGTTCGCCGGGCTGATCGCTACTCCGGTCGTGTTCTGATCGAAAACCGCAAAGGAGTAATGGTACCCCTGATATGCATGACCGCCACTGAATTCCACTCCGTTTGCGCCGTTCTCCATCGCAGCGCCATTGTTCACGTTCTGAGCCGGACCAAGCCCATTCTGGATGCCGACGTTGGCTTCGGAGAATATGTCCCAGCCGCTCAAATTCAAGTTGCGTGCCTGGCTGAAAGGCAGGTCGAGTTCAAACTCGCCAACACGCAAGTTCAGCGAATCCGTGGGGAGCTTTAGAAAGTGGCCAATGTCGTGGAATTTCAGGTAAGCATCGCCCAATGAGCCATTCGCGTTTGCGCCGGCTACGCTGAGGTCGTCATCCACCCAGAATGAAATGCCGGTGCCGAAGTTACCTGCCGTGAAGATGCTGAAGTATCCGGGCTGGAAATCGGATTTGGGAATGAAGTTGCCGACTGTACCCGCGGGCAAAACCTGGTTGAAGTTGCTCCTGTTGGCGCTGATCTGCTGATAGTAAGTGTTGTAGCGAAGTCCGACCGGCAATTGACCGGGGATGGAGCCCGGAAACACCGTGTGCGGCCACAACTCCGCCTGCGCGGGAGCGCCCAACAGTGTGGGCGGCTGTTTCAGGAACGACTCGTCGTCCTTGGGAAACTTGAAACCCGCATCCTTGAAGGCCTTCCCAAAGTCATTGAGCTTGGGGAAATCCGAGTGACAGGTTGTGCAGGATGTGCCGTACCGGCGCGAAAAGGCGGGAATCGCACTGGCGGAGGGTGAAAGCGAGAGCGTAAAGAACGCAGCGAAGAAGAGAAGGGAAAGCCGTTTGCCATTCATGGGCGAGCCTCAGTGGTCCAAATCACATTACAAGACATCAGTATTGGAGAATTGTGACGTGGCTCACCTAGCGTCAGATGTGATAGCCATCACTGCAGTTGCCCGTCTAGGTCTCTGGGATCTTTCTCGTGCGCCATGCGTACCTTGTTGAGACCACTTGGGTACTCCTTTTTCCCGCGAAGTTTGTAGCCATCGACTGGGAGGCAGGCCACCGCAGATAGGCAGTCCCAGGAACCTCATCGATTCCACACCTGCGGCACCGTCTCTACCTCGGACAGTTGCGAATCCGGCATAACACAAAGGTGCCATAGACATGGTTACCTTTTTTCTGCGATTCATTACTTTGATACCACTGTTTCTCGTTACTGTTCTTGCATGTGCGAGGCCAGACCTACGCACCTTTTGTTCTTTGGTTTTTTGGGGTTTATCCGAGTCGAATAGATTCTCCATGCGCGAGAAAGGAGCAATCGGTACCGCTAATTCGCCTGTTCGCAAACTCCCATCGATCTCGCCATGGCGGCCTTCTGGGATTTGCACAGCCGCTCGATCCTTAGCCGGCTTGCGTCCCCTGGAACCCCGGCGGGAACCATCGTCTCAAGGGGTCAATGTGGCAGGCACGGGATTGGTCCGGTTCCATTGTTCATCGCGCTTGAGTTCGCCGATGCGACTCGATGATTTTTGTTCTGTGTTGGGCTGCCTATTGTGACCTTCTCCAAAGGCGGCTCAGGGGCACAGGCGATCTGGTTCTCGGTTGGAAGAAGCGCGATTCGCGCTGAGGGCTGGCCATTGCCATCGGAACGCTGATTTGCTTCTTCCCCGGTTGAGAATTGGAGTGTCCGCCATGCCCGACGCATTCGAGAATCATCAGTTTCACGTGAGCCGTCAACAAGAGTTGGAAAGACCGGAAGGCAATTCGTTTCTGAATTCATACTCCACCCTGTCTCTCAATCACCGGGACTCCAACTCCTCTGGCGCAGAACCCTTGTCGATTGGCCTCATTGGACCGGACGAAGAGCGCCGCAGAGCTTTATCCAGCGCCCTGGCCGGGTTTTCTGCTGGCGAAGTCCGTGAGTTTTCTTCCTATCCTCCCGCCCTTGAAGATGTGCCAAGACTGCTCGAGCGGTATTACGACGTCATCATCATTGATCTCGACAGCGATCGCGAATACGCCCTCGAACTGGTTGAGGACATCTGCGCCAAAGACTCGGCAACCGTGATGGTTTATTCGGCGAATGCCGATCAGGAGCTTGTCTTCCGTTGCATGCGTGCCGGAGCTCGCGAGTTTCTCTTTCCGCCATTCGACCAGGCCACGATCGCCGATGCTCTCGCTCGCGCCACGACAGTGCCTCGTCAAGGAAATCGCCATCAGAAAAAGGCACGCGGAAGGCTGCTGGTGTTTCTCGGCGCCAAGGGCGGTTCCGGGGTCACCACCGTTGCCTGTAACCTCGCGATATCGGTAGGCCAGGAGTCTGCTCAAAGCACATTGTTGATCGATCTTGGCCTCCCCATGGGAGACGCCGCCCTCAACCTGGGAATCGTCACTGAATACTCCACCGACAACGCATTTATGGATGTTGACCGGCTGGACGGGACTTTTCTCAACAAGCTCCTGGCCAAACATCGCTCGGGAATTTCTGTCCTCGCGGCCCCCAGCAAGGTTCCCAAAGTTCAGGCATCGAATGAAGCCATCGACAAGCTGATCAGGGCCGCGCGTCAGCAATTCGAAAACGTGATCGTCGACGTAGGATCGAGACTCGATTTGATGGGCACGGCTTTGTTCAAAGAAGCCTCTACCATTTTCCTGGTCACCCAGGCCGGCATCTCGGAACTGCGCAATTCAAATCGCGTGATCACGGAGTTCTTCAACCAGGGCGCCCCAAAGCTCGAAATTGTAATCAACCGATATGAGCCTCGTTCCCTGGGACTGACCGATGAACACATCACCAAGGCCCTCAACCGCCCGGTTCAGTGGAAGATTCCCGACGACTACGCCGCTGCACGCCAGATGCAGAATACGACCACTCCGCAACAGCTTGCGGATACGCCCATCTCACGGCTCATCCGGCAGATGGCCCGCTCCATCTGCGGCCTGCCCGCAATCCCCGAGAAAACCAGCGGATTCAGGCTAAGAAGTCTCGGCAGAAATATTGCGGAAAAGATCGCCGCCACCGAAGAGCCGCCGCCAGTTCCCGGTGAAACGCCGGCCATCGCGTGGCCTGCCCCCGCGCCCATCGCCTACGGGACCAGGCTCAACGCCACTCAACTCGATGCCACGGCATCGGTTCCCGGAAACTACGCCTACGCTCCCGCGGCAGGCTACGTACTGCCCGTCGGAACGCATACGCTTTGGGTGACTTTCACGTCGGCCGATGGCGCAGGCGCCGCTCCTGTGCAGACTGCTGTGTCGATCACCGTGACCAAGGCAACGCCAACTGTAAACTGGCCCACGCCTGCCGCCATCTCCTGCGGAGCCGCCCTCAGCGAAAGGCAACTCAATGCCGTGGCTTCGGTCCCAGGTACATTCGTCTACTCTCCCGCCGACGGAGAAGTGCTCACGGCAGGGAAGCACAAGCTCTCCGTTACCTTCACTCCAGCAGACCCCGCGAACTATGCCTCGGCGGAAGCTACAGCATTGGTCACGGTAGCCAAGGCGTCGCCTGTAGTGTCATGGCCCACGCCTGCTTCAATTCCATACGGCGCCCCGCTCAGCGAGAAGCAACTCAATGCCACGGCATCCATCCCGGGAACCTTCGTCTATGCTTCTGAAGCGGGCGACCTGCTCACGGTAGGAAAGCACACTCTCTCGGTTACGTTCACTCCCGCTGACACCACCGGCTACACCACCGCGCAGGCCACGGTGGCGATCGCAGTTACCAGGGCGACGCCGAAGATTGCATGGCCCGTGCCCGCGCCGATCGTATACGGAACCAGGCTCAGCAATTCTCAACTCGCTGCCACAGCCTCCGTCGCCGGTACATTCGCCTACGCACCCGGAGAAGGCGCTATGCTCGCCGCGGGAACGCATACCCCGGTTGTATCCTTCACGCCGGCTGACCTCACCAGCTACTCAACTGCCCAAGCCGCCGTTTCGTTCGATGTAATGCAGGCGCAACCCACCGTTACCTGGGATACACCTGCCCCGATCTCTGAAGGCACGGCACTCAGTGCCGCTCAGCTCAATGCCACAGCCTCAGTTCCGGGAACCTTCGTCTACCAACCCGCCGCCGGCGAGATTGTCTCGTCTGGGCCCCATTCGCTCTCCGTCACGTTCACTCCGTTGGACACCGAGAACTACACCAGCGTACAAGCCTCTGTATCGATCTCTGTCCGGAAACCGAAGCCAACCATGGTTACGTGGCATACCCCTTCCACAATTTCCTATGGCGCCGCGCTCAGCGACACGGAACTCAATGCCATGGCATCGGTCCCTGGAACCTTCGTCTACACCCCTGCCGCCGGCGATGTGCTCACGGCAGGAAAGCATAGGCTCACCGTCGCCTTCACCCCGGTGGACACCACGGAATACGCGGAAGCGCAGGCAACGGTTGCGCTTGAGGTTGAAGCTTTATCGAATACGGCATCTCTGCTTGCGGAGACCACCGATGCGCCGCTCAAGCCGGTGGCCGGCGAAGCTCTATCTGTCCATCCAGAGGCCCACCGAGGGGAATTGGTAAGCATAACCTCCGGTCGAACCGGCGAACCTGAGACGCGCATGTACAAAGGCGCAATGTATGAGAAGGGAGAAGATGGACAATGGCATCTCCAGCGAAAATAGTGCAGCCGCTACCCGATACGCTTCCCGAGGATTTCAGCGAATGGGATGGCGGAAATTCGTCTGCAGCCCCACCTGTCAGTTCCAGCACTTTGAGAGCTGTGCCCGATTATGCCGCTGCATCGAAGGCGCCTGCGCAACCACCCAGGTCGCAGATCAAGGTGGTCGCGGTCATGGATGGATCGACCGCAACACCGCTGTTCAATGCCGCGACTTTTAACGCTGCTCAAGATGTTCTTGCCGAGGCAACTCGGAAGGCTAGGCAACGTGTCCTCAGAAAAAGAGTGATGCTGACGGTCGCTGCCGCCACATTGACACTGGTTCTGCTAGCCCTTTGCCCCTGGGTATTTCCCAGCTTGCTCCCTGGGCTGGCTAAGGTGAAGCAATCGGTTGTTTCCTTGGGTTCGCCAAAGGATACGGACGCTTCCGCGAACAAGCTCAAGCCCTCGCCGTCGACGTTGCAGAGCAAGGCTACACAGCCTGTGAGAGACACGGCCACGCCGGCGCCTCCCTCGCAGCCGGCAGCCGTTGCGGCGCAGGCAACCTATTCGGAAGAAGCGACTCCAGCGCCAGTCGAATCGAAAATGATGGACGATCAGTTGTCTGCGCCGAAGCGGATTCCGCAAGACATCAAGGCTGTCGCCAGGCCTGAAGCGCCTCCGAGTTCCGGGTTTGCCGGGACTGGCATGGATGGGCTCGCCAATAATGGCGGCAATGCGCTCGGCAAGGTGTTTGTCGGCGGAAGCAAGCCCAAGGTGAACGTCGAAACTCCTTCGAGAGTCAATCTCTCCAGCGGCGTGGCAGCAGGCATGTTGCTGAAGAAGGCCATGCCGGTATATCCGCCCATCGCCAGGGCCGCGGGCGTCGCTGGCACCGTCATCCTTCAGGCCGCCATAGCCAAGTCTGGAGAGCTCGGAAACATCCGCGTCATCTCGGGTCCGGCCATGTTGCGGCAATCGGCTCTGGATGCCGTGAAGTCCTGGCGTTACCGTCCCTACATGCTCGATGGAAAGCCGGTAGAAGTCGATACCACGGTGAGCGTCGTCTTCACCAACCAGTGAACCCGGCGTCGGTTTCGCCAATACTGCTCCGTGCCCCGTTCTTGCGATTTTTTTCTATCGCAAGGGCGGGAAACCTCAACCCTAAACCAGCCTTGTTCAATTGGAGCAGCCTGACTCGCCGTCGCAAGTTACGCCAGGAATGAACCTGCGCCGGTTGCGCCAAAAATGTTCCGTGCCCCGTTCTTGCTATTTTTTCTATCGCAAGGGCGGGAAACCTCAACCCTAAACCAGCCTTGTTCATGAGGAGCGAAGCGCAGCGGAGTCGAAGAACCTGCTTCTTGCAACTCTGGCGAATAGGTGGGAAACCTCAACCCTCAACCTGCCCCTTCATGCGGAGCGACCCTAGGGAAGGGAGTTGAAAGCCTGTCCGGGGGTATTCGAAGAGAACCTGCTCCTCCGGAAGGCCTCATCGAGAAACGCAGCGTAGTCCCAATCGGAGTAAATAAATCCGCCAAATATTGCAGTTCATTTACTCCAAAGCGCGCACAATACTTTTAGTAGCGCATCTTAAGAGCCATTCCGGGTGGGAGACAGCGAACCATGATCGGTTCCGTCCAAATCCGCCACCTCCAAACAGAAAAAACTGCTACATAGCCCCCCACCCCCTCTTATCTTTAGTAACCAAACGGGAGGGTAATGGTAACAAAAGGACAGTGCCAAGGCTTGTGGGTCAATAAACATAAGTCGTGTATAATCATATACATATATATTTTCCGGTAACCCCCTTCACCATTTCCACGTCGGAAAGAAGACTAGTCCGTCGTTCTCAAAGCTCATTTTGTTCAAAACTCAGCTCACGCCGCACCTTCAAAAAGCCGCTCTTCGCCCACACCAATCCGCTTCATCCTCCCAATCCCACCCTTCATCCGCTTTTCCAACCCGTCGTCCGCTAAGTCGCGCGCGCCGTCCCGCCTTTGCTTATCTTCCAAATAGAGCAACGCCAAAAGGGGAAGGGAACAGCCCATGAATGAAATTGTCAGCGTCGAAGCAGTCACCAGAAGGTTCCCCCTGAATCACGATAGGACGAAGAATCTGGTCAGCGCTCTCAGCGAAGCCAGCCTGCATGTCGAGGCCGGAGAGTTTCTCGCCATCGCCGGCCCCAGTGGAAGCGGCAAAACCACCCTCCTCAACCTGATCGGCTGCATCGATCAACCAACCAGCGGGCGGATCCTCATCGAAGGCGTGGACACATCGACACTCAGCCCCGCCCGTATGAGCGTACTGCGCCGCGAAAAGATCGGCTTCGTCTTTCAAACCTTCAACCTCATCCCTGTTTTCACGGCAGCCGAAAACGTCGAATACCCGCTCCTGATCCAGGGCATCGACAGCCGCGTACGCCGCGAGCGAGTAGCCCAGGCCCTCGAAGAAGTCGGTCTCTCCGCGCGCGCCAATCATCGCCCCGACCTGCTCTCCGGCGGGGAGCGTCAACGCGTCGCCGTCGCTCGTGCCATTGTCCATCGTCCCGCCCTGGTGCTGGCCGACGAGCCCACAGCAAACCTCGACACGCACAACGCCACACAGCTCATCGATCTTATGCACGGCCTGAATCGCCGCCTCGGCCTCACCTTCATCTTCTCCACGCACGATGCCCGCTTGCTCGAACACACCGAGCGCATCGTCCGTCTGTGCGACGGAGAGATTCAATCCGACACCCAAGTTCAATCCAACACCCAAGTTCAATCCAACACCCTGAACGAAGGAGGCATCCGTGGGCAAGTTCTTGCTTCTAGCCTTTCGTAACGTCTTTCGCAATCGCCGCCGCACCATCATGACCCTGATCATGGTTGGAGGAGGCGTCGCAGGCCTGCTGCTCGTCGGCGGTTTCTTTGCCCGCATGTTCTGGGGCCTGCGCGAAAGCACAATCAATGACGGCCTCGGCCACATCCAGATCTTCACCGCCGAGCACTTCAATCGCGAAGAAAAGCATGTCCTCGACACCGGCATCGACAACTGGCGTCAGGTTGCCGCAACCATTCAGGCCGGCCGCCATGTCCGCGGCATCGCTCCCCGCATCGAGTTCAATGGCATGCTTTCGAACGGCGTAAAATCTGGAGTCTTCATGGGCAGCGCCGTTGATCCCGTGGCTGAAAACTCGCTCGGCTTCACCCCACGCCTAGAATCGGGAAGAGACCTCGACTCCAAATCGGGCGGCGAGATTGAAGCTCTCATCGGCGCCGGCGTGGCCCGCTCCATGAACGTCAAGCCAGGCGACGGACTCACATTGCTCGCAGTCACCTCAGACGGCGCACTGAATGGAATCGATGTGCAGGTCGTCGGCGTCGTCAATACCGGCTTCAAGGAAATGGATGATCGTTATTTGCGCATCACATTGCCCTCTGCCCAGCGCCTGCTGCAAAGCGACCGTGTCACCAACCTCGTAGTCGGCCTCGATCGGACAGAGAACACTGACATGGTTGCGGCAGAACTGACCCCGAGTCTTCGCGGCCAGCCGCAGCAATTGGTCCTTAAGAAATGGATCGATCTGGCCGCCTATTACAAACAGGTCCGCTCCCTATTCAGCACCATCTTCGTCTTCCTCGGCGTCATCGTATTCTTTATGGTGCTCATGTCGAGTGTGAACACGCTGCTGATGACCATGTTTGAACGCACCCGCGAAATCGGCACCATGCTGGCCATGGGCACGCCCCGCGCCTGGATCATGTCCCTGTTTATCCTTGAAGCTATTGTGCTCGGCGTTCTAGGCGCAATCGTAGGCGTCGCCGGAGGCAACCTCATCGGGTTCCTGCTCAACCATGCGGGCATCCATCTCCCGCCGCCACCCGGAACCACAGTCCCTATGGCCTTCCACGTTCTCTACGTCCCCAGCCTGATGGTCGGCTCTTCCATATTAGTCATCGTTTCATTGGCCCTGGCTGCCATTCTCCCGGCGATCCGCGCATCCCGGCTGCAAATTGCGGAGGCTTTAGCTCATGTCTAACATCAACTGTGTACTGCGCACATTCCTCGTCATCTTCTTCGTTTGCCTGCTCGCGGCATGTGTCCTCGTAGGACATGCCGCAACCCCAACCACCGTTCCAGACGCTGAAGCCATTCTCAAGCGCGCCGACACCTTTCGCAACGGCTGGCCATCCTACGTTCTCCACGTCAAGATCACTAACTTCGAATCCGATAAGGCCGACGAAGAAAAACTCTACGAAGTCTCGCAGAAGGGAACTGAAAAAACCTACGTTGAGTTCATGAGCCCCCGCGAAAAAGGCCAGCACCTGCTCATGCTCGGCGACGATATGTGGGTCTATCTGCCCGATACCAGCCGCCCCGTCCGCATCACGCCTCTCGAGCGCCTCTCCGGCGATGCCTCCAACGGCGACGTCGCCCGCACCAACTACGCCGCCGACTACAACCCCGCCTATGTCCGAACCGAAAAGGTCGGCGCAGAAGAATGTAATGTCCTCGAACTAACTGCCAAGCGAAAGGGCGCGACTTACCAGCGCATTCTCTTCTGGGTTCGCGTTCAAGATGCGCGCCCGGTGAAGGCAGAGTTCTATCTAACCTCCGGCAAACACATCAAGTCCGCATCCTTTGACGAGTATGCTTCCATAGGCGGCAAGAGCCAGCTTCGCCGCATGACCCTCTACGACGAAATCCGCCATAACTCCCACAGCATTCTTGAGTACTCCGGCATAGCCCCCCGTGAGTTACCCGACAAACTCTTCTACCAGGGCCGAACAGACCGCTTCTGAACGATTGAGGTGTGCGCCCGTCTGTCTCAATCATGGGCAGCCGTGGCGTCCTTGCTTAAGGAGTATCGGATGACTCATTCGAGAATACTCGGCTACCTCTTCAACTGCTTCTGGCTGCTGGTGCCAATCCTGGCCTTCAACCTGCTCTTCTCTCGCCAACTCCCGTCCGCCTACCAGGTGGACGTTTTCTGGGAGGACATTCCGAAGACGATTAGTGTTCCCGAAAACGTCCTTCGCGCACTTGTCATGATATTGCCGGTCTTCATGCGGCTTCGCCTTTCCAAGCCAGGGCAGAAGCTTGGTCTCGGTATCTACCTTACGGGCATGGCGGTCTACTTCGCCTCCTGGGCCGTCCTTATCGTTTCTCCTCAATGCGCCTGGAGCACAAGCGAGATCGGTTTCCTGGCGCCTGCCTATACCCCAATCGTCTGGCTGGTCGGAATTGGTCTCATCGGCGATGAGCTTCAGTTTTCTAGAGCCCCTTTTCACCCATGGATGTACTGGACACTCTCCGCACTTTTTCTCTTGTTCCATAACCTCCACGCCGCCACCGTTTATTCCCGTGGCATTTGATGGCGGGCGTCCCCGGGTCCCGAGCCTCCGATTCTGAAGCGGGAAGAACGGCAAATCTCAACAACAGCTTCATGCTCGATTCAACGAACTCCAGGCAAAACCGATGAAACCCGCGTTTACAATTCCGGCCCTGCTGCTCTTGGTGATCGCGACCCTCGCGGTCGCGCAGGATGACCCGCCCGAGCAACCCCGCCTGGACTTTCGTTACTCCATTGCCGCAATCGACGACGCAACGATCTATAGCGACCTTCGCCCACCGTTGCCGGCGAAAGCCAGCCAGTTGCTCAATGATCCATCCGTCACACTGTTTCAGAATCAGCTTCTCCTCGAGCCGTCTTTCACTCTTCGTTACCGGTCCCGCTGGAGCGTCGCGTCCAGCGTGGTAGGCGTAAACGAGGCGTTTCGCGCTCTTTCTCCCGCGGCCTTCGGCATCCCTCCAGACGACGCTTCTGCCTCTGCTGCGCTCACCGCTGCGCTTGACCCATACACTGGCGTACATACACAGGTCCGCGTAAAGGAAACCTATGCCGGCCTCTCCGCCGGTGACTTCGATTTCATGGCCGGCCGCCGCATCGTTCGCTGGGGCACGGGGTACGCCTTCACCGCAACCGGCGTGCTCGACCCGCCCCGCGATCCCACCAATCCCACCGACCGCCTCAACCTCAACGAAGGCCGCGACATGGTCAAGGCCGACTATGTGCACGGGCCGCACGCCCTCACCTTCGCCTGGTCCTCCGCCGCTCTGGCTCCCGCATCTGCAAACCTGCATGACACAACCGCCTTCCGGTATAACGTCCTGGTGCATGGATTCGACACTTCGCTCATCGCCGGCGACGACCGCGGCGGAGATGCCTTCGGCGGACTGACTTTCACCCGCGTGCTCGGTGAAGCCTGGGAGATCCACGGCGAAGCCGCTTGGCGCGAGCATGAAGCCATTCTCCTCGGCGCCAAGTACACCACACCCTCAGGCATAACATTTATCGGCGAGTTTTTCAGCCCACCGAATATTCCGTACTATCAGGATATGACTCTCTTTCCTCTCACCGGCCGCCAGAACTACGCATTCCTCCGCGCCGGAAAAACGCGTCTCCGCGAGTTGCCCCGCTGGAAGCAGTGGGACCTGGCCGCCTCCGCTGTCGTAAACCTCAATGACCGGAGTTTCACAGCGATACTTGACGCCAATCGCCGCTTCGGCAATCATTTCTCGTCTTATGTCCACGCGGAAATCCCGGCCGGTAGCAGGAAATCGGAATATGGCGCCACGCCCTATTCGGCAGCCACTTCCGTGGGGGTTCGTTTCCAGCTATGAACTACGAAACCGATAGGCTCCCTGCGCCAATGAGCGCGATCGAAACGAAGCACCACCGTTACGGCGCCCATCTCCGGCGCGCAGTATCGATCGTCGCCTGCGCCACACTACTGATCTTCCTGATTTTTCTTTCCACTGGCCGCGTGAAGCTGTCTCACGGTGGAACCGAGTTTTTCGTGGTTTTCATCTACTCGGCACTCATCGCATTACCTTCGATTTTTCTGCTCACCAGGCTCTCATTTCAGTACACAGATAGATTCCCTCGTCTCATGATTCTCATGCAGGCAATGGTGCTCTTGTGTACAGCTACGACTGGGACTCTTGCCTCTGCCTTGGTCTTGCAACTAGTCGGAATCATTTCCCGCGGCGGCTACTGGATAGAAGTCCGTAGTTCCTTGCCTTTCAGCATCGTCATGAATCTCATGTTTGGCCTGAGCATCTCGACCTTCGAGACGCTCCGCTACAAATTCCAGGCCGCCCAGTTGGAACTTCGTACCCGAGAGGTTGAGCGGGAGCGTGCTTATAAGCTTCTCGCCGAAGCGCGCCTTTCCTCGCTCGAATCCCGCATTCATCCTCACTTTCTATTCAACACCCTCAACTCCATCGCAGCCCTCATTCCTTCCGACCCACAACTCGCAGAAGATACTGTCGGTAAACTCGCCTCGCTGCTTCGCTTTTCGCTCAATGCCCACCATGCCGGCCTCGTCCCGCTTAGCCAGGAACTGAAGGTTGTCAGGGACTATCTCGAGATTGAGAGAACCCGATTTGGCAACCGCATCCGCTTCGAGATAGCTGTCCCCGCATCTCTCGATGACGTTAGGGTCCCTCCGCTCGCGATCCAATCTTTGGTCGAAAATGTGGTTAAGCATGTGGTTTCCAGGCAGCCCCATGGAGCGACAATTCAGATAACCGGTTCGAAAGACGCGAAGCGCGTTCAACTCGCGGTCCTCGACGACGGTCCTGGCTTCTCGCTCGACGCCATCGCTCCCGAGCACGGGCTCGGCAATCTCATCGCCCGCATTGAACTCCTCTATGGCCCAGCAGGTCAGCTCGAAGTTGCTCGCGAAAACAACAAGACCGTCGTCCGCCTGTCCTTCCCAGCGTAAGATAAATGCCGATGGAAACAGCGCCGCTCCGTGCCTATCTCGTCGATGATGAACCGCTCGCAATCGAGCGCCTCAAGCGCTTGCTCGCCAGTCAGGACGGTCTGGAAATTGCCGGCAGCGCGACCGATCCTGCACAAGCTCTCGAAGATATCAACAACCCTCTCAACCCAACCATTGACGTCCTCTTCCTCGACATTCAAATGCCCGGCATCACCGGCTTTGACCTCCTGTCGCACCTCACCGTGCAGCCCTTCGTCATCTTCACCACCGCCTACGACGAATATGCATTGCGCGCCTTTGAAGTCAACTCGATCGACTATCTCGTCAAGCCCATTGAGACCGCCCAACTCGCCCGCGCCCTCAAGAAACTCGACCGCCTTCGCCCCGTCTCAAAATCCGATTGGCAACAGAGCCCCGACTTGCCCAAGCTCCTTCAGGAACTCGCACAATCGCTCCGCGGACAGCGTCCAGATTACCCGCGCCGCATCGCCTCCCGCGTAGGCGAGCGCATCTCGTTTCTTGACCTCGAGTCCGTCACTCATTTTGTAGCTCACGACAAGCTCACTTACGCCATCGTCAATGGACATCGGCACGTCGTCGATCAGACCATCGTCGAACTCGAGCGCCGTCTTGACCCGGCAAACTTTCTCCGCATCCACCGCGCGGCTCTCGTCAACGTCGACTGGATCCAAGAGGTCAACTCATGGTTTGCAGGCAAGGTCATCCTCTCGCTGAAAGATCCCCAGCGCACGCAGATCCCCGTTGCGCGCGATCGCGTCCGCGCCTTGAAATCTCGCCTGGGAATCTAAGTCGCAACTCAGTCTATTCGGTGATTCAACGAAGCCCGACACTCATCGGTATTCCAAAGTCCCGATCAAAAAGAGACCTGTCACCATGAGCGGAGCGTACTTGAGCGGAGTCGAAGGGGACCTGCAATTGGGGCACTTCTTGGCCTACGACTGTTCTTTAGAAAATGCAACAAACATCGGATTCACTTCACGGTTGGGATCTTCAATGGCAGTCATTTGCTCACGCCTTGCGCGCCACGATCCTTGTACAGACCGTCATTCACTGAATTCAGCAGCACCCCTGTCGAGTCGCTCTCATAATCCCAAAACATAATCCCTCTGAGCTGATGTTCAAGCACGTATTTGCATTTCAACGCAAGCGACTCCGTGTCTTCATACGATACAAAAATCTTCTTATCCGGATTGTAGAGATAAGGAACAGATGCTAAGGGGTCCCAGTAGCGAATGAACCCGTTCTTCAGCATCGCCTCCGGCCCATCGCCATAGGGAGCGTAGGCGTGCGGAATCTCCTTCCCCGGCTGAAACAGCCCATGGTGATCGGCTGGCACTTCACCCCACATATGTCCATAGAAGGGAACTCCCAGCACGATTTTGTCCGCGGGAACACCCGCCTTCTCATACTCCTGAACCGAACTGTCCCCTGAAACTTTCTTGGGATCGGCCGGATCGGTGAACAGTGGCGCATGGTTCCCGGTGATTGCATCGGATGGAGGCTCATAGTAGTCGTACGCCATTAGGTTCACCGAATCGACATACTCTTGCACCTTGTCCATCTCGGTGTGTGCCAAAAACTCTGACGATGCGCCGGTGGCGACCGTCACATAAAGCGGCCTGTGAAGTTCCTTCTCCAGCCCATTGAAGCGCGCCCGCATTTCTTTCAGCAGCAAGGTGTAATTCTGCTTGTCTTCCGCGCGAAAATGGCTTTCCGCGCCCGGCATCCCCGGATATTCCCAGTCCACGTCCAGGCCATCGAGTTGGTGGCGGCTCACAAAATCCACCACGCTGGCGATAAAGATGCCACGACTCTCTCTGGTGCGAGCCATGTCGGAAAACGTTCCTGACCAAAGCCATCCTCCCACACTCACAAGGATTCTCAAGGAGGGGTTTTCCTGCTTCAATGCAACCAGCGCGGCCAGATTCTGATCGTCGTTAACAAAGCCATTGACGATCCGGCCGCCCTTGATATTGGCGAAGGCATAATTGATGCGCGTCAGTTTCTGAGCCGCGATCTCGCCTTGACGAAGCAGATTGTCCTGCGGAAAAACATAGGCAACGATCACAGGCTTCTTCGAGGGTGCTCCCGAAAACAATGCAGAGCAACTGCAAAGGCATGCGATCGTAAATAGCCAGGATCTGAGCAGAATACGCGTGTTCGCTTCGATCGGTTGCCCCGCATACTCGCTCTCTCGTGACCGCATCACTGGACAGCCTCCACCCCGGCGTTATTCAAAGTCAATTGAATCCAATCCTTTGTGAATGCCCGGCGCGTGCCAAGTGTATCAGTCGTCATCACTGGTTGAACGTGCTGTTCGAGCGCAAACAGGACCGATCACCCCCGATTCCCGCAGGGTGCCGAAATACTGTGCCAGATGCGATGCGAGAGGGGAGGTAGCCACTCTCAGGGTGGCGCAGCAAGAGGCAATCGAGCTCGGTCTTTGAAGGAGGTTCGCAGAAAAAAAGAAACCTATGGACCGTCATTCTCAACCAAGTCCTATCGGCGACGCGAAAAAAAGGCTGGCGGAAGAGGAGGGATTCGAACCCCCGATACCCTTTCAGGTACGCCAGTTTTCAAGACTGGAGCCATCAACCACTCGGCCACTCTTCCTTTCCGAATTTTATTACGCGGATGCGCGTTGCGCAAAGGGTCCGTTCAGGCTTCTCCGCCTCCACTTCCTGCCCTTGACCCGGTTCCCCAATTTCGAAGGCGAAAGATCGCCAAAGTGCTTCCAGCTTGTAAGGAGCTTCCAGTTTTGCAAGAAGAAGTGGGTGGAAAGGTCGAACGCACCCGCATAGGGCAGACTCAGCGCCTTTCCAAAGGTGCATCCAAATTCATCAATACAGAAAAAACGATAGAGTCAATAGTTTGCGAAGTCAACCGGCAATTCTCATTGGGAGGCGCATTGCAGGAGATGAGGGTATTCATGAGGCTGCACCAGGAGGGGAAGACGAAGTAGGCGGAGATGGTTCGGATGTGCTCGAAGAATCGTGTACGCGGACCTTTCGCCTCGCGGGCTTGTTGCCAGAGGGTTTCCAGGCAGTCGTTAGCGGTACGGAGGGCGAAGGCCAATGGATTCATGGCCGCGAAGATCTCGGCCAGATATTTCTTCCCGTGTCCGAAGTTGTGCGCCAGGTTAATGGAGGGCAGCGAACCTTGTGATGTATTCGTCGAAAATCCCGCGGAAATCGGATGGAGTTGTGGCGAGGCACGATTTTAAAGTATTCAGATTCACTGACGATATGAAGAGCAAAGCGGCTACGAATCTTGCGAGTTCTCGCCCATTACTGCGAGAACGAGAGAATGGGCGGTTTGCTAACAAATGATGAGAAATAGGTTGGGTCTTGCGCCATTTCTATGGCTTCTGTTTCTGCTGTGCATTGTTCAACTTCACGGTGCAACTCCCACCAGCGACAGTTAGGGCACCGACTTCTGGGTGGCCTTCCCGACGAACTACGATGCGAGTGTCAGTCCGAAGTTCTACATCACCGGAAACACGGACACGACAGGCACAGTGACGATTCCGGGCCAGAGTATCCCGGTCCCCTTCACTGTTACTGCGGGCAAGGTCACGACGGTCACGATCCCGACGTCCGCGGAGATCCAACCTTCCTCTTCCAATGTCATTGGCAACCTGGGAATTCACATTGTTGCCGCGGACAACGTTACCGTCTATGGCTTCAACAGTATTCCCTACACGACGGATGCATACCTGGCCCTCCCCACGGCAGTTCTCGGCGAAGAGTACCTCGTCATGGCCTTTCCTACAACACTGCAGGGCTATGGCAGTGAGTTCGCCATCGTGGGAACCGCGGAGTCCACCATCGTTACGATCACTCCGACCGCTACGGTCGGGACGCGCATTGCCGGCGTAGCCTACACAATCACCCTGAACCAGGGTCAGACCTATGAGCTGCAAGCTCCCAATTCCGGTAATGACGTCAGCGGAACCCTGATCACCTCGGACGCGCCTGTTGCCGTATATGGCGGAAGCGTTTGCACCGATGTTCCGAATTCGAGTACCTACGCCTGCAATCACCTGGTGGAGCAGATGCCGCCCACGAGCGCTTGGGGCAAGGCCTTTTACACAGAGCCGCTGGCCACCCGCACCAAGGGGGATACGTTCCGCTTCCTCGTCTCGGTCGACGGCACTACCATCAGCCTCAATGGTTCCACCTTGACAATGCTGAACCGCGCCAAGGTGTACCAGATGGAACTCACAGCAGCTTCGGAGATCACCTCCGACCAGCCGATTCTGGTGATGCAGTACTCAAATGGCACCACCTACGATGGGGCGTCCTCCGATCCCTTCATGATGCTTGTTCCTCCCTTCGAGCAATACCTTACGGGGTATACCATTACCACCCCAGCCAGCGGTTTCTCGCCAAATTATGTGAACGTGATTGCTCCCACAGCGGGAGCGAGCAGTATCACCCTGGATGGCACTTCGATCACCAGTTCGCTGTTCAAGCAGATCGGCAGCAGCAGTTATTCCGGTGCGCAAGTACCTCTCGCCATCGGCGCGCACAACCTGGCGGGGTCCGTTCCCTTTGGTCTGGTCTCGTACGGGTTTGCGCCGGCTGACGGCTACGGATACATCGGCGGCTTTTCGCTTTCGCCGGTCGCCTCGGTTTCCTCTGTGACGGTCGGTTCGTCCGCCAGGCACTTCTGGATGCAGGGTGGGAGCGTGCAGGTCCATGGCCAGTTCTGGCACGGGCTGGGCGTGGTGGGCGAGGTCTCCGGGCTGCACACGGGAGATATGGACGGCTCCGGCGTAGCACTGGACATGGTGACCGCAACCTTCGGGCCGCGCTATACCTGGCAGATTCCGCGCCGCCGCTTTTGCCTTCTACGGCCAGGCGCTGGCCGGCGAGGCGAATGCCTTCCACAGCGTCTTTCCCCACATCGCGGGAGCAACCGACAGTGCCTCCTCCCTGGCTGTGAAAATCGGAGGAGGACTGAACGTGAGGCTTTCGGACCACTTCTCCCTGCGCCCCTTCCAGGCCGAATGGCTCCGCACACAACTACCCAATGGATCCACCAGCGTACAGAATAACCTCCTCCTTGGCGCCGGGATGGTCTTTCGACGGTAAATCTATGGGCGATTCGCGAGGGATGGCGCATGGGGCCGGCATATGAGGCACAGCCTCAAAGGGATTTGATTCCGCGCTTAGCTTCAGTTTGCGGGGCATCGAAAGCTCGATAGAGACGGCCAATCTCTCACCGCGCCGGCTCTCGACGCAGGAACTCAAGCACTCGCAGCACGCCACGCGCCGCGATCGACGCCCCTGTTTTCCAGGCGTGGATCTGATCCAGTACCGGTCTGTGCGCGAGCAGGCGACTGAGGCCGGCATCCTGAATGAGACGGAGTCAGAGCACCCCTAAAATGCGGCCAGTTATCCCTCACATCTTATCGAGGTGCCTGAATCCGCTGGTGCCGAGAAGCATGAGCGAGAAGAGCAGAAAGTTGTAGCTGGCGTGGACCAGGACGCTGGCCGCCAGAGAGCGTGTGCTGAGACGAGCCCAGCAGAGCACTAGACTGACGCAGATGAGCAGCAAGAAGGGACCGAGAGACCAGGCTGTCTGTTCGGCGTGCATGAGCGCGAAGGGAATGCTTGTGGCGATGGAGCCAAAGACCATGGCGGGGATGGACCACTGGGGATGGCCGTTTGATTCCAGCGGGAGAGCCGGATAGCTGGTAGCCCTTTCGACGGACCAGTCGAAGGCTGTGCAGAGCGCGGGAAGAAGAAAGCCGCGGAAGATCGCTTCCTCAAAGAAGGGTGCAAAGGTGACGCCAAAAGCAAACAGAAGCCAGGCTGCGGTTCCGTTTTCAAAGAGCTTGTCGATAGGCGCGTTGGTTGGTCCGGGAAGCAAAACTTCATCGACCATGGCGAGTACAAAACAGACGCCGGCCGCGCCCAGCAGGCGCCATCGAAGGTGCAGGGCAGTTGCTACGTTCCATTGCAGACCGGCGAAGAGGCCTTTGTGCCAGATCAGCGGAAAGATCAGCAAGGCAAGTCCGAAGGCGATGAGATAAACGGCTGCCATGCTGCCGATTGTGTAGTGGATGTCGTTGAGCGCCTTCTCTACCGTGGTAATGCCCCAAAGGTGAAAGTAGAGGGCGGACCTGGCGAGAAGGACAGATCCGAGAAAGCCAAGGGAGATCAGGATTGCCAGCAGAGCTAAGTGGCCGAAATGCGGGATACGCGGCGGGGGCGGCTCGAACTCTGGTTCCAACCACGACTCAAAGAGCGGTGGCTCGGCGGGAGTGGGGACCTCCTCGTGCAGGGTGAATTCGGGAACGTCGTAGGGGAAATATTTGTTCACCGCCGAATGAAATTCTTCATGCGTGGGCGAGTCTTCCCGGCGCGGCGCGTCAGATTCTGGGTCGAGCGGATCGCGCTCGGGAAGGGTACTCATGCGCGGCCCGTTTTCTTCTCGCGCTTGCCGGCAGGCTTGCGCGCGGTCTCACCCTGCGTGGAACTGTTTGACTTGGCCCGCGTGGCTGCGAGGTCGTCTTCGGCCGGAGTGTTGCGGCGGGCGCGCTTCGGTTTGGGTTGTTCTGGATCGCGGTCTCCCACCCTTTCCACTGAAGAACGTGGAAAGGATGGGGCACCCAGTTTTGTGGTTGGTTCGGAGGCGCCGCCGATCGAGTCCTGTCCCGGGTCTTCAACAGAATCGATGGCGGCAAGTATGCCATTGGTCGACGCGTAGTAGCGGGTGAGGAATTGGCCGGTATAGGAACCGGGGGTTGCTGCGATCTTTGCGGGTCGTCCCTGGCCGACAATCCGTCCGCCGTCTTCTCCGCCTTCAGGACCGAGGTCGAGAATCCAGTCGGCGTTGCGGATGACGTCGAGATTGTGCTCGATGATGATGACGGAGTTGCCGAGGTCCGCGAGCCGATGCAGGACTTCAAGCAGCTTGCGCACGTCGTCGAAATGCAAGCCGGTGGTTGGCTCATCGAGCAGATAAAGCGTGCGCCCTGTCTGGCGTTTGCTAAGCTCGCGAGCCAGCTTCATGCGCTGCGCTTCGCCGCCGGACAGAGTGGTCGCGCTCTGGCCAAGATGCACATAACCGAGCCCCACATCGACCAGAGTCTGCAGCTTCTGGCGGACATTGGGAACGTCTTCGAGGACCGAGAGCGCGTCTTCAATCGTGAGGTCCAGAACGTCAGCGATGGAGTGGCTCTTGAATTTGACCGCGAGCGTCTCCTGGTTATATCGCCTCCCGTTGCAAACTTCGCACTGGACATAGACGTCAGGCATGAAGTTCATTTCGATGCGGCGCTGGCCGTCGCCCTGGCAGGCTTCGCAGCGGCCACCCATCACGTTGAAGCTGAAACGCCCAGGTTTGTAGCCGCGCTCGCGCGATTCCGGAAGCATTGCGAAGAGATCGCGGATGGGCGAAAACACCTGCGTATAAGTTGCAGGATTTGAACGCGGCGTGCGGCCGATGGGCGATTGGTCGATGCGAACGACTTTGTCCAACTGATCGGCGCCAGTTACGGAATCATGCGCGCCGGGCTCCTCGCGCGAGCCGTAGATCGATTGGGCGAGCGAGCGGTAGAGAATGTCGTTGATCAGCGTGCTTTTGCCGCTGCCGCTTACGCCGGTGACAACCGTCATCACGCCGAGCGGGACTCGAATCGTCACGTCCTGAAGATTGTGTTCGCGCGCGCCGGTGACGGTGAGCCATTTGCCAGTGAGCGGGCGGGGATGAGCGCGCTGCAGCATGGTTGCTGCGCCTGAAAGATAACGGCCCGTAAGGGACTCGGGGCAGGCCATGATTTCGGCAGGCGTGCCCTGCGCGACGACTTGGCCACCCAGGCGGCCTGCGCCGGGACCGAGGTCCAGCACGTAGTCTGCATGGCGAATCGTGTCTTCGTCGTGCTCGACGACGAGGACCGTGTTGCCAAGATCGCGAAGCCTCTCCAGCGCCTGGATCAGGCGCATGTTATCGCGCTGATGGAGGCCGATGGAAGGTTCGTCCAGAACGTAGAGAACGCCGCGCAGGCGCGATCCTATCTGTGTTGCAAGCCGGATGCGCTGGCCCTCGCCACCGGAGAGTGTGGCCGCATTGCGGTCGAGTGCGAGGTAGTTGAGGCCTACCGCGCAGAGGAATTCGAGGCGCTCGACGATTTCGCGGCGGATGCGGTCGGCAACCAACGCTTCCCGAGCCGTGAAGCTGAGGTTGATGGCCGCGGAGAGTGCGCGATTGAGGGGCAGGGCAGTGAAGTCTGCGATGGAAAGGCCGCCGATTTTCACGGCCAATGACTCGGGGCGCAGACGCTTGCCGCGGCAGACAGGGCATGGCGTGGCGGACATGAAGTTCATCATGTATTCGCGGTAGCCGTCGCTGCGGGCCTCTTCAACGGAGTCGCGCAGGAAGCTGAGAATGCCGTGGAAGCCAGTGCGCGGTGCTTCGCCTTTTGGCGGCCCGTAGACCAGGATATGCTGGTACTTGACGGGCAGGTCTTCGAAGGGAAGCTTGAGGTCGATCTTGTAGCGGTCGGCGGCAAGATGAATGAGCTTGAGGAGATATTGCGAGGCGGAGCCGGGGCCGAGGCCGCCATCGAGCAGCGGCTTCGACCAGTCGGTGATGACCTTTGCGGGATCCAGGTCGTAGAGCGAGCCCAAACCGTGGCACTCCGGGCATGCGCCGAATGTGGAGTTGAACGAGAAACTGCGCGGCTCAAGCTTGGGCACATCGAGGCCGCAATCCGGGCAGGCCATGCTTGACGAAAACAACTGTTCCTGCCGATCTTGTGTACCCGCGACGGCGACAAGGGCGAGACCGTTGGCGAGCTGAAGAGCCTTGACGACGGCCTGCTCGAGACGCTTTTCAACGGAAGGCTTACCGGCTGCGGATGAAGGTGCGGCCACGACGGTGGTGTTAGGAGCGGGTGGCTTCAGCAGGATGCGGTCGATAATGGCTTCAATGGTGTGGTTCTTGCGGCGATCGAGCAGCAGCGGCTCGGAAAGATCCTGCAATTCGCCATCCACGCGCGCGCGGAAGCCCTGCTGGTCAAGCTGATCGAGCAGGTCTTTGAACTCGCCCTTGCGGCCGCGGACGATTGGAGCCATTACAGTGACGCGCTCGCCGCGCCCCAGTTCGAGAATGCGCGCAACAATCTGCTCGGCGGTCTGGCGGGCGATGGGGTGGCCACAGTTGGGGCAATGAGGCGTGCCTACAGAGGCGTAGAGCAGCCGCAGGTAGTCGTAGATTTCCGTGATGGTTCCGACGGTGGAGCGAGGACTGCGGCTGGTAGTTTTCTGCTCAATCGAAATGGCAGGCGAAAGGCCTTCAATCGAATCAACGTCCGGGCGCTCGATCTGGTCGAGGAACTGGCGGGCGTAGGCGGAGAGGGTCTCAACATAGCGGCGCTGGCCCTCGGCATAAATCGTGTCGAACGCAAGCGAGCTTTTGCCGGAACCGGACAGGCCGGTGACCACCGTGAGCGTGTTGCGGGGAATGCGCACGTTGATGTCGCGCAAATTATGCTGGCGCGCCCCGCGCACCGAGATGTGAGTGATGGCCATGATTTGCCTAGAAACCTTTAGAATCAGTAAAATACATGGAATCAACGACTGGGGAAAGCTCTCTTTCCGTCATTTCCGCGTGAAGCGCGCGTTCTCACGTACAGTCGCAGTACAAACAGGAACGCCTCCCGAACGGGGGAGGCACTGTACATTGCCGGCGGCCAGCTGTTCGTCATCCTATCGTAGTCTGCGCTGGGTGTGAACGGCAAGGAAAGCCTCGCGTCGGTAGTGTCCAAATTCGGTTTTCTGCGGCAGCGCTATGTGTGCTTTACGTAGCCCTCTATGTCGGAATTGGAAAACAAGACTCCTTCTTCTTGCCAGCCGGGTGCCCCAGATCTCGCTTTTGAGATCTGGGAGGCTATGAATCCAAGCGGCCATAGTACTGGAGCGCGATGGGTCATCGGTTACCATCCTGTGCTCTCTTCTTGCGCGGCTTGTTTCCCCCAACCGGGTCAATGCCCCCCAGGCCAGCGTGCGTGGAGGTTGGCGGCGCCTCAATGCCGATCTTTATATCGCCGCGGCCATCGCGCCCCAGTGATACCGCATGGCCCGCGATCTCCCACGGCCCAACACCGTCAGCCGCGATCGCCAGCGGGACGAGCAACACCAGCAACTCGTAAAGGCTCACATCGCAACACGCGGGGTTGGCTGCGGGTGCGGGCGCAAAATCGATCATCGGCCACCATCCCATGATGGTTGGACATGGCGCCGCGAAAAGCAAGCCCCGTTTTGATCACGTTCATGAATTCTCAGGTCGGGGTCGATGGCGATAGCCTTCGCAAACCAGATGCCCGCGTTGGATACATCTTTCAACCGGAAGAAAGAATCGCCCGCGTACACGGCTGGATCGTCCCAGTTTGGATCGAGGGCTGCGGCTTGTGTCGAACAGCGATCCTGATAATGCCCTGGCCACAATTTTCCCGAGCGACGAGTTTCTCACGCGGAGCCAACCGCGGAACTACGCCGTAGCCCGCCGCTGTTCCTGGTTTCCCAGCCGCACGCTGACCACCTTGGACACGCCAGGCTCCTGCATGGTCACGCCGTAGATCATGTCCGCGGATTGCATCATGCGCTTCGAGTGCGTAACCAGCAGGAATTGCGTGTCCTTGCTGAGCGTGTGCAGCAGATCGGCCAAACGGCCCACGTTCGTCTCGTCCAGCGGCGCATCCACTTCGTCGAGCACGCAGAACGGGCTCGGCTGGAACTGGAAGATGCCCACCAGCAACGCAAGGGCCGTGAGTGCCTTTTCGCCGCCTGAGAGCAGCAGCACATTCTGCAGTTTCTTTCCCGGAGGCGATGCCACAATCTCAAGTCCGCTCTCCGCCTGGTTCTCCGCATCGGTCAGCCGCAGGAAAGCTTGCCCGCCCTGGAACAGCCGCGAGAAGACCTGTGCGAAATTCTCGTTGATCCGCGCAAATGCCTCATCGAATTTGGTGCGCGAAATCTGATCGATCTCCTTGATCGTCTCCTGCGTATTCTCGATCGATTCGATGAGGTCTTTGCGTTGCGCCTCAAGGAATCCGTGCCGCTCGGCCGTCTCTTTGTACTCGTCGAGAGCCATCATGTTTACCGGGCCCATCTGCTCTATTTTCTGACGCAGGGTCCGGCAAGTCTCCTCCTCGGCAGCCAGAGGCTCGTCGGCGAGGCGCCCGATCTGCGTGTCTTCCCGAAGTACCTGCGCCTCGACGTTCACCTCAGCCAGGCAACTCGCCGCAAGATGCTCAAGGTCGGCGCGCAGCTTGGCAACCAGGCTGGAGTTGCTGGCGCGGTCGTCGCGCAACTTGTCCAGCGCCGCACGAGCCGTCTTCAATTGTGTTTCGATTGCGGCAAGTTGATGGCGCAAAGCCTGCGACTGCTCGACCAATGTGTGCGCCAGCGCCAACGCCTCAGCGCGGACCTCAACCAGCTCCTTTTGGCGGATCGCCAGTGCGGCACTTTCGTTGATACGTTGCGTACGCTCGGTCTCCGCAGACGCCCGCTGCTGCTCAATGGCCAGTACTCGGCGCTCCAGATCCGCATGGAGCCGGTCGATCCGCTGGAAGGCTGCTTCCGCGCCCCGTCGCCGCTCTTCCAGGCCGGCAAGCTCCGCGGTCACTTGTGCCGCTTCCTGCTGCAAGCCTTCGCGTGTCTGGCGCAACAAGGCCAACTGGGCCTGCAACTCATCCAGGGAAGCCTCGGCCTGGGCATGCTCCGCCTCCAGGCGCGCGGTTTCCTCGCGCTTCTGGTCGATCGAGCTGTGCTTGGCTTCGCGCGCATCCTTGTTGCGAGCCGCCTGCATGGTCCACTCCTGAAGGCGCCGCTCCACGCGCTGGACTTCAGATTCCATCTGCTTGAGCGCCGCGCCCTGGTTGGCTGCCTCGGTCTCTGCCTGGCGCCGCTCCGCGCTGCTGACTTCCAGCCGTGTAGCAAGATCTTCGATGGTGCGGGTCAGCGCAGTTGCTTCCATCTCCGCCTGGGCCAGACTGGTTTCCAGTTTGCCCAGCCGGTTTTCCGCCTCGCGCAACTCGCGCTTCAACGCCAGTGGTCCTTCACTGGCTGGCTTGCCGCCGGTTACCGTGGCATTGTGGAAGCATTCGCCGCTCGGAGTCAGAAAAAACGCGTGTGTATGCAGCAATGCCAGCCGTTGGGCTTCCGTGGGTTCTTCAACCAGGTAGCTGTACTTGAGCTTGGGAAGAATCGACTCGAGCGTCCGGCCAAATCCGTTCAACACACGGATCGAATCCTTCAGCGGCGTTAGTCCGAGCCCAGCGATCGGATCGGCGTCCTCCTTGAAAAGCTCGGGCTGTTCCTCGGGATGAATCAGGAACGTTGCCCGGCCATCGACCCCGGACTTCAGCAGTCGCACTCCCTCCTCGGCCGCCCCCCAGCTTTCCACCACAACGTAATTCAGTTCCTCGCGCAGAAACTCGTCAACCACGCCTTCATGCTCACCGCTGACTTCCAGAAAGTCCGCCAGCGTGCCCACCGGCGCAATGCCCTGGCCAAGCGCCCCCGGCTTTAACAGCCGCCGCACCGTGTCGGTGGAGTAGCTATGATTCCGGATCAACGCCTGCAGCGAGTCGCGACGCCCGGTCACGTTTGCCTGCTCGCTCCGCAGTTGGTTGGCGCGCACGCGCTGCGCATTCTCCTCAGCCCTCTTTGCCTGCAGCGATTCGCGAAGAGACGCAATTTCACTCTCCAACCGCTTGAGCGCCTCGGCAGCGGACTCAAAGCGCATCCTTGCTTGCCCGCTTTCAACACCCAGGTTCTCCCGCTCATTGCGCGCCTGGCCCATCTCCGATTGCAACCGCTCTGCCTCGCGTTCCAGGGCTGCCAGGCTCTCTTCGGCCTGGGCGGTGTGGTTGCGAGCGTTGCCGGCAAGCGTCAACAGGTGCATGGCGTGGCGCCGCGTCGATTCCAGTTGCCGCTCCGCGCCAAAGACCTCTTCGGCTGCGGTGCGCGCCTCTTGCTGACGCGCTTCCACCTTCTGGCGAAAGGCACGGGCCTCACCAGCCGCCGTCTCAAGAAAAGCACGTTGCTGCGCACGCTCCTCGGCAATCCCACCCAACTGGGTCCGCGTAACCTCCAGCTCCGACGTGGCCGCGGCGATGCGTGTCTCCAGGTCACTGACTCGCTCGACGTTGGCGCGTTCGCGCGCAGTGGCACGCTCCAGTTCGACTGCCGCTTCGTTAGCCCGGCCCTGGGCCTCCTGGCCTTCACGGTCGAGTTCGTATCCGCGCTCGGTTAGGCTGTGTTGACTGCCTTCCAACTCGCCAATTTCCGTGGCCGAGCTGTTGATCCGCTCCGTAAAGGCCGCGATCTCCTGGTCCAAACGTGCCTGCTCGGCGTCCATGACCGCCATGCGGCTTGCAAGCACAACGCGCAACCGCGCCCGCAGCTCGTCTCGAACCGCGGCAAAGCGCTCCGCCTTGGCGGCTTGCCTCTTAAGGCTGTTCATTTGCCGCGTAACTTCCTCGAAGATGTCATCGACGCGGGCAAGGTTCTGCTTGGCGCTTTCCAGGCGCAACTCGGCCAGCCGCTTCTTGGTCTTGAAACGCGTAATTCCAGCCGCCTCTTCAATGATGGCCCGGCGGTCGTGCGGCTTTGAACTCAGCAGTTGACCGATACGTTCCTGGCCGATGATGGCATAGCTCTCCGGCCCCAGGCCGGTGCCCATGAAGATGTCCTGAATGTCGCGCAGGCGGCACAGCTTGCCGTTCAGCAGGTATTCGCTCTCCCCAGTGCGGAACAGCCGCCGGGTAATCACGATCTCGCCCTTTTGTGGCGTGCGATGGAACTTGCGGCGGCGAATCTTCAGGACCACCGCTTGTGGACCCTCGCCCGTGCTCACCGAACTGGTCTGTTCCGGCCCATCCTCATCGAGTGACTGGCCCGGCTGTTCGGCAGAAATGATCTCTTCAGCCTCCACGGCCCGCAGACGGCGCACTTCGTCCTCATCCCAGTCAGTCGGACCATCGTGCTCGACTGTGACCTCGGGCTCCACTGGAATTGGCCCCTCGTACGCCTCGGGATCGACCATGGTCAGCGTCACTTCTGCCATTCCCAGAGCCTTCCGATCGCGGGTTCCGGCAAAGATGACGTCCTGCATGTGTGTGCCGCGAAGGGACTTAGCGCTCTGTTCGCCCAGCACCCAGCTCACCCCATCGAGGATGTTGGACTTCCCGCATCCGTTTGGCCCCACCACCACGGCAATACCAGTTCCCGGAACGCTCAACTCCGTGCGATCACAGAAGCTCTTAAAACCGAGGATATGTATCTTCTTTAGTTTCAGCATCTTCACTCCGAGAAAATGGGCCTGCTCACGATTCCGATCCAAAGAGCGGAGACAGGCATTTTGAGCGGTTCCGGTGGGGAGAATATTGCCACCCGAATACAGACTCTAAGCAGCCGGGGCCACATGGTCAACGGTACCAGATGGGGATTTTGTGGATAAGGGAGGCCGGAATTCCCCTTATTTTGAAATCCTCAAATTCCCATGAATTATTGGGAGTTCCCAATCGATTTTGCGGCAGTTTCCCACAGCGCCGCAGCCGAAAGGAACAGAACCGCAGGACAATCGAACGAAGAAACTTGCTGGCAGAACCGGTATATCCTACATTCCGCAGTTTGCAGGCAAGGTTCTTTGGAGCTTTCTCGGGATTCGTTCAGTCATAGAGTCTCGGGGATATTGAGAGGAGGCTGAGAATTTGCTTCTGGAGGGGAGTGAGCGGGAGGGGGAAGGTCTGGAGGAGTTCGCCATTTTCGGTGAAGAGTAGGCGGCGAGTGCATGGGCTAAAGACTCGTGCCATTTGCTCGGTCGCGGGGGTTGCTGAGGGACGCTCCTCAGGGAGGATTTGAATTTGTGGGATACCGCGTTCGCGCATGACGTTTCGCATCTGTCGCTCTATCAAGGCACTGACCAGTTGCGCCAGGAAATAGGCAAACATCAGAGCCTCGATGCACTGGTTCTTCTTCAGAAAGATTGGAGCGACAGCCAGTCCAGACTTCAACAGCGCATGACGTTTTTCCAGTTTGTGTTGGTATTTATAAGCGCGGAGTGCGGCAGAGCATTCCAGGCTTGTGTTGGTGACCAGCGGGAAACTCCCATCCATAGCTGCGGATTGAGAGATGGCGTTCTTGTCGCGCGCATAGTGGATGGCCGGCACCTTGTGGACGGTCCTGCAGCGAGTGGTTTTGCTTGAGGAGCGGCCATGCTTGAGTTGCTGAAACTTCTCCACTTCTTTCAAGGTAATATCGACTTTGATCCAGTCCTCGACGTTCGACAGGATGAGATCCACTTTACGTCGCACTGCGTTCTCCGACTCGGGCCTGTTCTTACGCTCCGGATCGGCCAGCATTCGCAGTTGGTCCATGGCTGCGGCAACCTTGTCTTCCCGCTCGTTCCAATCCCGGCGAGCTTTCTCACTGGATCGGAACCAATAAATCTCGAACCCCTCCTGCATCGGACGGAGCTTCCTCGCGGATGCAAGAAATTGAAGCGTTGCGAGATGTCCCTATCGTCAGTGTTGGATGTGTCTGCCTACAATCTGGGTAAGCCGACATTCAACGCTTGCAGGATCTTCCTTTGGGCATCGTTGGGGTTCTCGAAGCAACAAAGCTTCCGGATTATACCTGGCATTGCAACAGGCACACTTTTGCCAGTAGACTGGTCATGAACGGCGTCGATCTCCGCACCGTTGGTGAACTCCTCGGCCATCGGACGTTTCAGATGACGATGCGCTGTGCTCATCTAGCGGCAGATCATAAGCACGAAGCGGTGTCTCGCCTGGATAAGGGAATCGGCACAGGTCGTTCATCCAGACGAGGTCCGAAAAGGGCAGCTTAGCGGGAGTGGCGAAATGGCAGACGCACTTGGTTTAGGTCCAAGCGGAGAAATCCGTGGGGGTTCGAGTCCCTTCTCCCGCACCAATTCAAACAAGTTCTGGCTACAGTAATTTGAGGGCGCGGCTATCGTTATAGCTTCGCCCTCTTCAGTTTTAAAAATCCTCACCGAACTTGCGCTACGAACTAGTCTCCCCTACAGAAGTGATGTAAAGTCGCTGCCATTGTCGCAGAACAGCATCTGCGGAAGACCGCGCTGCTTTTTCTGACGATTCCGTATCCGCACTGTGCAGTCCTGGCTCGGCCACCGTGACATTCAATCGACGATGGTGTACCTGAAGGGTGTTCGCTCAAAGGACGCCGCCATGAAGGTCAACAGCGGAGAACTGGCGTCGCTGGTCGCCTGAGTCTTCCCTCGAATGGAAAAAGCCACCAGCGCTGGTGGCTTTTTCGAACATCCCCGACTCCGGTAGAGTTGGGAATCCACCTTCGAGTTCCTTTTCCCGCGCGTCATCAGCGAGCGTCAGAAAATCGAAGTTGTAAAGGTCCTTCAGAGCCTGTTGGGCGAGTTCCGATTGCTGTGCCGGCAGTGTCGCTCGGAAATTTGTCTGTGCCTTTCCTTGCCGCCGATAAAGGCCGCTTTCAATCTGATGGACGAGCACGTTGCGGCTCCAGCCGTGTTCAATCGCCCGATGAATGTACCACTCGCGTTCTGCCGGTGTCTTTACAAGATCCAGAAGACGAACATTGTGGCCCCACGGAATTTGTCCAACAACCTGTTGGACAATTTGCTCATCAGGCCACGCCTCTGCAAACGCCCGCATATAGAGCAGGTTTGTTCTTGAGAAGCCGGTCATTCCCGGAAATTCACGATGCAGGTCTGAGGCGAGGTGTTCCACGACCTTAGCGCCCCACCCCGCCGCGCTCTGGCGCTTGAGGATCTCGCGGCCAACCTGCCAGTAGAGAACGATAAGTTCGCGGTTGACGGCGAAGACCGCTTTGACTTGAGCGGTCCGAATCCGCTGCTTCAAGTCTTGCAGGAATTCGTCGTATCCGGCCGGGCGCGTAATGAGAGAGCGGGCTACCATTCGATTGGCTTGATCCTAGCACTCTTACTGGAGCACCTCCGCAAATTCCTGCTTGAACTCGGTGTCGGCTTCGCCTTTGTTGGCAGCCAGTAACCGCTCGAAATCGGCGGCGAAGACTTCAAGCTTGATCTGCTCTTCTACCACATAAGACTGCGCTGCTTTGTTGTCATCGACCTGAAGATGGGACCCTTCAAGCCTGAGCACGCCGGTTATGGAAAGCCGGACGTTATGAAAAGTGCAGCATAGATTTGCCGGAAATTCGAGGCTTGCCCATACTTTTTTTCACATAACGTCCTGCCATGTCCTATCTGCCAAGGCTCTGAAGCCAGTTCAGCAATTCTCCGTCCTGCTGCCATAACGGAACAGCCTCGGAGGGAACAGTGTTTGTAAACGCTTCTTCCAGTGCTTTGCGCTTCATCTCACCATCAATGCGCGCATATATTTCAGTGGTTTTCAAGTCGGCGTGACCAAGAATGTCCCGGATGTAAGGAGAGCGTTGAAATTTGACGATCGAGTTGACGGACCGACCAGCCCCCGCGAAGGGCCTCCTCCTCATAGTGCCGCCTGGCTTTCAAATCCGTTACAGAGAGTAGCCGCACGTAGTGAGACCAA
>Ga0302275_10000105_pt1 | contig 89038 bp, 85 predicted proteins | sample III_Bog_N2_2_FD_200229 | JGI IMG/M metagenome (GOLD analysis project Ga0302275, IMG submission 200229) | Peat permafrost microbial communities from Stordalen Mire near Abisko, Sweden - III_Bog_N2_2 | ecosystem: Environmental > Terrestrial > Soil > Wetlands > Peat | place: Sweden: Abisko... | reverse complement strand
AGGCTGCCCTCAGACGCCGGGCGGGCGCATCCGCGCCCTTGGCTTCGCGCGCATGGGCGCGCGGGGCCGCCGTCGCGGCCCGAGGACCGGCGATGTGTCAGTATCAGGGCTCGCCGGTATGATACCATCGGGCCTTGATGGTGACTCATCAAGGCTGCCCTCAGACGCCGGGCGAGTGCATCCGCGCCCTTGGCTGTTTTGTGCACATGGGCACGCAGAGACGCCGTCGCGGCTCGAGAACCGGCGCTGGTATCACTCTTAAGGCTCGATGGCACCAAAGGGCAGACCGGCTGTGACAAGCCGCCCCAAAGCCGCTAGGATCGATAATCATCGTCTCCTGTCTTTGGATTTTTCATGACTCCTGGTGCGCGCCTGCAAATGGCGATCGAACTGCTCGCCGATATCGCGACGATCCCACGGCCTGCCGACGCCGTGGCCAGCGCCTATTTCCGAGCCCGCCGCTTTGTTGGCGCCAAAGACCGGGGGGCTGTAGCCGAGATCGTGTTTACGGTGCTTCGGTGTGACGCGCGGCTTCGCTGGTGGTTGAAATGGGCGGATCATCCCGACCCGAACGACGCCCGCGCCCGTGTGATCGCCCAGGCTCTTTTGGGTGAAAAGGCTGCGGAGAGCGGTCGGCGCGCGGCCTCGGTGGCTCGCCTGTTCGACGGCGGGCGTTTTTCTCCGCCTCCCTTCAGTCCAGCCGAAACCCGGCTGGCCGAGGCTCTCGATCAGCACACTTTGGAGCATCCGGGCATGCCCGAAGCGGTTCGGGTGGAATGTCCAGAGTGGGCCGAAGCCGGTTTGCGCCGGGCCCTAGGAGGGCGGTTCGTCCCGGAAATGGAGGTCATGACCGGGTCGGCTCCATTGGATTTGCGGGTTAATCCGTTGCGGTCCACCCGTGAGGCGGTTCTAAGCGGCCTTGCCGCCGCCGGGATCGAGGCGCGTGCCTGTCGCTTGTCTCCTTTAGGCGTCCGGGTTGAGGGCCGCCCTGCCATTGCGGCGCTTCAACTGTTTCAAACCGGAGCCATCGAAATCCAGGACGAAGGCTCGCAATTGGTCGCACTGTTGGCCGACGCCCGCCCTGGTCAGCAGGTGGTGGATTTCTGCGCCGGAGCCGGCGGCAAGACTCTGGCCATGGCCGCAGCCATGAACAATCGGGGCCGGGTGATCGCCTGTGACGTGCTCGGCAACCGGCTCAAGCGCGCCGCCGAGCGAATCCGCCGGGCGGGTCTGCACAATATCGAAACCCGAACCCTCAGCTCCGCCCGCGATCCCTGGGTCAAACGCCATAAGGCCAGCTTTGACCGGGTTCTCGTGGATGCCCCGTGTTCGGGCACCGGCACTTGGCGGCGAAACCCGGATTCTCGCTGGCGGCCTCTGGGGCCAGGGTTGGAGCAGTTGATACCGCTTCAGGCCGAACTGTTGGACAGTGCCTCGCGGTTGGTTAAGCCCGGTGGACGGTTGATCTATGCCACCTGTTCACTGCTTTTGGAAGAAAACGAAGACCAGATCGATGCTTTCCTGGCCAATCACCCCGAGTTCACGCCCCTGCCCCAAGCCGAAGTCTGGCCGGCAATTTTGGGCGGACCCTCGCCTTTAGAAGGGCGCTGGCTGCGCCTGTCACCGGCCCGGCATGACACCGACGGGTTTTTCGCGGCCATCCTGACACGCAAAGGCGAAGAGGCCAAAACGGCGGCTCCGCCGCTGGATCCATCATCGCCGCCGGATCCATCGCCGGAAGCGTAATATCGGCGATAGATGACGAGAGCCCAGGACCGCCATGGTCCTGGACCTGTCCCGGTTTCCAAAGACCCCCGGTTTTTGGTCGGTCCAGGGTGAAACCCTGGTGAGGACAAGGGAAAAGCACCATTATACCAAGCCTTGGACGTTGACACGTCTGCGGCGCCCTCAGCGCCCGCGCTTGGCTTCGCGTCCACGAGGACGCGGGGCCGCCGTCGCGGCCCGATACCGGCGATGTGTCAGTATCAGGGCTCGCCGGTATTAGCCGTGCTTGCGGGGGAGACGAGATCAACCCAGCCTGCGTTCTGCACCTGACGTCCGCACAGAAAACGCGCTGCAATCTCTCGCACTCGACCTTGTTAAACTCCAAAAGCTTGCGTAAATCTTAAGTTTTACAATTTTATTAATGCGGGCTCTTATTCAATTATAATTTTCTCATAAGATCATTATGGGCATAGTCATAGAGATCAATTTTCTAGATGTACTTGATGTCGATGTTAGGAATAAAAACTTAATAAGGATTCCTTTAGAAATATGGATAACATCTGACCTTTTATGCAGTGGGTCGAATGTTGAGCATCCAACCCACTGTTCTGGAGCGATTTTACAATCGCCAAATCCTATCCAAGAGATATGTCATGTCTTCCTCCGTCGCGTCCTTTTTTAAGGTCAGAAGCTGCACGACAAGGTTACTTAGTTTCTCGAAGCTCATCCGTGACGAGCCGTAAAGTCCATGAGCGGCCCAGCGAAACCGTAGGATACCTCCTGATGGAAGACCACATATGTCGTTCGCTTTTTCGACCCCTTTGAGTACGCCCTCCGCGTATTCGTCGATCAGTCCAACGGACATTTTTTCTCCCTTCGTCATGAGGGACGACTTGAACGGGGCTCCTTCCGGGTTGACGGAAACGACCACTTCGAGTCCATCGACATCGGAGTTGACCAACTCGACGCCAAGAAGACCGTAGGCGATCATTCCTCCCAACGGAACGACGACCTCAGCGGCGGCAATTCGACGCGAAGCAGCGACGACTCTCGTCGGCGTCACAAACCGCTTCACCACTGTCGATGCGGAGAAATCGGCGGGCGGCGCTTCATCAGTCCAGAGTTGTACATGCCTGCCATTGTTAAGATTGAGTAGGTATTTCATTCTACCAACCAATATTTGCAGTAACCAGGATTCAACGCATCACGGAATTGGCGAATTACATCCAGATGGTAGACGCTGAACGGTGATATGGCGATCAGGTCAGCCGTGTCCGATGTGGGGTGGGCGCTCCAAACCGCTCTCGAAAATGCCCGCATCGAGTTTTTCGAGAACAGAGCCGTGACGTTGCATCATTCGACCGATGGCGCTGGAATCGCCGTATCTCCGGGGATGCCGAACGAGGCGCGTCGTATCTATCCGCAATGACAGTTTAGAGCCATCTTTCTCCTTTATGGGCAGGAAGATGGCCTACTGTAACGCCGATTTCCGCACCTGTTTTCTACACCTGAAAAGCCCTGTCGAATCAGCATCCTCCGTCTGGTGCAGAATTTTTGAATTGTGCGAATCCGCCGTGCCAGCCAATTCTGCACTCCGGAAGCTTTGTTACCTTGACCAATGAATATGCAAATTGTTGAAAATAAGTTTCTCCCATTTTTGAACCCACTGGTTACAATCACCTGAAACTGGGCAAACAATATAAACATGGAATTCTAGGCATGGGTTTGGTTCGGAAAATGTAAAATAGTTAATATATCGGCTCTTACCATCTGAATTATTCACCTGATCCCAGCATTTGAAAAAACGATGACCATTGACCACGATATTTGTTGTCTTCACACGATGTGTTTTGCATATGTTTCGTATGAGGGTCTGTTTCTTTACCGATTCAGCATTTGCAAGATTATAACCCGCATAAAAGCTGGCAACGTGATGCTTGAAGACATCTAGACAAGACATATCACTAGGGCCGATGGCAAACCCGTGAGAACTCATAATTCCGCCGTCGGTGCATCCTTCGACGCCTGCAGGAATCTTAAGGGTATAGTTGTATTGACTATTGTCCCATAGATAACCCGGTGGAATACGAAGATAATCCCCTTCCGGTCCTTGAAACGTCTCAAGGTCCGGTGAGTCCGGAAAGGCCGGTTTGGCAACCCCTAGGATGACCAAACCAGCCAGTATCGCAGCCTTCCAGGTCACCTTGATTTCCCATTCCCAGACTTCGAGCGCCTCCAATCATCGATGAAGTGCGCTTGAGAGTTTATGGTATCTTTCACGAGCTGTTTCCAATTAGATTTTACCTCATTGTATTTACCATCACCCTTGAGCTTGTCAAGGAACTCATCGAGCGATTTTGCCCCTTTCACCTTCGGACCGAAATGTCTTTCCCAGTAGTCAGCAGCGCTCTGGAACGTGTTGAAGCACAGATTGTTATGTCCACTTTCCGTCAGCCCAAAGGGATTGCGGAGAGCCCAATTGTGTTCGTCGAGCCAACTGCTTTCAAGAGCAGCCAATCCTAACAGCCATTCGACCTTGATACCAAGGCGTTTGGCCATGGCCTCCAACTTGTCATAAAGGCAGTCGTAGAAGCGGTTGCGTTGTTCTTCCGTGGACCCTTTTCCCTGTGGAGGCGTACCGACCTCACATCCCTTGGGCACGGGGGGCTGCTCTGTCTTCGGCGTGCTGGGCTGCCCGGTCTCCGGCTTCTTATGAGGCGGTAGAGTTTCGGCGGCCAGTTGCACCGGCATAGATTTTTCTGCCCGATCCTCCAACTCTTCCCGCACATAGGTCCAGCGGTGAGCGCCGATGTCCTTGATGGCGGCGGTCAGGGGGCGACTGACATCGACCATCTGGCCGAAGGTCCGGGCCGTGACCGAACCGGCGGCGGCTTGGCGCAGGCGACGCACGGTGGCGAGGTCGTCGACCAGGCCATGGGTGAAGCATTCCCGGAAACTCTCGTCGTTGAGGTTGGATGCGGCGTTCCAGGCGGCGAGCGCCTTGCTGAAGCGTTTCGCCTCACCCTGGGTCGGCAGCTTGAATTCGCGGATGAGGCCTTGGTGACAAGCGCTGGCGAGGGCATGACCCAACAGGGTATGGGCGCGGCCGGCGGCGCTGGGGTCGCGCAGCGGGTTGTTGCGCCAGGACGAGCCGCCGGTGGTTCAGCGCCCGCGCTCGTCTCTTGGTTCATCGGGATTGTAGCGTGAATTTATGTTGCTTGACAAAGCGGTAGACATGGCTGTTCTTCCTCCGCTGCGGTTTGGCCGCAGGAGTGTGGTTTCAAGTTGTGATAGTCGATGGAGGTTGAAACACCGACGGCTAGACCACCGTCAAGGCGTGCGAGTTTCCTATTACAGGCACTCGATCACCACCGCACACTTCCAAACGGCTTGGCTGGAAAAAGCGACAGGCTTGCTTGATGTTCTCGTTCCAAGAGTAGACTGCGACAGGGGCGTAACGGGCCGCCCGTTGGCACGACAGAAACCCGGCCCCAAGCCGTGCTCGAACGACGGTACCGACCCTCCCGAGAGTTAGGGACTATGTCCCCTGAATCTGGCGCATGCGTTGGCATCGACAAGGCACTCAATTCGGCGGCGGAGCCCGGCGCGGATGCTCGGCAAAGAACTTGGTCAACATCTCTTTAGGAATGCGGACGACGTTGGACCACCGACGATCTATTATTGGGTACCCGCTTCTAGTTGTAACCTGAAAGCAAATATCGCGAGGCGATTCCCGAATATCGTAATTGATGATAATCGGTTCATCAGAAATAGGTTTTTCATCATGGGCAAAAGAGCTAAACGCAGTATGATAGTGGTAGGGACCGGCTGAGTTGTCTTTATCTTTTTCATGATCATCAACACGTCTCCATCTTTTGTCGTAACGGTATAAACTAAGTCCACCAAGTCCTCTGACGTCCATATCCATTTGGTCACAGAAATGAAAAATCACGTCTACAAAATGCTCTTTGACAAAATTTGAGTAGTTGATATCTGTGACGACTTCAACGTCAATCATTTCTCCCTTTCCCATTTCCTCAAATTTGCTGCTGCTGTAGGGCCCACCCTCAAATTTTAAGCCTACGAGGCGGACGTCATCCGGGTCGTCATACCGTGTCATGCAGGCAGACAGCGACCAGAGCAACAGAGCGTATAGCCATTTTATGGTAACTTCCAGCACAGTTTCCAGCAGAAGAGATACAGGAAAAGAACCTCTTCCGCTGGGGACCGTACCATTTTATCGATAGAAAGACAACCTTCTAGTTAATTTTCTCTCAGGAGAACTTTCCTTGCGTCAGCATGGTTGATATCGGCATTATAATGGTGGTGGGCGTAATCCTTGGGCCTACTGTTCCAAGCGCCTCCAAGACCAGCTATCAAATTGCCATAGGCACCTTCTTCTGCCCTCGTGGCTTTGTCTGGATTGGCATTGATATTGACCCAGTTCCCCGAATTTTGCCTAACTTTTCCCATATCCAGCGAGGGCTGAGGTCCGCTATCACGACGACGCCTGTCAGGCAGAATGTGCACGGATAACGCAATAGGGCATATAGCCGTCTTATGCCAACCTCCGACAAACTTTCCGTGAGAGGGATGCCTAAAAGGCACCCCTCTTGTCGAGAGGCTATTATTTTGCCAACAGGAACTAAACCTGTTTACAGCGGAAGAAGTTCCTGGAGACCGCCATAGTCACTGTTAGCATTGTAATGGTGGTCAGCGTAATCCTCAAGATCATGGGCCTGGTCGCCAGATCACGAAACTTTCCTGATCATAGGCGCTGATGGCGATCTCCTCGATATGGTCTACAAAGTCCGAGATGACTGTCGCGCTGACCTCCCGATTCAAGAACCGCTTTTCATCGACAGGGCAGCTCAGGACGAATACTAAAGTATGGAAACCATACGCCAACTGGATGGTGCCCATAAGCGACTGTTCATCAAACTCCTCACCGTTGATGAACCAATACACGACTGAGTCATAAAAAAACTTCAGGTCTTCGTCGCGGTAGTCGACGACATATTTACTCGTCGGCGGATTGAGTGTGTCTTGAACGACCATGGATGATCCCTGGTGGCGACGAGAGAGGATGTCTCGGACCAGGACTCCATCAGTGGAGGAGATGCGGACAAGACCGCCTTCATGGAAACTCGTTGCACGCTTTAGACTGGTTCCCTCGGGCACCAGGGCAACTACCTGTCCTTGCCGGATCGGCAGTTGAGCAGCTCTGGTCGCCAACCCACCCCAACCGGTTAGGGTCTCTTCCACAAAACGAAGGCCAGCTTCGCCTACGTTTAACTCAATGATCTTTTCCATGTCACGCCTCGATGTCGGAGTTGTAAGGAGCAGTCGGATCGATGTCGATCGATTTTTTCGGCTCTAGCGTACCGTCACGATACCATCGGTATCCCTTATCGGCATTTGGTGACCTCGGTGGTGGCATCCAATCCCAATGCGGCTTTATGGCATCTCCTGGATGGTCAAAATCCGGGTGAAGACTCTCACCAGTTTTGGGGTTCCACCAGCTCCCTTGAGGACCACCGGGCTTACTGCCCGGTCGACCCTGCCATATCCAATCGGGACCGGGCGGCTTGGTAGGATCGATGGGGGGATCGGGCAGGGAGGGACGATCTAAAGGCGGATAGTTTTGTTGTGCCCTCGGTATCTTGGGCGACGGCGGGCGAAGTGGAGGCTCGTCAAGCATGGCTGGTGGTTCTTCAAGGAAGAATTCTTGCGCCTGTTGCCAACCCAGGGCTAAATTTCCGGCTTTTTCCGCCCGCTGCTCCAACTCTTCCCGCACCCGAGTCCAGCGGTGAGCGCCGATGTCCTTGATGGCGGCGGTCAGGGGGCGACTGGCATCGACCATCTGGCCGAAGGTCTGGGCCGTGACCGAACCGGCGGCGGCTTGGCGCAGGCGGCGCACCGTGGCGAGGTCGTCGACCAGGCCATGGGTGAAGCGGTCGCAGAACCGCTCGTCGTTGAGGTTGGATGCGGCGTTCCAGGCGGCGAGCGCCTTGCTGAAGCGTTTCGCCTCACCCTGGGTCGGCAGCTTGAATTCGCGGATGAGACCCTGGTGACAGGCGCTGGCGAGGGCATGACCCAACAGGGTATGGGCGCGGCCGGCGGCGCTGGGGTCGCGCAGTGGGTTGTTGCGCTAGGACGAGCCGCCGGTGGTTCAGCGCCCGCGCTCGTCTCTTGGTTCATCGGGATTGTAGCGTGAATTTATGTTGCTTGACAAAGCGGTAGACATGGCTGTTCTTCCTCCGCTGCGGTTTGGCCGCAGGAGTGTGGTTTCAAGTTGTGATAGTCGATGGAGGTTGAAACACCGACGGCTAGACCACCGTCAAGGCGTGCGAGTTTCCTATTACAGGCACTCGATCACCACCGCACACTTCCAAACGGCTTGGCTGGAAAAAGCGACAGGCTTGCTTGATGTTCTCGTTCCAAGAGTAGACTGCGACAGGGGCGTAACGGGCCGCCCGTTGGCACGACAGAAACCCGGCCCCAAGCCGTGCTCGAACGACGGTACCGACCCTCCCGAGAGTTAGGGACTATGTCCCTTGAATTCTGGCGCATGCGTTGGCATCGACAAGGCACTCAATTCGGCGGCGGAGCCCGGCGCGGATGCTCGGCAAAGAACTTGATCAACATCTCTTTAGGAATGCGGACGACGTTGGACGATCGATGGCCCATTAGGTCATACCCGGCATTCATCTTAACCCGAAAGCAAATGTCGCGAGGCAATTCTCGAAGGTCATAATCGAGAATAGCTTGTTCTCCGAAAATATCTGGCTCTTTATCATGGGCAAAAGAACTGAATGCGGTATGGTAATGATAGGGGCCTGGCAAATTATCATTACGCTCCTCATAATCATCAACATTTATCCATTCTTTGTTATAGCGATACAGACCAAGCCCTCCAAGTCCTTGCACATCCATATTCATTTGATCGCAAAAACGGAATTCCACATTAACTAAATGCCCATGGGCAACATGCGTGTAGTTTATGTTAGTGACAACCTCAACATCAACCATTTCTCTTAATTTTATTAGGTCTAACCTGCTGTCTCTGTAGGGACCGTCCTCCAGCTTTAAGTCAACGAGTCGTACATCATCCGGGAAATCAGACCGCGTCATGCAGGCCGACAGTGAACAAAGCAGTATGGCGCATAATCTTTTCACGGAATCTCCAGAACAATTCCCGCAAAGGGGTACCTGAAGACACCCCTTTGCCAGAAGGCTATCGCTTTACCAACGCGAATGCAACCATTTTACCACATTAGCTCCCTGGGAACCTCCGGGCTTAGGAGAACTTTCCAGGCATCCGCATGGTTAATATTAGCGTTGTAATGGTGGTCGGCGTACCCCTTGGGATCATCGTTCCAAGCACCTCCCAGACCGGCAATTATATTGCCAGGCCCGCTTTCTTGTGCCCTTTCAACTTTGTCCGGATTGGCATTGACATTGATCCAATTTTTCGTATTCGCTTTGACGTCTTCGAGGTTCGGAGGGAAATGCGAAACCGGATCAATGGTGATCAGGGCTCCTACTTTGGCGCCATGTGCGACAACCGTCGCGGCAGTGTCTCCACCCCAACTGTGGCCAATGAGACCAACACTATCTGAGCCGTAAGTCTTACCTTGTTCATTCAGCCATTTTTTTAGCTCGTCGTCTTGATCGTGGGTAAAATATTCGACTTTTGCTCCAGGATATTTATTTTTAATATCCTTAAGAAACTGTAAGATCGACTCACTGAACCATTTATCCCCTGCCCCGCCAACGATGGCGATAGCCTTTTTGCCTTTGAGGGCCTCGTAGATTTGCTTCTTAATGACCTCCAATTTGGTGTTGTCTCCGTAGTCTCCATGCGTGCCGTCCAAATCGGAGGAACCCGGTGCATCACCGGCGGCCAACCCCGAAAGGGGTACAGTTTCATTGGCGGCGAGGACACCTGCCCGCTCCTCCAACTCTTCCCGCACATCAGTCCAACGATGGGCGCCGATGTCCTTGATGGCGGCGGTCAGGGGGCGACTGGCATCGACCATCTGGCCGAAGGTCTGGGCCGTGACCGAACCGGCGGCGGCTTGGCGCAGGCGGCGCACCGTGGCGAGGTCGTCGACCAGGCCATGGGTGAAGCGGTCGCAGAACCGCTCGTCGTTGAGGTTGGATGCGGCGTTCCAGGCGGCGAGCGCCTTGCTGAAGCGTTTCGCCTCACCCTGGGTCGGCAGCTTGAATTCGCGGATGAGACCCTGGTGACAGGCGCTGGCGAGGGCATGACCCAACAGGGTATGGGCGCGGCCGGCGGCGCTGGGGTTGCGCAGCGGGTTGTTGCGCCAGGACGAGCCGCCGGCGGTCCAGCGACCGTGCTGGTCGCGCGGTTCATCGGGATTGTAGCGTAAATTGGCACTACCTGACAAAGATGTAGACATGGCTGTTCTTCCTCCGCTGCGGATCAGAAGCCGCAGGAGTTCGGTTCAAAAAGGTGTGATGGTAGTAAGGGCTTGAACGTCGGCAGTTAGATCGCCGACGCGGTGCGCGAGTCGCCGGTCACAGGCACTCGATGACCACCGCGCGTTTCCAGTAGGATCGGCTGGCGGTGGGGATGACGGCGGGATTGGCGGTGATGTCGGTGGGAACGCAAAAGCCGCCGCGCCATTTCCAGGTTTGAGCGATGATTTCCTGGAACCGATCCAACGGCTTGCGAAGCAGTAGGCAGATGCCGTCGATGAACTGGTGAGACCGGGTGTCGGGCTCGAGATCGGACCGACCCAAGCCCTCGAAATCGCCCTCGATCAACGCGCCTCGACCGCAGACAATCGCGCGCCGGATGCGTTTGCCGGTCAGCGCCAAAGTCTGCTGGGGAGCCTCGGTCGTGGTCACGAAGGCCACACCCAACAGTTTGATCACCTGTCCGGTTCGGAAGGCATCCGACCCCGCACTGCCGGAATAAAGGTGCTTGAAGTCCGGATCCTGGAACAGGTCCAACAGGGTGGCGTTGTCCAGGTAACAATGGTAGTCGCCGTCGAAATCGGGAACGGCGTCGTCGCGCAACCGGGCGACGGCCGCCAGTACCAGTTGAAGACTCAGCCGGTCACCGTCCACCAGTTGCGAGGTCGCGGCCCGGCCGTTGGGGCGGAGGATGCTCGGCGCTGTCGCCGAAACCACACCGGCCCCCAGGGCAGCGTCAGAGACGGCTACAGCCGACGCGAAGGTCAGCGTCCCCGAAGCCCCGCCCAACGCCGCCAACGACGAGACATTGGCAGCATCGCGGGTGGTACCAATCAGCGTGTAATACCGGCGAGCCCTGATACTGACACATCGCCGGTATCGGGCCGCGACGGCGGCCCCGCGCGCCCATGCGCGCGAAGCCAAGGGCGCGGATGCGCCCGCCCGGCGTCTGAGGGCAGCCTTGATGAGTCACCATCAAGGCTCGATGGTATAAACCGTGGCGCCCACGGTCACGGTCATCGGGTTGACGTTCGAAACTGTGGTCATAGTTCCGTTTACGGGAACGGTCTCAAACCCGACCACCGAATCGACTTGCAGAGTCGTTGCCGCTGTGCTCAGACCGATGGTCACGAAACTGTTGCCACCTAGATAGGCGGCAAATAGGGCATTGCGTGCCAATCGATCCAGGGATTGGAGAGCATGAAGCCCAAGTTTTGAAGCATTGGTAAGAAACAGATCACCGATCGCCACCTGGCTAGTCTCGCGATTGAGGTCGATGGTTGCGCCATAGGTGTTGATGGCAAGGGTATATTGCTCGATTGCCCAAGCCTCGGCCGTCACGCCATTGTCGAGAGCCAGGTTTGTGCCGGGATCAAGCGGCATCGTGGTCGGAACCAACAGCCCGGCGCGAGTCTTGGTAACGGTTTCGCCGATGCCGACGGCAATCGGTTCGCGGTCGGCAATGGCTCGAAAGCCGAGCTTGGAGTGAAGACTGTCCTCGAAATAGTGATCGAGATAGTGCTCTTGAATGAGCGGTTGAAGCGGTGGCGGCAGAGACTCGATGCTCATCGTCGGAATTCCTTTCGATGGAGGCCGTCGGCGAGCGGGAACCTGTGGGCGTCGTGTGGCCACGAAAAAGCCCGGCTCAGAAATCTCTGGCCGGGCTTCTTGTCCCTCGTCTCGCGACGATGGCGCTTTCTAGTCGTTACCGCGCCAGCCGGTCAAGCGCAAAATCGCTGCCCGATTATGTCCGATAAGCCAAAGGGATCGAACAAAATCGGACACCACGGCAGAATCGAAGGCTTGAGCCAAGGCTACGATCGACGTTTTGTATCAAGCGGGATGCTGGCTGCAACAGCCTGTCGCTTCGATCATGTGACGGCCCCACCGGATCGAAACGGTGAGGGGAAGCCCCCTCGGGCTGAGAGTCTTCAACCCCCGCGATAACCAACCAGGATCAGGCGCGCCGGATGGCTTCGAGCAGGCCACGGGCACCGGCCTCGATCAGGTCCAGCACATGGGCGAAACCCTCGGGGCCGCCATAATACGGGTCCGGCACGTCGCAAATCCCCAACTCCGGGGCAAAGTCCAGGAACAGGTGGAGCCGATCGGCCCGAGCCGCCGGCATCACCCGCGCCATGAACCGATGATGCCCCTGGTCCATGGCCAACAGCCAATCGAACCGATGGAAATCGCGGGGCGAGAATTTCCGGGCGCGCAAATCGTCGATTGGGTAGCCTTTGGCCTGTGCCATGGCACAACTGCGCGGGTCGGGCGGTTCGCCCACATGATAGTCATGGGTTCCGGCGGAATCGACGGAGATCGCGTGAGCGAGACCGGCATCGGCGACCATCCGGCGGAACACACCCTCGGCAGTCGGCGAACGGCAGATGTTGCCGGTGCAGACGAACAGAACCTTGACCATCACGCGCTGCCCTCTCTGTCTCCTTGTGCCTTGCGCGTCAGGTGACTAAAGGCCGGGTCATAAAGCAGACTGTCGGGAAAGCGATCGGCATCCAGCACCCGCCCCACCAGAATCAACGCCGTGCGGGAAATCGCAGCGGCCCGGACCTGTTCGGCGATGGTGGCCAGCGTTCCTTTCAGAATTCGCTGATCCGGCCACGTGGCCCGGTAGACCACCGCCACCGGGCAATCGGCGCCCCGGTTGGGCAGCAGATCGGCCACCACCGTCTCGATATTGTCGATGGACAGGTGAATGGCCAGGGTCGCCCCGGAAGCCCCCAACGTCGCCAAATCCTCGCCCGGCGGCATCGCCGACGTGCGGCGGGTGGTCCGGGTCAAGATAATGGTCTGGCTGATCCCCGGCAGCGTCAATTCCCGCTGAAGCGCCGCCGCCGCGCCGCAATAGGCCGGAACGCCGGGCGTCACATCATAGGGAACGCCGAGAAGGTCTAACCGGCGCATTTGCTCGGCGATGGCGCCATAAAGCGAGGGATCGCCGGTGTGAACCCGAGCGACATCCTGTCCAGCTTGGCTGGCCGCCGCCATTTCGGCCACCATCTGATCCAATGTCATACCCGCAGTATCCAGCACGCGGGCACCGGGGGGCGCCCCGGCCACCACCTCGCGCGGAACCAAAGACCCCGCATACAGACAGACCGGACAAGCCGCAATCAATCGCTGGCCGCGAACCGTGATCAGATCCGGCGCTCCGGGTCCGGCCCCAATGAAATGAATCGTTCCCGCTCTCATAACGCCGCCTTGTCCGTGGACGTCGCCGGGTTCATGGAAGAGGTCACCTTGCCCGAAAAGCCGCGTGGCGTGTAAACCCACTGGCCGCCGCGCGGACGCTCCATGACCCGTGTTTCGCTGGACCCCACCACCACGATACTGAGCATATCCAGCAAATCAGGTGTCAGCTCTGAAAGCGGCACGACGGTAACGCTTTGCTCGGGCCGGCCCAACTGGCGCCCGATGACCGCCGGAGTCGACCCCGGACGATGGCGCAACAGAATGGCCACCGCCTCTTCAAGCTGCTGCCGACGGTTGCGCGACACCGGGTTGTAAAGCGCCACCGCCAGATCGGCCTCTGCTGCCGCTTCCAAGCGCCGAACGATCAGCGGCCAGGGCGTCAACAGGTCGGATAGTGAGATCAGACAGAAGTCGTGGGCCAACGGCGCCCCGATCAGCGCCGCCGCCGCCTGGAAGGCCGAAATACCGGGAATCACCGAAATCTCGACCCGTAGCCACTCGGGCCGGGGCGCCCGGTCCAGCAGCTCGAACACCAAGGTTGCCATGGCATAAATGCCCGGATCCCCCGACGTCACCAAACACACCCTCCGCCCCTCGGCGGCGAGGTCCAGGGCCTTGCGCGCCCGCTCTTCCTCGTCGCCCATACCAAAGTCATGACGGCAAACCTGGGGCGGTAACGGCGTCACCAACTCATTGTAAAGCCGATACCCCACCAGATCATCCATCTCGGCCAGCGCAGCGGCGGCGTTGGCCGTGCGCCAACCCCTGCCGCCCGGCCCCAACCCCACCACCGACAACCGCCCCCGCGACCGCCCCACCCCGGCCGCCGATAACGGCGTTGGAGCACGAGCAATGGCACAGGTGGCATTGGGGCTCTTGGTTTTCGGGACCACCAACAAGCCCCCCGAGCCGACCGCCGCCAGCGCCGCCCCTTCGGACACACCATGGCATCCGACCTGCTTGAACACCACCTCGGACGGGGTGGCCAAACGCGGCGTTTCGGTTTCCAGCGTGGCGGCGTCAAAGAAGCGAACCGGAACCCCCAGCGCCGCCGCCACCGCATGAACCGCCGGCTCATCGGCTTTGACGTCGATGGAGAACACCCCAGCCACAGCCAAAGGCGAGAGGCGATGAGCGGCCAGGGTCTCTTGAACCAGCGTGATCAACTCTGCCGGGTCACCATCGCGGGCGACGCCAACCCCCACCGCCAGGGTGGTCGGATGATAAATCAGAGTCTCGGCAGAACCGGGTGAAACCCGTTCGGTGACGCGCAACACATGGCGCGCATCAGGCGAGAACGGCAACCGGGACGCCGACAGCCACGGCGCCACCCCTTCCAGGCGAACCGTCTCCCCCGCCAGCAAAGCCCCCGCAAATCGCTTGGCATCGGTGGGATTGGCCAACCGCCAACCCTCGGGCGGATCATCAAAGGCAATGCCGAACCGAACATCGCCCGCCGTGGTCACCGCCGGAACGACGTCCAAAGCCTCGCCGATGGTCCGAGCCAACGCATGGGCTCCATGATGCCCTCCCAACAGCGGAACCACAGCACCGCCGTCTTCGGCCAAGGCCAAAACCGGCGGTTCGGTCCATTTGTCGCCCAGCACCGGAGCCAACGAGCGAATCAGAACCGCCGCAGCGCAGAGGCCGATGATCGGCCGGCCCGCCAGAAACAGGTCGCGCAGATGAGCGCCAGTCGCGTCAAAGGAGCGATCCAGATCGGCACTTTCAACTCGACCACGCAAGGCGTGGATTTCGGCGCCGGGCAGCACGGACAGCAACCGCCGCGCCACTCCCAAACCGCCGGGACTGAGCAGCACCAGCACCGGAGCACCACGGACGCTGGGATCGGAACCGGTCGGCATCATGACGGGGTTTCCTTGAACACCAAGATGATCGCAAAATAAGTGGCACTGGCGGGATCGACCGCAGCCAGCGGCAGCGCCCGCTGTGTGAGCTGGGATGCCCGTTCCACATAATAGGCCCGATCCGTCAACCCGAGCGATTCGATCAAAGCCCGAACCCGCTGGAAATGGCGACCAATCTTGACCAGAGCCACACTATCGGCAAAGGCGAATCCCTCGCGCAACCGCTCGTCGGAACCCGAAGCCGGCATCACCGCCAACCGCTGCTCGCGACCGACCAGCGGTAAAGGCAGAGCGGCGGCGCACGCGGTCAAAGACGAGACCCCCGGCACCACCTCGACCCGATACCGGCCTGACAGGCGCAACAACAGGTAGATGAAAGACCCGTAGAACAACGGGTCTCCCTCGCATAACACCGCCACATCTTCGCCCCGGTCCAGATGAACGGCCATGGCCGCCACCGCCGCATCGTAGCCCGGTGCCGCCGCGTCGCCGCCGGTCATGGGTGCATCGATGGGGATTTCCGTCTGTCCCGATGCCAGATAGCCGGCCACAATCGCCCGCGCGACACTGTCGCCCTTCTGGACCGGATAGGCCACCGCCCGCGCCGCCTGAAGACGCTTCAACGCCTTCAGGGTGATTAACTCGGGATCCCCCGGCCCCACGCCGATTCCGTAAACGGTTCCGACAGCAGACACCGTCAGGTTCTGATCAGGGTCCATTGCGTCACCGTCCTTTGCGCCCGCCATCCGCTCAATCCTCCCAGTCGCCCGGCTCGGGACACCGACAGCCGCACCAACTCGCCGCCAAACTGCTCATACCCCTTCAACACCACCGCCTCGGCCTCAAGCGTCACAGCATTGGTGACAAGCCGCCCGCCCGGTTTCAACGCCACCCAGCAGGCTTCGAACACCCCGGCATTGGTCAGACCACCACCAATGAAAACGGCATCGGGCGCAGGCAGAGCCTCCAGCGCCTCGGGAGCCGAACCGGCCACGATATCCAGACGATCAACGCCGAAACGCTCGCGATTGGCGCTGATCAAAGCCCGACGTTCGGCGCTACGCTCCACCGCAAACACCCGCCCCCGTGGTCCGGCGGCCCGCAGCCACTCGACACTGACCGAACCGCAGCCAGCGCCGACATCCCACAAAGTCTGCCCCGGCAATGGCGCCAAGGCGGACAGCGTGACCGCCCGAACCTCGCGCTTGGTCATCGTGCCATCGGACAAAAAGGCGTCGTCGGCAAGGCCAGCCACCCGAGGCGACACCCAGGCATCGGCGGCGGCTTCGCAAGTTATAGCCAGCACATTCAGATCATCGACGCGGGCGAATGGCCAGGACTCGGCGGTCCCGTCCCGACGGGCTTCCTGAGGACCGGCCAGACGCTCCAGAACCGTCAGCCGGCTGGAGCCATACCCACGCGCCGTCAGCAAAGCTGCCGCCGCTGCTGGCGTCGTGCCATCCCGAGTCAACGCCACCAGCCGGGCCCCTGGATACAGCAGCCCAGCCAGGGCTTCCAACGGACGATTGTGCAGGCTCAAGGTCTCAACTTCGGCCTGGTTCCAACCCAGACGGGCACAGGCCAAGCTAAAGGCCGAAGGGGCTGGGACAATCACCCACTCGCCCGGCGCAAAATGCGCCGCGATCAACGCACCGATGCCATGACAGAGCGGATCACCACTAGCCAGCACGCAAACCGGGCGCCCTCGACGCCGTTCGATCTCTGGCCATAGGGCGCTCAACGGCTTTGGCCAACTCAAACGCTCGCGTCCATCCTCGGGCAGATGGGACAGCATGCGCTCGTCGCCGATCACCGTCCCGGCACCTTCCACCAACGCCCGAGCAACGGCCCCTAACCCGGACAAGCCGTCCTCGTGCAGGCCAACCACCGACAGCCAGGCGCTCCGGTTTCCCTCGCTCATGCGCCCGATCCCATCATGCTGGTTCCGAGCCCAGCGCATTGACCGCCGCCGCCGCCATGGCGCTGCCGCCCAGCCGGCCCCGTAAGGTCAGGTAAGGAATCCCCAACGCGGCATCGATCAGGGCTTGTTTTGATTCGGCGGCACCGACGAAACCAATCGGGAAGGCAAAAATGGCCGCTGGCCGAGGACCGCCGTCGATCAGACGTTCCAGGAGCCGGAACAGCGCGGTCGGGGCGTTGCCGATGGCCACCACCGCCCCCGCCACCCGCTCTCCCCACAAATCCACCGCCGCCGCCGAGCGAGTGGTGCCGCCAGCCTTGGCCTGAACCGCCGCTTCCGGCTCATACAGGGTACACAAGACCGAGTTGTTCTGAGGCAAACGGCGCCCAATCACCCCTTCGGCCACCATCCGGCTGTCGACCAGGATCGGGGCCCCAGCCGCCAACGCCACACGGGCCGCATGGGCTACATCGGGCGTCCAGGCCAGATCATGGACCAAACTCGGTTGGCCGCTAGCATGAATGATACGAATGGCCAGATCATGGAGCCCTTCGGGCAAGGCCGAAAGATCGGTCTCACTCCGAATGATCTCGAAGGACCGGCGATAAATCTCGGCAGGATCACGCAGATAATCGAGCACGGCGCCAGCAGCTCCTCACATGAGAGGGGAAACAGAAACCAGAAAACACCCCATGGCAGGGGCGCCAAGGCGCCCTCCCCGGCCTAACCATCGACCGGCCACCGATCCTTTGAACGTGGGCCATTGGGATGATCAGCGAAAGGATGACCCGGACCATGACCATGATCGTGGCCGTGACCATGGTGGGCCGGCCCGACCGCAGCCTGTTTATCATGCCCGCAGCCGACGACGTCATCATGATCATGATGGGGGTGGTCATGGCCGTCATGATCGTGGCCATGACAGCCGTCGTGACCGTGATCATCGTGATCGTGGTCGCAATCGTGATCGTGATCGCCACCAGGCCGCTCAAAGGCCAGAATGTCCGAGCGGAATCGGCATAGGCGGCAATTCATGGCCACATCGCCGGCCAACGCCCCTTCAATCCGCGCCGCGAACACATCGACCACGCCGGGGTGATCCTTGAGATAGGGAGCTTCGACGAACTCCAACTGGGGATAACGGAGCGCCGCCGCTGCCAGGGTTTCACGCAAACGGCGCACCAGCACGCCGGTAAACAGCAGGTACGGAAACACCACGATCCGTCGATATCCCAACCGAGCGGCGTGGTCGATGGCCGGTTCCAGGTGCGGGAACGTCACGTCGAAATATCCAAGCTCGCCCCAGCCAAAGCCCAAGCCTTCCCAGAGCAGGCGCATAACCTTGGACAGATCGCCGTTGGCGTCGGGATCGGAGCTGCCGCGCCCCAGCACCAGCAGCAAGGTCTCGTCACGCGGCACAGCGGGCCCAGCTGCCGCCAGCGCCTCGGAAATACGATCAGCGGCAGCCGTCAGCAGGCTGGGGTCAATGCCAAACACGCGGCCATAGATGACCTCGACGTCGGGATGGCGGGTTTCAAAGGCCCGAATCACATTCGGGATGTCGGTTTTGGCATGTCCCGCCGCAAACAGCATGCAGGGAATCACCACGATCCGTCGGGCTCCCTGGGCCGCCAAACGCTCAAGGGCATCCGGGAGCAACGGTTCCGACAGTTCCAGAAAACCATAATCGACCTTGTAGCGAGGCAATCGCGCTCGAACGCGTTCGGCCACCACCCGGAACTCGGCGGCCCCATCGGCATGCCGCGTCCCGTGCCCGCACAACACTACGGCCAGCCCGCTCTCCTCAGTCACCCTCAGTCTCCCCGTCTTCCAGACGAACGCCAAGGCTCCAATGTGTCATGTTTTCGGGGCGTCCGCATGGCTTTTCCGTGTCATACCCTCGAGCCTCGATGGTGATTCATCAAGGCTGCCCTCAAACGCCGGGCGGGCGCATCCGCGCCCTTGGCTTCGCGCGCATGGGCGCGCGGGGCCGCCGTCGCGGCCCGAGGACCGGCCCTGTGTCATTGTTATCGCTCGCCGGTCTCATACCCTCGAGCCTCGATGGTGATTCATCAAAGCTACCCTCAAACGCCGGGCGGGCGCATCCGCGCCCCCTAGAGTCCACACACTAGGGCTTCGCGTCCACGAGGGCGCCGGGCCGCCGTCGCGGCCCGAGGCGCGGCGACGTGTCCGCATCAAGGCCCGCCGGTATCACCCCTTGCCCTCGGCGACGGCGAGGGGTATAGCTGCCGGGCGCCACGGTAAAGGGCAAGGTTCGCCATGCAATCGCTTGTTCTCCTGATTGACACAGTTTTAAACATTTACATCTGGCTCCTGATTGCCTCTGCGGTCCTGAGCTGGCTGGTGGTGTTCAACGTCGTAAACACTCGCAATCAGGGTGTCATCGCCGTTGGCAATTTTCTTTATCGGATTACCGAGCCGCTGTTGCGGCCCATCCGGCGGATCCTGCCCAATTTTGGTGGCATCGATATTTCGCCGGTTGTTCTGATTCTGCTGCTGATTTTCCTTCAGAATTTGTTACGTGAATACGGCTTTGCTTCCAGCCATTTCGGCGATGTCGGCGGCGGTTTTGGGATGTTACCGGGGCTGTTGGGATCGTTCATCGCCTGACCCGGCCCTCCCGAGTCCAGATATGGCCCCCCGCCCCCCGGATCAGGGCATTTTGCCCTTTGTGGCGGTGGCGGGTGGTGTTCGCGTGACATTGCGAGTGACGCCCGGCGCTTCGCGCACCGGGTTTGCTGGCTTTGCCGAAACCGCGAACGGAGGACGGGCGCTGAAGGTTTCGGTGACGGCGATTGCCGAAGATGGCCGCGCCAATGAAGCGGTGATCAAGTTTCTAGCAAAGGCATGGCGCCTGCCGAAATCCAGCCTCGATCTGGTCGTCGGCGCTACCGATCGGAATAAAGTTATCCACGTCTCCGGATCGCCGGAACAGTTAATGCCCCTGCTCATCGGGGGACTTCCCGAGGAATACAGATCATGAGCCAAGCATCCCTCATCGATGGTAAGGACTTCGCCGCTCGCTTGCGGGCTCGGGTCGCCACCCAAGCGGCGGATTTGACCGCCCGCACCGGCATCGTGCCGGGATTGGCTGTGGTCTTGGTGGGCGATGACCCGGCTAGCGCGGTTTATGTCCGCAACAAAGAACGGGCGCTGGACAGTGCCGGGATGCACTCCCTGGATCATCGGTTGCCCGCCACAACCGAACAAGCGACGCTGTTGGCGCTGATCGATCGGCTCAACCAAGACCCGGCCGTTCACGGCATTCTGGTGCAGTTGCCGTTACCCCGCCACATCGACACTGCGACGGTGTTGGCCGCCATCGCACCGGAAAAAGACGCCGATGGGTTTCATGTCACGAATGCCGGCTTGTTGGCCGTGGGCAGGCCGGGAGTGGTTCCCTGTACGCCTCTAGGCTGTTTGATGCTGTTGCGCGACGTGCTGGGGCGAGACCTGGCCGGGCGGCGGGCGTTGGTGATTGGACGATCGACCATCGTTGGGCGGCCCATGGCGCAACTGCTGCTGAATGCCGATTGCACCGTGACCATGGCGCATTCCCGGACACGGGATCTGGCCGAAACTTGCCGCCAAGCCGATATTCTGATCGCAGCGGTGGGTCGCCCCGAAATGGTGCGCGGCGATTGGATCAAGCCGGGCGCCGTTGTTATTGATGTCGGCATGAACCGTTTACCGCCGGCTTGTGGTGAAACTGGCGGCGGTCGGTTGGTGGGCGACGTTCATTTTGCCGAGGCGCTTGAGGTGGCCGGCGCTGTGACTCCGGTTCCGGGCGGGGTTGGCCCCATGACCATTGCCTGTTTGCTGGTGAATACACTGGCCGCCGCCTGCCGTCGGGTTGGCCTGCCGGTTCCTGTGGAGGCGGTTCCATGAGGAATGCACGCGCATGCCAACGATTCAAACGATTATCGCCCTCCTCGACAGTCTGTTGAATGGGACTGTCGGAGACGTTATCGAGACCCTGCCGCTGAACGGAATCGAAAAGCGGTTTTATACATTCTATCTGGCCAATCAGAACCCCTATCTTGCCAATACCCACAGATCCCAACTGTCCCAAGATCTGTGGGTGGCGTTGCTCTTGAATTGCTGGTCCCCGAAGTCGCTATCGAATAAAAATGGATATTATGTTGAATTTGGCGGCTTTGACGGACTGACTTTTTCAAATTCTTATCTCTTTGAAAAGAATTTTAATTGGAAAGGCATCATCGCTGAACCCAATCGATGTTTTTCCGATCAATGTCGAGAAAATAGATCTTGCATTATCGATAACCGATGTATCTGGTCTGAGTCTCATAAAAAATTTAATTTTAATACGGTCCCAAATTCGCCAGAACTCGGCACTCTAGAAATATTTGAAAAGACCGATTGCCATATTGATGAACGGATGGCTGAAAAACAACTGGTTTCTGTGGAAACTGTTTCTCTAATTGATTTACTAACAGAGCATAGAGCACCTAGAATTATCGATTACTTATCGATTGATACCGAAGGCAGCGAACTCGATATCCTTAATGCCTTTGATTTTGACAAATATATTTTTAAAATAATTTCCATTGAACATAATTTTACCGATAGTCGTGAGAAGATTTGTGCACTTATGGCCCAAAATCACTATATGCGATTGCCTAGAAATGTCAGTTATTGTGATGATATGTATATCAATACAAAGAGAAGCCCTCATTTAACCCGCATTCATCATTGGTTGATGGAAACGTAAAATCGTTTATTCATCATCGGCGCCGGCTCCCGCTGCTAAAAACTGCTGGGCAACAAAGCCGGTTTGACCGCCCGCTGTCTTAATCCGAGCCCACCCGTCGATCCGGGCTAAAAGCTCCACCGTGTCTGATTGATACAAGCGCCCAACCGCCGCATGCGCCGCCCCTGGACCATCCCGCAAGACCAATGTCCCGGTGCTAACATGCCAGAGAATCGACGGCGGCGGTGCTGGCACTGGAGGTGATGACGGAACCGTGGCCGCCAAGCGTGACGGCGGCGGCGGCAAGGCTGGACCGGGGAGAAGCGCCGGCGCTTGGCTGGCGGCAATCAACGCCTGCCCCGCAATCAGCGCCAACTGATCGACGACGGTCCAGGCTCCAACCGCCCCTCCCACGATCAAAAGGACATGGAGATAAAAGGCCCATGAAGCCAGAGGCCGCCAGCGATCCGGCGGCGATTCACGCCCTCCCGCCCCGAGTAAAATCCGCATCTTCTCAAGCTTTTGACGCATTTCCGGGCGCTCGACCAAGCGAATCGCCTGATCTAAAGCCGACCGCGCCAGGGCGGGCTTACTGGCTCCCAGAAAATAGAGCGCCTGTTGACGCAACAGCGCAGCATTCAGATCGCCTGGCTTTTCCCCGCCCTTCAGATTCTGCCACAGAGCCTTGACGGTCCAATACGGCCCCCAAGGCACCCCCCACCAACCCAGCGCCCATGTGGTCAGCGAAGCCTTCAGCCCCCGACGATCGGCGCAAGAACGGCAGAACACGCCCTGAACCGGCTGGCGGCGCGTTCCGATTCCATAGCTGATCACCCGCCAATAGGTGACATAGCGGGGTTGAGCGGTCACTGTACCGCAGCCTGAACAGGCGATGGCCGCAACGCTTTTGTCCGCCGCTCCTGGAGAAGCCCCTGGAGACGGGCGGGCCGCTCTGGAAGACCGAGTCCGACCAGCGGCAGCCCCCCCTCCTGAAGGCGACGGAGCCGGCCCCGACGAAGACGGCGATGCTGGCGCCGGGGGCAACTCCTGTGCCCGAGCATCATACTGCGCCCGCGTCACCGGATCGCTCAGAACCTGATACGCCTCATTGAGACGCTGAAAGGCATCCTTGGCGCCCGCGCCCGTATTATGATCCGGGTGAACATGCTTGGCCTGTTGGCGGAAAGCCAACTTAATCCGTTCCGCCGTGGCGGTCGAAGGCACCCCCAGCCTTGCGTAATACCCCATCGGGTCTTTGCGTTCGGGGCTGTCCACCATTCACATCCCGCCTTTTGCCAGCCTAAAACCGCGCTTGTATTATTTGCTACCCAGGAAAAATCGCAAGCAATCCGTGATTCACGGCGCAGGAAAGGCCCGGCTGGTGCGTTTTCAGCGCACCAGTAGGATGGGACGTCCAAGGGCGCGGATGCGCCCGCCCGGCGTCTGAGGGCGGCCTTGATGGGGCAACATCAAGGCTCGGTGGTGTGACAGCCTCGTTCTGGACAACCCGCGCAACGGCCATAGATTAGTGCTTTGTACGCTTTGGCGGCGGGTCGCCACGATTGAACATCACGGAGCGGGGCATGGCATCGTCCGATGAACTGTTTTCCCGATACACCAATGCCTATGAGCAGCGACGGGAAACCAACATGATGCTCATGGAGTATCTTGAGGCTTGCCGGGAAGACCCGCTGATCTATGCCTCGCCCCACGAGCGGCTACTGGCAGCCATTGGCCATCCGGAGATTATCGATACCTCAAAAGATGCCCGCCTTGGCCGAATATTCATGAATAGAACCATTAAAATCTATCCAGAATTTTCTGATTTCTACGGTATGGAAGAAACCATTGAGCGGATTGTCGGTTTTCTCCGCCATGCCGCCCAAGGGTTGGAGGAACGCAAGCAAATCTTGTATTTATTGGGTCCAGTAGGCGGTGGGAAGTCCTCTTTGGCCGAGCGCCTGAAGAGTTTGATAGAACGCCAGCCCATTTATACACTCCGGGCCGGTGATGATATCAGCCCTCTTTTTGAATCTCCCCTTGGCCTTTTCGATCCTCACGAAATGGGGGGATTACTCGAGGATCGCTTTGGCATCCCCCGGAGGCGCCTGACCGGCCTCATGTCACCTTGGGCGGTCAAACGTCTTGATGAATTTGGCGGTGATATCAGCCGGTTTCGGGTGGTCAAACTCCATCCATCCCGGTTGCGCCAAATTGGCGTTACCAAAACCGAACCGGGCGATGAGAACAATCAAGACATTTCCAGCCTCGTCGGGAAAGTGGATATTCGTAAGCTTGAGATGTACAGCCAAAATGATCCAGATGCTTATAGCTTCTCGGGAGGACTGAACCGATCGACACAAGGGATGATGGAATTTGTCGAAATGTTCAAGGCGCCCATCAAAATGCTGCACCCTCTACTCACGGCAACCCAGGAAGGCAATTATGTTGGCTCGGAAAATATCGGCGGGATTCCCTATCAAGGCATGATCCTAGCGCACTCCAATGAAGCGGAATGGGTCACATTCAAGAACAATAAGAATAATGAAGCCTTTATTGATCGAATTTGCGTTGTTAAAGTGCCATATGTTCTTCGATTTACCGAAGAAAGGAGGATTTATGAGAAACTTGTTCACAATAGCGACTTGATTACAGCCCCTTGTGCGCCCGCAACTTTGGATATGATGGCTAGATTCTCGGTCTTGACCCGGCTGCGCGCTCATACCAATTCCAGTCTATATTCAAAAATGCGGATTTATGATGGTGAAAGTCTAAAAGAAACAGACCCTCAATCCAAGACCATGCGGGAATACCGGGACGCCGCTGGCGTCGACGAAGGTATGGATGGCGTCTCAACCCGCTTTGCCTTCAAGGTTCTAGCCGCAACATTCAACCACGATACCGCCGAGATTTCCGCTGATCCCGTTCATCTGATGTATGTGCTGGAGCAGTCCATTCGCCGGGAGCAATTCCCAGATGAACTTGAGAAGAAATATCTGGAATTTATTAAGGACGAATTGGCCAAGCGTTACGCCGAATTTATCGGCAACGAGATTCAGAAAGCGTATCTGGAATCGTATCATGATTATGGCCAGAATCTTTTTGACCGTTACGTCGATCTGGCCGATGCCTGGATTGAAGATCAGGACTTCAAAGACCCTGACACTGGGCAATTGCTCAATCGGGATTTGCTAAATCAGGAACTCAGTAAAACCGAGAAATCGGCAGGTATCGCCAATCCCAAAGATTTTCGCTACGAAGTCGTGAAATTTGCCCTGCGGGCTCGGGCTCAGAATGGAGGGCGAAATCCGTCCTGGAATTCCTATGAGAAAATCCGCGACGTGATTGAGCGGCGAATGTTCAGCCAAGTCGAAGACCTGCTTCCAGTGATCAGTTTCGGCTCAAAGAAGGACGGCGACACCGAAAAGAAGCACAGCGATTTTGTTAACCGCATGATCGCCCGTGGATATACCGAACGGCAAGTTCGGCGTCTGGTTGAGTGGTATATGCGTGTCAAACAGGCCGGTTGATTTTGACCGGCAAAATAAAGGGCATCTTGGACAGGGTAGGAGCCAGGCATTGGTATGAACATCATCGATCGCCGTCTTAATCCCCCAGGAAAAAGCCTAGCCAATCGCCAACGCTTCTTGCGTCGTGCCCGAGAGCATGTCGTCAAGGCGGTACGAGAGGCCTCGGCCAAGCGTGCTATTCAAGATATCGAGGCCGGCGACAGCGTCACCATTCCGACCGATGGAATCCACGAGCCCTCCTTTCGTCGCGCCGCCAGCGGCGGCCGACGGAATCAAGTCTTTCCTGGTAATAAAGAATTCGTCGAAGGTGATACCATTCCTCGCCCGCCCAAGGGCCGAGCTGGCCAAGGTTCTCAGGGGAGTCCCGATGGGGAGGGTGAAGATGGCTTTCAGTTTATGCTCACTCGCGAGGAGTTTCTTGATATTTTTCTGGATGATTTGGAGTTGCCGGATCTCATCAAGCACAAGATCAAGGAAGCCCATGCTGTTACCTTAACTCGTGCCGGTTTTTCGGTCAGTGGTTCGCCCAATACCTTGAACTTGGCGCGCACCATGCGCAACAGCCTATCGCGTCGCATTGCCCTCAGGCGCCCCAAACCAGAGGATGTGGCCGCCTTGGAGCGTGAACAGGCGGCCCTGGAAGCCGAAGGTGGTTCTCCCGAGGCCATCCAAGCTCTGGTTGAACAAGCAGAGCAATTGCGGCGGCGAGCACGGCGTATCCCTTATATTGACCCGGTGGATGTTCGCTATAATCGGTTCGAAGCCATCCCCAAGCCCGTCGCCCAAGCCGTGATGTTCTGTCTGATGGATGTATCCGGTTCAATGACCGAGCATATGAAGGATATGGCCAAACGATTTTACTTTTTGCTCTATCTATTTTTAAAGCGCCGTTATCAAGCGGTGGATATTGTTTTTATTCGTCATACTCATGAAGCGAAGGAAGTTGATGAAGAAACATTCTTCTACAGCGCAGAAACTGGTGGTACTGTCGTATCAACAGCTTTAATCGAAATGTTACGCGTTATAAAAGAGCGATATCCAACTGAAGATTGGAACATTTATGCCGCGCAGGCATCCGATGGTGATAATCTCATTAGCGATAATGATAATGTTACAAACATTCTTAAAAATGAGCTGTTACCGCCCTGTCAGTATTTTGCCTATATCGAGGTTGCCGCAGAATTCCATGTTGGTACAGGTCTCTTTGAACGCGATACGGAATTATGGCGAACCTATCGAGCCATTGCCGAAGACAACAAAACCCTAGCCATGCGCCGTGTTCGAACTCGCCGCGATATTGTTCCGATCTTTCGGGAGTTATTCGCCCGTAATCCCGTTCACACCTGACCAAGCTCCGGTTCCGACCACCTCAAGGGGGAGTCAATGAGCGCATTACTGTTCGAAGGAGCGGATTGGGATTATGATACGCTCTGGCGGACCTATGACGTCATCGATACCATTGCGACCACAGAGCTTGGCCTCGATATTTATCCAAATCAAATCGAAGTTATCACCGCTGAACAGATGCTCGACGCCTATTCATCGATTGGCATGCCTTTGATGTATAAGCATTGGTCATTTGGCAAACACTTTGCCCGCGACGACTCTCTATATCGCCAAGGCTTGCGTGGTTTGGCTTATGAAATTGTGATTAATTCCAGTCCATGTGTCAGTTATATTATGGAAGAAAATTCGATGACCCTTCAGGCGGTGGTTATCGCCCACGCTGCCTTCGGGCATAATCATTTTTTTAAAAACAACAACCTGTTTCGTCAATGGACCGACGCCCGAGGCATTCTCGATTATCTGGATTTTGCCAAAAGCTACGTCGCCCGTTGCGAAGACCGCCACGGCCACGACGCTGTCGAGCGCACCTTGGATGCCGCTCATGCCCTGATGGACCATGGCGTTCACCGCACCCCCCGGCCCAAAAACCCCGATTTGCGCCAAGAAGAACGTCGTGAGTGGGAACGGCGGGACTATCAGCAGCGCATCTATAACGATTTATGGCGAACCATCCCCGACCGCCCCGGCATTCCCCCCAAATCCAAAGCGGTCAACGAACGCAAGACGTTATTAGAATTGCCGGAAGAAAATATTCTCTATTTTCTGGAAAAAAAATCGCCGCGCTTGAAACAATGGCAACGCGAATTACTGCGAATTGTTCGGCATATCGCTCAATATTTTTATCCGCAAAAACAAACTAAATTGATGAATGAGGGTTGCGCCACCGCTGTTCACTACGCCATTATGACTCGCCTCTCTGAACGAGGATTCATCAGCGATGGCGCCATGCTGGAATTTTTACGCTCTCATACCGGCGTGACATTCCAACCGGATTTCGATGATCCCCGTTTCAGCGGCCTGAACCCTTACAGCTTTGGTTTCAATATCATGCGGGATATCTGCCGCATCGCCGACAGCCCCACCGACGAGGATCGGGAGTGGTTTCCCGGTTTTGCCGGCTGCGGCGACGGGTGGGCGGTGCTGCGCGAGGCCTGGAGCGCCTTTCGGGATGAAAGCTTCATCCTTCAATTCCTAAGCCCCCATGTGATTCGCAAGATGCGGTTGTTTCAGGTGTGTGACGATGCCGACCAACCGACGCTCCGAGTCGACCATATCCACGACGAGCGTGGCTATCGCGCCATCCGCCAAGCCCTCGCCCGCCAGCACGATTTGGCCCACCTGGAACCCGATATTCAAATTGTTGATGTCGATTTGGCCGGCGACCGTCGCCTCATCCTTCATCACCGGGTTCTCAACGGCCAACTGTTGGAACCCGTGAGCGCCCGCGCCGTCCTCCGCCATATTGCCGCGCTATGGGGCTATGAGGCGGTGCTTTTGGAGATATCCGCCGCAAACGATGCCATTCTTCGCGAGCACTCAGCCCACGCCCCACCCTTAGCTGCCGACTGACCGCACCTTTGTCTCATGGCCGCCGCGCTCCTCGCAGGATTCCGGCGGCTCCGTTTCGTCGAAACGGGGCACCTTTTATATGGCACGGATCCGGCGAGCCGTGCTAGGAAGCCGGTGTGCCGCTTTCCCTTTGATTTGTCGATCATGCTGACCTTCCTGGAATTCGAAAAGCCGATCGCGGAACTCGAAAGCAAGATCGAGGAGCTGCGACATCTGACCCATAACGGCGATATTAATATCGCCGAGGAAGTCGGCAAGTTGCAGGTCAAGGTCGACCGGCTGCTGCGCCAGACCTACGCTAAGCTGTTGCCAGCCCAAAAGGTGCAGGTAGCGCGCCATCCCAATCGGCCTCATTTTACCGATTATGTGGCGGCCCTGGTCGAGGACTTTACCCCTCTGGCGGGCGATCGTGGCTTTGGCGAGGATCGGGCGCTAATTTGCGGTCTGGGGCGTTTCCGTGGTCATTCCGCCCTGATTCTCGGTCAGGAAAAGGGTCACGACACCGAGACCCGCGTTTATCACAATTTCGGTATGGCCAAGCCCGAAGGCTACCGCAAGGTCCAGCGATTGATGTTCCTGGCCGAGCGGTTCAACCTGCCGGTCATTACTCTGGTGGACACGGCGGGCGCTTATCCCGGCGTTGGCGCCGAGCAACGCGGGCAAGCCGAAGCCATCGCCCGAGCCATTGAAGTCTGCCTGAAGATCAGGGTTCCGCTGGTGTCGGTGGTGATCGGCGAAGGCGGCTCTGGCGGTGCCATCGCCATCGCGGCAGGCGACCGGGTGCTGATGCTGGAGCATTCTATCTATTCGGTGATTTCCCCCGAAGGGTGCGCTTCGATTCTATGGCGCAACGGCGCGCTGGCCAGTGAAGCGGCCATTGCCTTGCGCCTGACGGCTCAGGATCTGCGGGAATTGGCGGTGATCGACGGCGTGATCCCCGAACCCATTGGCGGCGCCCATCGGGATCCTCAAGCGGCCATTCGGGCTGTGGGCGATGCCATCGAGGCTGCTTTGACTGAACTGCGGACCGAAAGCGGTGCCGTGTTACGGACCCGGCGACGCGAGAAATTCCTGGCCATGGGGCAGCAAGGGTTATCCTAACCCCCCGAGCCCCCGTTCGAACTCGACCTGTGGGAAGAGGGGCATGATTACATCCTTGCGGTTGCGCCTATGGCTGTTCGTCGCGGGATTGAGTGGCGCCTGCGCGGTGGCGAGTGAGGCCTTCGCCCGACATGGTCTCGACGCCCAGGCCGACGCCTACGCGATCCAACTGGTTAACATCGCGTCCAAATATCAGGGCCTTTACGCGGTGCTGCTCATCCTGATTCTCCTCTTGGGCGAGCATATCATCGGCGCCCGCTTTGCCCGAGGCGCGATCCTGACCGCCGGTTGGGCTTTTACCGCAGGCCTGGTTCTGTTTTGCGGCGTGCTGGAGGCGCTGGCCCTGGGCGCCCCCCCGTCCCTCACCCCAATCGTCCCGATCGGCGGTACGGCCTTTATTCTAGGGTGGCTGGCGCTGGCTGTGGCGGGCCTAATCGGTAACCGCTAACCTGTTCTCGCTGGGTCACACCGCCGGATCCTGTCCTCGAAAGCCCCAGTGGTGGGAATTGTGTTATACCAGCGGCCCTAGACAATGATCCGTGCCGTTGGTATCGGCGGCGACCGCCGCCGCGCCCCCCATGGCGCGAATGCGCCCGCCCGGCGTCTGATACCGGCGAGCCCTGATACTGACACATCGCCGGTATCGGGCCGCGACGGCGGCCCGGCGTCTGAGGGCAGCCTTGATGAGTCACCATCAAGGCTCGAGGGTATTAGGTGGCGGGCTCCAAGGACCGCACCCCTTTGGCGGACTCGTGAACAAGGCCCGCCGGCAGGATCGGCGTATCGGCACACAAACCGCCAAGCGCCTCGAGGATGACCGTCGCACCATTGCCGTTCAATGAATAATAAATGCTCTGAGCATCACGCCGAGTCCGGACCAAATGCTCACGGCGCAGTCGCGCCAAATGCTGGGACAGGGCAGACTGGCTTAGGCCGATCAACCCCTCCAACTCCCCAACGCTTTTCTCGCCCTGGGTCAAATAGTGCAAAATCATCAGCCGCCGTTCGTTGCCCATGGCCTTCAGGAGCACACTCGCCTTCCGGGTATTGACTTGCGGTTTCACGATTATCATATTTCCCTTTTTGGCCCCCGATAGCGTCACCGATTCGTTGACGAGAGCGCCCGCCTTGCCCATGATACTGCACATAATTTAATCATTTTTCCGCCTTTGTCCATAGATTGTCCAAATTACCAGCACTTTGCGCCGTTCATGTCCTTTTCGCCACAGTTGGGAGTCTCCATGGCCAACCACCATTTGGATGCCAAAGGCTTGGTCTGCCCTCTTCCGGTGCTACGGGCGCGCAAGGCCCTGAAGGCCCTGCCGGTGGGCGGTCATCTGCATGTTGAAACAACCGATGCCGCTTCCCCTGCGGATTTTGCCGCCTTTTGCAGCGCAACAGGAAGCCGTTTGCTCGTATCCGAAATGGCAAATGGCGTTTTCCGCTTCATCATCGAGAAAGGCCGCACCGACCCGCCCCTCAAGAGCTGAATCCGTTCCCGCCAGATTTTCCATGAACTTTCTGTCGGGTTCTGGAAAGATGGCGAATGGCCCAGCCGGCACCAGAGAAATCGCCCCGATGAACACCGCACTCTTCACCCATCCCGCCTGCATGGAGCATGATCCAGGGCTAGGCCATCCGGAAAGCCCCGAGCGGCTGAAGGCCGTGCTGGCCGCTTTGGAAGCCGAGCAGTTCCACTTCCTGGATCGTCGCGAGGCCCCATGCGCAACCGTGGACGAAATCGCCCGAGTCCATGACCGCGACTATATTAACCATGTCTTCGCCACGGTCCCACAGGATGGGCAAGCCGGCCTGGATGCCGACACCATCATTTCCCCAGCCTCGGGTGAAGCGGCCCTGCGCGCTGCCGGGGCGGTCATTGCCGCCGTGGATGCGGTCGTCACCGGGGAAGCCCGCAACGCCTTTTGCGCGGTGCGCCCGCCGGGACACCATGCCGAATCGGGACAGGCGATGGGCTTTTGCCTGTTTAACAATATTGCCATCGGAGCCGCCCACGCCCGCGCGGTCCATGGCCTTCGGCGCATCGCCATTATCGATTTTGACGTTCACCACGGTAACGGCACCCAAAATTTTTGTCAGCACGACTCGGACCTGTTTTATGCCTCGACCCATCAGGTAGACCTGTTCCCTTACACCGGCGGCGTGCAGGAGCATGGTGATTTCGGCAATATCGTGAATGCTCCGCTGGCCGCCATGGCTGGTTCCCCGGAATTCCGCCACGCCATGACCCGCTATGTCCTCAGCGCCCTTGAAGTCTTCGCGCCTGAACTGGTCATGATCTCGGCGGGATTCGATGGCCATTCCCGAGACCCTCTGGCGGGCTTGCATCTCACCGAAGATGATTACGGTTGGGCCACCCGCAAACTGGGGGAGATCGCCCGCAAACATGCACAGAACCGAGTCGTTTCCGTTCTGGAAGGCGGCTATAACTTCCACGCTTTGGCGGCAAGCTGCGCCACCCACGTCCGGGAACTGATGGCCCTTTAAGACCATGACAGATCAAACCGTTATCCCTGCCGACATCGCCGCCCTCAGTTTCGAGGATGCCCTAGCCGAGTTAGAGCGAATTGTGCGCCAACTCGAAGAGGGCCGCGCCCGCCTTGACGACGCCATCGCCTCCTATGAACGCGGCACCGCCCTCAAACGCCACTGCGAAGCCAAATTGCGGGAGGCTCAAGCTAAGATCGACAGTATCACCGTCGCCGCTGACGGCAGCATCGGGGTTGAAACCGCCCGGATGGAGTAATACCGGCGAGCCCTGATACTGACACATCGCCGGTATCGGGCCGCGACGGCGGCCCGGCGCCTGAGGACGGCCCCCCGCAAAAGGAAGCGCAGCCGTCTTGACCTTGGGGACGAAACGGGGTGGGATATCGAGACACCAAGGGCCGGGCGGCCCTTTGCGAACGTGAGCGTGACCCCACGAACTCCACACAAACTCCAGGGGCACCGCCCCTGGAGTTTGTCTTCTGTCACAAAAGCTCGATCCGGTAATCTTCGATAACCGTGTTTGCCAACAAGGCCCGGCACATGGCGTCTAGGCGCGCGTTGGCCTGATCGGGCGAAGCATCGCGCAAGTCCAGCTCAATCACCTTACCCTGGCGCGTATCGACCACTTCGTCGAAGCCCAAAGAATTTAGGGCGTGAGCAATGGCCTTGCCCTGGGGGTCGAGCACCCCCCGTTTAAGAGTCACATAGACTTTAGCCTTCATTGCATCACCTTGGGGCCTTTGAGATCACCAGGACCACCCTCGGGCAGAATCCCGAGACGGCGTGCCACCTCTTGATAAGCCTCTTCGACCTGCCCCAAATCCTGGCGGAACCGATCTTTGTCGAGCTTCTCGTTGGTCTTAATGTCCCACAGGCGGCAATTGTCCGGGCTGATTTCATCGGCCAGCACAATACGCATTTCTTCATTTTCCCAGAGTCGACCGAACTCCAGCTTAAAGTCCACCAAGCGCAGACCAATCCCCAGGAATAACCCGGTCAGATAGTCATTGATGCGCAGGGACAGAGCCATCATGTCGTCCAGATCCTGGGGCGAAGCCCAACCGAACGCCGTGATATGCTCTTCCGAAACCATCGGATCGCCCAACTCGTCGGACTTATAATAGTACTCGACGATGGAGCGCGGTAGCGGCGTGCCTTCGGGAATCCCAAACCGCTTGGTCAGCGATCCAGCAGCCACATTACGCACAACCAGCTCGATCGGGATGATCTCGACCTCGCGCACCAACTGCTCGCGCATGTTGAGGCGGCGCACGAAATGGGTTGGAACCCCAATCTCGCCCAATCTGGTCATCAGGTATTCGGAAATCCGATTATTCAGGACTCCTTTCCCCGTGATCGTCCCCCGCTTCTGATTATTGAAGGCGGTGGCGTCGTCTTTGAAATACTGCACAAGGGTACCGGGTTCGGGTCCTTCGAAAAGAACCTTTGCCTTACCTTCGTAGATGCGCCGGCGTCGTGTCATGAGTCTCGTCCGATTTGGCGCGGAGCCGTTGTTGCGCCGCCGAGCCGGTAGGTCCATGCGGTCGTGTGAGCCGTCCCCGGCTGATATAGCAAGATAACAGGCCCAACACAATGGAGCCTACCGCTTTGACGTCGCGATCGTCGCGCCAAAGGAGACCGGCTGCCAGGATCCTTGGTCGGGCGGCCCCGGAGCGAACAGCCAAACCGGACGGATTCCAAGGGCTCGCGAACGATTGGGCAAGGCTATAACCGCACTAGAGCGCGTACCGAAGCCGCTCGTCCCGCCAAAACACATGGCAGAGTTGGGAGCATCGCCACACGCCGGCTCCCGGCTTGCCAGCAATGCCCACCAAGCCTGCCAATCCCCCGACTCCGGATCGGGCCGGGAAGCCTGCTCGAATAACGGCAAATAAGCCCGAATGCGAGGGTCAACCGGATCGTTGCGATCAGCGGCGGAGATCATCGACAAACCGTCCGGCAATGGCGTTACCTCCATTGGCTCGCGGCCCGTCTCGTCCCGATGCGCGATCCAAAAGGCATCGCGATCATCCGCCACCACGAGATTAAAGGGCCGATAGGCCCGAGGATTCAAATCCGCCAAGGCCGCGACCGCCGCCGCCGCATCGCCATGATCCAACGCCTCCAACACCAGCTCGCCCCGCGAGCGACGGCCAGGAGCCGTTCCCAATGTCCCAAACCGATTGAGCACCGCCGCCACCACGCCCGTATCATTCAGGCCCAGCCAGCTTCCTCCAGCCCCATCATCGAGCCCCCCCACCACTTCGGGACGATCCGGCCAGTGGCGGGCCGGTGACCGCCAGGGCCGCTCGGCCAGTTCGTCTCGGTTTGCTCCTAACACAACCGGCCAAGCCGTGCCTGGTTGACGCGAAATCACGATAGTACACATGGTTTCCCCCAAGGCGTGGGCGGTGTATGGTCACACCCGCATCGTCGCCCGGAGCCACCTTACAAGACGGCTCCGAGCAACCATATGATGGATAATGCCATTACAATCGATGGGCGGTCGGCGGTGCCAATGATGTTCTCGGGAGACAGGTGTCATGAGCGCGTTCGAAGATCGAGAAAAAGCGTTTGAAGACAAATATAAACACGATCAGGACCTACAATTTCGGATCGCCAGCCGGCGCGCCCGGCTGATCGGTCTGTGGGCCGCCGAACGCTTGGGCATCACCGGCGAACAGGCGGATGCCTACGCCCAGGACGTGGTCTCTGTTGACCTCGACGAGCCTGGACACGCTGACATCATCCGTAAACTTCAAGCCGATTTTACGGCCCGAAAAATCGAAATCAGCGATCACCGCATCACCAGGGAGCTGGAGCGGTTGTGGGATGTCGCCCGGCAGCAGGTCGCACCGGAGTCCTCCGTCTAAGGCTTCGGGTTTATCCCGGCACAGCCGATGACGACCGGCGGCGGCGGTCTCTCGGGATGAGGGCGTGGGCACCCACCCCTCCGACCGCCGCCCCGGCCCCGGTTTCGCGTCTGCTGCCAGGACCAACGGATCAAATCTTAAGAAAACCTTCCCGTCTTCACCGTGATTTTGCGGGCCTGTCCTTATCCACGGGCCATTCCGCGTGCCTTCTCTCCGCCGCGTTCAAGGACTACAACAAGGGACGCTGTTGGTCCGATTTTTCTGGTTTCGTTCATGATTGACCCGTTCGTCGTCTCCGCCTTGATCCGCCGCACCGCCGAAGCGGTCATCCTGCCGCGTTTTCAGGCGTTGGCTCCCGGTGATATTCACGAAAAGCGGCCCGGCGATCTGGTGACCATCGCCGATACCGAAGCCGAAGCGATGCTCGGGGCCCTGCTAACCCAGGCGGTTCCTGGAACGGTCGTCTGTGGCGAAGAGGGAGTCGCCCGGAATCGCTGCACGTTGGAGCTGTTGGAACAACACAACCCCGTATGGGTGATTGATCCCGTGGACGGGACCAGTAACTTTGTGCGCGGCAAACCTGTGTTCGCGGTCATCGTTGCCCTGGTGGAATCCGGGATGACCAAGGCCGGATGGCTTTACGATCCCATCGGCGGCATCACCGTTCATGCCGTGGCTGGCGGTGGGGCTTGGTGCGAAAGCCGACGTCTGACCGTTGACCCTCTCCTGCCCCTGTCCCGCATGAGCGGTTCGGCTTATGGCCGCATCCTTGGTCGCGGCGACATTGCCCAATGGCTTACCGCTGACGGCACGGTCAGCACCGTCCAAAACTCTGGCTCCTGCGGCATTGACTATATCCGGCTGGCCCGAGGCGAAACGCAGTTCAAATTCTCGTCCGCGTCTTTGCCCTGGGACCATGCCGCCGGCCTGCTGGTCATGAAGGAGGCCGGCGCCGAAGCCCGCTTCCTGGATGGCGGCGACTATCAGATTCACGACCATAATCGGGCCTTGCTGATTGCCCCGAGCCAGGACAGTTGGGCCGCCCTGCGCCGCGCATTGTCCCCGCCGTTGGCCGCCAACGGATAGGTGGTTTTTAGACGCAAGGCCCGTTCACAAAAATTCATAAAAGTCTATGAAGAGGCCTCCATCATCAGGCGGAGCTTGTCTTCGTCTCGCCCACGTAAACTCACATAGTCCTCTAACGACAAACCCAACTGATGATTGAAATTCACAACCCGCAAACGGGCGGCCTGGTCGGCCAGCAGCGTCACAGCGGAATATAAAGACGCCTGATCGATTAACCACAGCAAAGGACGCTTCAGGGACATCTTCGACAGAATCAAGCTGCCAAGCAGGTCAGCCAATTCCAAGCCCACCGGAGTGGGCCGGAAGCCAACGGCGGCAGCCGGGTAGACCGAGCCAGGGTCCAGCCGATCCCGGCGGAAGCTGCCAAAATCGCCCCCCTCCATAGCCTGTTCCAGTCGCTCGAGGGGTTGATGCAGCTCCATATCCACATCGAACAGCAGGATCGGGCGCTGGTAATGCCGAAGCAAAGCCGCCATCCGCACAAATCGAGCCGAAGCGTAATAGGCGGCACATTTCAGCGCGCCGCTCTGCTCCCAGGTCAGGGCAAGGGGGCCATATTGACGCGACGGCAGTGTGGAAAGCGAGGGCGGCTCCGAATCCGGGTCCAACAGATGCAGGTGAAGCACACGGTCGGCACAAAGGCGATCCGCCGAGGCTAAAAAGCCGGGCAAGAACAGCTCTGCATAACGGCCATCACATGAAACCATCACCACCGACCGTTCAGGATCGCCCCCCGGCCTTGGAGCCACTGCCCAGCGCAAAGGACCGAGTCGCGCCTGATTCAGAGCCAAATTCTCCCGGTAATAGGGCTGTTGCAGATAACCGGCGTCATTGACCAGCAGGGCGTGTCGGAACAACACCATAAAGCCGTCGCTGTCGGTGGTGGGTAGGGCCTCGAGATTGGCGAGACAACAGCCGCGAACCCCCGATAATAAAGCAAAGCCTTCGTCAAACCGCCGTTGCTTCAGCAACACGCAGGCCGCAAAATAGTGAGGAATAACCGTGAACAGTTCGGACGTTGGGGCAACGAGGGCCGCCGCCAAGATGGCATCATAGGCTTCGAGGCGGGCCAGAATCAGAAAAACATCCTTGAGGAACACAAGACCATCGTCACCGAAACGGCGACGGCGCAACGGTAGAATTCGGCGATAAACAAGGGCAGCCTGATCGTCAAGAATCAGCCCCAACGATTGCAGCAGCCAGCCTTCTGACCGTTCTGGGGCATCGGCTACCCGTGAACGGCCAAAAGCCAACAGATCACCGATGCGTCGTGACCTCAAGCTGTTTTGCACATGCGTGATGACCGCTTCGACATCCACCGCAGACTGTCCTCTTGCTCCGCATGACTGTTGTTTATTGGTGATGGTAAGACTTTTCACAAATCACGCGGATAATTTTAGTGATATGGATTGTAAATTAAAGATCATATTTTAGAGACAACTGCGACATAGTGTCCGTTTTTTTCGCTCTGGGGGTCAAGATCAAGATTATCTTAATATCTCAGTCTTACCCTGGAGCCGTCGCAGGTGCAAAATAAACAACGCGCATCGGCTGCATGCCGGGCGCCAGCGAGAAGTCGCGAAAAAAGGGGAGAGTGGCATGATGTCGGAAAGCTGCGAAGGCGTATTTCTTTTGAGCGCCGGGGCGCGGGCGTCAGTGGTGGAGCCGGCCAGTTGCGACATTAAGGCCAGCCCCGAATGCCGGTTTGATCTTGGGGTGCGGCGACTCTATCGAGCGACAGCCCAACGGAATTGGGGGGCCCGTTTCACCCAGTGGTGGGACCGGACCCAAATTCACTAAAGCGGCGCGCCCTTGGCTTCGCGTCCACGAGGACGCGGGGCCGCAGTTACGACCCAAGGATATGAGGGAACAGCACTCCCCCACAAAAGCAGCGCACCATCCTTCACTTGCTTGTATAGATTATTGCTCGCCCTGGTCTTGACACGCCTCCGAGATATGCTCACATCTAGGACTGTAAGGACGAGCCGACAGATATCGGGGCCTTATGAACAGCGGCTAGCCAAGGCGGCTGGTGGCTTTAACGGTTGGATTATTTGCTGGCAAAGCGCCCATCCCGAGCGGACGAATTAAGCGCGCTTGTTGCCCATCCGACCGAAGAGCGGCGAGACCAAACCTAGGTGGTCTCGCCGTTCGTATGTTCGGGGCAAAGCCTCTGCCCGGCGATGACCGTATCCCGAACCTGGAGCGCGGGCTCTAAGATCACAAAGTCCGCCGCATATCCCGGAGCAATTCGGCCATAGCGATGATCAAGCCCCAAAAATGCCGCCGGATAGAGGCTGGCCATGCGTAACGCCTCGTCGAGAGGAATGCCGATCCGTTCGACGCATCGCCGAACCGCCGTCGCCATGTCCAGGGCCGAGCCGGCCAGCCGGCCATCGGTGGTGACGCATCGTCCATCGATGACCGAAACGCTTTGCCCGCCAAGGATAAAAAAAGATAGGGCCGAGCCGACCGGCGGCATGGCATCGGTGACCAGAAACAACCGCCCCCGTCTTTTGGCCCGCCACGCCAAACGAACCGTGGCGTCATGCAGATGATGGCCATCAACGATCACGCCGCACCAGCTTTCGGCATCATCGAGGGCCGCACCCGCAATGCCCGGCTCGCGACTCGTCATAGGAGGCATCGCATTGAAAAGATGCGTAAAACCAGTAATACCGATGGCTAGAGCCTCTTGGGTTTCCTGGTACCCGGCGGCGCTATGGCCAGCCGAAAGGCGCACGCCGGCCCGCGCCAGCCGCTCGATTATCCCGAACGGCACCCGCTCCGGCGCCACCGTGACCAGCAGGTGGCCATTGGCCAAAGGTTCCATCAGCGCAATGTCATGGACATCGGGAGGCGTTAGCCACCGCTCGTCGTGAACCCCCCGACGCGCGGGATTCAGATGCGGGCCTTCCAAATGCAGGCCCAAAAGGCCGGGAATCGCCGACGCCGCCAATGCGGCAGACACCGTGTCACGGGCCATCCGGCGTTTGTCGCGGCTGTCGCTGATCAAGGTGACCAACATGCCGGTGGTGCCGAATCGGCGATGAGCCGCAACGATTTTAGCCAGGCCTGAAAGGCTGGGATCGTCGTTAAACAAAACGCCGCCACCGCCATTGACCTGGACGTCGATAAAACCTGGCGCTAAAATCCCGCCGGCCAAATCCCACTGGCGGGCTGATTCGGGTGCTGTCGAAGCGGCCACCACATCCACCACGATACCATCTTCAACCAAGACGGTGACATCACGGCGGATTGCGTCGCCAGTATGGACAACGGCATTGGTGAAAGCATCCATGCGAAGTCTCCGGAGTCGGGGCTAAGGGCTCTTCGAGTCGGGGGTATAAGGACCACGCAAACCGCCGTCCAGGGACAGGATCGGAACTTGGATTCCGGTACGCCCCTTTAAAAAAAAGCCCACCGTTTGCTAATTCACATGATGTTACAGGGGGTTCCACGATTCGCCCGGCCCCCGCTTCATCAAAGCTTCGGCGCCCTTGAGTTAGGGATTGTCGTTTTACCGGCTGATGTGGCACAAAAATGTCGTTCTGTCATGGTTAGCGGAACGAAAAGAAGCTAGAGTGAAACTGCGTGGCAGCCGTAGGCCCATCTCAAAGGCAAACCGGAAACCAGCGCCCTGGAATCGGACGGAAGCCGGGCAAAAAAAAGAGGCCGCTGTTGCCAGCGGCCCGAGTTTAGGGAGGAAACGCCCAAGAAGGGCGAAGCAACAATCGCTTGCTGCAATGCAACATTGGCACAGGGGACGACCTGTTGCAAGAGCGAACGACGCGTTCGTCATAAAAAATATCGCATTCGCGCTAACTGTTGCTCAGTGGCTACGACCTTTCGGGCCACCGAGCCCATTTCGGCTTTTGATGCCCGGCATGCGATCACCTGAAGAATCCAACCGGAAAAAACAAAAAACGCGTCACAGCAAATCTGCCGTGCGCGTTCATGTCTCGGTGACCAGGAGCACGGGTGTCCACCGCCTGCCCCTCCTTGCTGTCGATTCCTTATCCCGCCTGGATCCCGCCAGGAACTCTGCCGCCCCCAAGACGCCGGGCGGACCCGCCCCCTCGACTTCGCGCGCATGAGCACACGGGACAGCCGTCGCGGCCCGACGACCGACGACGTATCACTGTGTGATGGGCCGCCGGTATCAGAATGCCAAAAGGACTTAACGCTGGCGGGCCGCACGGTGAGCCGGAACAGGAATCGGGCGCATACCCTGTTCCTCGCGTCGGCTGGTCGACAGATCGATTTCGATTCGGGCCAGGACTTTGCGCAAATCGTGAACCGCATCGTTCAAGGTTTGCACCGAAACTTCCGCTGGCCCCTGCTTCCACCCCCGATAAGCCACTAGGCAAGCCCGCGCAGTCTCGCGCAACCGGGCCTCGGTCGCATCCACGGGCGGAGGCTGGCTTGGCCGCACCGGAGCCTCCGAACCCGACGGGCGCGGCGTTTCGGCAGCGCCACCCGCCATCGTTCTGATGGGAGCGACAGGCGCAGGCTGAGGGAGGTCGGCCGGACCGCTATGGGTCTGCCCCCCATTGACAGGATTGGCGTCCGGCGCCGCTGCCCTCGGGGACAGAGTCGAACGGTTGGGTAACGACAACGTATTGATAACCGATGTGTTCATGGCTGGGATATTCGTGATCGGTGCCGCGACCAGCTCGGGAGCTGGTTTGGTTATAAACTCAGTCGGCGAGACACCGACGGCTTCAGCTTTGCGAACGATGTAAGAAATCGCGCTTGGCGTGCAGTCAAACTCGCGGGCGATTGCCGACAACGTCGCCCCCGCCCGATGCCGTTGAAGGATCTGCGGCCATGCGGCTTGTGGAATACGCCCGCGATGCCTTTTCGGTGATTCCGGCGAGTCCGACTCGTTGCCGGTTTCAGCGTTCATGATGTCGCTCGGTTGCCAGAGTGTTGACCGTGTCATATCGAATTTGCTTAGTTATCCACCCTCGCGCACAACGGCACGAGCCGCCAAGCGAATGGCGCCAATCGAGGTGGGGTGTGGAACTTGCCAGCCAAGTATTGCTGTTCAAATCACTAATACCATGTGCCCGACAAATTGCCAGCCCATTGTTCAGCGAAGCCCTAAAAAAATATCGGATTTCGGGTATCGCCTTGGTGCCGATGGCTGATGGGCGATGGTGACGGTCGATTTCAAAACAGGATGAAACGGTGACGCGTTATGAATTTTTGCTGGCCATCGTCCTATAGAGGGTTTTGAAGCCCTTGATTATCCCTATTGCAACGGAATCAAAAGAGACCCCAAAATGTCGGCCTAGATTCGGATTTAAAGGTCGTCGTCAAACAAAGACGTATCGTCAAAGAAAATTCATAAGGAAGCAATCGCAATCCCCTGAAATTGACCGCGCCGAGCGGCGGCGTGGTGTGGCATTTCCGATGCTTTTTCGGCTACCGTCGGAGTGGGGCTTGGGGGTAGGGTCAGCAGCGGTTAGGATCGGGCCGTGTGGCGCGCGCTTCAAAGGCCGCGCCCTTCAAGGCAGGAAACAAGGAGCGGGAGCTTCGTGACCACATTTGCGGCGCATCGGGAAACGGTGCGGTTGTCCATCGTCATTCCGGTCTTTAACGAGGCGGACAATGTATTGCCGCTGCTGGATGAAGTGGCAGCGGCGGTGGCTGGCCTCGGTCGTGCCGAGGTGGTGTTTGTCGACGACGGCAGCGATGATGCCACCGTCAACCGATTACAGACACGGTTAAGCCGGGACGTTCAGGAGCACGCCCCAGAGTCGTCCCCAGAGCAAAACGGGCTCTTGACAGTCCGCTTGGTGCGTCACCGGCATCGGTCAGGGCAAAGCGCCGCCGTGCGAACCGGGGTCAAGGCGGCGGTTGGGCCGTGGGTGGCGACTTTGGATGGCGACGGCCAGAATGACCCTGCCGACATTCCAAGCCTGTTGGCGGTTGCTGAGACCGGGCCGGCGCTGGTCGGCGGTGTCCGCGCCCAACGACGAGACACCTTATCAAAGCGGCTGGCGTCCCGTTTTGCCAATGGGTTGCGTCAAGCGCTGCTTCGGGATGGCGCGGTGGATACTGGATGCGGATTAAAGCTGTTCCGGCGCGATGCCTTCCTAGAGCTTCCCTTCTTCGGCGCCATGCACCGCTTTTTGCCGGCCTTGTTCCTGATGCAGGGGCACCGGGTGGCCTACGTTCCGGTCAATCATCGGCCCCGCCGACAAGGTGTCTCCAAATATGGCAATTGGCGCCGAGCCCTGATTGGATTGGTGGATCTGCTGGGGGTGTTCTGGCTGAAATGCCGGACACCCGCGCCCGTGTTCTGGGACGAGTCCCGATCATAAGAGGGCTGATCATGCAGAACGGGGTTGCGGAACCGGCCACCGCCATGGTGTCTTGAGGCTTCCGGTGACGACAGCAACGGCGAGGTTCGATGAGCTGGCTTTATGACGTTCAGAGCGTGTCCGTGGTCGAAAAGATCTGGATCGCGGTCGGTTTCAGCGGGCAATTTCTCTTTTCCATGCGATTTTTGTATCAATGGTTCAAGAGTGAACAGGTTAAACGTAGCGTTGTCCCAGAAGCTTTTTGGTATTTTAGCTTTATGGGCGGAGTAATACTGCTGACTTATGCGATCCATAGGCATGATATGGTTTTTATTGTTGGTCAGGCCAGCGGGTTATTGATCTATATCCGTAATATCTGGCTGATCTGGGGTGAAAAACGGCGCCAAGCGAAGGCCTTGGCCAAAGCCTTGGCCGGTATGACGTCGTGCCCATAATCGCATCGGCCCCGGTGTCCGCGCCGATTTCCGTCGCCGAACGGTTGGGGCCGTGGCGCTGGGGGGTGCTGCTAGTCTTATGCTTGGCGCTGTATCTGCCGGGTTTTTTCACGCTGCCGCCATTTGACCGCGATGAAGCCCGATTCGCCCAAGCCAGCCACCAGATGGTGATCAGCGGCGATTACGTCGATATCCGATTCCAAGACGAAGCCCGTTTGAAAAAGCCGGTGGGGATTTATTGGTTGCAGGCTGCCAGCGTGCGCCTGTTGGATGCCGTGAATGGACTTGATAACGGCTCCAACATTTGGCCGTATCGGCTGCCGTCCTTGCTGGGAGCAATCCTGGCGGTTCTGGCCACAGCCTGGGGCGGCACGCGATTGTTTGGCGCGGGCGTTGGGTTTGGCGCCGCGATTCTATTGGCTGGCTGCGTCGTGTTGGGCATTGAGGCCCGCATGGCTAAAACCGATGCGGTGTTGCTGGCAACCGTGGTGCTGGCTCAAGGGGCGCTGGCGCGAATCTGGCTGGATCGTGCCTCGAGCCGGCCCGCAGGCTGGGGTCTACCGCTGCTGTTTTGGACGGCCCTGGGCGTCAGCCTTCTGATCAAGGGGCCGGTCGGGCCAATGGTCAGTGTCGTGACGATTCTGGCGCTGGGGCTTAACGCACGTCGTTTTGATTGGCTGGGCCGGTTGCGGCCCGGATGGGGGCTGGGACTTATGGTGGCAGTGGCCGCTCCCTGGTTGATCGCCATCTCCATCGCAACTCATGGTCAGTTTTTTGCGGAATCGGTAGGCCATGACCTGCTGGGCAAAGTGGCTTCGGGACAGGAAGCCAAGGGGCTCCCTCCCGGCTTCTTTCTTGGCAGCTTTTGGATCACCTTTGCTCCGTTTGCGCTGCCGGCGGCTCTGGCGGCGCCCTGGGTTTGGGCTAACCGACACGATCCATCGGTGGTCTTCTGTCTGGCTTGGTTGATCCCAACCTGGCTGATCTTCGAGGCGGTGCCGACCAAGCTGCTGCATTATACCCTGCCCACATATCCGGCCATTGCTCTTTTGACGGTTCGAGCGGCCCAAGATCACTTCGGTCGAAGCCAGACCTCGCCCCGGCGTTGGCTGTTCACCGGGGCAGCCCTGGTGGCCGCAGCAGCAGCCCTGGTTCTGGCCATCGGGGTCGCACTCTTACCCTGGTTGATCGATCATCGATTGCTGGCCAGCGGCCTGATCGCGGCAGTGCTGGTGCCGATCGGACTGACGTTCGCCGGGTGGTGGCTCTGGCAAGGGCGGGAGCGGTGGGCGTTAACGCTGGCGGTGGCGGCAATCGTGCTGTGGTCCGCCGTCACCTTTGACAGGGTGTTACCCCAGGTGGACGGCCTGTGGCTCAGTCGACAGGTGGCGCTCCAGGTGACGGCGCTTCGCCCCTGCCCCACCTCCACCCTGGTCACAGCCGACTACTCGGAACCAAGTTTGGTGTTCCTGCTAGGGGCCGAGACCCACACCGCCGGAGGAGACATCGCCGCCGAGCATTTGCGGGCGGATCCGGCCTGCGGCTTGGCGTTGGTTGAGGCTCATGCCGAGCCACTGTTCCAGGGCTCATTAAACGGGCTATCGGTCCGTCCCCTGGCAACGATGGAAGGATTCAACTACTCCCGTGGACGCCGACAAACGCTTACCCTTTACCGGGCAACCCCCTAACCCTATTGACCCTATGGCAACGCGGTGGTGGCTGGCCGGGTTATGGCTGGTGTGGGCGTTGCTGTGCTGTGGGCTGTCGATGCACGCCCTTGACGCAACCCTGGCCGAGAGGGTTCGCGACATTCCCGAGCCGATCCAGGCTTGGTTCCGAACGGTCACGGTGGCCGGGTTAGCCCAATGGTATTTGGTGCCGTCGGGACTAGGGGCTTTGGGGTTATGGGCCGCAGCGGTCCTGACACCGGACGCCGAGCGGGCTGGACGCTATCGGCGATTGGCCTGGGCTTTGGCCTTTGTCTTTGCGGCAGTGGCGCTCTCGGGGCTGGTGACCGATCTGATCAAACTGCTGGTTGGGCGTGGCCGGCCCAAGCTCTTGGCCGAAAGCGGCTTTTACGGTTTTCTGCCCTTTTCTTTTCGAGGCGCCGCCTATCAGTCCTTCCCGTCTGGCCATACCACCACAGCGGCAGCGTTGGCGCTGGCGGTCGGCTCCCTAGTGCCGCGCCTTCGCACTGTGCTGATCGCCTTTGTTGTGGTGATTGCGGCAAGTCGAGTGATCATTGGTGCCCACTATCTCGGCGACGTGATGGGCGGTGCCGCCATTGGCTGGTTCGTTGCCTGGGCCGTCCGGGATGGCTTCGCCTGGGGCCTTCTGATCCAACGGCCCTAGACAATGATCCGTGCCGTTGGTATCGGCGGCGACCGCCGCCGCGCGGCCCATGGCGCGAAGCCAAGGGCGCGGATGCGCCCGCCCAGCGTCTGATGGGCCGCCGGTCTCATAGCCGAGCCTCTTCACCCAGCCTTTTCCACCAAGTGGCGGTCCAAAAATGTCAAGGTTGCATCAAGAACCACTGAAGGCTGATGGATATGGGGCGAGTGGCCGCATTGGGGGATGATCAAGGCGTCTGCCGGGCCTGAAACCGCGCGCGTGACGGACTCAACCTGGGTCACGGTCCCATACTCGTCACGATCACCCTGAATCACCAGGGTTGGATTTGTAATACGGGGCAGCAAATCCCGAATGTCCAGGTCGTGAAAGTCCGGGTCAAGCCAAGTGTCGGCCCAGCCCCAAAAGGCCCCCTCGACATGCTGGTGATGCCGGGCAAGCTTTTGTGGCAGATCGCTCTTGTGCCAAGCGTTGAGGGTGGCGCGAATGCCGGTCAGAGTTTCCGGCTCGACCATGACATGAGGGGCCTCAAGAATAGCGGCGGCGACGGGCCGATTGGCGCCGCCGGCATGGATCAAGGCGATGGTGGCGCCGTCGCTGTGGCCGAACAAAATCGGACGATGCAGGCCGAAATGATCCAACAGCCTGGGGAGAACTTCCAGCGCCTCGATATGCAGGTAATCGCGAGGCCGGCGATAGGGAGGGGTCAGGGGGTCCGAGTGGCCGAAACCACGACGGGAATAGATCAGGGCCGGACAGCCGGTGGCCTCGGCAACCCGATCGGGAAAATCCCGCCACAGGCTGATCGAGCCCAAGCCCTCATGCAGGAAGACCAGTGGCGGGGCTTCCGGGACAAGCCCCGCGATCCAACGATAGTGCAGACGCTGGCCAAGCACGGTGACAAAGTGTTCGGTCATGGGGCAGGTTCCAAGGGCCACAACCAAGCGGCGCCCCGAACGCCGCTGGAATCGCCGTGGCAGGCCGGACGGATCGGGGTGGTGATGACGTCAGAAAAACACCAGGCGGCCAACAGTCCAGGAAGGGTCCGGTAAAGCGCGCCGAGCTTGGACAAACCGCCGCCGATCACGATCACGTCGGGATCCAAGAGATTGACGACCGTGGCCAGCCCACGGGCTAACCGATGCTGATGACGGACCAAGGTGGCCAACGCCGCGACATCGCCAGCATCGGCACGGGCGGCGATGGTGACGGCATCCAGAGTCTCGCCCGTGACGCGGGCATGATCGGCAGCCAAACCAGGCCCTGAAACCCATGTTTCCAGGCAACCGCGACGGCCGCAATAGCAGGCTGGGCCGGGGCGCTCGTCGTCGTTGGGCCAAGGCAAGGGACTGTGGCCCCATTCACCAGCGATGGCGTTGGCTCCGGTCAACACCCGGTGATTGATGGCAATCCCACCACCACACCCCGTCCCGAGAATAACCGCGAAGACCACCCCGGCTCCGACACCAGCGCCGTCGGTGGCTTCGGAAACCGCTAAACAATTCGCATCGTTGGCAAGGCGAACAGGCCGATTCAGGGCAACCGTCAAATCCCGGTCGAAAGGTCGGCCAATCAGCCATGTGGAGTTGGCGTTTTTGACGAGGCCGGTGGTGGGAGACAGGGTGCCGGGGATCCCAACCCCGACGCTGCTGTAACGGCCGGTCTCCTGCTCCAGCGCGGCCACCAAGGCGACGATGGTGGCCACGGTGGCGTCATACTCGCCATGGGGAGTCGGGACTCGGCGGCGCGCCAACACCCGGCCCTCGTCGTCCAGGACGATGCCTTCGGTTTTGGTGCCGCCGAGATCAATCCCGATGCGGGTCATACCCTCGAGCCTTGATGGTGACTCATCAAGGCTGCCCTCAGACGCCGGGCGGGCGCATCCGCGCCCTTGGCTTCGCGCGCATGGGCGCGCGGGGCCGTCGTCGCGGCCCGATACCGGCAGTGTGTCATCGTTATAGCTCGCCGGTATCATATCATCGAACCCTGACAATGACACATCGTCGGTATTATAGCGTCCTTAATCAGCAACCTGCGGCAAAGCCGCCAAGGATTGCTCCAGAGCATCTTCGTCATAATCAAAGTCTTCAAGCTTACCAGCGAAATAATCCGTATAGGATTGCATATCAAAGTGACCATGGCCAGACAGATTGAACAGGATGGTTCGAGCCTGACCTTCGGCCTTACACTTCAGAGCTTCTTCAATAGCGCCTTTAACGGCATGATTGGCTTCCGGCGCCGGCACGATCCCTTCGGCACGAGCAAACTGAACGCCAGCGGCGAAGACCTCGGTTTGCCGATACGCCACGGCATCGATCAGCCCCAGCTCTTTGATGTGACTGACCAGCGGCGCCATCCCGTGGTAGCGCAGGCCGCCAGCATGGAAACCCGGAGGCATGAAGGTCGAGCCCAAGGTGTGCATCTTGGTGAGGGGCGTGAGACCAGCAGTGTCACCAAAATCATAAGCGTACCGGCCTCGAGTCAGGCTAGGACAGGCAGCGGGTTCCACCGCCACGATCCGCACATCAGGACCGCCCCGCAGCTTGGCCCCCAGGAAAGGGAAAGCCAAACCGGCGAAGTTGGACCCGCCCCCGGTACAAGCCACAATAACGTCGGGATACGCGTCGGCCATGGCCATTTGGGCAATGGCTTCCTCACCGATCACGGTTTGGTGCAAAAGGACGTGATTCAGCACGCTGCCCAACGCGTATTTGGTATCGTCACGGCTGGCAGCCACCTCCACCGCTTCGGAAATAGCAATGCCAAGAGACCCCCGACTTTCAGGATTAGCCGCCAAAACCGCACGGCCCGCAGCGGTTTCCGGCGATGGACTGGGAACGCAGCGAGCACCATAGCTTTCCATCAATGCCCGGCGATAGGGCTTTTGATGGTAACTGACCTTGACCATGAAGATGTCAATGTCGATCCCAAACAGAGACCCGGCCAGAGCCAGAGACGACCCCCATTGTCCGGCGCCGGTTTCAGTGGCAATCCGGCGGGTTCCGGCTTCTTTATTATAAAAAGCCTGGGGAATGGCGGAGTTGGGCTTATGACTTCCCGCCGGGCTCACGCCTTCGTATTTGTAAAAGATACGCGCCGGAGTCCCAAGGGCTTGCTCCAACCGCCGAGCGCGGTAGAGCGGGGTTGGCCGCCACAACCGATAAATGTCCCGCACCGGCTGCGGAATTTCAATGCGCCGCTCGGTAGAGACCTCTTGCAGGATCAGGCTTTCGGGAAACAACGGAGCCAAATCGGCAGGGCCGACCGGCTTCAAGGTTCCCGGATGCAGCACAGCCGGCGGCGGCGTCGGCAGATCTGCCACGATGTTGTACCAGTCAGTCGGCAAATCGGTTTCGGGCAGCATGTATTTGACGGTGGCATCGGACTGGGACATCAGGAGCGCCCTCGGTTGGCTGCGACGAGAAGGGTACCGTTTAGGGGCTTTTCGCTCAAAAAATCAACAGGAAGCCGGAGCGGAAATTGGGGCTTCGGATCAAGGAAGAAAAAACCGTAGAAAAAAGGGATGGGGTTCAATCGGCGATCATGACATGATGATTACCGATAGTGCCCGAACGGCTTGATCAAAGGATGCTTGGAATTCGGGCCGCGACCGCAGGTTCGCGCGCCTGTCTGCGTGAAACGTAAGGATACGGATGAGCGGGCGGAGCGTCTGATACCCTCGAGCCTTGATGGTGACTCATCAAGGCGGCCCTCAGACGCCGGGCGGGCGCATCCGCGCCCTTGGCTTCGTGGACGTGGACGCCCAGCGTCCGGGCGCAGCCTTGATGAGCACCATCAAGGCTCGAGGGTATAAGGCATAAGGGAGCTTGGTATGGCCAATTACGATCATATCATTATTTGCGGAGCCGGCCGAAGCGGAACAACTCTGGTGTCGGGGCTCTTGAATGCCATCGACGGCTATTTGATCCGTGGCGAGAATTACAATTTTCCTCTGTATCTGTATAAAGCCTATCGGGCGCTCATCGAAACCGAGCGCAATGCCGAGTCCTTCAACAACACCCCAACCAGCCCGTGGTATCGGGGGCGGTATGGGTCAGCGGATTTCCTCGAGCATTGCCAGTTAGTGATTCGTTCTATGCTGCTGGGCGGCAAGCCGGGGCCCTTTTTCAAATGCATCGGCTTCAAGGAAATCCGCTGGCTGGCACGAGACCTCCACGGTGAAACCTTAGTCGAATTTTTTGAATTTCTGCACTTGGCCATGCCGAAATTAGGGGTCGTCGTCGTAACCCGAGACATCGAAAGTATTTTGCGGTCGGGATGGTGGCCAGCGGCGCTGGGGATGGAGCCTGGGGTTGGTCACGAGATCGTCGAATTGTACCAGGATTTAGACCTGCTGCCTAATCAGGGACGCTTTACCATCGCCTATGAACAGATCGTCGCCCGGGATCCCCACCTGAAGCGGCTGTTTGAATTCCTGGGCGAAGACTACAACGTCGATCTGGTCGAACGGGTGTTAGCCAAGAAGCATTCGTTCTAGGGGGGGTGGCGCCGATGAACCGCCATCAACGGCGCGCGGCCCAAAAGCGCGTGGCCGAGGAAAGCGTCGAGCGTTTGTTTGCCGCAGCTCTCGATCACCATCGGGCCGACCGACAACCAGAAGCCGAGCAGCTTTACCGCCAGCTTTTGACTCTAGAGCCGAATCACGCGGAAACCCTGCATCTGTTGGGTATTCTGGCCTACCAGCGGGGAGATTTCCCCCAGGCGATTGACATCTTTGGTCAGGCCATCGCAGCCAAGAATGATGTTCCCGCCTATCACAATAATCGAGGCAATGCTTTTAAATTAGCGGGCCGAGGACCGGAAGCCATCGCCTGTTATCAGCACGCTATTGCGCTTCAGCCTGATTTTATAACAGCCTATAATAATTTAGGCTGTGCCTTAAAAGATCAAGGGTTATTAGAGGCAGCAGAGGACTGCTACCGGCGGGGATTAGGACTTGATCCGTCTTTGGTGGATTTACACAATAATTTGGGCATTGTTCTTCAGGCCCAAGGCCGACGGAGCGAAGCCAAGGCGGCCTATCGTCAGGCGATTGCACTAAAGCCGGATTGTCTCGAAGCCCACAACAATCTTGGCAATACGCTTCGGGACGAAGGCGCCTTTGAGGAGGCCGCAAGAGCCTATCGACGCGCGTTGGCCTTTCGTCCGGATTGGGCCGAAGCCTGGTACAATCTGGCTGGTGTTCTGGACAATTGGGAGCACCCCGAAGAAGCCATAGCCGCCTATCGGCAGGCATTGGCGCTCAAACCCCATTTCGCCGAAGCCTACAATAATCTCGGGACTCTTTTGAAAACCCGAGGGCTGTTAGACGAGGCCGCCCGGTGCTTTCAGCAGGCCCTAACCATTAACCCCAATTATGCCGAGGCCCATAACAATTTGGGCAATACCCTAAGAGATTTGGGTCAACTCACAGAGGCCGTGACCCATTATCGTCAGGCGGTGGCTCTGCGACCGGATTATGCCGAGGTTCATAATAATTTAGGAGCAATCTTGCAAGATTTAGGGCTGACAGATCAGGCCCTGGCCGCCTATCAGCAGGCCTTGCTGTTCCGACCGGATTATGCCGAGGTTTATTACAATCTGGGAGTTGCACTCCAAGATCGGGGACTGTTAGAAGCAGCGGTTGTTCACTACAGACGGGCAATCGCTATTCAACCTAATTTTGCCGAAGCCCATAATAACTTAGGGAATGCTCTTAAAGACCAGGGGGCCTTCGCATTGGCTGCGGAACAATACCAGCAAGCCATTGCCCTGCGTCCGCAGTTCGCCGAAGCGCATTTCAATCGAGCCGAACTGAAAACATTTCAGGTGGACGATCCCGATATCGCGGTTCTCGAGGCCCTGGTCGCCGACCAAACCCCGCTCGCCGAACATCAAGCCCCGTTCCTGCACTTCGCGCTGGCCAAAGCCTGGGAGGAAGCGGGGGAGCCTGCGCGGGCATTTCAGCATTTATTGACCGGCAATGCGCTCAGGCGGCAACAGCTCGTCTATGACGAAGCCGCCGATCAGGCGTTGTTTCAGCGTGTGATCGCAGCCTTCGGGCCGGAGCGATTTCAGCGGAGCGAAGCCGTGGGCGAGCCTTCGGCAATCCCGATTTTCGTACTGGGAATGCCGCGTTCGGGCAGTTCGCTGATTGAGCAATGCCTGGCTAGTCATCCCGCCATTCATGGCGGCGGCGAATTGCCAACTCTGGCAACGGTGGCCGGTGCTGGTTATCCCGAAATCATTCAGAACCTCGAGGACACAGCCTTTCGACGGTTAGGCGCGGCCTATCTGGCACGACTTCCGGCGCTTCCGACCGGCAAAACCCGCCTCATTGACAAAATGCCGTATAATTTCCTGTATGCTGGGCTGATTCGTCTCATTCTCCCCCATGCCCGAATCATCCACACCGTCCGCGATCCGGTCGAAACCTGCGTATCGTGCTTTTCAAAGTTATTTCCGACCGGGCAGCTCTACAGTTATGACTTAGGAGAGTTGGGGCGTTACTATCGCGGATATCGGACCGTGATGGCCCATTGGCACTCGGTTCTGCCCGATGACGCCATGCTGGATGTCTCTTACGAGGCGGTGGTGGAGGATTTCGAAACCCAAATGCGGCGGGTGATCGCCTATTGCGGCCTACCCTGGGATGATCAGTGCCTAGAGTTTCACCGGACCCAACGGCCCGTGCGCACCGCCAGCGCCGTCCAGGTCCGCCAACCGCTGTTTCGAACGTCGCTGCAACGCTGGCGCCGTTACGAGACTTGGTTGGCCCCGTTGCTGCGGGCATTGGCGGAGCCCTCGGAGCCGATCAGCCAAGCAAGCTGTACAGCATATGAGACGACGTCAGCACCAGGAACACTGCAAAGGCCCGCTTAAGCAGGCGCGGATCGATGGAATGAGCCAGCCGGGCTCCGATCGGTGCGGTGATCATGGCCGTCGGCACAATCAACACCAGCCCCAGCCAACTGACATAACCGAAAGAAAAAGGCGGCAGTCCAGGCGCCCCCCACCCCGCAACCACAAAACCAATCGCACCGGGAATGGCAATCACCATTCCGATCGCCGAAGAGGTGGCGACCGCGCGCCGGATCGGGTAATCGCACAACACCAGCGACGGCACAGTCAAGGTGCCGCCGCCGATTCCCATCATCGACGAAAAGGCCCCGATCACCGCCGCAATCCCCGCCTGAATCGCCGGGCTGGGCAACGCGTCACGCAGCCGGGCCCGTTCGGGGACAAAGGTCATATACAGCGCCACCAAAAACGCCACGGTCCCGAACAGGCCGGTCAAGACCTCGCCCCGAACCGCACTGGCTACTGCGGTGCCGCACAACACCCCCACCACCACCGCCGGAGTCCAGCGACGCAACAAGGCCAAATCCACCGCATCCCGGAGCAAATGGGACCGAACCGCCGAAATCGAGGTCGGAATGATCGATGCCAGCGAAGTTCCAACCGCCAGATGCATCGCCACCCCAGGCTCAAGGCCCAAAATGGTGAACAATCGGAACAGCACCGGAACAATAATGATTCCGCCGCCAACCCCCAACAACCCTGCGATCAACCCGGCACTCAGCCCTGCCACCAACAAAGCCGCGATCAACATAAGCGGCGAAATCGAATCCAACATGGCAAAACAACTCACAAGGGATTAGAATGAATGGATTCAATCGAGAAAAAGGCAACACCATGGGATCGGCACCCTGTCCGACCCCATGAGCCCTTGCCGCCGGCCTACCCACGGAAGAACATCGAATCTTACTTGGTGACGCTGGTCAGGGCCGGAGTGGATGCCGTGGACTGAAGCAACTTACCCTGACACCAAGGACACTGATTGGCGGCACAAATGGCCGCTGTCACGGCCAGAAAAATAACCACGAACAAGGCCACCAGATGGATCACGCCATTCTTGAGTCCTTTGCACGGACAGCCATTCTCAGCCATTGTCGACACTCCCATATCCTATCGCGAGGTCGCCGTTAGCGGTCATCGCCGACGATCCTACGATTCTTAACCCTATGACACTAGGCTCCCGACGGCAAGCACCCAGGAATAGAAACGCCGATGCAACGCAAAACCTGCGGCCACAGGACCGAAATGAGACATCGCCGCACAGTTTGCTGTTAACCTGTGGTAACATTCGCGATACAATGGCCACTCATGGGGTGGGTGCCCGCAGGATGGGGCGCCGCCCACGAACCCCCGGTGGGAAAGCGCCGCGCTGTGTCGTCCATTTCCGCGTCCTCACCCCTTCAATCCTACTTAGCGCTCCCGTCGCCGGCGAGTGTTCGGGCGAGCGATGCCAAGCGGACGACAGCCAAAGCGACCAATGCCACAGCCGATAGCCAGGCTGAGGACGTCAACGAGTTACCGCCGATTGCGCCGATTGCGCCGGTTACCCGTCAGTCCCAACAGGTCGATAACGAAAACGAGCAATCCGGCGACGGAAATTCCGGTAATGGCACCAGCAACGGGTCCGCCGGCACCAGCACCAGCACCGGGAGCGCGCCCGTCGGCCAGTTCTCGGCAGCCGCCGCCGCAACCAGCGCCGCCGCCTCGTCGCGCCAAACCCAGTCCCGCGCCACCGCCAGCAGTGCCGCCGGTCAGGCCAGCGCCGGCTTCGTCACCCAAAGCCTGTCCCAAGAGACCATCGGCGCTGGCCTGCATATCGAGCCCTGGCGCGCAGCCATCAGCTCTTATCTCAGCGCCGCCGCCTTGCCCTCTTCTGCCAGTTGGTCCAATGGGATGAGCCAGGGCATGGTCAGTATGACGGTCTGACCCCGGCGTAACCATCCCCCCCAGAAGCGCGGGCCGTCGTGCCCGCCCTCCGCTAGCTCCCCCTGACAATTACGGGGGAACGACTTCTGCGGCCATGGCCAGGGCGTGCAAAATCGGCTGCGGAGAGATCGTGATCAGCCCGGCAAAGGGACTGTCTAGATCCAGAATTAACAGAACCGCCGCTGAGATTGAGGCCGCACAAATGAGCAGTGCCAAGAAAGTTATCGTATTAACCCGAGCAAACAAGCCAAAACTAAAAAAGAGTGCGGTAATCCAGCATAAAAGAATATAAAGGAAAGGCGGCTGAATCGAACTGCCGCTCTGGGCTCCAATCAGCCATCGCTCATGATCGATTTCGGCAACAATTTGTAGCGCCCGAGACTGCAACCAATGCTGGGCATTACTTTGCGGCGTTAAAGCCAATACCATACCTTGAACCGCCTCGAATTTCCCAACTAGGCGAGGATCAAACATCACAGGCATGTTACGGCTGTCATTGGGCCACATTAAATGTACTTTGGCCAAAGTGGCTTCCCGCATCAAGACCCAGGCAGGCTTTGCCTCTGGCCCATAATCATGCAAGACGCTTCCTAATAGAGCGAGATTAGCAGCAAATTCTTGAACTTCCCGAGTCTTGGTATCAAAGGAATTTTTGGCGGATGATAATAATAAACCCAAGACCAATGCTGCCAGCAACGATAGCATGCCGGTTGCCCCCCTGACCACATCCTTAGTCTCTCCGCAACTCAGCGGTCCCGGCCATAGAATATTGGCAGCCATACCAGCCATCGCGCCTCCGAAGACAATGGAAAATCCAATCAGGGCAGTCATCACACTTTCGGTCACGTCACGGCCTCCATCGATGTGGTCGCTCTACAACCATATCGGCTCTGTGGGATGTGTATCTTTGGCGTACCAACCGGCAAACTTCGATCCTCAAAGATGCGAACCCGTTCCGCTTTTTCAGCATGAGCCATCCGGTTTAACAATGCGGTATATGCTGCACTGCAATATCGATTCGCCACGGAGAAATCATCATGTCGTCCTTGATTACGCTCGAAGGCAAGAAGGGGCTGGTGGTGGGCATCGCCAACCGCCACAGCATCGCTTACGGCTGCGCTGCAGCTTTCAAGGCGCTTGGAGCGGAACTGGCGATCACCTACCTTAACGAAAAAGCCGAACCCCATGTTCTGCCGTTGGCCGATTCTTTAGGGGCCTCCATCGTCCTTCCCTGCGATGTTCGCGAACCCGGTCAACTAGAAGCCGTTTTTGAGGCGATTAAAACCAGTTGGGGCCGCCTCGACTTCGTTTTACACTCAATCGCCTTCGCTCCCAAGGAAGATCTTCACGCGCGAGTCGTTGACTGCTCCCGCGATGGCTTTATGCTGGCGATGGATATCTCGTGCCACTCCTTCATCCGCATGGCCCGTTTGGCTGAACCGCTAATGACGCATGGAGGTTGTTTGCAGACAGTCTCTTTCTATGGTTCGGAAAAAGTCGTCGAGCACTACAATCTCATGGGGCCCGTCAAGGCAGCTCTGGAAAGCGCCACCCGCTATCTCGCCGCTGAACTCGGCCCTAAGGGCATCCGCGTCCACGCCCTATCCCCTGGACCGCTCAAGACTCGCGCGGGCTCTGGCATTGATCGTTTTGATACGCTGCTGCAACGCGCTGCCGAACGCGCGCCCTCGGACAAGCTGGTCACGATTGAGGATGTCGGTGCGTGTTCGGCCTTCCTGGCCTCGGATGCCGCCAAGGCCCTCAATGGCTCGCTGGCCTTTATCGACGGCGGTTATCATATCTTAGCGTAATTCCTCCTTTCGAATTCTGGTGCGCCCGTGATGATCTCTTGGGCGCACCCGGTTTTTGGTCTTGGGCTCTTGAAAATAACACTTCACGCCCACAAGAGCCCGGCACTGTATCCATCACGGTTACTGAGGATCGCACGCCCGGCCCGACATTTTAGGCTTGACATCGAGAAGCCGACGACGGCACCTAAAAATCGGGCCGGTGGTGAAAAGCCAGCCTGTTCGACCTGCAAAACCGGGGTTCGCCGCGTTGACCTACGATCCCGCCTATACCCAAACCCAAGAGGTTGGCTTCGTCGAACGGATCGGCGGCGCCTTGATCGGGATTCCGTTGGGAATTCTGCTGATTTTCTTCCCGATCGCCATACTGTGGTGGAACGAGCACCGCGATGTCGAGGTCCAACAGGCCCTTGATAAGGCCATCGAATCGGTGGTGACGGTTCCCGCCGCCACCCTGAACCCGGCCAATCAGGGCCACTTGGTCCATGTGGTCGGCCCGGCGACAGCGACGGCGGTCAATGACTTGGCGTTTGGGGTCACTTTGCCATCCCTGATTGTGGCACAGCGTCAAGTTGAAATGTATCAGTGGCGAGAGCGCCGAAGCGAAAAGACCTCCACCAATTGGGGCGGCAGCCAAAGCACCGTCACGACCGCTCAGTATGATCATGTCTGGTCCAGCGACTGGCAGGATTCTGGAACCTTCCTTGTGCCGCAAGGCCACCAGAATCCGCCCATGCCGGCACCATCGGCGATCCTCGGCGCTGACGACGCGAAGCTCGGCGCCTTTCGATTGAATTCCGAGACCTTAGCGGCCTTACCGCGCAATCCGCCCGCCGAAGGCGTCAAGTCGGATTTCCCTCCTGGTTTCCAGAGCGTGCGATTGGAGAAACCTCCGGCCGGCTTCATTTTTGATCGAACCGGGGCGCTTTATCAGGGAAAAGACCCGCAAACTCCCGTCATTGGGGATGTTCGCGTTCGTTACGCGGGCGTACCAACAGGCCAAACCGTGACCGTGGTGGCCCGCCAAAGCGACGACGGCTTTACCGACTACCCTATCGCCCGCAACACCAGCCTGTTGCTGGCTGCGGTCGGGGGCTACAGTGCGGAGACTTTGCTCGACCGCGAAGCCAACGCCCAAGCCACCTTGACTTGGCTACTACGGTTAGGCGGTGTTGTGATCATGTGGATTGGCTTTATGCTGTTGCTGGGGCCCTTTGCCACCTTGGTCAGCGTCGTGCCTTTCCTCGGAACCCTGACCGAGGGTTTGACAGCCGATATCGCTTTTGTTCTGGCGTTCATTCTGGGCTGTGTCACCATCGCCGTAGCATGGCTGTTCGTTCATCCGCTGGTGTCTCTCGCCATGATCGTCGCCACGCTGGCGATCGGCGGTAGCTACATCTATTTGCGTCGAGGATAACCGCCTGATGCCGATGCGCCGCACAGGGAACAGCTCAGACCATCGGGCCTTGATGGTGACTCATCAAGGCTGCCCTCAGACGCGGGGCCGCCGTCGCGGCCCGATACCGGCGATGTGTCAGTATCAGGGCTCGCCGGTATCACAGGCTTCAGCCTTGCAGAGCGGCAACAGGGTTCGTCGGTTGGGTCTGGTTCTGGCGCTGGCCGCAACACTGACCAGTCCCCTTCCGGGGTTCGCGGACCCGGTCACGGCGGCGGCTCCCAAAGACTTGCCGATGGTCGACCACAGCTTCATGGTGGTTGGCTGCATGGGCGGCTTGGCGCTGGGGGCTTTATCGGTGGTTTTTGTTCCGGTCGCCGGGGCTTGGATGGGCGGGCTTGGCCTGTTGATTGTCCGGGGCGGGCTTGGCTGCGCCTATGGCAGCTTGGCGGGCGCCGTCGCCTCCGCCGCGCGCGCCACTGTCCAATGGAGCCATGATGCTTGGCAGGACTGGACTGGGCAGCCCCCCTCGCGGCTGCCGATGGAGCATCCCGCCGGGAGCTGATCCAGCCCTTTCACCAACACCGACGTCTCAAGACAACGACCACTCGCCTAGCCAAGCAGGCGAGCCAGCCAGCGCAGGATATGTTGCCGGTTCAGGATGGAGGTCAACTCGGTTTCGGTCAGACATTCCGATCTGACCAGCACATGCCCTAGCCGCTCGCCACTCAATCGTTGAATAGCCAGGGCCCGCGCCAATTGCTGGTCGGTGATCCGATTGTGACGTAACAGAAACTGACCCAACGTCGGCGCTTCAACGGCATTATGCAGCCAACGCCGCCATCCGCCGATCACCACCGCATCGCCAAAGGGATCTAATGGTCCAGCCATGGTCGCCTCCCCCGCCAACTCCCGGTTGGAGCGCAACGCCAGAGCCGCACTCAAACTCGGAGCTACACCCACGGAACGACGGCACACCCGAACCCTCCGAAAAGCCGGAGCGTTCACGGCATGGGTTCAGGATAGGCCCAATGGCCAGTTTTTCCTATTGAAAAGCCCAGCTTAACCGGAAAAAAGGCGGTTCGCAGTCCAGTAAAAGCGATCGCCCCCCTGCGGAACTGGATCCATACAGGGCCAATTCAACGCCCGTGATGCTTGTCCCGATCATTGGCGATCTCTACCGCCGCCCGCTCGGCCTGCCCCACATGCTTAAAGACACGACGATCCAACGCCCGAAACGCGCCGTCCGCTGCAAAAAACATGAAGCCGCCACGATCGGCCACCACGATACCCGCAGACCTTCCGTGAACTTCGATGGCAAAGGCCTGTGACGAAGACATGGACATTCCCCCCCTTTTTTTCGCCGGACTGCCGCCGACGCACTGCCCGAATGTGGTCATGGAGCCGGCATTTGTCAATTTCGAGAGCCCCGGCAGGGGTGCGACTTACCGTCGCTCTCTTTGGCCGTCATAAAGCTTGCATCTTTTCAGAAAAGCTGAATTTACCGCCGCGCCCCTTGGGCCATAGCCGCAGCGGCTTGCTGCTGTTGCTGTATCAAGGCCTCATCATCCAGCGTGACTTCCGGCCCCCACTCTTCGATCAGCGCAATTTTCTTACCCCTCAGCGTTTCAACTCGACCTTGCCAACGCACCACCTCGAACCCGGTTACCATGGGCGGAATCATATAATAAAAGATCCAGCCTACCGCTGCCGCCCCATACATGACCAGCCAGGTCAGGGGATCACTCAGCATATGGAGAGCGGTCGGTAACGTATGATTATGCCGCCACATTTCCATCGTGAAGGGCAAGATGCCACAAATATTCATCGGCCCCACGGTCAAGGGCGCGCTTTTCTCTGGATCACGGTCAATGATCGCCGCCACCACGGTTGGAATCAATCCGACGATGAACAACAGCGCAGTCGGTGCCGCGAATATCGAGGCTGGCAGCACCACAAATAGAAAGATAATGATTCCACTACCGCCACCGCCTCCTTCTGATTTCTTACGCGAGCGTGACCGAGATTCAGAATTCGCCATAGAAACCATCCAATAGTATTGAAAAGTAGAAAAAATGTCATCATTCTATTTCAGCATCAGCATTAAACCCAAAACAACCCCAATCAGAATTCCAACCACACTGGAAATAACGGCGGCAACCTGCCGACCCGTGCTTTCCGTGGCTTCATCTGGCTTGGAGATCAGGCCACGCAGCTTTTCCGTTTCAGCAACGATCGCCTTATGTTGGCGCCTGGCCCCAGCGAATCCTTTGACATCCTTGCTGATCGCCTCTGGGTCATCGATACACCGCAGCAAATCAACCAACCGGCCGTCAGCGGCGGCTTTTTCCACACGTTTTCGCGCCACATCCCGATAAGGGCGGTTATGGAAGCGCGTGAATGCCGGTTCAATCAGGGTGCAAAGCCACTGACACAGCGCCGGCAAGGGCTCCACTGTAAATCGCGCCTGAATATCCCCAAGAATGGTCAGCATCGCAGCCACCGCCCGTACAGGATCGCCACTGGTCAGTAATTGGACGAAGACTCCATCTTCGAACCGCTTGTGACGCGCGGCGATGAAGGCAATCACATGACGGTCGAACGGATCCCGTGCCCGATCCCGCCGCCCTGCCGCCAGTTCCAAAGCCACCAACAGTTCCCCCGGCGTAATGGCGTGGTATTCGATCACTGTCGGGCTTAGGCAGCGCAAATACGGGTTCATCTCATACAAAACCCGCTCCAGACCGAATCCTGGCCCGGTTTTCTCCAAAAGGGCCCGCATGGCATCGCCCATTTGAATCACTGGCACCAAATCGGCACGAAATTCGGGCTGGGCATGAACCCAGAATGTTGGCAACTGCCACGCCAGAATTTCGGCCAGGGATTGAGCCCCATCCCGGCGAAGATGAGCGTCGGCCAACGCCACCGCCAACCCATCCGGCATGACCGACTTTTCGCGGTAGCGAATCGGTGCTGCCGAATCCAGCACGATGCTGACCCGCGTTACGACCCGATCAATGAATGTCTTACCACCCCCCGCCAGTGGCCCTTCAATCGCCGAAGCCACCGCCTCAGCCATGACATCATCCAGCAGTCCTCGCCGCAACCAGCGGTCCAACTCGCCGCCATCGACCAACAGGGCTGCGGCACCGCTATTGCGGACCAGCATCCGCGCCAAGCCTCGGCAATGCCAAATGTCCTGACCCGCGAATTCCACCGGACGGGAGGCCTTCTTCAGTGGCAAAGCTTGCTTGGGACTCAAGCGCCGCCCGGAAAGCCACAGCTCGAGTTGATTCATGCCCCAACGTTGCTTGGGATCATCAATCATCAAGCCACGCAAAGGCTCAACCAAGGACTGAGGGAGCCGGGCATTACCAACCAACGCCGCATAACTCCCGCGTTCGATCCGTGCGCTCAAAAGAGCTTCGTCGTCCAACTCCTGCGCCGGATTGCGGCCCAGCGCCAGGAACAACACCGTCACGGCGAAGGCAAAAAGATCATCAGCCGATGACCCAGGACCGCGACCGGCGGGTTCAGCCATCGCCCTTTCAATGGGTTCGAACATCGCCGGCTGACCAATACCAGGCGGCACCGAGGCGCATTCCCCAAGAGCTAATCCTGCGGCACCGTTATTATCCCGTAAAAACAGGTTGGTTGGACGAATCCCGCCATGGGTGATCCCTCGCCCGGCCAATTCCTTGAGCACCGGGACCAGGGATTGCATCACCACCCGTTGTATCTGATCTTCGGGGATCGGTTCCAACACCGTATCAAGAGTGGTGCGCAGGCGACGCCCCAAGGGGCGCTCGAACACCATGGCCAGTCGCCGGTGCCCGTCCGGCCCCCAAGGCACCACCCCTTGATCCAAAAATCGAATCAATCCTGGATTGTCGATGGTCGAAAGGGACGTTGGAACTTCCGTGCGGGGCGGAATGTCGCCATTGCAAATCAGAGCGAAGCATTCGACTTTCCGTCCGCGAATCGAACGAGCGCCAAAAGCCGGCCCAGCGATGCCATCCAGGGCCGGGACCGCTTGCGACGGCAGAATCTCGAAGCGGTCCCCTAACCGCAACGGCTCTTGGGCGCTGTCGGTTTTGGCGTCTACGGCTTCCGAATCACTGGGCATAGTCCCGTCCTGGCGGCTATCGTCCACCCCTGGGGTTGGCGCTCCCCCACCATAGCGCAGGCGCGGCGCTGACAGAAACCGCCAAACACACACCCAGGTCACCCGATGCAGGATCGACACCAGCCAGCGGCTCAAAAGCGATGCAACAAGCAGTCGAGACGCAAATCTCGCTTGGCATCCCGCCGCCTGGAACCGTATGGTCACTCGTGGTCGTTCACCATACCCTCCAACCAAAAGGTCCTGCCCGAATTATCTGTCTGCAACGCCCGCGAGGGTAGCCTCGTCTATCGGTCGCGCCCATCGCCGCCTCCCTCGACAGGGAGGGGGTTGGCTGATCGGTCGTTTCCAGACAGTATCCAGGACGGAGAAGCCTATGCGCAAACTGTTGATCACCGCCATCGTCGCCCTTATTGGCGTTCTGCCCATGTCCGGCTATGCCCAGACTCAGACGCAGGCTCCGACTCAAGCGAAACCCATTTCGGAAACCCCCTACCCTTACGTGGTCGGCCTTGGGGCCATCGCCGGCATCGTCGGCGCCCAATATGTGCTGTTCGGCCCGGCGGGCTTCCCCTTCTTCGCCAGCACCGTCACTCCGGGCGTCGCGATTGCGCCGGAAATCTCGGTGGGCGTGAGCCGCATGTTCGCCATCACCAGCTCGGTGACGGGCGCATGGATCGCCAACTGGCTGTACGATCACTAAGCCGACGATTGCGGCCTTCATCATCCGCGCGGTTCTTGCCGCGTTGCTTTTCCTTTGCCTCTTGAAGACCCTCCGAGGAGGAACCATGCGCAGATACCTGCTCGTTGCCCTGATCGCCCTGATCGGCGTCCTGCCGCTCGCGCTTCCGGTCAACGCCTTTGCCCAGGCCCAGGCTCAACAACCGACCGTTGCCGCTGACACCACCGATCATCGCCTGCTCGCCGCTGGCGCGGGCGCCATCATCGGCATCGTCGTGTTCAACATGCTGACCTACCCCTTGGGCTCTGTGCCGTTCGTGGCGGCCCCGCTGGCGCCAACGCCGGTCAACATCGCACTGGGTAGCCGGGTTCTGGCCACTCTGACCGGCGGCGCCGGCGGTTTGGCTGCCCATTACCTCTACACTGCATTGGCCGACTGATCGCGGATAGCGGCATCGGAGACGTGCCCGCTCTTGCCCTTCGCCCTGGTGGTTTTTTGGGGTGATGCAGGTTGCAAGTCGGTTTGGGCCGTCTTTCCGCCGTTTCCCGTCATCAATCCCTTTTTTTCTTAAGGAGCCCCTTTATGCGCAGATTGGCCCTCGCCGCCTTGATCGCCCTGATCGGCATGGTGCCGTTCACCGCTTCCGCCCAAACTCAAACCCAAGCCCCGACCGTCGCCAAGACCGATTATGTTTACCCGGTGGTGCTGGCTGCGGGCGCGCTTGCTGGCGTCGCCGCCGTCAACGCGATCACCTACAGCGTCGGCACCTTGCCGTTATACACCGGCATGGCCAGCACCGCGCCGATCGTGTCGCCGGCGGCGGCGGCGGCCAGCCGGATCTTTGTCATCACTTCGGGCGTAATCGGCGCCTGGATTGCCAGCGCGCTTTACGGTAAGTGAGAACGGCCAAGCCTGTTGGGGACCAACGATCGACGCCGCAGATGACGATTCGGTTGATGGCAACCCGAACAGGCGTCGGGGTTCGAAAGCCGCCGCTGGCGTTTGGCCGGCGGCGGTCGTTGTGGTTTCGGGATGGAGCCCTGGTGGAGCCGATCCCGCCGAATGGTGCGCGTGGCATTTTGGGACCGGCACGGTCGGTTTGGTGAAAGGAACAATCGCCATGCCGATCAGCCGACCGTCGGGAGTAACCCGGTCATGAGCGGTTCACGCAACCTCTGGCGTTGGTGGAAGGACGGCGTGGACGCGCTGGCCTTTGGCAACCCGCTTTACGACATGGTTCTGGGAGGCCGAACGGTGCCGGCCTTAGCGGCGGTTCCACTGGATCCCTGGCCAGGCAGTGCCGCCAACGGCAGCGCGATTCTGGCCAACCAATTCCGTTTCGCCGAACAGACCCTAACACTTCGGGAGCCTCCGAACACCGAAGCCTTCTGGCAACCAAACGACGCCAGCGATGCTTGGTACGCCGGTTTGCATAGCTTCCATTGGCTGCGGGATCTGCGGGCGTTGGGCGGCGATGAGGCCCGACGGCAGGCTCGGACGCTGGTGTTGGGCTGGCTGTGCTGTCATGCCTCGTGGAACGGCGACTCTTGGGCACCCGCCATCGTGGGGGCGCGGGTCGCCAACTGGATCGGCCTGCACGACTTCTTCTTCGCCAGCGCCGACGAAGGTTTTCGCTTCTGCGTCTTCGACAGCCTGGGCCGTCAAACCCGCCACCTTCGCCGGGTGCTCCCAGACCACAAGCGGGGCGCCGCCCTGATTACAGCCATCAAGGGGTTGGCCTATGGCGGCCTGTGCCTGCCCCAGAACCAAGGCTGCCTGACCCAAGTCAGGCGGTTGCTCGACCAAACCCTGGGGGTCGAGATTTTGGCCGATGGCGGTCATATCGAGCGCAACCCATCGATCCACTTGGCTGTGCTGCGGGACTTGATCGACATTCGTTCGGTTTTTCGCGTGGCGCGCGTCGAGGTTCCAGCGAAACTGATTAATGCCATTGACCGCATGACTCCGGCTCTCCGCTTTATGCGGCATGGCGATGGCAGTCTTGTGCTCTTTAACGGCGGTCGCGAGGAAGACCCGGCTTTGATCGAAACCGTGTTGGCTCAGGCTGATTCCCGCAGCCGCCCCCTGCGCACCGCGCCGGAACTGCGGTTCGAGCGTCTGCATGGCGGTCGGGCGCTGGTGGTGCTGGACGCCGGCCCACCGCCGCCGCCGGGATACAACCGCCGCGCCCATGCCGGAACCTTGAGCTTTGAGTTCAGCGTCGGGCGGGAGAGATTGGTCACCAACTGCGGCTCTCACCCTGAATTCAGCAATCCCTGGCATACCGCTCTGGCTGGCACCGCCGCCCATTCTACCGTCACGATAGCGGAAACCAATTCTTCGGGAGTGGTGTCCCAAGGCGGAGTGGAACACCCCCCAGGCCAAGTGACCTGTACCCGTCGGGAAACGGCAGACGAGATCACCATCATCGCCTCCCATAACGGTTACGTTCCCTCTTTCGGCCTGCTGCACCGCCGAACCCTCCATCTTGACCAGCATGGCGATACGTTACACGGCGAAGACAGCCTGGAACCAGCGGTCGCCGGATCAGCGTCTCCAGCTTCGGCTTCGACTGCGGCTTCTGCGGCTTCTTCAGCCTCTTCTGCCCCACCTCCGACCGCGCCGCGCCCCTTCGCCATTCGTTTCCACCTGCACCCGGCGGTTCAGGCTCAGATCGTGGACGGCATCGACGGCCCAACGGTGATCCTGCGATCGGCCAGCGGCACCGCATGGCGCTTTACGGCGGAAGGCGGCACCATCGAACTGGCTGAAAGCATCTATCGCGGCACAGCCGGCCCTCCGCGTCCAACGCTTCAAATCGTGGTTCATGGCGAGGTCGGTTTGGAAGGCGCCTCAGTCGGTTGGGCGTTCCATCGGGAACATGCCACGCCATAGGGGTCCGTTCGCAACGCCGGCCTGCGCCCTTGCCCCTTGATCTATCCGGTCACCGTCTATTCTGTTGTCTCCTGTCTTGTTGTCATCTGTCCCCCTTAGAGATTGCCCTATGACCACTCCTTCCCTTCGCGTCACCCGCGCCCTGATCAGCGTTTCCGATAAGACCGGCCTTGTCAGCCTCGGCCAAGCCTTGGCGGCGCATGGCGTCGAGATTCTGTCCACCGGCGGCTCGGCTCAACGCCTGCGTGACAACGGAGTGCCGGTTACCGAGGTGGCTGATTTCACCGGCCACCCGGAAATCCTGGATGGCCGGGTTAAGACCCTGCATCCACGCCTGCATGGCGGCATTCTTGGTCGCCGCGACCAGGCCAGCCATCAAGAGGCCATGGCAGCCCATGACATTCCCCCCATTGATCTGGTGGTGGTTAATCTCTATCCGTTCGAAGAGACGGTGGCGCGCGGCGCCGACTTTGAAGACTGCGTCGAGAATATCGATATTGGCGGCCCGGCCCTGATTCGCGCTGCCGCCAAGAATCACGATTTTGTGGCTGTGGTCACCGCGCCTGCCGATTACGAGGCCTTGCTAGCCGAGTTGGCGGCTCACGACGGCGGCACGACGGCGGCACTCCGGCGACGGTTGGCGGGTCTGGCCTATGCCCGTACCGCTGCTTATGACGCCGCTATATCTCGCTGGTTTGCCGAACAGACCAACACTCCGTTTCCGCCCCTGCTCACCTTTGGCGGACGGCTGGTCCAGGATCTCCGCTACGGCGAGAACCCGCATCAACAAGCGGCGCTTTATCTTGGCGGCCCAGCCCGGCCCGGTGTTGCCAGCGCGGTTCAGGTTCAGGGCAAGGAGCTGTCTTACAACAACCTGAACGATACAGACGCCGCTTACGAGCTGGTGGCCGAATTCGAACGGCCTGCGGTGGCCATCATCAAGCATGCCAATCCCTGCGGCGTGGCCGAGGCCGATAGCCAACTTGACGCTTACCGGGCGGCGCTGCTGTGTGATCCGGTCAGTGCCTTTGGCGGAATCATTGCGCTGAATCGCCCGCTGGACGGCGCCACCGCAACCGAGTTGGCCAAGCTGTTCGTCGAGGTGATCATTGCGCCCGATGCCGACGCCGAAGCCCGAGCCCTTCTCGGCACCAAAAAGAACCTGCGCCTGCTGCTCACCCGTGCGATGCCCGATGCTGGCGCTCCGGGGCTGACCGTGCGCTCCATTGCCGGCGGCTATTTGGTTCAAAGCCGGGATGCGGCCCGCGTGGCTCTGGCGGACCTCAAGGTGGTAACGCAGCGCCAACCGACACCGCAAGAACTGACCGACCTGCTATTCGCCTTCCGGGTGGCCAAGCACACCAAATCCAACGCCATCATTTACGCCAAGGCCGGGGCAACCGTTGGGGTCGGAGCCGGGCAAATGAGCCGGGTTGATTCCTGCCGGGTGGCCGCCATCAAGGCTGCCGATGCCGCCCGCATGGCTGGCCTTTCGCACCCCTTGACCCAAGGCTCGGTGGTCGCCTCCGACGCCTTCTTCCCGTTTGCTGATGGCCTGATCACGGCTGCCGAAGCCGGAGCAACCGCCGTGATTCAACCGGGCGGCTCGGTTCGCGATGCTGAGGTGATTGCCGCCGCCGACGAGCGTGGCTTGGCCATGGTCTTTACGGGCGTCCGTCATTTCCGTCATTGAGTCCCGTAGGCACGGCCCCATAGGCGCTCGAGGCAAACTTTTGTGAGCTTCGGCCCCTTGATACCGGCAAGCCATCACAGTGACCCATTGCCGGTATCGGGCCGCGACGACGGCCCCGCGTCCTCGTGGACGCGAAGCCCCAGTGTGTGGACTCTAGGGGGCGCGGATGCGCCCGCCCGGCGTCTGAGGGCAGCCTTGATGAGTCACCATCAAGGCTCGATGGTATGAGAGCGGCCTTGATTGGATCAAGGCTCGCCGAGATTATTCCGGTGATAAATGCACGCTCATCCGGCAATCTTCCGCCTGCTCATTAAATTTCTGAAAAAATCCTGGGTGTTCAGATAAATAACTATTGCGAAAATAAACTCCAAGTCCGACTTCTTGCGATTCTAAAGAATTAAACGCATCCATTGAAATTCCTGAAATCGCCACATTCCAATCAAAAACTAATTGATTACTAAAAACAGCATCAATATTTTCGCTATTGAGAAGATAAATTAGATCTTCAATTGTCGAAACGACATGAATATTTTTATATCCATTCTCAATAAGCCATTGATGCATAACTGTTCCGCTCTGAACCGCCACTGCAATGGTCCGATCATCGACATTCACGACGCGATCATGGCGCCAATACCAACGCCGAACCTCCGGCACAATCGGAATCGACAACGTGGCGTAAGCATCGCGCTCAAGATTTTCGGAGGCATCGAAAAAACCGTCAGCCCGCCCTTCCCGAACCTCCTGTTGCGCCTGAGGCCAAGGCAGGATGGTAATTTTCGGTTCGAAACCCAACCGGACCAAAGCGCAGCGCACCACCCGTGCCGCAACACCATCAACGCCGTCTCCAGCAACCATCTGATAAGGTGGCCACTCTTGAGCCGTCAGACGGATCACATTGTTAGCAATCGAAGGTTGTGGCATCAGCCCAACCACGAACATCAGTGCAAAAGCGGCGAGACAACGCAGCACTATGCCCTCCCTCACCCACTTTGCTTGAGAAGGTCACTGATAACAATTTTTTAACCTTTGTGCAATTCCAACCCATACACGCTGACAGTTCCTCGTATGGCCTCGGCAAAGGTCGAGCGGACGATCGACCCGACATGGGGTCTGTCGCGGCTTGCGCGCCGTGCCGTTCAGAGGCACTCTCTCATCACCTGATGCGGCAAGTAAGGGAGAAGCCGGTGGGACGACGGAGGGAACGAACTCCCCAGGCGGAAGACGAGGAAGCGGTTTCAATCGCCGCCGGGCGGATTCGCCTGTTCGTCGATGAGCCGTTGGCGGCGGGAGGCGAACTGGACCTGGGGCCGGAGCGTAGCCACTATCTGCGGCATGTCCTGCGTCTACCGATGGGAGCCGGGCTGGCCGTGTTTAATGGTCGCGACGGCGAATGGCAGGCCGGGGTTGTGGCCTATGCCAAGGATCGATGTCGATTGAGAGTGGAACGGCTACGTCGCCCGCCGACGACTACGGATACCGATCCGGCGGATTTATGGCTGTTGTTCGCGCCGATCAAGCGGGCTCGGATTGAACTGCTGATTGAAAAGGCCACCGAGCTGGGGGCCGCGCGGCTCATTCCGGTCGTGACGCGCCATACCGATGTGGTGCGGTTTAACCACGAGCGTCTTGCGGCCATTGCCGAAGAAGCCGCCGAACAATGCGAACGCCTAACAGTGCCGGCGATTCTGTCTCCTGAACCCCTGGCGCGGGTGTTGTCGGACTGGCCCACGACGGGGCGACCGCTGTTGGTGTGTGCTGAAGCGGGACCAGTGCACCCCCTCGCTGCGGTGGCAACGGCCCTGGTGCCGGGGCCGGTGGCCTTTCTGGTGGGGCCCGAAGGCGGGTTTTCGGCAACAGAGCTTGACGAATTGGCCGAACGTCCCTTTGTTAAAGCGGTCGGTCTGGGGCCACGGGTTTTACGGGCCGAGACTGCCGCGATAGCCGCAATCGCCTGTTGGCAGGCGCTTTGCGGAGACTGGTCGGCTGGGGGCACAGTGGACATCCGTCCACCGTTCCGGGCCGGCGTTTCCCTTTCTTGAACCGAGAGAGATTATGTCCGCACCTCCGACTGCGCCCGGCGCGCCGATTACCGATCCTCGTCAACTGGCAGCGTGGTTCGAAGGCGGAAACAAGCCAGCCGATGCTTGGCGCATCGGCACCGAACATGAAAAATTCGCCTTCCGGCTTTCGGATCTGCGGCCTTTACCGTATGACGGCCCGGACGGCATCCACGCCTTGTTGACCGGCTTGACCCGCTTTGGCTGGACTCCGGTGCTCGAAAATGGACAGCTGATCGCTTTGACCAAAGGCGCCGCCAGCATCAGCTTGGAGCCCGGCGGTCAAGTGGAACTGTCTGGCGCTCCGCTGGAAACCGTTCACCAAACCTGTACCGAAGTTCACGAGCATCTGGCGCAGATTCGGGCGGTGGACGAGGAGTTGGGAATCGGCATGATCGGGTTGGGGTTTCAACCCAAATGGCCGCGCAACGAAATTCCATGGATGCCCAAGGGGCGCTACGGAATCATGAAAAGCTACATGCCAAAGCGAGGTGGGCTGGGTCTGGACATGATGGTTCGGACCTGCACGGTTCAGGTGAATCTGGATTTCGCCGACGAAGCCGACATGGTTCGCAAATTCCGGGTGAGTTTGGCGCTCCAACCGATTGCCACCGCCCTGTTCGCGGCTTCGCCCTTCACCGAAGGCCGCCCCAATGGTTTCCAAAGCTATCGGAGTCATATCTGGACCGATACTGACCCGGATCGATGCGGTGATTTGCCCTTTGTTTTTGAAGACGGCTTCGGCTTCGAGCGTTACGTTGAGTATGCTCTGAATGTTCCGATGTATTTCGTCTATCGTGATGGACACTATATCGACTGTTCGGGCCAATCTTTTCGAGATTTCATGGCGGGTCGGCTGCCAGCCCTACCTGGACAGACGCCGTTGCTAACCGATTGGACCGATCACCTGACCACCTTATTTCCGGAAGTGCGTCTGAAGCGATTCCTGGAAATGCGGGGAGCCGATGGCGGGCCGTGGCAACGGTTATGTGCTTTGCCTGCTTTGTGGGTGGGGCTGTTGTATGATCGCCAAGCCCTCGATGCCGCCTGGGATCTGGTGCGGGATTGGACCGCCGAGGAACGGGCCGGGTTGCGTCGGGATGTGCCGCGCCACGCCCTGGCCACGCCGTTCCGTAATCGCACGGTACGGGAATTGGCGTTGGAAACGCTGGAAATCGCCGCCGGAGGCTTGCAGCGGCGGGCGCGTCACAGCGATTGCGGCGACAATGAAAGCGTTTTCCTTCAGCCCTTGCGTGTGATCGCCCACTCAGGAGAAACGCCGGCTACGGTTCTGCTCAAACAGTATCATGGAGCCTGGGAAGGTGCCGTTGATCCCATGTTCCGCAATTGCGCTTATTGATCGGCTTTCATTGATCAGGGGGGTGGCCCGGTTTGGTAATCCAGGCCGGAAGCCACACCAAGGCAGGGGGGCTTTAACGTAAGGATGGGGTGGTCAATGAAGGCGTTGCCGATTGGGGCGGTACTGGGTCTTGGGCTCGGTTTAGGGCTATTGGCGATCCCGACCTGGACGTGGGCCGCAGATCAGCCGGTCATCTTGGGCTACGCTGAGTTTCCCCCCTTCACCTACACCGATTCCGAAGGGCGACCCCAAGGCTCGCTGATCGAAATGGTGCGGACGGTGGCCGCCGACGCCGGTCTTAACCTGGAGGTTCGAGGGTTTCCGGCCGCTAACCTGTATCGGGCCATCGCCGATGGTCATGTCCATGTGTTCATGGGAGTAACGACGGCACCGGAATTTCAGGGGACCACAATAGCAGGACCATCGGTGATCGCCCGGATCGAGCTGGACATCTACGCCATGGACGACACGCCGTTGGTTCGGCATATGGAAGACCTGACGGGACGCACGGTGATTATTCATTCGGGCTATTCCTACGCCGGTTGGCGGACGTTCTTGGAAGACCCAGCCCACCACGTAACCCTGATCGTGGTCGAGTCCGCCGAGCGGGGATTGTCGATGCTGCGGAGTCAACCGAACACCATGCTGCTGGAATATACTCTGCCGATGAAGCTGGCCTTGGCCGGTCGGACTCCCCCCAATCTTAAGGCGATGCCGATTTCTGGGGTCGAAGCTCATTTCGTGGTTTCAAAGCAAGCTCCCGATGCTGCCGGAACACTGGCACGATTGGAGCAAAGTTTTCAGCGATTACGCAACACCGGAACGTTGCCTTGAAGACCCTTGAAGACAAGGCCCGAGCGGGGCCCTGGAAGCTCTGCCTACACCTGCAAAGAGCCCACATCTCCTTTAAATTTGTGATGGTTTGAGAGCAAGGAGGAACGGGGAGCCTCCATAACACTCGCCAACGGGAGCGTGAGGCGATGGACGGGCTTCGGCTTGGGATAACCGCACGATTGGCGCTCGCTGGTCTTGTCACTGTGGTTCTGGTGTGCAGCGTGGTGGCGCTGGTTTCGGGGCTGGAGGTGCGGAACAGCCTCGCCGGACTGGCTGATCGGTTGGCCGAAATCGACCCGAAAGACGCCCAGGGCCTCGAAGCCAACACCATAGCCGTCAACGCCGTAGCAACAGCGGATCGCGGCTGGGAAGCCGCCTTGCTGGCGGTGGTCGCAACGATTGGATCGGTGGCCTTCGGTCTCATACCATCGAGCCTTGATGGTGACTCGTCAAGGCGGCCCTCAGACGCCGGGCGGGCGCATCCGCGCCCTTGGCTTCGCGCGCATGGGCGCGCGGGGCCGCCGTCGCGGCCCGATACCGGCGATGTGTCAGTATCAGGGCTCATACCATCACGCCTTGATGGTGACTCGTCAAGGCGGCCCTCAGACGCCGGGCGGGCGCATCCGCGCCCTTGGCTTCGCGCTCATCGGCGCGCGGGGCCGCCGTCGCGGCCCGATACCGGCGATGTGTCAGTATCAGGGCTCATACCATCACGCCTTGATGGTGACTCGTCAAGGCGGCCCTCAGACGCCGGGCGGGCGCATCCGCGCTCTTGGCTTCGCGCTCATCGGCGCGCAGGGCCGCCGGTACGGACTGATACCCATGGCGCATCATGGTCATGGCTTGCCGGTCTCACTAGCCGGTGGCTGGTGGTCCGGCGCCTTCGCCAATTGCGACGAAGTTTGCGGACGTTGGCAGCAGGGCGAGCAACGTCGTTGCCGGGCGGGACCAACGACATCGCCGCCATGGCGGCTGTGGCCGATGATTTTGTTGCCGAGTGGCGGCGACGGGAAGCCGCGTTGGCCGAAAGCGAGGCTCGCTTTCGCGGCCTGATCGAAGGATCGATCCAGGGCATCATCATTCACCGTAACTTTATGCCGCTATTCGCCAATGATGCCTACGCCCGCATTTTTGGGTTCCAGTCTGCCGAAGAGGTTCTGGCTCTGCGGACTCTTGAGTCGCTCATGGCTTTTGACGAGGCCCCGCGAGCGTGGCGGTCTTACTTTCAGGTGATGGAAGGCGAAGTGGCACCGGGATTGCGCCGAATCCGCCGGCTCAATCGCAATGGCGTGCCGGTGTGGTGCGAGGTGATTGAACGGGTGGTGGACTGGATGGGCTGCCGGGCGATGCAGGTCACGGTGGTCGATATCAGCGACCGGGTTCGGGCCGAAGCCGAAGCCGCCGAAATCTCGGGGCAACTCCAAGCCGCTTTCGACGCCATGCCAAACGGTCTGTGCTTATTCGATGACGAATTGCGCGTGGTCATTCATAACGAACGCTACCTTCAACTCTGGGGCTATCCAGCCCCATTGTTGGCCTCACGGCCATTGCTTTCGGACTTGATTCGCTATTCCGCCGAACGCGGGGATCTGGGCGGGCGAACCGGCGAGTCTCTGATCTTCGAGATTTCAACCTATATCGGCAGCGGCCTGCCTTTGGTGGGCGAAACAAGGCTGGCCGATGGGCAAGTTCTGGAGTTTCGCGGCACCCACCGTTCCGAAGGCGGCTATTTATTCACCTGCACCGATATCACCGAGCGTCAGCAGGCTGAAGAGGCGTTGCGCTTGGCCAAAGAGCAAGCAGAAGCCGCCGTGCGGTCAAAGTCGACCTTTCTTGCCACCATGAGTCACGAGATTCGCACCCCCATGAATGGGGTTCTCGGAATGCTTGAAGTGCTGGAACGAACCGCACTGGATACCGAGCAACGGGCCTTCGTGACGGTGATTCGAGAGTCAGCCCTAACCTTGCTGACCATCATCAACGACATTCTCGATTTTTCCAAAATCGAAGCCGGTCGTCTGGAAATCGAAGCCGTGCCGATGGCCATTGGCGCTCTGGTCGAGGGTGTGGCGGATTTGTTGGCGACTCGAAGCCGGGAAAAGCACCTGGACCTGATCGTTGATCTCGACCCAACCTTACCCGATATCCGCATCGGCGATCCGGTACGATTGCGCCAAGTCCTGCTGAATTTGATCGGAAATGCCCTCAAATTCACGGATCGAGGCTATGTCGCGGTGGTGGTCGGGGCCGGGCGCGGACGGGCGTCCGATACCGCTCCGGTGGTGCGCTTCGAGGTGGTTGATACCGGCATCGGTCTATCCGAAGAGCTTCAGACCAAGCTGTTCATCCCGTTCAGCCAAGCCGACGCCTCGACCACCCGGCGCTTCGGCGGCAGTGGCCTGGGGCTGTCGATCTGCTGGCGGCTGGTGGGGCTGATGGGCGGGCGGATCGGAGCGCGCGGCGCGATTGGATTCGGGTCGACCTTTTGGTTTGAAGTGCCGATGGCGTTGGCCGATGCCGAGTCGATCGGGACACCCCAAGAAGAGACCGTTGATCTGTCCGGTTTGCGGGTGCTGGTGGTGGACGATGCCCCCGCCGCATGCCGAGCTTACGACACCATCCTCAGTCACTGCGGGGCTCGGGTGATTTCGGCGCCGGACGTGGCCTATGGTCTGGATGCTTTGAATCGCGCGCTCGACCGTGGTGAGCCGTTCCGGGTGCTGGTGGTCGATCATGACCCGAATCGGCTTGATGGATTGGCTTTGGTGCGTCGCCTGAGCCTTTCCGAGCGTTTCGCAGCATTGCGGGTGGTGGTGACCACTCATTGGGATGACGACGGGATCGCTGCGATAGCCCAATCCTTGGGCGTTACCGACGTGTTGTTCAAACCCATGCGCCGCGAAGCTCTGGCGCGGGCTGTGGCGCGGGCTGGTGGAATCTCGGTCCCCGAAGAGATCGCGGTGCCAATCCATCCAACACCAACCGGCGCGGTAGCGCCGCCTAGTCGCGAAGACGCGAGGATGGCGGGTGCCCTGGTGCTGGTGGCAGAAGACAACCCAACCAATCAACAGGTGATTCGCCAACAATTCAAACGGTTAGGATTCGTCGCGGACTTGGTCGAGGATGGCGAAGCCGCTTGGGAGGCGCTCCAGGTGACACCCTATGGCTTGCTCGTCACCGATTGCTTTATGCCGTGCTTGGATGGCTATGCTTTGGCCCGCCGTATCCGGGCTGGCGAAATTCTTTCGGGGGGCCACCTCCCGATCCTGGCTCTCACCGCCGCAGCCTTGTCGGGAGAGGCCGAGAGATGCTTTGCCGCCGGTATGGATGGATATCTGACCAAGCCAGTGACACTGGATGAACTGGGAGCGGCGATGGCCCGTTGGCTCCCCCAAGCTCTGGCGTTGCGAAGACCTCTGGTCGTTGCCGCATCTGAGAGGGAAGACGGCGAACCGCCCCCTTCCGAAGCCATGCGCCCAGACTCGGCACCGCCCGAAACGCCGATGGTGCTGGATATTGGCTTTATCGAAACCCTGTTCGGGGGACGCGAGGCCGCGCGCTCGATGATGGATTATTTTCTGGAGACCACCCGACCATCCCTTACGGCGGTGATGCAGGCCCTGGCCGCAGAACAGGGCGAAGAGGCGCGCTTTGCCACCCATTCCATCGTCGGAGCTGCACGCACCGCCGGGGCTCCCCGCTTGGCCGCTGTCGCCGCAGAGTTAGAGGCTGCGATTAGCGCAGGGACTCTGAAGGTCGCTGAACATCGCTTTCGGGAGATGGAAACCGCCTTTCACGAGGTGGAAATAGCCATCCGGTCAGAGCTGTGAAGCCGGCGAGCCCTGACCCGGCATCGGATGCCGGTTATTTTTGGCACTATTCTTGCTTGGGTACAGACCGGAGACTCGAGCGTGAAGAGGGCGATCATGAGCATTCCGGCATCCATCGGGGCTGTGTTGAACCCCCAAGGGGCAAACGCAGGCGTTCCCAGCGGGGTTGAGAGCGCAATCTCGCAGGCCAGCCGGGAGACAGGGGTCGATTTTGCCTACCTGATGGAAAAAGCTGCCGTGGAGAGCGGGTTCCAATCGAACCTCAAGGCCACCAGCAGCAGCGCCACCGGCCTGTATCAGTTCATCGATAGCACTTGGCTATCGGCCATGAAGACCCATGGCGCCGAGCACGGCTTGGGACAATACGCCGATGCCATTCAACGACGCAGTGACGGTGGTTATTCGGTGGCTGACCCCCAGATGAGACGCCAAATTCTCGATTTACGCAAAGATCCGAAGGTATCGGCTGAACTCGCCGCCGAATTGACTAAGGATAATAAAAGTTATTTGGAGTCTAAATTAGGCGGTCAAGTTGGATCAACCGAACTTTATTTGGCTCATTTCCTGGGGGCGGCAGGCGCCACGCGATTTCTCTCGGCCATGCGGCAGAATCCGAATCAGGCGGCGCGAGACGTCTGCCCTGACGCCGCTTCCAGCAACACCCCGATCTTCTACAATCGCCAAACCGGACAACCGACGACGCTGGCCCAGGTCTATGATCGGTTTGCCAAGAAATTTGGTGAGGCCGCCGTCGACATTGTGAATGGCGAGGCCACGAGCAGTCGTGCCGCCGGATTAAATCAGGCAATCAACGGGACCTCAAACGGAACATCGAATGGCACGAACCTCGTATCAGGATTGACCAATTCTCCATTATCAAACTCAACGGTGCTGGCCCTCGCCGCTCTGGAGACACCGGATGAAGCCCGGCAAAAAGAGCAACAGGAAACCGCCTATGGCAGCCATCACGTTGACGTCGACGGAGTCTCGATTCACTCTGCCGTTATGGCAAGCCACGATGCCCATAGCCGAGCCGCCCACCGGGCCTAAGACCAACGGGCCTAGACAATGTGATCCGTGCCGTTGGTATCGGCGGCGACCGCCGCCGCGCGCGCCATGGCGCGAAGCCAAGGGCGCGGATGCGCCCGCCCGGCGTCTGAAGACGCTGCGGACGTGTCAACGTCCAAGGCCAATAATACCGGCGAGCCCTGATACCGACCCATCGCCGGTCCTCGGGCCGCGACGCCCCCCGCCCGCCGAGATAGACATTGGGGCGGAGCTATGGCAGGTTGGGTGGCGGGTGTGAGCAAGGAAAACGGCGGAGTCATGGCGAATGATAGTATCAATTACAGAAAAGACTACGCTCATATTCAATTTACCGAGATTCAGAATGCCCGGATCCTGGTGGTCGATGACAAGCGGCCTAATCGTCTGTTGCTCCAGGCGCTCCTAGAGCGCGGGGGCTTTACTCACATCCAACTGGCGGAAAGCGGTATTGAGGCCCTGGCAATCATCGAGCAATTCAAACCGGACTTAATCCTGTTAGAATTGTTGATGCCTTATCTTGACGGCTACGATATTTGCCGGCGCCTGCGCGCCGTACCAGCCTGGGCTGACCTGCCGATTGTGGTTCAGAGTAGCCTGAACCGGGCCGAGGATCGCGTCCGGGCTTTGGCCGCTGGCGCCACCGATTATGTCAGTAAGCCAATTCACGCTGCTGAATTACTATTACGAGTGAATATCCATCTTCAAAATCGCATGCTGTTAAACCGGCTACACCTCTATCACGAGCGTACCGCCGCCGAACTGGCGTTAGCTGTCACCATGCAAGAGCGGTTGATGCCGCAATGCCCATATGTACGCGCCATCCACGATCAATTAGGGATTAGCCTTGCTGCCCATTTTTCGCCGTCTTCCGAATTGGGGGGTGATTTTTGGGGAATGCGCTGCGATGACCAGGATCGGCTTGTGCTATGGCTGGTGGATTTTTCCGGCCACGGCATCGGCGCGGCCCTGAACACCTTCCGATTGCACGCCATTATCAACGAAGTGACGTTCTCCGGTTTTGACCCTGCGGCCTTTCTGGCCAAGATGAACCGCCGCCTTTACCCGCTGCTCCCCACCGGCCAATTCGCAACCATGCTGGTCGGCGTCATCGATCAACGTCAGAACCACTTTCTTTATGCCTCGGCGGGAGCCACACGGCCCATGGCTTGGCAACCCGATGACAGCCGACCGACATTAGGGGATAATGTCGGGTTGCCGCTTGGGGTCATCGACAACGCCGAGTACGAAAACAAAATACTGGACTTAAATTTGAATGGCCGTCTTTTTCTCTATAGCGATGCTCTAATTGAACTGCCGATCGGTCATGGTTTTCTTGATGAATCGGGTCTAGAGGAAATGATTATTCAACACAAGAATGAGTTGGATGCCCCCTGTTTTCTTCAAGCCCTGTTGGCTTCGTTGGCCGCAACCGGAGATTATGAAGACGATGCGACCGCTTTGATCATTACCAGAGAACGCTAATGGTCTTCACCACAAAAACTCCACGCTCTAAAAGCGATCAATATCATCCATTGTCACTACCGAAAGCCTAGCCGTAAAATTAAAGCAAGAACCAACCCCAATCTCCGAGTCTACCCAAATCGTCCCGCCCATCAACGAAACTAAGCGGCTGGCAATGGTCAGTCCAATGCCCACCCCCTCCCGCTGCCGAGCCAAAGTATTATCTTCCTGTTCAAATAATTCAAATATTTTTTGTAAATTCTCCCGTTGGATACCTTTTCCGGTATCGACCACCCGAAATAATACAATAATCTGAGTGCCATAAGCCATCCTTTGGGCAACTTCAGCATAAACTTTTACACTACCTGCCGTCGTAAATTTAAGGGCATTGCTGACTAAACTAGACACAACCTGACGCAAGACACTGGCCGGACCATACAGATCAACGGGCAAGTCATCCCGAATGGCCATCTCCAAGGCCACCGCTTTTTCATCAGCAGTCGCCTGAAACAGTGCGACAACGGCATTCAGCTCTTCGTAAAGATTAAAATTCGTGGTCTCAGCGCGAGTTTCTCCGGCATCGATACGAACAAAATCCAGGATATTATCAACCAGACCGCTTAACGATAGCCCGGCATCACAAATAAATTTAAGCTGCTCTTGTCGCCGATGATCAGTTTCCGTTTCATATAGCAGTTGACCAAAGCCATTGATAGCATTCAATGGAGTATGCAATTCATGAGTTGCGATGGCAAGAAAGCGACTCTTAGCCTCAGCAGCCGCTTCAGCCTCTTTCCGAGCCGCATCCAAATCATCGACCAAACGACAATGTTCGGTAATATCCCAATTGGTCCCCAGCATCCGCACCGGACGACCACCATCATCCCGAAAAACGGTCGCAATTGCTTTCACCACCCGGATCTCATTGGGGGGCCGCACAATACGAAATTCGGTCTTATAGGCTCCATCGCCATTCACTGCATTCCCATAGTCTGCGAGAACTCGTCTGGAATCATCTGGATGAAACCGGGCAGACCAAGCTGCAAAAGTCCCATCAAAGCTATCGCTAGACAGGCCATATAGTTGAAACATTTCGGCATTCCAAACCATATGATCTGCTACTATGTCATAGTCCCAAACTCCAATTCCAGCAACCTGGGTTGCCAACGACAAGCGATCCAGAAGCTCTTGAATCTTCTGATCTCGCAATCGTTTGAGTTCCACATGGACCTTGACTCGCGCACGAACAATAGCCGGCGCAATGGGTTTGGTGATGTAATCCACCGCCCCCAAAGCCAACCCCATCGTTTCATCGGAAATTTCATTTTGCGCGGTGACAAAAATGATGGGAATATCTCGAGTCTCTGGATCGGCTTTTAGTTGAGTACAAACAGAATAACCATCGATTCCGGGCATTATGATATCAAGTAAAATCAGATCAGGACGCTCTCGGCGCACCACTGCCAAGCCAGATTCGCCATCGGTGGCAAAACGAACCGCATAATCTTGCCCAAGATAAGAACGAAGCAACATAATATTACTTGGAGCGTCATCAATGATGACGATAACAGGCTTAGTGCTCATTCTACTCACATCCTGATGGCAATATCATACCAATATCGACCCAAATCTGATTCAGCTCACTCAGCGCCTGCTTAAAGTTAAGGGTCTGAACGGCCACTTCAAGTCGACCAAGATCATCGGCACTGATTCGCCCCCGCAACGCCGGAGCAACCCGCCGTTCCAATGTTTCTATGGCATCAGGATCGTTGATCCAGATTTGATCGATCAATTCCCGAAGCAAAATCGGCAGACTGGGACCAGAATCATAATCTGCTAATGTCATATTACTTTTCTCTGTATCCTCGTTTAAAGCTCGAATCCCCGATGTCACTTCGGCTAGGCACCGAGCCAACTCTCGTTCTAACGAGGCATAGCGATCCGGTGCACGATTTCTAATGGCCCCCTCCATAGCCGCCGCCGCCGCAGACAAGCGTGCGGCGCCTAGATTGGCGGCGGCCCCCTTCAGATCGTGGGCGATGCGCAAAACCGTGTCAATGTCGCCGGTATCAAGCGCCCTGGCTAGGCGCTCACCATCGCCGCCGTTCCGCAGTAGAAACGACTTGAGCACCCGACGAAACACTTCGGTACGATTGCCCAAGCGACTCAAGACCAAAGGCACGTCGATTCCCGGCAAAGGCTCGGGGAATGATGCTAGGGCTATGCCAACACCCGGATCCGGGACCGTCCTGGCGAGCTTATCCATTTCGGCGCGCCCGGTCCAACGCCGTAATACCGCGAAAAGCTGATCCATATCAACAGGCTTGGCAAGATGATCGTTCATCCCCGCATCCAAACAGCGTTGACGATCCGAAGCCATGGCATCGGCAGTCATAGCAATAATCGGCAAGTTTTTATTGTGTGGCATAGCGCGGATCAGCCAAGTTGCCCGCAATCCATCCATTTCTGGCATATGTAAATCCATTAAAACGGCATGATAGCCATGATCTGGAGCCTCCAATCTTGCCACACCTTCATGTCCATTACTAGCGATATCAACTTGTATCGCTGCTAATGCCATAATTTCTTGAAATATTTGCTGATTAACGATATTATCCTCAACCAATAGAACATGGCAATCCTTGAATTGTGGCACCTTTGGGCCAACACCATCGGACTCCCCAGTCTCCTGGGATCGGAGTCCGTCGTGGCGCAGTACCCCATGCAGCAAATCCAACAAACGCCCGAACGTAACCGGCTTGGCCAAGAAGCCCTCGACCCGCTCCGTAGCCGCCATTTTCATCGCCTGATCACGCGGATAGGCGCTGACCATGATCACTTGTGGACGAATGATCCGAGATGAATCATTTTTAATACGACTGGCGGTTTCCAAACCATCTATATCTGGCATCTTCCAATCAAGGAAGACTAGATCATAAGGAACTTGACTTTCAGATTCAACGCGATCAAGTTCTACTAAAGCAGCCGAGCCGCTATTAACGGTGTTCACGGTTACGCCAATTCTTGATAACAACTCTTCCATGCAACGACGGGCTGGCTCCAAGTCATCAACCACGAGAACCCGGAAAGCCGCCAACTCCCGAGCCATTCCCACATCTTCGATCCCTCGATCCGCCGTCTGCCCGAACCAAGCCGTAAACGCGCAGAGCGTCCCTTGGCCGGGCTCACTTTCCAATGTTAGCAAGCCCCCCATCAATTCAATAAATTGGCGACTGATGGTCAGCCCCAGTCCAGACCCACCATATTTACGGCTCATAGAGCTATCAGCCTGGGTAAAAGGTGTAAATAGCCGAGATAACTGATCTAATGTCATACCAATACCAGTATCATGAATAGAAAATCGTAATAATATCCGGTCATTGACTGATTTTACCAAGCTAATTTCAATTTCCACCACTCCGGCTTCGGTAAATTTTATAGCATTATTTATTAAATTTAACAAAACTTGCCCAAGGCGCAGTGGATCTCCGACGAGTTGATTCGGTACATCTCGCCGCACGACAATCACCAATTCGATGTCCTTGGCCCGAGCAGCCTCTGATGTCACGCCTTCAAGCTGTTCGACAACCGCATTCAGCCGAAACGGGATTGATTCTAACTCCAAACGACCGGCTTCGATCTTTGAGTAATCAAGACTATCATTCAAAATATTAAGCAATGTTTTTGCTGCCACCCGCATTTTAGCCAAGTAATCTGTTTGACGTTCGCTTAATGGCGTATGCTGAAGAAGACCTAGCATACCGATAACGGCATTCATCGGCGTGCGAATTTCATGACTCATATTGGCAACAAATTCACTTTTTGCCCGATTAGCTTCTTCAGCGACTGCACGAGCCTCACTTTGCGCCTGTTCAGCTTCGCGAAATTGGCGAATATCGCTCGCAATTAACAATAAATGATATTGATTATCCTGGATAAAACGAACAAATCGGGTATCGACCCAAACACTTTTACCAAATGATGTTGTGAACTGGCATTCATGAACCTGAGACACTCCAGTTTTAAGGGTTTGAATAGCAGCGTCATAAAGGCCACAGGCCTTCCAATAAGGAATATGATAAAAATTAACTAAAAGTAAATCATTCTTATCTCTTGCTCCTAAAATTTGTACCAGAGTATCATTTGACAAAATGCACTGCCCATCTTCTCTAAAAGCACAAATACCAAGATTTGACTCACTAATAACTTTTTCTGTGAATTCAAGAAGTTCTTTAGTATGACGGGCACTTTCTTCAAACTTTTTTTGCAAAATTGCATGGGCATTATCAAGGTCATATAAATATCGGCGTTTTCTTTTTACCGCACTAATACAAACTAAAATTAAAAAAGTCGCCGCACACCCCCCAATAAAAATTAAAGTACTGTATAAGTAAGAATCTAGATCAATATTTTTTAGTCCGTCTTCACGAAGCAAACTAAATATGATAATATCATTATCATATTGTGTTCTAGTTGCTAATAGATAATATGAATTTTCATTATCAACTCGAACCAAAGCAGGATAACGTGGATCATTTACCGGCACTAATCGTAAAGGGTAGAAAAATTTTTGTTTATAACGAGCTAATCGCACAGATTCTAAAATCATTCCAGTCTGGATTGGATCAATTGTTTTAAACATCTTATTAGAATCATGGGATAAGATAATAATACCATTGGAGTCTGCAATAAATATATTATTATCATTTATTAAAAAATTTAAATATGAACTATTAATTTTAACGACGACGACGCCAACAATTTTATTATTTATAGAAATTGGAGAACTGAAAAAAAACCCTGGGATATTAGTCGCTCGCCCCAGTGCATATTGATAACCACGCCCACCTTGCATCGAAACTTTAAAATACTCACGATCATCGAAATTAAAACCAATGATTGACTTGTCTGATTTATAATTAGATGATGCAACACAATCACCAGCAGAATTTAGAATAAATATAGCATCAGAGCTGATATCTTTTGCCATTATTTCTAAACGAGCATTTAGATCAGAAAGATCATGCTGATTTAACCAAATTTCTCTTCGTTGCGACTCAGGCAAAAGTGACGGATGAACATCTGGGCCAAATTTTTCCATCACCGTTTCAATTATCATTTCATGAGCAAGAAGCGCTGAAAAAGTATGAAATTGCTTTAAGGCTTGGCTGATATTAATATTTAGGTTTTCGACAGTTGCCTGGCTTTGAGCCGACTCTTGTGCGATGAGATGGCTCAATCGCGCTGTCACCAGCCTACCTGACAACCAACTAGCCATCACAGCCCACACAATTAAAACCATCGCGATTGCAATAACAGCGACCAATCGGTTTTTTACATGGGTTGTAGGGAGGGTGCTGAGGTGAAGCCGCCGACAAACTAAATTAAACATTCTGAACCCAGGATATTTCTTCGGTTTCACTTGATGTCGTAATCAATGATTTCCATCATTAGATTTAAACTGTTTTCACATTCTGTCAAGATGAACAATTAGAGAAAACTTCTAATAATTAATCAACTTATATAATAAATTAGCTGGCGAATCGATACAAAGAAATACCACAATAAATTTGTGATAAAAATTAAGTATTGGTATTTTCTATTAATAATTCCATAAATTACAATAAAAAATATGCAGCTAATACCATAATATATAAATTATTCATATTTTTTAACCCATCGTAATATTGAAGATAACAATACATCAATTTCTAATGGCTTGCTAACATGATCATTCATTCCGGCAACCAAACAATTTTCACGATCAGAAGCCAAAGCATTAGCTGTCATGGCAATAATTGGCAAGTCTGTTAGACCAAGTTTTTTTCTAATGCAATAAGTTGTTTCATAGCCATCCATTTCTGGCATTTGAATATCCATTAACACTAAATCATAATGATTTGGATTTTCTGTCAGCATATGGACTGCTTGGGCTCCATCAGCAGCCACGTCGATTGTTGCGCCTGCTCTTTCCAGAATACGACGACCAATCATTTGATTGATCTTATTATCCTCTACCAAGAGCAGAGATAGCCCGGCAATCGGTTTTTCAGTTACACTCTTTACGGGTTCAGACGGCGAAGCTGGTTCATGACGACTCCCAACAGCAACTCGCTCGAAGCGGGCCGTGAATCGAAACACACTTCCTACTCCAACACGACTTTCAACCGTAATATCTCCTCCCATCAATCCTACCAATCTCTTGGCGATAGCCAACCCCAGGCCGCTTCCGCCGTAGCGACGCGACGTTCCTGACTCACCCTGAGAAAAGGCGTCAAAAATATGCTTCTGCTGTTCAAGAGAAATACCAATTCCCGTATCTCGCGTCACAAAAACCAATGTAACGATATCACCAACAATTGATTCAGGCATTACTGACAATGATACCACACCTTTCTTTGTAAATTTAATAGCATTACTTAATAAATTCATCAAAACTTGCCGCAACCTCAGGGCATCACCCGCCAAAAACAAGGGCGTTCCTGGCGCAATCGCGAAGGACATTTTGATATTTTTATCTTTTACACCAGCATCAAGAATTGTCTCTAAAGTTTGAATGACTTCATCAAGACGAAAAGGAATTTTTTCCAGTTCCAAGCGATCAGCTTCAACTCTAGAAAAGTCAAGAATATCATTTAATATGCCCAACAAAGAATGAGCAGAGACATGCGCTTTAGTAACATAATCACATTGAGTTTCATTCAGCTCTGTCTGCTTTAATAGATAAAGCAAACCAAGAATAGCATTCATTGGCGTGCGAATTTCGTGACTCATATTGGCGACAAAGGCACTCTTAGCCCGACTCGCCTGTTCTGCAGCCAATTTAGCTTGACGTAAATCTTCTTCTCGTCGAATATCGGTTGAGATATCAAGCACAATTCCGATCAGCCCCCCCAGCGAGCCATCGGCCCGAACATAAGGAGCTTTATAAACTCGTAACGAACAGCCCTCATCATCTCCCCAGCTTTTGGTAAAATCATAAATATCTCCTTTCAAAGTTTCAAAAACACGTTGATCCGACTGATCAAAGTTAATTGCAATATTTTTTGGAAATAGTTCATAAATAGTACGACCGATAATTTTATCGGCTGGAATACCCAACATATTGGCGAAAATAGAGTTACAGCTTAAATAAATACCACGCTCACTTTTATGAAAAACAGCGGCTGGCATCGCTTCAATAAGCGATTGTAGAAATAATACTTGGTTTTTTCGTTCATCATCGGCTCGTTTTCGTTCGGTAATATCTCTTCCGATGGCCTGAATTTCGCTTAAGGTCTGGTCTGGATTGGGAATACCGCTTACTTCCCACGAATACCACCGTGACTCGGTACATCCACCGAATCGTGCCTCGACCACGCCGCTATATCCGTGACGAACGCGGGCTTCTTCAAGACAAGCGGCCATAGCCTGGCGATCTTCGGTATCCACCAAACATGTCCAGGGCTCCCCGATCAATTTCGAACCCGGCAGCCCTAATTTGGTGCTGACTGTGTTATTCACGAAAGCGATGGCACCGGCGAGATCAAAGCGGACCACCATATCAACTTGCGTGTCCACTAAGCCGCGATACCGACTTTCACTTTCAGCCAAAGCGGCCTGAGCACGCCGTCGTTCGGTGGTATCATGGACCAAGGAGTACAGCAGTATCTTGCCATTAACAGTGATTGGCCCACTATAGACATCAACATCACGAATCTCACCGGACGCCAAACGATGCCTAAAATTAAAATGGTTATGGGCTCCACTTCGAGCCCGCACCATCTCCTCTAAAATTTCTTCATCGGTTAACGTATTAATTTCAGAGATATTCATAGAAATTAATTTAATTTTTGGCCAGCCATAATAGCTTTCGGCAGCTCGATTGGCATCAAGAATTCGACCGCCGGCCGGATCAATCAGTAATTCGGGAACCATGCAACCATCGAACATGGCTTGGTATCGTTGTTCATGCTCGTGAACACGCTGCTCCAAGGCCAGTTCGACAAGGCGCGCACTTAAATGGGTGCTGACTCTGGCGGCCACTTCTTCTGATGCGAAAGGCTTACTGATAAAATCGCACCCTCCAGAGGTAAATGCCTTAACCTTAATCTCGGTATCGGTGGCGGCACTGATGAAAATAATAGGCACACCTTTCAAGGCCGAATCCGCCTTGAATTCCCGACACACCGCGTAACCGTCCATTTCCGGCATTAGAACATCAAGCAAAACCAGATCAGGTAACTCCCGACGAGCTGCCTGAAGGGCCTGACGCCCGCTTCGCACCGGTCGAACGTCATAGCCTTGCTCGCGTAGCACGGCGGACAACACGGTTAAATTGTCTGGAATATCGTCCACAACTAAAATCGTGGCCACGGTTCGCGTCCCGCTCATGCTTTTGCTCTCAAAAGCCATCGTCCGCTCCTGGTGGAGTTTCAGAGAATTTTCCCACCGACGCGGCTACGTCGACACAGGAGCCGACTCTGATTCCCTCACGTGGCAGCACGGAAGCCAAGTGAAAGAGTAAGCGGCTGCTCTTAATCGTTCAACAGGAATGCTAAAAACCTAGACTCTTTATCACACGCCCAGGCCACCGCAGATTGCCCCTGCAACGACGCCCCAACGACAAAAAGGGCCCCGCCTTCTAGGCGGAACCCTCTTTGCTGAATTGGCTCCCCGGGCCGGACTCGAACCAGCGACAAGGTGGTTAACAGCCACCTGCTCTACCAACTGAGCTACCGGGGATCAGTGCGCCGCCGCAGCGGCGTTGGACGGGTGTATAGCAAACTCATCGGCGTTACGCCAGACCCTTTTGGCAAAAAAAAACGTCATCATTCACCGGACGACGGTTCGCCGCGAAAACCTGTTGCCACCAAATAGGTCTCACTGCTGTCGGCACGGCTGGCTGGGGGTTTGGCATGCCGCACCTGCGCGAAAGCACGCTTCAGCCTTTCCAGAAGCTGGCGTTCGGCACCGCCTTGAAACAACTTACAAACGAAAGCTCCGCCAGGAGCCAGCACACTGGCCGCGAACTCATAGGCGGTTTCCGCCAACCCCATGATACGCAAATGGTCGGTGGCCGCGTGCCCCGTGGTTGGCGCCGCCATATCACTCAGAATCAGATCCGCCTGCCCTCCCAAAGCGGCTTCCAGGCGAGCGCACGCATCTTCGGCCAGAAAATCCGCGTGTAACAGTACGGCCCCTGCAATGGGAGAGATTTCCAGGATATCCAACGCGACCACCCGCCCGCCGGTTCGTTCAGGATCGACCCGTTGCACCGCCACCTGAGTCCATCCGCCGGGGGCCGCCCCCAGATCCACCACTCGCCCCCCCGGACGCAACAGGTGAAATCGTTCATCCAATTGCAGCAATTTGAACGCGGCTCGAGAGCGGTAGCCACAGCGAGCGGCCTCGGCAACATAGGGGTCGTTCAGTTGGCGCTCCAGCCACAAGGTGGAGGACAGCGAACGTCGGCGCGCGGTCTTCACCCGCACCGCAGCCTGACGAGCGCCAGCGGCAGGGCCAGGGGGTTTCTTTCCGGTCATAAAACAATGGACTCCGTTCGAAACAGGAACCGGCAGACTCACCACGCCGATTCGTGACGCTCGATCAGCTCGACAACCTGTCAACGAAATCGGTCAGGATTCCTTCTCGCAGGCCCCGGTCGGCAATGCGCAACCGCTGGAACGGCCAAATGCGGCAAATCGCTTCCAGCACGGCACACCCAGCCACCACCAAATCCGCCCGTTCGTAACCGATACAGGGATGAGCCGCGCGTTGGTGAAAGTCCAGGCGAATCAGATGGCGGGTAACGGCCAACGCGTGGGCGATGCTCAAATGACTGCCGTCGATCAAGGACCGCTCGTACCGCTCTAATCCCAGATTCACGCCGGCCAGGGTGGTCACGGTGCCGGACGTCCCCAAAAGCTGCACACAGCCCCGGTTAACAGCGGCCCGAATCCCATTCCGCCGTTCAAAGGGCGCAATTTCGTCGCTCACGGCTTCGACCATGGTTTGATAGGTCTGGTCATCGACCTGATCGCCGCCATACTGTTCGGCCAAGCTGACCACCCCATGCCGCACCGAGATTTGATCCAGCAGGCGGGGGGGCAGGCCGCCCCCCTCCACCTCCAACCACATGATCTCGGTAGACCCACCGCCAATGTCAAACACCAGAGCATGAGGCTGATTCGGATCGAGCAACGGCGAGCAGCCGGCCAAGGCCAAACGCCCCTCCTCGACGCTGGAGATGATTTCCAGAACGATGCCGGTTTCCTGACCAACCTGCTCGATGAAAGCATCGCAGTTCACGGCCCGCCGGCAAGCTTCGGTGGCAACCGCCCGCACGGCAGTCGCGCCACGACGCTGGATTTTAGCACCGCAAACCCGAAGAGCCGCCAAGGTCCGTTCCATGGCCCGTTCTGATAACCGATCACTGCGGCTCAATCCCTCGCCCAAACGAACGATTCGGGAAAAAGCATCGATCACCCGGAATCCTCCGGGGTGCGCGCGGGCGATCAGCAGTCGGCAATTGTTGGTTCCGAGGTCAAGCGCCGCCAACACCGGTCGAATCGCAGCCGCCGATGGTCCTGACACCACCCTGTCGCGCCGCTCGCTGGCGACCTGTACGTCCACCTCGCCCCCTCGTTTCGTGCTCACTTCACCGCTGACGACCGACCAAGCCAGCACCCTACGATGCCATCATTAACCAATCAGCACCAAAACAAAAGTGTCACCTCACTTAAATTCCCCTCAAATCTCTACAGAATCCGACTACCCAAAGCTCGAACCCTGTGCTACAAGCTCCCTCACCTGCTGGGCCGCGCCGTTGTGTTGGGTGGTTGGCCTGCGCATGGGGGATCGTCTAGTGGTAGGACAGCGGACTCTGACTCCGCCAGCCTAGGTTCGAATCCTAGTCCCCCAACCAAACTTTCGCAATGAAATCGACGAGTTAGTAGCCCTCCGAGGGTGAAACTGACTCTGTTTGTGACTCCAAATTTGGGGCGCGAGTCGCGTGCACGTCACGAAATCAGCGGGTGCTTTCTCTCTCTGCGGGTTCGGATTCCGACCATTTTACATAAGAATGTTGGCGAATCTGCATCCGTGTTATACCGGCGAGCCCTGATACTGACACATCGCCGGTCCTCAGGCCGCAACGGCGGCCCCGCGTCCTCGTGGACGCGAAGCCCCCGTGTGTGGACTCTCGGGGGCGCGGAGGCGCCCGCCCGGCGTCTGAGGGCAGCCTTGATGAGTCACCATCAAGGCTCGATGGTATTACATCCGGGCGAATCGTCGGCAGGTCGATGTAGGGTCGCGTTCGCTATTACGGGATCAGGGCATCCTTCTCAGCATCGGTCAGGCGGTAGTGTGACGACGTACTCATGGAATCTTTGACCCACATTCCGATTCCCAACGCAAGTAATTTTTTACCCGCGTTATGAGCCGTTACTTGCTAGCGGCACAACACCGACGTTGCGACGTCCGGTAGCGTGATCATAGTCTTGCGCTACCAAGCCTCGGGCAGGGGCTCGACGAACAGGCTACTAGGAGCTATAAAGTCGACAATGGGTTTTTCGATGGGGCCGACTATGCGGATTCGACAAGTGCCTTTTAACAGAGAAAAGCATGTATTTCGCTGCGACGCATTCGCTGAACTCGTTAAAGATACAGTCCGTTTTTTTAACGGCACGCCGGTTCATCCACTGCCGCCTGCCGACGATTTCACAGGAACGGGCATTTATGCTATTTATTATACCGGACAGCATGAGCATTACAATGCCATATTCTGAGCTTAACCGCTTGTCTTACAACCATCCGATTTACGTTGGGAAGGCTGTGCCAAGTGGATGGCGGCAGGCCAGAACTTCTGATACCGGCAGTTTGCTGTCTAGAGAGTTGCAGCGTCGGCTGCGTGAGCACACTAAGTGTCCGTCCCGAAAGTTTATGAGGGATTGCAGAGTTTTCTGAGCATGAGGCGGATAGAGGCGAAGCGAAGGAAGGCGAGAGAACTGAGGTTGAGGTTTTCCCAATCTTTAGCAAGACGACGGCAG
>Ga0302275_10000103_pt1 | contig 89596 bp, 60 predicted proteins | sample III_Bog_N2_2_FD_200229 | JGI IMG/M metagenome (GOLD analysis project Ga0302275, IMG submission 200229) | Peat permafrost microbial communities from Stordalen Mire near Abisko, Sweden - III_Bog_N2_2 | ecosystem: Environmental > Terrestrial > Soil > Wetlands > Peat | place: Sweden: Abisko... | reverse complement strand
TCGTGACCTCAAAGAATGGCGCGGAATTGCCACTCGCTACGCAAAGCGTGCTGACTCATACCTTGCCGCAGTACACATTCGATGCCTCATGTTATGGATCAGAATCTCATGACGACACTGCCTAGCAGCTAGCAGCTGTCTTTCAGCATCTCTCTTCGCGCCGTCTCCGCCACACGCCCCATATCGGAGGTGGTCAGCACCCGGATCCGGTGTTCTTCCATCGTCTCCACTCCAAAGCGATAGACCTCCAGCCGTTCCGGATCCTCGTCGGTTGCGCCCAGCCGCGCCGCCGGTTCAATCACCGCGGTCAGTTCCAGTTGCGCGCGCTCCCGGCGTTCCACGCCCTGATGGAGCATGGCCGAGGAGAAAGCTAACACCTTGGCCATCTCCAGGCCAGACTGGCCCGGCTCCAGGCTCACCGCATGAAACATGCGGATCACCCCATTGGGCCGGTAGCCCATGTCGATGTGCAGCGGATCCCCTGGGCGCGTGTACTCTGCCGCGGCAATCCGTTTGCGCAGCAGGTCCCAAACCCCAACGTGTTCGAACTCACTGCGCATCCGCGCCTGAATCGTCGCCCGTGCACTCAGACGGGGCAGCTTCTCGCGCTTGAGCGGTTCCACGTAGAGCCGCATCAGCTCTTCCATCCCCGCCGGCAGGCTCTCGGCCAGATAAGCCTTGGGCTCTGTCATCTGCACGCTCAGCGAGAGCGACTCATCCAGCCGCCGCATCCACGCCTCGTCCTGCTCCTGCTGGAAGCTGCGGCGCAGTTCACCCTCCAGACCTTCCAGCAGCCCGGTATCGGCATCCGGGTCGAGACAGCGCACCCGGCGCCAGTCCCTCGTAAAGCGAATTAAAACCGGCTCATCGCTGCCCTGCTCCCGGAGCAAAACGCCGATATGCACAAACTCGTTCCGCACCGCGTCCGGTACATACCGGAGCAGCTGAAACTCGCATCGCCGCCGTCCCTCTCCGCTCATCGTATTTCTACTCAGCTTCTTTCAGCCTTGATCTGTTTAGCCTTTTGGCTGGTCATCCTTCAGCCTGACTCCACGCCCAGAAAAAACTGCCCGGCACCTCTTCAGGCTCTGCCCAACATGCTACTCCAGCCCGCGTCCATCCAGCCGATCTTCGCAGTATCCACGCCCAGCATTCCCCATTTGGGAAACGGCTTTCGGTCCGAGTTCGCAAAGCTCTCGATCAGCTCGCGAATCCGGCAGCGCCGCGCCAGCAGCTTCTCTACCAGCGCTTCCATCTCGCTGAGATCGCCGCCATACCACTCGGGAGGAACTTCGCTGGCCGCCTCCCACACCGTCTCCGCCGCCATCGTCTCCATCCGCGTCAGCCACGGCTCGAAGGACTCCCAGCCGGTCACTTCCTCATAAACGTCGTTGCAAAAGTAGACTCCGCGCAGCGGCACATCCTCAAACTTCCACGCGCCCACCTGAAAGCAGTGGCCATAGTCGATAAAGACCGCGCGATAGCGCTGTTCCCGCTGCTTGCGCGCGAAGACCGCCTGCCGCCCGTTGCTGTTTCCGGTCCACTTGTCCAGGGCCAGAATCCCGGCAAACTCGCGCAGGTTGCGCACTTCTGCAAGATTCTCCGCGGGCAGAAAGTCCACCACCTGCCCGGGCATCAAACCGCCCACAAAGCGTGAGCCGAACTGCAACCCCGTGGCGCAGCGCTCCCGCCGTCTACCCAAATCAAGCACCAGCTCCGGGGTGTTCTCTACCAACCACTCCGAAACCTCGACAAGATCCACCGGGGGTACGGTCAGCCCCGCCGCCAACGCCAGCCGCGAGGCCAGAAACTCATTAGCCAACACCCGCACATGCTGGGGATTGTTCTGGAACTTCACCACATACACGTGGCCGTCAGCGCCGAGCATCATCTGCCCCTGCGCGCCGCCCTTCATCCGCCGTATGTGCTGCACCGCCAGAACCGCCAAGGCCAAGCCTCCGCATCGTCGTTCGCTTCGTCGAAGGAATTGTAGGACAGCTTCTAGCTGCTAGCTACTAGCTTCTAGCTCAAGGTTGATTTCTTTCAAGCTATTCCCTTTTTGCAGGCCGAATCCTGCTTCCTTCCCAGCAATAAACATCCTTGATCAGCCCCAAAATCCAGCTAGACAACCGCAAGCTAGAAGCTAGCAGCTAGAAGCTGCTTTCAGCTGCCTTTCGCCGCCAGCGCAATTGCCATGGCCATCACCCGGTCATCATGCATTCCCGCCCGCGCTCCCGACCTTCCATCCGGCAGGCGCACAAAGCTGCGACACTCCGCCAGCAGTTTGCGGCTCATGAAGCGCTCCGGCTGCTCGACCAGCGCCGCATCCAGCCGCCCCAGCATCGCCGGCCGGCTCAGCGAGGTAGTTAGCCAGCCGGGCTGCCCGCCCTGACGAACAACCCTGGCGTAGCCGCAAACCGTCTCCACCAGCGCCAGCACACCGCTGCCATGATTGTTCCGCTCCACCGCCAGCCACGCCTGGTTGTACTCCACGGCCAGCGCCACGATCAGCCGCGCCAGCTCCAGTCCACCCACATGGCCGGCAAACTCCGCGCATTGCATTCCCGTCTCCATCTCCAGGATCTGAACCGCAGAATAATCGCCCTCACTGCCTCCGCCCGAAGGATCCACGGCAACCAGATACTGCTTGCCCGGGAGTGGCGGCAGCCAGATCTCCATCTCCCCATTGCGCCTCACTTCCACCGGCTCGGGCATCGCCGCCAGCCGCGCCTCAATGGCCGTCAGTTCGAAGACCGAATCGCCGCTGGCCAAAAAGCAGCTCTCCTCATCCTCGGCGTACTCCTGCCGGGCCAACCCGCGAAAATCTGCCTTGATCCGCCGCCTGTAACCGATCTGCTCCAGATCCAGGCGCTCACGTTCTTTGAGTTGTTTTTCTTCTTCGCTCAAACTCTCTTCGTCCACCGCCACAGCCCGGTAGCGTCGCTCCATCCACCAGGGAAAAAAGTGGCGTACCGTTCCCGTCTCTGCCGCCTTCCGCCACTCTTCGTGGAAGCAGCCGCCCACGCCATCGGGCGTGGACTCCAAAATCTGCTCGGCCTCCGGCGGCAGCGCCGCCCGCAACCCCGCCAGCGTCTCCGCCGGATCGCCCGGCCAGCGCGCCAGCTCCGAGCAGTGCAGGTTCTGCACCGTCAGTCCCCGCCCCGCGTTGCGCTCCCCCGCCGAGACCACCCGGTATTGGGCGTCGATCATCGGAAAGACGATCTGCCGTACATTGGCCCGCGAGGTCTTGAGCGGCCCCTCGCGCAGTTCCTCCGGAAGCCAGTCCACAAAGCGGTGCACGATGCGGAAGATCTCCTCGGCCGCCTCCTGGGTGTGCGCCACCTCCAGCGTAAGCGTTCCCGGATGTGTAATGGTCTTCAAAAAGAAGCGCGCCGCCGCCCAGGTGGTGATTCCCATCTGCCGCGCCTTGAGCACGATGTTTCTAGCTCCCCGTCGTCGCTCAAAGGCTCGCTGCGCCGCGTTGGCCTTGAGCGGCGCCGTCCATCCATCCCGCGTCCGCACCAAAAGCAGTTGCTCAGCCAGCATCATCCCCACCGTTCGCCCCCGCAAGCTCGCAGGCCGCTGGTCGAGAATCTTTCCGTAGCGAATTAGTTCGTCTACGTCCAGATCTTCCAGGCGCAGCGACCACTCCTTCGCATCGCAATGCTTTGCCGCAGCGATCACCATCGCACCTCACTCACTCCGCCAACTCCGCTAACCCCACTCACTCCGCTACCCTTCAATTCCCCCCGCACCAATACGTGAATTTGTAGGCAGTAGACGCGGTCAGCGCCGTCGTATCGACCTTCACCACCAGCGTGGTAGTTCCCGCCACCGGCTCCCAGTTGCTCACTTGTCCTGTTCCCGGCAGATACAGATTGCCCACGCAGTCCGCGGTGTTGCTGTGTGTATTGGGAAAGCTCAACGTAACCAGCGTTCCGGTGGCCGTGGAGGTCCCAGTGGTAATCGAGTAAGTCCCCTGCGCGCCGGTGCAACTGGTGGCGCAAGCTACCGTTGGCAAACTCCCCGCCGCCGCTCCCGCCGCCGCGCTCATCGCCGAGTTGCCGATGTAGAACTTCCCCGACAAAAACCCGGTCGCCGTCGTGTTACCCGAGCCGGTCACCGTCAGCTCCGCCGTCGATCCACCGTTGTACACGATGAAGCCTCCTGTTCCCGAGCCCGAGGTGTTGTTCACCACCACCGCATTGGAACCCGCCGAATTCAACCCCAACTGCCCCGCCTGGTAGCCGATGATCCGGTCTGCCCCGTTGAGGCTGTCGCGAATGCGCAGGGTATTGCTGGCGTCCTTGCGCACCTCCCACTGGCTGCTCCCGGCATAGTTGGCAAACTCCAGCGCCCCGATCTGATCCGCCGCGCTGCCCGGTTGCACCACCAGGTAATCGCTGTTGGCGCTGGCGTTGGCAAAGGTCGTGGAGTTGCCGGTAAAGGTCGGCGCGTTCACCAGAGCAACCGCTCCGCTTCCGCTCGTCCCGTTGCTCAGATTCGAGGCTGCCACTGCGCAAGTCGAGCCCAAAGTGCATGTCTGCCCCGCTACTGTCGTGGATGAGTTGGCCAGCGCCGCATTCGGAATCGAACTCGCCGCAACCGACAAACTCGGCGTCGTCGTCGCATTGCTCACGCTGGGCGTCAGCCAGGACGGCCAACCCGTCGCCGCGAAGCTGGTCACCGTCCCCGACGACGAACTGCCGCAACTGAAGCTCGTCCCGTTATACGTGCATATTGTCGAACCGCTGGTCGCATCGTTCATCACAAACTGCCCGGCGCTGTTGCTGGTCAGCGCCATGTTTCCTACCTGCTCTCGCAGTGGAAACTGCGGACCGCGGTGGGTATAGTTGCTCGTCGCGCCGTCACTGTAGGTCACCGTGGCAATGCCCCCGGTCGTACAACCGCCAAAGGAGCCCAGGCTGTCTGTCTCCGCCGAGTTATATGCCCCTCCATCGTCGATCACCAGATTATTGAAGCCGTGTACCTCGATGTTGTGGAACGGAGAGCCGCAGTACATCCGCGTATCGCCCGCCACATGCAATCCATTGAAGGCATACCCCGGATAGTCCGATCCCGTCCCCGATCCCCAGGTATGAAACTGATCCGGCATCCAGCCCAACACGATCTCTGCCGCCGGTTCCTGAGAGTTGGGGTTGGAAACCAGCGTATAACCGGCCATACTCCCGGTGGAGTTCAAGTGCACCGAATCGATCATTGGAATGCTGCTGGCCGCGGGGTTCAGATACGACTCGTTCACGATCGTTCCCGCCGGCCAGGCATAGGCGGTGGTGCCATTGACCGCTCGAGTCGCATAGGCTGTGTTCTGAACAAAGACCGCCGTCACATTCTCATAGCTGCCCTTGAGAATGCCTCCACCCAGGCTGGATGCAGCCGTGCTCCCATAGACATAATCCGGCGGATAGAGGATGTAGCTGGTTACCCCCACTGTGCCCAGATCCGCGGAGTTCGAGAGCACGCTGCGCATCCACGAGGCGTCCGCTACAGTGAAGTTCGTGCTGCTGTTGGTCATCGCCGCTGTCGTGGTGGTGGTCTCATTCTTGCCGCCAAAGATCAACGCAGGATTCGCCGCCGGCGCGCCGGCCCCCTCAATATACAGATTCGCCAGCCGGATCGAACTGCCCGGAATGACGCGTATCGCCGCCAGTCCGCCCCCCGTCGGCTTGATCGACCCACCTTCCATCAGGATGTTGTAGCTCCCGTTCAGCACCACGGCCGCATGCATGTCGGCAATCACGTTGCCGCTTGCGGGAAGAACGCCATTCACCGCATTCACGTTGTACTGGTAATAGTTCCTGTTGGTCAGCGGGTCCGAGGTCGATCCTGCCTGCAATATCTCGGTATCGAAGAAGTAGCTCTCGTTCAGCCCCAGATCGCCGCCCTGCACCAGCGCCTGACGGCAGACCATGTACTTCAGGTTGTGCGTCGTCAGCCGCTCGGCCTGCTGCAGCAGGCATCGTCCGCCTGAACCATAGAAGGCCACATCCTCCACCAGCGTCGAGTAAGAGATGTCTTCAAACAACGTTCCCGTCGTTGTGCTGCCCCGCCCCAGCAAGGCCACATGATCCAACACAAAATGTAGCGGCCCATTGATCTGGGAGGCCGTCAGCAGCGCCGCCGTGGGATTGTTCTCCACCAGATACGAAGATCCCCACCCATCGCCTGTAATCCGGAATGGAAACGAGTTATAGCCCTGCGCAATCGGGCAGGCCGCCCACTGCGCCGAGGTCGGCGACACCCGCAGGTTTCCGTTGACCAGATACACCCCGTGTGGCACAAAGAGCGTGGCGCCACAAGCCGCAATAGCTCCATTGATCGCCGCCTGCAACGGCGCTGTATTGTCCGTGCCCACCGCCCAAACCGCGCTCGAAGTCACCGCCGTGCTCGCCGCCGCAGCCAGATTCACCACCGTCGCGCTGGCGCACGAAGTCACCGTGGTCAACAACTCTCCGCCCGATGCTCCCGCGCCCAGAATCGAAACCAGCTTGCCCACATCCGCCGTTGTGCACGCCACCGTCGCCGAACTGAACTGCGTAGCCCCCGAGGCAATCGCGCCATCCGCACCCCACCGCCCATCGCCCGCCGCGCCATAAAAGCGCGCATCGATCACCGGCGTATTGGCCGAGATCGCATTCTGCGCCGTCACCGTGCTCAGCGTCGTCGCGCCGGTAACGCCCAGCGTTCCGATCACCGTCTCGCTGGTCGCCGCAAGAGGTCCGGTCATCGTGCCCCCGGCCAGCGGAAGCGCTCCAAGATTGGCTAGAGCCGTTGCAGCGGTCGATGCGTTGGTCCCGCCATTGGCGATGGGCACTGTGCTCTCGCCGGCCAGCGCCGTGCCGCTGCCGTTGTAGTACGCGATCTGCCCGTTCAACCCCGTACCCACCGTGCCGTTGGTGTTACCCGTACCGCAAGTAGCTCCGGTATTGGTGACATACCCCGAATTATCGACCTGCAGGCAGCTATGCCCACTCGCCGCCGCCAGTCCCGGAAACTGAATCGCCGTCGTCCCCGTAAAGCTCGCATACAACGAACTGCTGCTCCCTCCATAAACCTTGAACGCTGTCCCCGCTCCAGTCTCGTAGTTGACCCTCACCACTCCCGAGGCATTCGACGCGTCGATATAAGTGTCTCCACTATTCGTGCTCTGATAGGCCTTGAAGCTGTCCAGCCCGCCCGTCGCCGAGTTCAGAGCCCAGTTATTGCTGGCGTCCTTCACCATGTACCACTGGCTGGCGCCGTTCCAGTCCTTGTAGATGAACGACTCTTTCTGACTGGTTGTAGCTCCCGCCCACAGAAACTGATCGATCTCTGCGTCCGCCTGATTCTTTACGGTCGTGGAGCCAAGAAATGTAGAGACCCCTCCCACCTGCAAAGTCCCATTGAATTGGGCACTGCCGGTGTTGCTGATGGTGGCGACCGTGCTCTCTGTGGCGCCGCCAGACCCGATCACCACTCCGCCCGTCCCCGCATTGGTCGATCCATTGAGTACTACCGCACCCGTCCCCGCGGAGTTGATCGCGGTCTGATTGTTGGTGCTCGATTGCCCGTTGTTATACTGCCCGATCGATACCCGGTAAACATTGTTCAGCTCGTCCAGAATCTGATAAAACTGCTCGCCCGCGGTCGCATCGCTCAATCCAGTCGTCCAGCGATAGCCATAATCCGTCTGATAGCGGTCCAGCAGCCCACGCTCATTGCCCGTGCCTGTCCCCAGCCGCCAGTGGTTAGTCACCGTCGCATCCTGCTGGCTTCCATACCAGTCGCCATTCATCCCGTTGAAGCTGCGATGAAAGGTATCCAAAAAGCTGTTGCGCGTGCCATTGTCCGTCAGTTTGCCGGTGAACAGCGTGCCCCCGTTCATCCAGTTGTTGTAGGCGCTGCCCGCGTCGGCCACAATCTGGTTGGTGGAGTTCTCGTTGCGCAAGCCGACAATCGTGTTGTTCTGCGCATTGGCTCCCAGATGGAGCGCCGTATTGCACCCCTCCACATCGCCGCCGATGAACGTGTTCCCATCCCCCTGCTGCAAATTAACTCCATACGTCCCAACAATCGGATTACCGCCGCTGGTCGGACAATCCACATGCAACCGCGCAAAGAGGCTGGCATTCATCCAGTCGGTCGTCGCCGCATTGGCGATCTGGTGCCCAATCCCATTCACCGCCGTCAGAAAGCCATTGAATGCGTTGTCGTAGAACGTCCCCCCGGTGTAATTGCCCGTCCCGTCCAGCGTCATGCCCGTCTGGTTGGCATTGCCCAGAAAGTACAAACTTTCCAGGTCCATCTCCTGCGTGCGATAGGCAATCAGTCCCTGCGCGGTAGCGCTCGCCGCGGTCGTCGTGTTGATGGTCACGTTGTCCAGATGGAATCCCGGCGTATCCGCGACATAAGTCGGATCTCCCACCTGCACTGCCGCCCCCGCGCCCGAATACAGCAACACCGTACCGCCCACGTTGCCGCTCGCCGCGCTGCTTCCACGCAACGCGCACCCGCGCACCGTCACATTCCTCGTCCCCGCCGTAACCAGGATCTGTTTGGCCGTGGCAATCGTCGCGCAGGGCAGCAGTACGGTGGTATTGGCCGTGGCAATGGTGAGATTGGAGCTCATGGCCAGCGTCCCCGTAAAATTTCGCCCGTCGCAGGTGCCGCCATTGCTTGCACTCACCGTATTCACGCACGCCTGCAACTTGGCGCCGAAGTCCGCGCCGGGAAAGGCTTCCACCGCAAACGCCGCGCCCATCCCCCCATTGACCACCAGGCTCGGATAGCTCAATCCGCTTACCGGCAACACGGCGGAACTCCCGCCATCCGCATAGCTCCCAAAACTCTGCGAGTTGGCGGCGTTCCACACCGTGTAGCCGCCATTGCCCTTGAGCAGGTTCCCGCCCAACAGCGTCACATTCTGCCCGCCGATCAGATTCACCGCCGCCGCCGTGTCCCACGTTCCCGCCACGTTGATGCCGGCGGTCGTCGACGTCGAGCAGCCCACACCGCCCTGCTGCACCGTCACCGTCCCAATCGAGCCGTCGCTGTTCACGCTGGCCGTAGCCTGCGCCGTGCAACTCCCGCTGAAGGCCAGCGGAACCTGCGTCCCATAGGGATCAAATCCCAACCCGTGCTCCGTTCCTACCGTCACCGCCGTCACCGCACCGCCCGAAGCAGTCACACTCAGCCCCGGAGCCACAACCACCCAGGAGGGCAGCACCACCATATTCCTGACTGTCCATCCCCGCTGCGTGCTGGGAAGATCCAGCACCAATCCTGTCGGAGTCTCCCCGGTCGCCGCCGAGTTCCCCACCGTCGCCACCACGTTGTCCAGCACGTTGTTTGACCCCGCCGCCATCACCAGCCCATGCGTCGTCTGCAGCGTGATGCTTTGCCAGCGGTTGGAGTCGGCATTGAGCCCCGTAGGTATCGTCCCTGGCAGTGCCGGCAGCGCAATGCCTGTATTCAGCCCACGAATATCGATGTTCCTGAACTCGCTCCACTTCGGCAATTGCGCCAGATACATCCCGCAGGTGTGCGTCGAATGCGCCCCGGCATACTGCGCCATGGGATCGGTCCCGGTCGTCGCAATCTCCAGATTTTCGATCTCCGCCGTTTGCAGCCCGTTGCCGCCCGCTCCGGTAACCGCCGGCATGGCGATCGCGCAATTCCCAACCGCCCACGCCGTCCCCGTGCCCGCCGTTCCAGTCAGCCCGTTTCCACCTGGCGACAGAATCGTATTAGCCTCCAGTGGCCGGTTGATGGCGCAACTGCCCGCCGCCTGCCGGCCTCTGGCCGCCGTGCAGGACACATCCACGCTCTGGTCCACATAAATCGTCAGATCGTGCAGCCGGGTATACGCCAGCAAGCTGGGACTGTCCGCCACCGACTGCAAGACATCCTGCCCCGGAAACCCCATCAGCGCCGAGACCTGCTTGCTCACCCCGCCGATCGACTCCCCATGCCAGTTGAGCGTCTGCGTCTTGCAGGTTCCCTGCGGAATCGACAGCCCCACCCCATGCGCCTGCGCGTAGTTGAGCGCCGTCTGCAGCGCGCTGGTGTCGTCCGTATGGCCGTCGCAGACCGCGCCAAACTCCCGCACGCTGCGCACCACCTGTTGCGCTCCCGAGGTTCGCAGGTCGGCTACATAAACTCCGCTGGCATTGGTGAACCCATCCGTCCCCGCATAACTGGGCGGAATCATCACCGCCCCATTGCTGCCCGCCGCCGACACCGTACTCTGCAAGTTGGTTTGCATGCTGCCAATCGCCGGCGACCGCACTCCGTTCACCGATGGCGAGGTCAGCGCCCCAGTCATTGCGCCCCCCGCCAGCGGAACCGCATTGGCAAAGGTGATGTCCACATAGTGCTTGTCCGCAGCCTGCAATGGAGCAGTCGGGTCGCCGTTCAGATAAAGCGGTCCGGTGAGCGTTCCTCCCGAGGCTGTCAGCAGACTCTGCGTCAACTCCGCGATAGCCAGATCGACATACGATTTGCTCACCGTTTGCACCGCTTGCGCCGCCGGCAGCAACTGCGCACGCACCGACCCCAGGCTGGCTTGCGCCGCCGCCGGAACCACCCAGTACTCCGTGCTCGTCGTCCCGTCGCTCAGGTGATAGACCGCGGTGTAATACAGCCCCGCCGGGGTCGCTCCCAGATTCGGCGCAAGGTTCACGCTCATGAATCCATCCGCGGCAATCGTCACCGTCACGCTGTCCGCTGTAACCGCCTGATTGCTCGCCGTTGTGAATGCCGGCCAGCTCACCAACACCGTCCCCGAGGCCGGTTGGCCATTGGCCAGATACACCGTCCCCTGCACCGTGGTCGTATTGACCGCCTGGGCGCTGGCCACTCCAACCAGCGCCAGAACGATCAGCAGAAATTCCAGCCCTCTACCGGCATGCAACCTCAGTTTCGTCATGAGCTTCTTCGGCATCATTTTTCTCCCTGGATTCGCGCCACTCCTGCTCTTTCCCCAGCTTTTGCGCCTGGCTGAGGCCACGACGCTTCTTCGTACCTACTGCTGTTTCTGTTTGCCCGTCCGCCAGCGCCACCAGAAGCCGCGCGCTGTTCACGTTTCCGCCCAGCGTGCTGTTCAACAACAAATTGGCAATCGTGCCAATGTTCTCCTTGATTTCCCGTTCAGCCGCCTTGCTCAGCAACTGTGTGCCCCGTCCCGCATCCTTCGTCTTCCGGTTTCTTCCCGCCCGGACTCCGCTGACAGCACTGCTCTGCTTGGTCTTTTCCATGTGCCCGCCATTCCTCGTCTCCACAGTCTCTTCAGTCGTGAAAACAGAAATGGGGCGACTCCTCTGCGGAATCGCCCCACCATGCTTCACTACTCCTGCGAACCCGCTCAAGTCGTCAAAAAATGAAACAGGAGAGACCTCTCGCTCTCCCTTGCTCCGCCCTTGCTCGTCAATGTCCTCAGCTTAGCCCATACCTTCTGAATTACCGGCAATTCTCACTACGTCCACTACGCAACTGTTTTCAACAACCTACAGTGACCGCCAAATTCCCAACCTTTGACACCCGCCCAAAATGGCACCCGCCAGCTTCCAGCACTCTGGCAATTTGCAGTTTTTTCGGTTGCCGTCGGGCATCCCGCTAACTCGCTGACTTGCTGCCCTGCTATCCCGCTCTTCCCCACCCATCCCCTGCAATAATCTCTCTATGCTTGTCCTCGCCTCCGCCTCGCCCCGCCGCCGCGAACTTCTAACCCAAGCCGGATTTTCTTTTGTGGTCCACCCCGCCCACATCCCCGAAGACCCACTCCCCGACGAAGACCCCATCGCCTACGTCACCCGTCTCGCCCGCGAAAAGGCGCAATTCGTCTACGACGAAATTCAGGCAAACCCCACGCTGTGCATGAGCCTGTCTGAGGGGTTGACCAGGGAAACCAAAAAAGCACATGCGAGCCTCCCGCGAGCCTCTGCCGCACCGCAGGTGCCGCAGGTGCTGGGTGCCCCAGGTCCCGTTTCTGGGCCCTGTGAAACCACAACTTTTGATCGCCAATCTTTGGCCGTGCTGGGTGCCGACACCACCGTCTTCTTCGACCACCACATTCTCGGTAAACCAGAAAACGCCGCCGACGCCGCCCGCATGTTGCACCTGCTTTCGGGCCGCACCCACCAGGTAGCCACCGGGATTGCTCTGGTCTCCGCTCACTGCGCCCAGGCCGTCGCCGAAGTCACCACCGTAGAATTTCTTCCACTCACCGACGCCGAGATCGACGCCTACATCGCCACCGGCGAACCCATGGACAAGGCCGGAGCCTACGCCATCCAGGGCCGCGCTGCCCGCTGGATTCCCCGCATCGAAGGCTGCTACTTCAACGTTGTCGGTCTGCCCATCGCCCGCGTCACCACCCTGCTGAAATAGGCATATAAAAGCAAAAAGCCCAACCTTGCCGGCTGGGCTTTTTGCTTTTATGGGAAACAACCTCACCGCAAGCGGCTAAAAATACTTCCCGATGGTATCCAACAAGAAAAATCAGGCGCGTCCGGCAAACTCTCCGGTCTCCGTATACACCTTGACCTTGGTCCCGATCTCCACAAACAGCGGAACCTTGATCTCCAGACCGGTCTCCAGCTTGGCCAGCTTGGTCACGCTGCCGCTCGATGTATCTCCGCGTACCGCCGGCTCGGTATAAGCGATATCCAATTCAACCTGCTGCGGCAGTTGCAGGCCGATGGGGTTGCCGTTGTACTTGTGCAACTGGATGATCATTCCCTCCAGCAGATAGTCCAGGGCTTCACCCATCATGTCCTTGGACAGCGCATGGGTCTCGAAGCTCTCCTGATCCAGGAAGTAAGAGCCTTCGCCGTCGCTGTACAGGTAGGAAGCCTCGACCATCTCCAGGTCCGGTTCCTTGAACTTGTCGTTGGCCCGAAAGGTCTTGTCGAAGACCGCCCGGGTCAGCAGGTTGCGCATCTTCAGACGCACCAGCGTCTGGCCGCCGCGCGCGGTGGGAGTGGAAATCTCCACGTCCAGACAGTGAAAGGGAGTGTTTTCAAACTCAAAGAACATCTTGCGCTTGACGTTGATGGCTTCAATCAGTGCGGCCATGGAATCCTCGAATACAGCATAGAAAGCCTCCCCTCTGGGGGGCTCCCTGTCCATTATAGGACGCGGCCTCCATCCTGTTGATTCCAGCCGGAAATACTAAACAGGGCGCCCTCGCGGACGCCCTGTTTCATTTCAGCAGTTGTCTTCCGCTGGTGTTCAGTGCGCATCCTCCGCCACATCCACCTTGCCCCGAAACTTTCCATAGACAAAGACGATGTACGTGACCGCCAGCGCCATGCCCACCGTCCACCAGACCAGACCCACAGCCAGTGCATGCGGCCCGCTCAGAGCGCGGCTGAGGGTGATATCGCGGTCAGCTCCGGTGGTAGCAGGCAGCAGCGTCGGGAACAGGCTCCAGCACGCACCCGCCAGCATCAGAAAAAGATAGATGCACGAAGACAAAAACGCCTTTACCGGCCGTGCATTGTGGTTGAAATACCACAATGCGCCCAATGCTGCGACCACGCCCACCGGCACAATGAAGGTCCCCGGGTAGTTGAAGTAGTTGTACAGCGCCTCGGGACGCACTGCAATCGTCGCGATGAGGCTGATCACGGTGAGAACCACCAGCGCAATCCATAGCGGCGTCACAATGCCGCGGGCCCGCGCTTCCAGGTTCCCCGAAGTCTTGATAACCAACCACAAAGCTCCGTGCAGCGTCAGCGCCACCAGCGCCACTACGCCGCCAATAACCGTGTACCAATCCAGAATGCCGGGATGCGCCCCAGGCTGCCAGTTCGTCCACAACGGCAAAAAGAAGTATCCATCCGCCTGCAAGGGAACTCCCCGCAACACGTTAGCCAACGCCGCGCCAAAGAAGATCGTCAGCAGTGTGCTGCTGAATCCAAAGACCCCGTCCAGCAGCGCGCGCCACACCCCTACTTCGATGTGATTGCGCAATTCCAGGCTGACTCCACGCAGCACCAGCAGCCACAGCACAATCATCAGCGGCAGATAGAATCCGCTGAAGGCCGAGGCATAGAGCAGCGGAAAGGCAAAATACAGCGTTCCGCCTCCCGCCAGCAGCCAGACCTCGTTGCCATCCCATACCGGCCCGATGGAACGCAGCGCCGTCTTCCGCTCCGCCTCGGTGCGCACCAGAAACAGATGCAGCACGCCCACCCCAAGATCGAATCCGTCCAACACCACGTAGCCGACGATCATCACGGCAACCAGCCAGAACCATATAAAACCCATCATGATGAAGCTCCTCTTCCTTGCTGCCCCTCACGGGCGTGATCGTCAGTGACTTGTTGTGGTCGCGCTCGCTTCCGGACCCTGGCTGATCTCGCGGTAGATCAGAACGGTAAAGAGCAGCCCCAGCAGCGAGTAAAGCCCCATGAATCCCAGCAGCGTAAACAGTCCGTTGCCCGCCGAAACGGTGCTGGAAAATCCCTCGCTGGTGCGCATCAATCCATAAATCAGCCACGGCTGGCGACCCAACTCCGCGGTCATCCAGCCGGCCGTGTTGGCGATGTAAGGCAGCGGAAAGCTGATCAGCAAAGCCCACAGCGCCCAACGCGCCGCATAGAGCCGCTTGCGCCAGAGCAGAAAGGCGCAACCCGCCATCAGCGCCAGGAACCACGTCCCAAGGCCGGCCATGATGTGATAGGCGTAGTAGAGCAGCGGCAGCGCTGTCGGCCACTGATCCTTGGGAATGCGATCCAGCCCGGTCACCTCGGCCTTGGTCGTGCCATAGATGAGAAAGCTGAGCATGTCGTTGACCACGATGGGGTTGTCGATTTGGCCCGTCTCTTCGTTGGGCTGTCCCATCAGCACCAACCCCGCACCGTCTTCCGTTTTGAAAAGCCCTTCCATCGCGGCAATCGCCGCCGGCTGGTTGCGCGCCACGTACTTGCCGTGCAGATCGCCCGTCGGAAAGATGATCAAAACCGACGAGATCAGGCCGGCGATTACACCCACCTTCAGGAAGATGCGCCCGTAGTTCTGGTTGCGGCCATCGAGCAGGTAAAACGCTCCCACGGCGCTCATCACAAACGAGCCGGTAACCACCGCGCCGGTCATGTTGTGCATGTACTGCAACAGCCCCCAGGGGTTAAGCAGCAGTTGCCAGAAGCTGAGCACCTGAAATTGCCCATTGGGCAACCGCTCGTAAGCCACCGGATGCTGCATCCATGCATCGGTAACGATAATGAAGAATCCCGAGATCCACGAGCCGACAAAGACCATCACCGCCGAGAGCCAGTGTTGCAGCTTCGTCAGTCTCTTCTCCCCATAGAGAAAGAGCCCCAGAAAGGCCGACTCCAGAAAGAAGCTGAAGACTCCCTCCATGGCCAGCGGCTGGCCAATCACTCCGCCCGAAAGATTTGAAAAGCGAGCCCAGTTGGTGCCAAACTCGAACTCCATGGGAATGCCGGTCACCACGCCAAAGACAAAGTTGATGCCGAAGATCTTTCCCCAGAAGCGCGCCGCGCGCTCCCACTGCTCCTCGCCGGTCTTCAGCGCAATGGATTTCAGCACCACGATCAGCAGCGCCAATCCCATCGTGAGCTGCGGAAAGAGATAGTGGAAGGTGATCGTAAAGGCAAAATGCAGGCGATGGATCAACTCAGCGTTCATCGAAATCTCCGGGTACATCCTAATGAGCGGCTTGACTCGCTTTTGCGAGTTACACCGCTATGAACAGCAGGTAGCGTTGGAAGCCCGCCAACCCGCCAACTTGCAATCCCGCGCAGCGACGCTAACCTGCTGTTTCTGCCCCAACTTCTGCAAAATGGGCAGTGCTGTTCACAAGGGACGCAAGGGAATCATACTGCGATGGTGTGGTATCGCGAAGGTCAAACGACGATGCCCAAAGAGTATGGACGGCACCAGAGTACGGATTCGCCCTGCGGTCCGATATGACTTAAGTCACTTGGAGTCAGCGTCCGCCCCATGGATTCTGGTTCTTTGGTGACATCAGGCTTGCCTTTAATACGGCGATTCATCGTTCTGTAACGCTCCGCGCAAGCATTAGACTGGAAGAGAGAATTGGAGCTGAAGATGCGAACGGCAATCATTGGCGGAGGCATAGCGGGGCTCTCAGCCGCCTATGAACTGGAACTGGCACGCGCGGCAGGAGCCGGGATCGAGTACACGCTCTTCGAATCGCGCGAACGGCTGGGCGGCGCCTTGGCCACCGAAGTTGTGTCCGGTGCGGTCCTGGAACGCGGGCCCGACTCCTTCATTACGGAAAAGCCCGCTGCGGCAGCCTTGTGTAGAGAACTGGGTCTGGGCGCTGAGCTGACCCCCTCCAACGACGAGGCTCGCAAAACCTACATCGTGGTTAAAAACCGCCTCGTCCCGCTCCCTGACGGCCTCATGTTCCTGATTCCGACCAAGCTGCTGCCCACCGCGCTGACCCGGCTCTTCAGCCTGCCTACCAAGATCCGCATGGGTCTGGAACTCTTCCTGCCGCCTCGACCTAGCGGCCAGAGCGATGAGACCGTCGCCGCGCTGGTCGAACGCCACTTCGGCCGTGAGGCCGTCGAACGCCTCGCCGACCCATTGCTCTCCGGTATCTACGGCGGCGACGCCACCCAGCTCAGCGCCCGAGCCGTCTTGCCCCGCCTGCTGGAAATGGAGCAGGAATACGGCTCTCTCACCCGCGGCATGTTGGCCGCACACCGCAAAATGAAAGCCATGGCCGCTCAGAAAAATGGCGGAAAACCAGCCCCCGGCGCTGCCAAACCGGCTCCACGCGGCATCTTCACCACCCTGCGCGGCGGTCTGCAGCAACTGGTGGATGCTTTGGAATCCCGCCTCGAACCAACCTGGATTCGCCGCTCCACCCCGGTCAGCGTTCTGCAAAAGACGGCGCAAGGCTGGCAGGTCGAGGCCGGCGGCAAAACAGAGGACTACGATGCCGTCATCATGGCCTCTCCCGCCTGGGCTGCCAGTGTCCTGTTGCGCCAGGTCGACGAGCAGCTCAGCGAGGATCTGGGCAAGATCCCCTACTCCTCCTCCATCACCATCAATCTGGTCTATGACGAGGCCAACTTGGGCAAACTTCCGGACGGTTTCGGCTTCCTGGTTCCCGCCACCGAAGGCCGCGCCATGCTGGCCTGCACCTTTGTCCATCGCAAGTTTCTCGGCCGCACGCCTCCCGGAAAAGCTGTTCTGCGCGCCTTTTTGGGAGGAATGCGCCATGAAGAGCTTTTGGCTGAGAACGACGAAGCCCTGCTGGCCATCGTGCGCCGCGAGCTGAACGAGATCTTGGGCGATGCCGTTCTCGGCTTGCATGTAGTGCCGGAGCAGACCCAAGTCTCCCGCTGGCGTCGCGCAATGGCGCAGTATGCGGTCGGCCACACCGAGCGCAACAAGCGCATCGCTGCACAGGTAGCCACCCTCCCCGGCCTGCGCCTCGCCGGAAACGCCTATGACGGCATCGGCATCCCCGACTGCATCCGCCTGGGCCGCAAGGCCGCCAAGGAACTGGCCGCGGAAGCCGCACCCCAACACGCCAACTCGCTGACCTACTGACTCGCTGACCTGCTGACTCGCTGACTTGCTATCCAGTCAAACGCACCCTTCCCCCCGCGCCTTTTTTCTAGGCGCGGTCGAGCCGAAGGCTGTTGGCCCCACCGCAGGTGGGCGGGTGGGTATACTTGGAGCGATGCGCAAGACATTGTCCGTAGCCATGATTGCCATGAACGAGGAAGAGAACCTTCCTCGTACATTGGAGAGTGTCCGCTGGGCTGACGAGATCATTCTGGTCGATTCCGGCTCCAAGGACCGCACCCTTGAAATCGCCGCGTCTTTTGGCGCCAAAACCAGCTATCACGCCTTTGGCGGCCACGGCGAGCAGAAAAACGTTGCCCTCGACCTCTGCACCTGCGACTGGGTTCTGCTGCTTGATGCCGACGAGGTGCTCACCCCCGGCTTGCAAGACGAGATCCGCCAGATTCTGGCCTGCGCCGACGGCAAGGAACCAAAGTTCGGTGCTTACTGGATTCCCCGCCTCAATCTGATCTTTGGCCGCTGGATGCGCCACGGCGGATTCTATCCCGACCACAAGCTGCGCCTCTTCCGTCGTGGTTCGGCACGCCTCAGCGAAGGCGTCGGCCCGCACAGCACCCCGCAATTTGCAGGTCCGCGCGGCACCCTCAAACACGACATGCTGCACTACGCCTATCCGACCATGGGCATCTATCTCGAACACATGAATCGCTACAGCTCCGAGATCGCCCAGCTTCTCGTCGCCCGTGGCCGCACCAGCAACTCTCTGCCCGCCTTTGTCTGCAATGCCCTGCTCAATCCGGCGGCGACCTTTCTCTACAACTACATCTTCCGCCTCGGCTTTCTGGATGGCCGTGAGGGCCTGCTGCTGCACCTCAACCACTCCGTCTACATCCACTGGAAGTTCATCAAGGCCTGGTGGCTCGGCCAGGGGAAACAGTAGCAGGCGGCGCGCTCACTCCACTCGCTGCAGCCGCCACTTCATCATCGTTAGAAGTTCTACGAACCCGCAAACTTGCCAACTTGCTCCACCCGCGCAGCGGAGCTAACTCGCTATCTTTCCATATCCATACAACAGCAAAAAGCCCCCCGGCAACCGCCGGAGGGCTTTTCCTTGCGATCATCTATTTCACGCTCATGCGGATCGGGTTTGCTTGGAGCCCACCAGACCGTAAAAGGCGATAAATGCGTAGCAGATCACCGGGATCACCAGAGAGACCTGTAGGGTGGTCTTGTCAGCCACCAATCCGATCAGTGGCGGCACGATCGCTCCACCCACCACGGCGGTCATGATAAGGCCCGACCCCTTGCTGGTCATCGGTCCCAGACCGGCAATACCCAGAGCAAAAATATTCGGGAACATGATCGAGTTGAAGAAGCCGCAAAGCACCAGGCTGATAATCGACACCCAACCGCTCGAAACCATCGATACCACCACCATAGCCGCCGCAGCGATGCCAAAAATCCCCAGCAGCTTGCCCGACTTGATGAAGTTCAGAATCCAGGTGCCCAGCAGACGACCTACCAGCGCGCCCAGCCAATAGAGCGATACCAGGAAAGAAGCCATCTTGGCAGTGCCTGCGCCCTGTGTCCTGAAATAATTGACTGCGATCGAGGCCAGACCGACTTCTACGCCGACGTAAAGGAAGATGCCCAGTGCGCCCAGCACCGTATGCTTGTAAGCCCAAATGCTGCGGCTCTGGATCGGATCGCCCTTCTTGGCCGGGCGGAACTCCTGCGTCTGCGCGACGTGCGGAAGATGCAAAAAGGCCACTGTCAAACCAAGAATCAGCAGACTTATGGCAATAACGATATAAGGACCACGCACCGTGTCAGCGATAGCTGCTTTGGTTGCCAATTTGGCCGAATCAGTCAGGATGAAAGCGCCTGCCACCAGCGGGGCTGCGGTACAACCCACTGAGTTCAGAGCCTGCGCCAAGGTCAGGCGAATCGGAGCGCTATGTTCGGGCCCTAGAATCGCAACATACGGGTTGGCTGCCGTCTGCAACGCTGTCACGCCGGCGCCCACCACAAAAACCGCCGTCAAAAACAGCGGAAAGCTGACCATCTTGGCCGCCGGCACAAACATCAGGCAGCCCACCACCTGAATGAAGAGCGAGACAACCATCGTCTTCTTGTAACCGATCACTTCAATCAGCTTCGATGTAGGCGAGGAGAAGACGAAGTAGGCCAGAAAGAAGGCGGAATTCGCCAGCATGGCCCATCCGTAAGGAAGATCGAAGATCGACTTCAGATGAGGCACCAACGCCATATTCAGCGTAGTGATGAATCCGAAGATGAGAAAAAGTACCGCGACGATGATGAATGGACCGGTGTAATTGGGCGCGTTCTGTGCCGCCGACGGTGTGGATCGTGTTGCCATAACCAGTGTTCCCCGCTTCCTCAATAGAATGGGCCCGGTAAGGGCCTGTTGATTCGTCCTGGGTATAGCATTTTCCGAAACACTGTAGACCGAAACCACGCTCTCAAGTCGGCGCGAACACCAGTGAGTGACGACCTTCGATGCCGTCATCAAGCTCACACTATTTCGGAAAATGCTCTACAAGACGCTCCGGAATCGCATCCCGCCCTGACAGATTGGCACTGCCACCGGATACCCGCACTCTGCTGCACACAACACTATATGCCCGACCCCACCCCTGGGAAGCCTCTACAAAAACGCTTGAGCAGTAAACATTTACAATTGGCCCGCAACTTCCCCTGCATTCCCCCTGCCGCCCAACTGCTTCCCCCGCAAACGACTCTCCAGATTTCCCCGCAAATGCCTTATCCTCAAGAAAAGGGAGGAAGATCAAGTGGCCAACGGCACCCTGAACCCCATCAAGCTAAAAAAAGTTATCGCAGCCCTCGAAGGCAACTGGCAGGCAGAGATGGAGGGCTACCATACCTATCAGACTCTCGCCGACCGTGACACCGATCCGGTGCGCGCCCAGGTTCTGCGCCACTTGGCCTCCGCCGAACTCGATCATGCCAACCTCTGGGCAAGCCGCATCCTGGAATTGGGCGGAACCGAGCCGGTTTATGGTGGCAGCCCCGGTGGCGAGGCCGACTCCCTGGCCAACCGCGCCGGCGGCGTCCGCATGGCCCTGCGCCGCCTCGAGGTCGAAGAGAGTCGCCACATCGCCAGCTACGGCAAACAACTCAAGGAACTGGGCGACGAAGGCTCCATCGCCATCCTCGACCATGTGATCGAGGATGAAAAAGATCACCACCGCGAGCTTGGCTCCCTCCTGCGCGGCCACTACTCCGCCCCCGCCGGAACTCCCGGCGTCGATCCCAAGGCAGTGCTCGACGAACTGCTCGCCAAACGCGACAAGGGCCGCAAGCAGCCCGGCAGTTGGATCGGCGATGCCGTCTACGGCGTCAACGACGGCCTGGGAGCTATCTTCGGCATCGTCAGCGGCGTCGCCGGCGCAACCGCGGCCAATCCCGCTACCCAACACACCTATGTTTTGTTGGCCGGACTTTCCGGCATGATCGCCAGCGCTCTCTCCATGGGCTCCGGCGCTTATCTCGCCGCCAAAAGCCAGCGTGAGATCTTCGACGCCGAGGTTGCCCGCGAACGCGAGGCCATCCGCATGAACAGCCCCGAAGCCCGCGAACTGCTCTCTCTCTACTACCAGGTCAAAGGACTGCCCGAAGGAGACGCCGACCGCGTTGCCGATCACCTCGCCCGCGATCCCGAACAGATGCTCCGCGTGCTTGTCAGTGAGCGTCTGGGAACCTCCGAAGAGGCTCTCTCCAACCCCATAGTCTCAGCCGGTTCCGGCGCACTCTCCACCGCCGTCGGTGCTTTTATCCCCATCATTCCCTTCTTCTTCATGCATGGGATCGAGGCCGTCATCGCCGCCGCCGTGGTTTCCCTGGCCGCGCACTTCGCCGTCGGCGCAGCTAAAAGCCTCATCACCGTTCGCTCCTGGTGGTCCTCCGGCTTTGAGATGACCGTAGTCGGTGCAATTGAAGGCGCAGTCACCTACGGCATCGGCATCCTGATGGGTGCCAGCGGCGTCTAGTACCGTGACCAGATGAATAGGTGAAGCTCGATACGGTCTGGGTGCCCCAGCTCCCGATTCTAGGACCTGGGAAACAGCAAATCTACATAGTCACGCTTCCATGGATCCCGCGCCCCACCCTTTTCGCGTTCTTTGCGGAAAGGGTGGGACTCGTATCAGCCCCGACTCATACCAGCTTCAGTCCATGGCGTGCCGCGACCAACGTGTTTCTCTGCCCCAGCACCTGAATGCCGCGCCTCTCCTTGCCCGGCAGCCGCTAAAATGATCTCGGCCATCGCCTCCGAGGAATTCATGTACACAAAAGCTCTCCTGCTCTTCAGCGCCATTCTCATCTCCGCTACCACCGCTCTGGGCCAGCCTGCCGCACCGCAGGTGCCACAAGTGCTGACTGAGCACAACGTGGCGATGAAGACCCGTGACGGAGTCATCCTGCGCGCCGACATCTATCGTCCCCTTGGCGACGGCCTCTTCCCTGTCCTCTTGCAGCGCACCCCCTATGACAAGAACTACATTGCCGCTTTCGCCCAGCGCGCAGTCGCACGCGGCTACATGGTCGTAGTGCAGGACGTGCGCGGCCGCTACGCCTCTGAAGGCGATTTCTACACCTTCAAGCACGAGACCAACGACGGCTACGACACCATCGAGTGGGCTGCGGCCCTGCCCCACTCCAACGGCAAGGTCGGCATGTTCGGCGGCTCCTACGTTGGCGCCACCCAGATGCTCGCCGCCATCGGCGACCCGCCTCATCTGGCTGGCATCTGCCCGGTCGTCACCGCCAGCAACTACCACGAGAACTGGACCTACCAGGGCGGCGCCTTCGAGCAATGGTTTGATGAATCCTGGACCTCCTCTCTCGCCCAGAACACCCTCAGCCGCGTCGCTCACAACCACACCAACGCCCTTCTCGGCGACTCTGTACCCCTCAAGCAATTCCCCGTCCTCAATCTGGAGTCTCCTGTCGACGGCGCAGCCTTGACCCGCACCCTAGCCCCCTACTTCCTCGACTGGGTCGATCATCCGCTCTACGACAGCTACTGGAAGCAATGGTCCATCGAGGAGCAGTACGCCTCCATCCAGGTTCCTGCCCTCACCATTGCAGCTTGGTACGACATCTTTCAGGGCGGATCGTTGCGCAACTTCACCGGAATGCAAGCTCATGCCGGCAACGAGGCCGCCCGCAAAGGTCAGCGCCTTCTGGTCACCATCGGTGGACACGCAGGCTATGGTCGCAAGATTGGCGAACTTGACTTTGGCCCCGCCGCCGCCGAGTACGACGAGGACGGCGTCACCCTCGACTGGTACGACTATCTCTTCCAGGGCAAGCAGAACCAGTTCGCCACGGATAAGCCCGTCCATATCTTCGTCATGGGCGAAAACAAGTGGCGCGACGAAGCCGCCTGGCCACTGCCGGAAGCCAAAGAAGCTCGTTATCTGCTTTCTTCTGGCGGAAATGCGAACTCATCCGCAGGAGATGGTCAGCTCTTGGGTACTGCAAAGGGAAAGATAACCGGAAAAGACACCTTCACCTACGACCCCGCCAATCCCGTCCCCACCGTCGGCGGCCCGCTCTGCTGCGACGCAGCCCACCTTGCTCCGGGCCCCCGTGATCAAAAAGAAGTCGAAGCCCGCCCCGATGTGCTGGTCTACTCCACCGACACTCTGGATAAAGATGTAGAAGTCACCGGCCCGGTGACGCTGGACCTCTTTGCCAGTTCCTCGGCAGTCGACACCGATTTCACCGCCAAACTGGTCGACGTCTGGCCCAACGGCTTCGTGCAGAACCTGACTGAAGGCATTCTGCGCGCCAGCTTCCGCAACTCGACCAGCAAAGCCGAGCCCATCGTTCCCGGCCAGATCTACAAATACAAGATCGACCTCTGGTCCACCAGCAACGTCTTCCTCAAGGGCCACAAGATCCGTCTGGAAGTCTCCAGCAGCAACTTCCCCCGTTTCGACCGCAACCTCAACACCGGCAAGAGCGCCGCTGACAGCTCCGACTTCCTCAAAGCGGTCAACACCGTCTATCACGACGCCGCTCACCCCAGCGCTCTTATCCTGCCCATCGTCCCGCGCTAAATTCACACAACAATAGCGCCCACAAAGTGGGTGCCCCCGGTCCCGCTTCTGGGACCGGGGAAGGTCTTATCTCAGCAGCACCACAGCCCCGCGCCCCATCCATTCGCTATCTCTGCGAAAGGGGGACCAATCACAATCTCTAAAAACCGATTCTGGAATCAGATCCCATCAAACTCTAAAACTTCCTACAGCCATCCGCACTGCCTCTTCCGCATTCGCCGCAACTTGCAGCAACTCTCGATTGCGCACTTTCAAAAACCCTGCGGCCACCGCAGTATCCAGAAACGCCAAAAGCCCGTTCCAATAGCCCGACGTGTTGATCAGAATGCAAGACTTGGCATGAATCCGCAACTGCGCCCAGGCCAACACCTCCAGCAACTCTTCCAGCGTCCCATAACCTCCAGGCAGAATCAGAAAAGCATCCGCCAGCGCCGCCATCCGCGCCTTGCGCTTATGCATCGTTGGAACCCGCTCCAGCCTCGTCAGCCCGGTGTGAGCAATCTCTCGATCTGCCAACACCTCCGGCAGAACCCCGACCGCCTCCGCGCCACCCGCCAGCGCCGCATCGGCCACCGCGCCCATCAGTCCCACGCAGGCTCCGCCATAGACCAGCCCCAACCCAGCCGCCGCAATCGCCGCGCCCAGCGCCCGCGCATCCGCCAAAAAGGCCGGATCGTTTCCATTGGCCGATCCGCAATAGACCGCCACTCTTTTCTGTTTCGACTCAGACTCTACCGCTTCTTCTGTATTCATCGCGCCTACAGGATACCGCCCGGCCCCGCCCCCTGCTCCAGGTACCCCGCCGGAGTCAGAATCGCAATCCCTTGAAAGGGATGCAGCGCCAACAGGTCGCTATCTCCCGTGACAATCAGATCCGCCCGCCCATGCACCGCCACCTCCAGGAACTTGTCGTCGCGCGGATCGCGACAGGCGTGAATGGGGGTGGAAATTGTCAGAAAGGTAGAAATCAAACGCAATTCCTCCAAAAATAGATTCCGCTGAGCCTGATTTAAGTATGGGTCGAACTTGCGCCGAAATAGAACCTCCGCAAGCTCGACCCAGGTCGCTTCAGAAAAGAGGAGATTTGAGGCAAGCACGGCCTTTGCAACTGCCCTTGCCGGTACAGACTGCGGCCACATCGCCCTGCTCACCAAAACATTGGTATCGACGACAATGCCGACCGTGCTCGCATGCCCCATGCCCACTTACTCTTCCGATAGAATTCCGGCAAGTATCTCTTCTGTCATGCCATTGGCTTGTGCCAAGCGAGCCAGTTCTTCGCTTGTACGCAGAAAGCGCTCCACATTGCGCCGGTGCTCCTCAGGGAAATCCATCGAGATCGATGTACGCGGCACTATCGTCTCTGGCGCATTCGCATCGCCTAACGATGTGATCCGAGTTGGCAGTGTGGCGCTCATGAACGCAGTATACCCCTGTTTCAATCTTGTACTGCACCAGCAAAAACACAGAAACCTGCACGCGCCAATCAACTCCCCTTTCGGTCCCACTTCCACACCCCCCCAAACGGTACACTAGAGACAGGATTTTTCCCCCACGGACGCCGCCTTGCAACAGCTCATCGACAAACTCAATCCCGAACAACGTGCTGCCGTGGAAGCGACCGAAGGCCCCCTGCTCATCCTGGCCGGCGCCGGTTCCGGCAAGACTCGCGTCATTACCACCCGTATCGCCTGGCTGATCCGCGAAAAGGGCGTCGCCCCCGACTCCATTCTGGCCGTCACCTTCACCAACAAGGCCGCCAAGGAGATGGGCGAACGGGTCATGAAGTTCCTTGACCACTCCACCGTCGCTAAGCCTCTGATCGCCACCTTCCACTCCCTCTGCGTGCGCATGTTGCGGCGCGACATTGAGGCCATGAAGGTCGGCAACGAAGGCCTGACCCGCTCCTTTGCCATCTACGACGAAAACGACCAGCAGGCCATCGTCAAGCAGGCCATGAAGCGCATGGGACTCGACACCAAGCAGCTCACCCCGCGCACCGTGCTCAGCAAGATCAGCTGGGCCAAAAACCACATGGTCGATCCCCAGGAGTTTTTTCTCGGCTCCAAAGATCCCAACTCCGAGCGCATCGCCCACATCTACAAGGCCTACAAGGACGAGCTGCGCAAAAACAACGCCCTCGACTTCGACGATCTGCTGCTCGAAGCCGTCCGCCTGCTCAAGGTCTCGGCTGAAACCCGTATGCGTTATCAGCTTCGCTACCGCTATCTGATGATCGACGAGTATCAGGACACCAACCGCCCCCAGTACGAGCTGATGAAGCTTTTAGCCGGCACCGCGCAGAACGTCTGCGCCGTCGGCGATGAGGATCAGAGCATCTACTCCTGGCGCGGCGCTGACATCAGCAACATTCTGGACTTCGAAAAAGAGTTCCCCAACGCCCGCATCGTCCGCCTTGAGCAGAACTACCGCTCCACCCAGGTGATTCTGGAGGGCGCCGGTGCCGTCGTCTCCAACAATCTGCGCCGCAAGGGCAAAAAGCTCTGGACCGACCGCCAGGGCGGCTCGCTGATCGGCTACTACGAAGCTCCCGACGGCGAAAACGAAGCGCTCTTCATCGCTAACCGCATCCAGGCCTACCTGCGCGAGTCCAGCGCCAACTCTGAAGAAGCTCATTGCGCCGTCCTCTACCGCACCAACTCCCAGTCCCGTCTGGTGGAAGAGTCGCTGCGCCGCTTCAACATTCGCTACACCATGGTGGGCGGCTTCAGCTTCTACGAGCGCGCCGAGATCAAGGACCTGCTCAGCTACCTCCGCCTGGTCCGCAACCCCCACGACTCCATGGCCTTCCAACGCGTCGTCAATACCCCGGTGCGCGGCATCGGCAAGACCACCCTGGAAACCCTGGAGCGCCTGGCTCTGGAAACCGGCCGGTCTACCTGGGAGATTACCGGCCAGGCCATCGCCGACCGCCTCATCCCCACCCGCGCCCTGATGGCCCTGGACTCCTTCCGCCAGCTCATTCTCGACGCTCAGGCGATGATGGACCCCGACTTTGCCGGCAAGCTCTCCGCCAGCGCCGCCGCCGAGCCCGAAGACGCCGACACCGGCTTTGACTTCGGCGCAGCCGCGGACGACGACAGCGTCAAGAGCGGAGAAAACACCAGCTTCGACTTCGGCGATTCCAGCGAGCAGCAAGCCCAGCTTCCCCTGCTGGACTTCGCCAGCTTCAATCCCTTTGCGGCGACCACGCCCGCCAAGCCCTTCCTGAACGCCGCCAAGAAGATCGTTCCCGCCGAACCCCGGGTGCCCGCGATTTTTGGACCGGGGAATGAACCATTCACTGATGCCGAATCCTCCCCCAAACGAGAACGCCCCGAAGGGGTTTCTACCCTCCCCGAGCTGATCCGCTTCATCATCGACCGCTCCGGCTACATCAAGGCGCTGGAGGCCGAAGGCACTCCCGAAGCCTTCACCCGCGTCGAAAACCTCAAGGAACTGGCCAACGCCGCTCACGACGCCGAGACCCGTGGCGAGACTCTGGCCGAGTTTTTAGACAATGCCGCCCTCTCCAGCCAGACCGACCAAATCGACCCCGACGCCCGCGTCACGCTGATGACCCTGCACGCCGCCAAGGGCCTGGAGTTCCCTCTGGTCTTTCTCGCCGGCCTTGAAGAAGGACTCTTCCCGCACTCCCGCACCCTCAACAACCCCGAGGAGATGGAGGAGGAGCGCCGTCTCTGCTACGTCGGCATGACCCGCGCCATGAACACCCTGATCATCACCCGCGCCCACTATCGCCGCCGCTACGGCAGCGACGCGCCGGAGATGAGCCTGCCCTCGCGCTTTCTCGAAGAGATTCCCACGCAGTTGATCGAGAATCTGGGCGGCAGTTCGCCCATCCAGCCCTGGTCCACGCCCGGCTACCCCAAGACCTTCGGCAACAAATACGCCAAGCCCAATCAAGGCAACGACTTCGACCGTCACTACAACTACGAGGACGAAAGCCAGGAGGCCTACGCGGCCGGCGATAAGCGCTCCGCGCCTGCTGGAGGGAACAAGAATCTTGCCGGCACCGTGCAACGAGGTTTTGGCGGCAGCGTCAAGCACGACCCCTCCAAGCCCTTCGTCGGCTCCTGGATGAAGCCGAAAACGCCGAGCACTCCCAGCGCCCCAACCACCCCCACTAAAAGCGGAGACGCCGGCTCCATCGACAACATCGCCCGCTTCTTCGCCGGCAAATCCGGCGGCCCAGCCAAGCCCAGTACTCTGTCGTCTGCCTCCTCATCACGGGTGCCCCCGGTCCCGATTTTGGGACCTGGGAATACCACGACCACCCCATCAGAATCCCGCCCCGTCCTCGGCAAGGGCCAGCGCGTCCGCCATGCCAAATACGGCGAAGGCACCATCCTGATGCGCGAAGGCGACGGCGAAGACGCCAAGCTCACCGTGATGTTCAGCCGCCACGGCATGAAAAAGCTGATGGAAAAATTCGCCAACCTGCAAAAGATCTAATTGAACAATTTGTCATCCAGTAAGAATTTGTCATCCTGAGCGGAGTCGGGCGCTTAGCCACCCCGGCGGGCGATTTCTGCCCGCTGGGGTGGCTATAGCACTTTAGGAAATGCTGTAGACCGAAACCATGCTCTCAAGTCGGCGCGACCATCAGGGAGCGACGACCTGCAATGCTTTAATAAAGTTCACACTATTTCCTAAAGTGCTCTAAGCGCCCGACGCAGTCGAAGGACCTGCGTTTCGGGTAATTTCTAACGGACCACCGCGAAGGATCTGCATTTTTCAAACCGTGAAAGCTCCCCCCCAAGCCATCGTTTTTTGCGCAGCAAAAAGGCGGCCCAAGGCCGCCTTGCAGAGCAGAAATCACACGTTGTGAAAGGTCTTGGTGGAGCTGAGCGGGATCGAACCGCTGACCTCCTCGTTGCGAACGAGGCGCTCTCCCAACTGAGCTACAGCCCCACGACTTGTTTATTCTATCAGCAGACGGAGAAAGTGCAAAGGGACTGGGCGGGGAGCCATAACGCGGACAACCTCGAAACCATCCAAAGCGCTCTTCACTATTTTGAAAAAGGGGCCGTGGATAAACATTTATCTGTGAAAAACGACATTTTCCTTACTAAAACTTCTGTATCTTCAGGTTCTCATGAACAAGGCTTATTTGCTCGTAGCGTTTATCAGAACTTATTTTCATATATCTTGCCCCATTTGAGCGATAATTCTAACCGACGAATATAAGTCCTTCACAGAGGTTGTCTACGCTATGGCATTAAAGAATCAAGACCCCAAGGGGGCCGGTAACGGAAAAGGGAAAATGACGGTCGTCATGTTTCAGGTCGAGGGGAGCGACGAATCGCTGAGAGAAGCTATCAGGGCGATGGAGCACGGATTCGAGAAGATGGCTCCTAGCGCTCCTATCTACAAAATGATCCAAGCCCCTGTAAAGACAGAAGCCCATGGCGCACTGCCTATAGGCGGAGAAGATGAGGCCATCGCGCCTGAAATGCTAGAGGCTGAACGGAGCGCATACGAAGACGCTGCGTCTTCGCGGTCGGAAAACAGCACTTCCGAAAAGAAGAAGCGATACCCTCCAAAAGCAATTGCAGCGGTCAAGGGAATTGATTGGGATTCAAAAACCTCGTGGAGAGATTATGTGGCACAGAAGAAGCCAGAGAGTCATTCTTCTCGCTTTATCTCCGTTGCAGGTTGGTTCAAGTATTTCCGGAATCTTGATGTAATTACGCCCGGTCACATTGTTGCAGCGTTCGACGTTATGGATTGGCCCAAGCCCGAAAATATCCCGAACACCTTCGCTCAATTCAAACATAAGAAAGCTGGTGAGCTGTTTGACAAAGGAGAGAAGGCTAACGAGTGGGTCTTAAGCCAACGCGGGATCAACGCACTCGACAGACTCGGAAAGGAAAAAGGTAAATAGTGGCCGTCGCGAGTGAACTGGAACAGTTGGTGGAAACCATTGAGAATTTTACGAGCTGGAGCCACGGAGAGAAGCTTAAGTTCTTCGCGTGGTACATCCATTCTCAGAAAGGTCATGACCGATTTGATCCTACCTCTCTTCGTGGTTGCTATGATGAGGTCGGTATAGAGAAACCAAGCAATGTCAATCCCTACATCGCCACTTTGGAGAAAAAGAAGCCCAAAGAAGTATTACGCGATGGCAGGGGGCTTTATCTACCCAAACATATCAAAGATGACTTCGAAATGCGTTATGGACAACGCGAAAGCACCTTACAAGTAACACGGTTGCTAATCGACTTGCCTCAACAGGTGCCCGACCTCGCACAGCGCACTTTTCTTGATGAAGCACTAATCTGTTTTCGATACGGAGCTTTTCGTGCTGCAGTGGTAATGGGGTGGAATTTGGCATTTCACCATCTTTGCGATTTCGTTCTCAGAAAAAAACTTACTGAGTTTAATCAACGCTGGCTGCAGAATTACCCTGGCCACCACAAAAATGCCCAAAAGCACATCGTCAAGATTGAGGACTTCGCCGACGATTTGAAAGAGTCTGAAGTGATTACAATTTGTGCATCTGCACGCATTATTACTGGGGATTTGCAAAAAGTTCTAAATATAGGCCTTCAGAGAAGAAATGTCGCTGCTCATCCATCGAATGCCACTATAACGTCACTACAGGCGGAAGCTCATATTGAAGACCTTGTTATAAATTTCGTACTAAAGCTCAAATAGCTGAATTAAAACCATTTGAATGGCGCTTACTACCGCAGACACCTCATTTTTTGATGTATGCGATTCTTACCTCCGTTGGTTTTGTGGATACTCCGGTCGCAGTGAACGCATCACCACCACATCTAGAATGAAATTGCGCCTTGATGTTGCTTTCGATTACCTATTTTTCGCTATTCTTTGTTTCATCAAAAGGCCGCCCCGAAGGCGGCCTTTTTAGCTCACTACTGACTGGGCACGGCTGGCGCCGAAGGCGCGTCCGCCCCACCGCAGGTGGCGCATGTGGGAGCTACAGTTGGTTCATATTCTGCAAAAACTCCACTTTTGTTGCGCACCTTCTCCACGTGACTGACCAACAGATTCAGATGCCAACGATCCTGATCGCTCCCCCGGGAATCCAAAAAAAATCATGCAGATTATTACCGGCTGCTGTTTCACAATCAAAAGGTAACCGTCCTGAGGGGGAATGGCCTGTGGGCCACCACCGGGCATGAAACTCGGAGATTTCCCAAAGAATTTGTCATCCTGAGCATCTTGACTCGCCTCAGTGCGTTACGGCTGGGATGAACAAATCGCGACAGCCTCAGCCCCGGAGGGGCGCAGGATAATAGCCCAGGACAAGCGCAGCGCAGTCCTGGGAAAGCTTCCAAAACAATCTCCAGCCCCGTAGGGGCGGAACGAAAAACTCTCCCGTTCATGAGGAGCGCAGCCAAGGATCTTCATCTCCGTCTTTTGTCGATGACTTTCAACGGAGCAACGGTAGCCTCTCAAGGCCGCCATTTGCAAAACACAAAATCAAAGGCGGCCCCCCTCCCCCCTATAAAAAGTCCATGTGACTGAAAATAAAAGAGAATAGGTCAAAATCTTCATCGTTGAGGAGATCCCTGTCTTTCACCATCGCGCCAACATCAATGCCAGGCTGGATCGATCAATCACCATCAACTGCCTTTGACTCGGCGCCCTTCAGCCCAGCCAAAAGGCCGCCCCGAAGGCGGCCTTTTGATCTCACGACTGACTGGGCACGGCTGGCGCCGAAGGCGCGTCCGCCCCACAGCAGGTGGCTAGAGCTGGTTCATGTTCTGCAGGAACTCGGCGTTGTTGCGCACCTTCTCCAGACGGCTGACCAATAGTTCCATGGCCTCCACTGGCGAGAGCGGGTTGAGCACCTTGCGCAGCACCCAGACGCGCTGCAGGTCTTCCTTGGGAATGAGCAGCTCTTCCTTGCGGGTTCCGGAGCGCTGGATGTCGATAGCCGGGAAGACGCGCTTGTCGACCAGCTTGCGGTCCAGGATGATCTCCATGTTGCCGGTGCCCTTGAACTCTTCGAAGATGACCTCGTCCATGCGCGAGCCGGTATCGACCAGCGCGGTGGCAATAATGGTCAACGAACCGCCTTCTTCAATGTTGCGAGCCGCGCCGAAGAAGCGCTTGGGCCGCTGCAGCGCATTGGAGTCCACGCCGCCCGACAGCACCTTGCCCGAAGGCGGAACAATAGTGTTGTAGGCGCGCGCCAGACGGGTGATCGAATCCAGCAGGATCACCACATCGCGCTTGTGTTCCACCAGCCGCTTGGCCTTTTCGATGACCATCTCGGCAACCTGCACGTGGCGCGCCGCCGGCTCATCGAAGGTCGAGCTGATCACTTCGCCCTTCACCGACCGCTGCATATCCGTAACTTCTTCCGGACGCTCGTCGATCAGCAGAACGATCAATACGACGTCGGGATGATTGGTCGAAATCGAGTTGGCAATCGACTGCAACAGCATGGTCTTGCCGGTGCGCGGAGGCGCTACGATCAAACCGCGCTGTCCCTTGCCCACGGGCGTCAACAGATCCATCACCCGGCCGCTGACCGCTTCGCGAACCGTCTCCATCTTGATCCGCTCCTGCGGATAAAGCGGGGTCAGGTTATCGAAGAGAATCTTGTTGCGCGTCTCTTCGGGCGACTCGAAGTTGATGGCCTCGATCTTCACCAGAGCAAAGTACTTCTCGCCCTCGTGCGGTGCCCTAACATTGCCGCTGATCGAATCGCCGGTCTTGAGATCGAACTTGCGAATCTGCGAAGGCGAGACGTAAATATCGTCCGGGCCGGGCAGATAGTTGTAATCCGGCGAGCGCAAAAAGCCGTAGCCGTCGGGAAGAATCTCCAGCACGCCCTCGGCGAAGATGTGCCCTTCCTTTTCGCTCTGTGCCTGCAAAATCTTGAAGATCAGATCCTGCTTGCGCAGGCCGCTAGCGCCCGGAATCTCCAGGGTGCGCGCAATTTTGCTCAATTCCGTGATGTTTTTTTCTTTAAGTTCAGCGATGGTCATGTTCACCTGCGAGATGGAGGGATGGGATGTGGGTGGGAGGGAATACGCGAGGGATGGATACTCCAGGAGATTAAGGGGCGGGATTTCTTATGAAGATTCCAGCAGGGCAAGCCTGCTGGACCCTTCCTGATTCAAATGCGTTAGGGACTTTACCGGGCGGCCCTGACAGCTTATTCGCTGCCGGACTTGGTGCATCTCTGGCCCGTCTCCATTCTACGATACAACAGCAGGCCGCTAAGCGGCGCGGCGTGTTTCCTCGGCCAGTACCGCGGCCTCTTCAAACGGCCCTATTGTGCCAGGCGAAGTGATCTGGAAGCGTTCCAGAACTTCGTTGGTCGTGTCCTGCAGCCGGGTGCTCGGCTTGTGCAGCTTGCGGGTTGCCTTGCTCGCCAATTGGCAGAGCTGATAGCGGTTGGACACATGAGAGAGTGCCCCAAAAACCAAATCGGAACGCATGTTCGAGTTTCTCCTTCTCAGATCGCCGCCCGGCCGGAACTCCTTGGCGCCGCCGGTGCGGTTGGACAGCTTATCCTTACCGCTGCTGCCCCGTTTCCCACTCCTAGAACTAGACGCACGCAAAGCGCGTCCGGCTCAAAATATCGCACTTGCGCACGCAAAGAAATGGGCAATTTGCCGTATGAGGGATACAGATTACCGGCTTGGGAATCCCAGCGCTTGCTCTTCCCGGCCCCGTGGTCTAAAACGCACAGGTGCACCAACCGATGAGCCAACGCTCAAATATTGATGCGGGATTCGACAGGCGGGCACGCACAATCGCGCTCAGCACTCTGCCCTTATGGATGGCACTCCTGAATGTAAACCGAGTCCGCTTTCGGGTCAACAGTTTTTTTGCACTGCTTGGAGGCATTATTCACCTCGCCCGACCGCTTTGAAACCTTCATTTCATCCTACAGGCGAACAAGAATCAGGTCCAGAGCATTTTTTGCTCGCCTTTTGAACAGCTTACTTGTGCACTGCCGGAACATGCCAGCGGCGTCCATCGGGATCGCTGAAGATCACCCGGCCATCGGAATCAACACCCATGGCCGACCGCTCCCGGCGTACCCGATGCTTCGGTTTGGCCACCAGCTCGTCCAGACGAAAGATCCCCACAAGCAACAGAATCAAAAAAGGAATCCCCATCAACAGTGAATCCCAGTGAATATGCAAAATCGTCCCGTGCATTGCTTCCTCCGTACTGCTCACGACCTGCACGCGAGGGATCTCGCACAGTCAATTTGGTTATCGGCCCCATATTGGAATTTCCTTAAACTCCGGAGTAACCGATATGTTTACTTAATAGTTAAGTATTTCAAGCTTGATTCAATCTTGCGGTTTCGCACTCTTGAGAAATTGCCCAACACCTCTCCCAGAATAAAAACAAAGCTCTCCATGCCCATTTATCAAATTGAATAAAAACAACTTAACAAAATAAATATCGATACTGACACTCCCCTCAAAATGTCTTCACTGTTCCCCCAAATAGCCTGTCTGCTACGCATTTCATCTCTTTCATGCAAAAAAATTAAATTTTATGACGCTCTTCAGGACACATTCCCAGCCACAATTTGCGACTGAAGTGGTTACCTTCCCCACAAGTAATCATTACTGTATCCCTCGTAAGTAACGCCGAAAGGAAGCAATTTCTTCCTCACAAGAACCTCCTTGACGCTTTAAGGCATAACGTTTTTGCCGCTTCTTCACTTCAGCTTTCCGATTCCGCCGTCTTCTCGTCAATTATGTTGGCTTCCTTATCGCCTCCCTCGCCGCGCTATGGTAGCCTCCGGTTAAGGACCACCGGCCTGCAGCTTTCACGCGCCGCGGTCAGGATTTCGCCTTCAGAAGAGGGACTTCATGAGCGCTGCCCGCTATGACCTGATTGTGATTGGCTCCGGGCCATCCGGCCAACGAGCCGCCGTGGCCGCAGCCAAGATGAAAAAGCGCGTGGTGGTGGTCGAAGCCCGTACCTTTGTCGGCGGCGTCTGCGTCAACACCGGCACCATCCCCTCCAAAACCATGCGCGAGGCCGTACTTCACCTCTCCGGCTACAGCTACCGCTCCATCTACGGGATTAACTACCGCGTCAAGGAAAAGATCACCATGGCTGACCTGGCCTTCCGGGTGCAGGCGGTGATCAAGACTGAGGTGGACGTAACCGAGGCCCAGCTCTCGCGCAACGGCATCGAAGTGCTCCATGGCGTGGCTTCGTTTATCTCTCCCAATCAGGTTCGAGTCGACGGCCCGCAGACCAACGTCATCCTGGAGGCCGACCGCATCATCCTTGCCGTCGGCACACGGCCGGCCACCTCGCCCAAAGTTCCCATCAATGGCCGCACCATCGTCAACAGCGACCAGATTCTCGAGTTGCCCGTCCTGCCCCGCTCGCTCATCGTGGTAGGCGGCGGCGTGATCGGCGTGGAATACGCCTGTATGTTCGCCATTCTCGGCGTGCGCGTCACGGTCATTGAAAAGCGCAATCGCCTGCTGGAGTTCGCCGACCAGGAGTTGGTCGAAGCGCTGAGCTACCACCTCCGTGACAGCCGCGTCACCCTCCGCCTGGGCGAAGAGGTGCAGAGCGTGGAAGAACTGCCCAACGGTGCCGTGGTCGCCAATCTGGAGAGCAACAAGAAGGTCTCCGGCGATGCCCTTCTCTATGCCGTAGGCCGGCAGGGCGCTCTTGACGGACTGAATCTCGTCGCGGCAGGTCTGGCGGCCGACCCGCGTGGCCGCATCGAAGTCAACGAGAACTATCAGACCAAGGTCGAGCACATCTATGCCGTCGGCGACGTGATCGGGTTTCCATCGCTGGCCTCGGTCTCGATGGAGCAGGGTCGCATCGCCGCCGCCCGCGCCTTCGATGATCGCGCCACTACCTCGAACTCCAGCTTTTACCCTTATGGCATCTACACCATCCCCGAGATCAGCTTCATCGGCAAGACCGAGGAGCAGTTGACCAACGAAGATGTGCCCTACGAAGTGGGCATGGCCTACTATCGCGAGACCGCCCGTGGACAGATTCGCGGCGACACTACAGGCCGCCTCAAGCTCATCTTTCACCGTGAGAACAGGCAGATCCTGGGCGTGCACATTATCGGCGAAGGGGCCAGTGAACTGGTTCATATCGGCCAGGCTGTCATGGTCCTGGGCGGCACAGTGGACTACTTTATCGATACTGTCTTTAATTACCCCACTCTCGCCGAGTGCTACAAGGTGGCTGCCTTCAATGGGCTGGGCCGCCTGCATCGCTATCAGGAAGAGTAAGTTCCCTAGGAGGCGCAATGACCACCGCGATCGGCGTCGTCATGACCGAACACATCGTAGCCGGCAGACTGCAAGACAATCAGCTCACCGGCAAGCTGCTGCGCTATCCCGTTGACTCCTGCGAGTTGGACGCCCTGTGGGCCATCCCCGGCAGCGAACTGGTCGAGATTCTCGCCTCGCATATCGCCACTCTTGCAGCCGAAGAAGAGGAACAGATAGAGGCCATCGGGGTCGCCGTTCCCGGCATCATCCGTTACGGTGTAGTTGAGGACTCACCCAACCTGACCCAGGTCAAAGGCATGCGGCTGGCCCACGAGCTGGCTCTGGTGCTTTCGGCTCGCGGCATCACCGCGCCTGTCCATATCTCCAACGACGCCGACGCCATCGCCGCCGGCGTAGCTGCAACCCGTGGCCAGCTCGACCGCCTCACCCGCGTCTGGACCATCGGCAACGGCATCGGCTATGGCCGCTGGCCCTACGTCGAAGGCGTCTGGGAGGGCGGCCACATCACCGTCACCCTCGATCCCAAAGAACACTTCTGCGGCTGTGGCGGCATCGGCCATCTGGAAGGCATCATGGGGTATCGCGCCATGCGGCTGCGCTTTCTCGATCTGGAGCCGGAAGAGGTCTTCGAGCAGGCCCGCCAGGGTGATGCCCGCTGCGAAGAGTTTGTCGACCTCTGGCACCGCGCCCTGGCTGCCGCAACCTCCTCTTTCATCCACCTCGCCGGACCAGGCCGCTTCTACTTTACTGGTCACAACGCAAATTTTGTGGATCTGCCCCTCTTGCGCAGTCATCTGGAGTCCATGGTCAAGATGAGCCCGTTGCAGAGCTATTCCCTCGAATTCCTGCCCTCCGACGATAAAACTGCCGTTTTAGGCGCCGGCGTCAGCGCCCTTGGAGCGATTTGAGACGAAAAAAACAGCCGGGAAAGGAGACGGTACGATGCTAAAACTCACGGAAGCTGAGATCGCGCAGCACCTCACCTTACTCCCCGCCTGGAAGATCGAAAATGGCGAGTTGGTGCGCACGCTAATCTTCAAGGACTTTTTAGAGGCCATTCAGTTTGTGAACGGGGTTGCCAGCCTTGCCGAAGCAGCAGGCCATCATCCCGATATCGACATCCGCTACAACAAGGTTCATCTGGCTCTGATGACCCACGATGCAGGCCGCTTGACCACCAAGGACTTCGACCTTGCCGCCCATGTGGATCAACTTCCTTGAGTTGCCTTGGCTTCGCAGTCCTGCAAAAGATGGAATTCTTCTTTCAACCCAATGCCGGTCAGCCCCAGACTGCGCGCTCCTCTCAGGTAGTAGCCCAATTGTGCGGCAGCCTGCTCGTAGTTCAGTCCTTCGGGACGAATATTCGAAATGCAGTTACGCTCCGCGTCGGTCCGTCCGGAACGGGGTTCCCAGGTAATGTAAGCGCCCAGCGAATCCGGCGAACTCAAGCCAGGTCGCTCCCCAATCAGCACCACCGACAATTGCGCGCCAAGCGCCGCGCCGATTTCGTCCCCGATAGCCACCCGTCCCTGCTCGACCACCGCCACAGGCGCAATCCGCCAGCCCTCAAGCAGCGGAAGCAGTTGCTCCAGCAGTGGCGGCGCATGTCGCTCCACGGCAATCGCCGACAAGCCATCGGCCACGATCAGTACCAGATCCCACGGACCACACGGCAAGCTGGCCCGGCTTGACTCATCCAGCCGCCGTCCCAGATCCGGCCGTTGCAGATAGGTTGCGCGGTCCGCTGCGGCGGAGTGCAACCGCTGCACCGCTCTGCCCGTAATCGACGCCAATTGCGCTGCCAGCGCCCCAGTGTTCATCTGCGCATGAACCGCATCGCGCGCCAATGCGTGAGCCCTCTGGAAGTCCAGCAAGTCACGGGTCTGCTGGCTGACCCCGGTGCGCCCCAAGCCTACTCGTGCAGGCGTCAGCGCACGCAACCGCGCCGCCAGAGAAGCCTGCAATGCCTCGCTCATACCAGCAGCCTCTCCGGGTGAATGGCATCCAACGCCAGCCGTTGAAAACCCTCCCCTTGCAACCACGCTTCAAACTCCGGAGCAGGCCGTAATCCCAACACTCGACGCAGATAGAGCGCATCGTGAAAGCTGGTGCTCTGGTAGTTGAGCATCACATCGTCCGCGCCCGGCACGCCCATGATGTAGTTCACGCCCGCCGCGCCCAGCAGCGTCAGCAGTGTGTCCATATCGTCCTGGTCGGCCTCGGCGTGATTGGTGTAGCAAACATCGCAGCCCATGGGCAGTCCCAGCAGCTTGCCGCAGAAATGATCTTCCAAACCGGCGCGGGCGATCTGTTTACCGTCGTACAGATATTCAGGCCCAATGAAGCCCACAACAGTGTTTACCAACATGGGACTGAACCGGCGCGCCACTGCATAAGCGCGTGCCTCCAGCGTTTGCTGGTCCACGCCATGGTGGGCATTGGCGGAGAGCGCCGAGCCCTGCCCGGTTTCGAAGTACATCAGATCTTTGCCAATGGAGCCATCGGCGCAAACTGCACCCCGGCCCAATGCCTGCCCGGCCCTGTGCGCCTCGTCTAGCAGCGCCAGATTGATGCCAAAGCTGCGATTGGCAGCCTCGGTCCCGGCGATGGATTGAAAGATGAGGTCCAAAGGAGCGCCCTGCTCCAGCGCGGCCAATTGCGTAGTAACGTGGGCCAGCACACAACTTTGCACCGGAATCTGAAAACGCCGACGCACCGTGTCGATCAGCCGCAGCAGTCGCGTCGTGGTCGCCACGCTGTCGCCCGCCGGGTTAATGCCAATCACCGCATCACCGGAGCCCAGCAACAAGCCATCCAGCATGGATGCCGCAACTCCCGCCAGATCGTCGGTAGGATGGTTAGGCTGTAATCTTGCGCTCAGTCTGCCGGCCAGTCCCACCGTGGTGCGAAAGCGCGTGATTACACGAATTTTGGCAGCCACCGCGATCAGGTCCTGCACCCGCATCAACTTGCTCACAGCAGCGGCCATCTCCGGCGTAATTCCAGCAGATAGCGCAGCCAACCGCTCGGCAGTCGCATCGTCCGAGAGCAGCCAGTCGCGCAGTTCGCCCACCGTCAACGAGCGAACGGGAGCAAAAGCCGCTGCATCGTGCGTATCCACGATCAGCCGGGTAACCTCGTCATCCTCATAAGAAACGACTTGTTCCGACAAAAAATGCGTCAGGGGCAGATCCGCAAGAGCAAACTGCGCCGCTACCCGCTCTTCCGCCGAACCAGCTGCCAACCCTGCCAGCACATCTCCACTACGCGCGGGCGTGGCTTTAGCCAGCAGCTCGCGCACCCCTGCAAAGCTGTACGTACGGCTTCCGATGCTGTGCGAGAAGGCCATAGCGAATACTTCCAGAGTAACCCGACATGCTTCCACGCTCTATCGCGCTTTAAAAAATGCTGAAAATCGAAATCATGCTCTCAAGTTGGCTCAACATGCACACCGAGTCCAAAGTGACAGGACTTCGTCGTTGGGGTAAGGCAAGCAACAACCTACTATTGATCCGGCAACTTCATCGTGGCGATTTTTCAAGTACAGACCCTTCGCTTCGCAAGGATGACGGAACGTTTTTTGTATTTAAAGGCCGGAATTGCTTTAAAAATGGGCTGTTTGGGCGCAAAAAAGAGGGTCAATCTGTCGTTTCTGTTGAGATTTCGTTAAACAGGGCAATTCTTGCAAGTGACCTGAAATGAATGAAAGTTAACGAATCAATCAACAGTTTTTGTTGTGAAAAATCGGAGGGGTGGGTGGGGTCATCGTTGGTACGGACCGGGGGCTTTGCTGGCAGAACAGCTTTTGGTCGATGGAAAGTGCGAACCTTGCGGCCTCCTGATCCCAGTCTGGCGCAAGGGGAAGCAACATTGTGCAAACCGGCGCGTGCAGCACGGGGTGAGAAATCGTCGGATCTAAGCAGCAAGGTAGCACCCGCTGGCGCGGGTTGTGATGTTGATTCGGCCGCTTCATAGTGGCGATCCTTTAGGGCATTGTCCAAAATGGTGTGAACTTTATGACAGCATCCAAGGTCGTCACTCCCTCCTCCCCAACGACGAAGTTCTGTCGTTAGGACCCGGCTTGGCGTTCGTGCCGACTTGAGCGTGTGGTTCCGGTCTACAGTATTTTGGAAAATGCGATCATTGCCGAATCAATCAATTCCACACCGTTTCCTAATGTTCCCTCACCCTGCCTTGACGCAGTGCTTTTGACGCGATGACTCGGAGTGTTCAATCCGGGCCTCAAACGCGTCAGGCGTCAGGACAGTCTGCTCAACAGCTCCCGTCACATTCAGGACGATCCGTATAAACCACTGATAATAAGCTTAATAAACAGAAGAAGCCCCCCTAAATCGGGCCAGTACATCACAACGCATCGTCAATAAATGGTATATCGTCTCATATAACGACACGAAATGCTAGGTACAAATCAACTCCACAGATACGATGAAAACTGAGTGGTATGACCAGTTGCACGGGGAAGTCAGCGTCCCTTCCTTTCCGAATGGCTCTCAAATCCTAGCGCTTTCTTCAAACGCTGTTTCGCCTTGCTCTGGAACCCCTCGATTTGATCTCTGGGAGAACTCTGTGCAGAAGTTGGCGTTCTATGGTGTCGTTGCGCCTTACGCGGCGGACGGAAGGAAGCAATGACAATCTCCAATGAAAATCTGGTTTTAATGGCCATGTTGCCGCTGTTGGCCGGTATCGTGCTGCAACTGGCCCTGGCGCGCCTCTTGTCCTCGCGCGCCAAAGGCGTGCTGGCTCTGCTCTGTTGCCTGCCCAGCTTGCTGGTGGTAGTGGCAACGCTGGTGCAGGTTCTGCATAGTGGCCCTATCGACTTCACGGCCATGCCCTGGGACGGGCCGCTGGCGCTGGTCTTTCACGTAGACGCTCTCAGCCTGATGTTTGCCCTGATGGGAACCGGGCTGGGCGCGGCGGTGCTGCTCTACTCCATCGGCTATATGGCCCATGAACAGGCTGCGACCCGCTTTTACAGCTTCATGCTGACCTTCATCTGCGGCATGGTGGGACTGGTCTACAGCGCCAATCTCTTCTTTCTGTATCTCTGCTGGGAAGGAATGGGCTTGTGCTCCTTCAGTCTGGTCGGCTTCTGGTACGACAAGAAGGAAGCCGTCGCCGGCGCTCGTAAAGTGCTGCTGATGACCCACCTGGCCGGTTACGGCCTGCTGGCGGCGATTTTGATCATCTTCGCCCGCACCGGCAGCGCCCTGTGGACCGACCCGGCTGTGGCCCAAGCCTTTACCGGCGGCGTCTTTGCCTTGATGCTGGTCTCGCTGCTGGCCAAATCCGTGCAGGTTCCCTTGCACACCTGGATTCCCGAAGCCATGAACGCCCCCACGCCAGTCAGCGCGCTGCTGCACGCCGCCTGCTACGTGAAGGCCGGCGTTTATCTGGCCGCCCGCATGCACTGCTTCAACCAGTGGCCCTATGCCTGGGGCCAGACCATGATGTGGATCGGCACTGTCACCATGGTGGTGGGCGTGGTCTACGCCATGGTGCAGCACGATCTGAAGCGCATGTTGGCCTTCCATACCGTCAGCCAGATCGGCTACATCATTACCGGCCTGGGCATCGGCACCCCGCTGGGGATCGCCGCGGCCCTGCTGCACTGCCTGAACCACAGCCTCTTCAAGGGCGGACTCTTCCTGGCGGCCGGTTCGGTGCAACACGCCACCGGAACCCGCGATATGGACCAGTTGGGTGGCCTCGCCCGCCGTATGCCCCGCACCTTCAGCGTCTGGCTGATCAGCGTGGGCAGCATGATGGGCGTTCCCTTCCTGAGCGGATTCGCCAGCAAGTGGCTGCTCTACACCGCCGCTCTGCAGTCGGGACAGATCGTTCCCGCCCTGGCTGCCTGGATCGTCAGCGTCGGCACGGTCTTCTCTTGCGTCAAGGCCACCAGCACGGTCTTTCTCGGCCGCACCACGCCTCAGTCGGAAGGCGCGCACGAAGCGCCGCCGACGATGGTCTGGGCTCTGGGCCTCTTCGGCCTGGGCAGTCTGGTTCTGGGACTGGCCCCGCAACTGGCCATCAACTACATCATCAACCCCATCCTGCCCGCTCTGGGATTGGCCACCGTCCAGGTCTCCTGGTTTGGCCTCACCCCCAACGCTGGTTCCTGGTGGACGATGAGCGGCCTGGTTCTGGCCATCGTTTCGGCTGGTGTTGGCGCAGTAGTCTACGCCATGGCCGGCGTCTCGCGCATTCGTAATCTGGCGGCTGCCGGCGGCCTTACCATGGTCGGCGGCGCTTACGGCGGCGACAGCCTGGGCGTCTTTACCGGTGGAGAATCCATCACCGGCCCTGGCCGTCTGCCAGCAACCGAGTTTTCCGCGATCCTCAAAAAGCACTGGGCGCCCTTCTACAACAACACCAACGTGGACACCTTCTATCTGGGCGTCTGGAAGGTCTTGCAGACGGTCTCCGGCCTGCTGACCCGCGTAATAGCCGTGGTTGAGACCTACGCCATCGCCTGGATTGCGGTTGTATCTCTGGCCCTGCTCTGCGGACTGCGCTGGTTTGTCCCTGCTGTCGCGCAGATCGGTAGCGCAGCCGAAGGCGTCGAACGCATTCCCGCGCTTCTGGGCGCTGGTTGCGCGGTGGCATTTCTGGCGCTTCTGGCTGCCACCGTCAGCCAGAAGGCCTGGCGCTCACTGTCTCCCTTCATGCTGCTGAGTGGAATAGCCGCCGTATCCGCCACCGTCATGACTCAGCCGCTGCCGCGCCTTCTGTTGTTAGAAGCCTCGACGCTGCTGGCTCTGGCCATGGTCTTCCGCGTAGGAGCACGCCGCGCCGGCTGGATCTACTCTGCAGTGGTAGCGCTCTCTGCCCTCAGCCTGGTCGCGGGTCAGATTGCCCTGTTGCAAGGAAATGCCGACTGGGCACGCGCCCTGCTACTCACCGGCTTCCTGCTCAAGCTGGCCATTGTTCCTCTGTTGGTCTGGTTGCCCGCGGTCGCCGAAGCGGTTCCGTCGCTGACCATGGGCCTGATCATCGCCGTCGTCGATATGGCCGCCTTTGGCGAGCTTTATCTGACGGCTTCCACCCATCCCGAACTGCTGGCTCCGCGCGGCCTCTTGCTGGCTGCGGCAATAGCGTCTTCGCTGCTGGCAGCAACGCTGATGCTGACCGAGAGCAATCCCAAGCGTCTGCTGGCACTGTCCACCGTTGAGGACATGGGCTTCCTGCTGTTGGGCGTGGTCTCGGGCACTGAACTGGGCCTGCGCGGCGCGCTCTTTGCCGGAACGGTTCATGCGCTCGCAAAGGCGCTGCTCTTCATCGCGCTGAGCGCTCCGGAAGCCGATGGCGCTCTTAGCCCGAATTCTCGCGGCCTCGCAACCCGCTATCCCTTCAGCGCCGCTGCCTTTCTGGCCGGCATGTTGGCCATGCTGGGAGTTCCGCCGATGCTGGGATTTGCCGGTCGCTGGCGTCTCTACCAGACCGCCTCGTCCATGAGTCCATGGTTGCTGGCCGCCTTCGTTCTCTCCTCGATGTTTGCCTTGATCGCCTACGTCCGCTGCCTGACCACCAACTGGTGGGGGCCACGGGAAGAGGAGGGCTCCACAACAGCCGAGACTCCGCTCTTCCGTCTGGCGCTGTTGGTGTTAATCGTTCTTTTACTGGCAGGCGGCCTCTGGCCTGATGCAGCGCTTGCCCTTACGCGGGGGATTCAATGAGCCTTCTAAAAAGTCTGATGAAGACATGCCGCAGCAAGAGTCCGTGGCTCTTTCATCTGAATACCGGTAGCTGCAATGGTTGTGACATCGAACTGATCACCTGTCTCTCGCCGCGTTACGACGTGGAGCAGCTTGGCATTCACCTGGAGGGGAGTCCGCGCCACGCGGACATCCTCTGCATTACCGGTCCGGTCACGCGCAATACCCTGGAAGCCGTCAAAGCCACCTACGCTCAGGTCTGCGAGCCCAAGGTGGTGGTGGCGCTGGGTTCCTGCCCGGCCTCGTGCAATGTCTTTGCCGGCAGTCCCATGATCGAAGGCCCGCTGAGCAAGCACATTCCCGTCGATGTCTATGTTCCCGGCTGCCCGCCGCATCCCGACGCCATCATCGAAGGCATCGCCCGCGCTGCGGCCATTCTGGCCGAGCGTGGCGTTCCCGAGAAGGAGAAAGCCTAATATGAGCGTTTCCGGTTTGATTCAACTGTTGCTGTTTCCTGGACTTCTGTTTGCGATCCCCGCCGGGTGGTTCTACGTATGGGGCGAACACAAGTCCGTGGCGCTGATGCAGCGCCGCATCGGACCGCCCATGCTGCAGCCCTTCTATGACTTCGTCAAGCTGCTCGGCAAGCGCACTCCGCAACGCCGCGGCATCGACGCCAATCTGCTGCGCTTGTGGCCGGCTCTCTCTGTGCTCTCCATGATCGGCGCGCTGGCACTGCTGCCGGTCTTTCCCCACAACGGCGGATTTGCCGGCGACGCGGTTCTGCTGGTCGCGCTGCTGGAGATGCCTTCAATCTGCTTCATCCTCGCCGGCTTCACCACCGGCTCCATGTACGGCGAGATCGGAGCGATTCGCGAGGCCATCCTCAGCGTTGCCAACAATCTGGTCTTCCTGCTCTCCATCGTCACCATCGCGGTCACCGGGGATACCTTCCGGCTCTCGGGAATCGCCAGTAATTCGATGAATCCCGGCCACTGGATCGGTATCTTCGGCATTCTCCTCTGCATTCCCGCCAAATTGCGGCTCAATCCCTTCTCCGCGCCCAGCGCCGAGCAGGAGATCTACTCCGGCCCGCTCACTGAGTACGCCGGAGCCCCCCTGGGGCTGTGGAAGATGGCGCACGGCCTGGAATGGGTCGCGCTGACCGGCTTCGTCTCCACGCTGATCATTCCCGCATATGGTCCCTGGTGGTTCCACGTCATCGCCTTCGTGCTCTTGTCCTTTGCGCAGGTGCTGCTGCTCTCCACCGTCTCTGCAGCCACTGCGCGCTTCACCTTGCAGAGTGCGATTCGCTTTTACTGGCGCTGGGCGGCAATTCTCGCTCTCCTGGTCGCCGCATCGGCTGTCTACATGAGGTACCGCGGATGAACATTTTTCGCCTGATCTTCCAGAATCTTCGCCGCGGTCCGGTCTCCTTTCGCCTACCGCACAAGCATGAATGCACCAGCAGCGAGTACCGCGGCCTGATCCAGAACGATGCCGAACGCTGCATCGGCTGCGGCGCCTGCGCTTACGCCTGCCCTACCGGCGCCATCGAAGTGAAGCGCAGCGGCGACAACTACAGCTGGAGCTACGATCCCGGCAAGTGCACCTTTTGCGCCCGCTGCATGGAACGCTGCAAGCCCAACACTCTGACCATGGAGTCCAAACTGCCGCCGCTCTACGGCACGCAGGGCGAACTCCTTCAGTTTCTTGAAATGGTGCGCAAGAAGCCGGTTCGCCCCGCGGCCCCGCCCGTAGCAGTTGCGGCTGCCACACCTGTGGAAGCTGTTGCGGCAGTTCCCGCCGCCGCACCCGCCGTCGAGAACCCGACACCTACGGCATAAGCAGCCGTTGCAAGTTCAGCATGATTGAGGTTTCGCGCCTCATCATCCAGAAAAAAATGAGAGACAAATCATGACGATTTCAGCAGAAGAATTCAAAGCCAGGCTCCTGCAACTCGGGCTGGGCGAAGAGTGGGAGTGGAGCAACAACTCCTGGTGGCAGAAGCAGGAGAGCGCCAGCGTTCGCGCCACCTCGGCGCTCATGGTTCAGACCGGCGCTCGTTTTATTGCCATCACCGCCATCGAAACTCCTGAAAAGGAGATCCGCCTCGACTACCAGTGGGATCTGGACGGCCAACTGCTCAGCTTCACCACCGCGACGACGGCGCAGAAGATCGCCACCATCGCCGATCTTTGCCCGGCGGCCGATTGGGTGGAGCGCGAGACCCACGAGTACTTTGCTGTGGAGTTCACCGGCCGCAGGACGACCCTGCCCCTGATGACCCGCCCCGGCGATCCCATCGGCATCAACCTGCACAAGGAGGTCGCCCAGTGAGCTATACCATTCCCATTGGTCCCTATCACCCCGCGCTCGAAGAGCCCTACAAGCTGGAACTGATCTGCGACGGCGAGACCGTGCGCGACGCCGTCATGCACATCGGCTTCAATTTTCGCGGCATCGAGTACCTCGCCGAGCGGCGCAACTACCTGCAGGGCATCACGCTGGTCGAGCGCGTCTGCGGCATCTGCTCCAATGTACACTCGCTCTCCTTCTGCCAGGCCGTCGAGCAGTTGAACGGCGCTACTCCGCCGGAGCGCGCTCAGTACATCCGCGTCATTCTGGCCGAGTTGGAGCGTCTGCACTCCCACTTCCTTTGGGCCGGAGTTGCCGCCAAGCTGATCGGCTTTAAAACCATCTTCATGGCCTGCTTTACGCTGCGCGAAAAGGTGATGGACGCGCTCTCGGCCATCTCCGGCAATCGCGTCAACTACGGCATGAACCGCATCGGCGGCGTCAACCGCGATATCGAAGATCCCCAGGCCGTGCTCAACATTCTGGAAGAGATGGAACGCGAGATCACCCGCAATGTGATTCCCATTTTTGTCGAAGACCGCACCGTTCAGTCCCGCTGCAAGGGCGTCGGTATTCTGACCAACGAACAGGCCAGGACCATGGGCGCAGTCGGCCCTCTGGCGCGCGCCTCCGGCGTGGCTCAGGACATTCGCCGTTCCACCCCCTACAGTGGCTACGAGCGCTTTGATTTCAATGTGCCAGTCGAGACCGCGGGCGACGTGCAAGCACGTCTGGTGGTTCATGCTCTGGAGATGCTGGAGAGCTGCAAGATTCTTCGTCAGGCATTGAGCACGCTGCCGGCAGGTCCCTTCCAGGCTCCGGTTCCCGCCGGACGCTTCAAGGTTCCCGCTGGAATCGCCGTCAGCCGCGTCGAAGCACCTCGCGGCGAGGTCTTTTATCAGATCACATCGAATGGAACGGACATTCCCGAGCGTGTCCGTGTCCGCACCCCAACCTTCATGAACATGGCCACGGTTCGCTTCACCGTGCTGGGTCAGGATCTCGCCGATTCGCCTCTGATCCAGGCTTCCTGCGACCCCTGCTATTCCTGCACTGACCGCTAGAAAAAACCTCCGTACCCATCCCCTCTTTGTTCATTTATGGAGGGGCTGGGAGCGGAGGATTATGCTTCGCTCAGAGCGATTTGGCGATCGATGGAATATAACGCCAATTTGGCAAGTGTTGTCTGTGCGCTGAAACACAGTAGCGCGATGCGCAAGCCCTGCTTGACGATTCATTTCTTCCTAGCCAACCGTATCATTTTTCAGGTAAAATAGTGGTCAGACCACTTTTGAAGTTTTTCTCTGCAATCACCCTGAAGTTCGCATCACCGTGTTTCTTTACCCCATCTGCATAGTCACGGCGACCGGCTTTATCCTGCCCATAGGGGCTCGAGAGGACCAGTGTGCGAGCCTTGTGAACGCATGGAAAGCGTGTACAGGAGGAAGTAGAAATGCAAGTAAGACCGGAAAAAGATTGTAAGTGGGATATTGTCAGTCTGGGTGAAGTCATGCTGCGCCTCGATCCAGGCGACCGGCGTGTCTCGACCACCAGATCGTTCGATGCTTCCGAGGGTGGTGGCGAATATAACGTCGCCCGCGGCCTGAAGCGCTGCTTCGGCTATCGCGCCGCGGTGGTCACTGCCCTGGCAGACAACCCGGTTGGCCGCCTGCTCGAGGACCTGATGTATCAGGGCGGCGTCGATCAGTCCCTGGTGAAGTGGGTGGAGTACGACGGCGTCGGCCGTAACGTGCGCAATGGCCTCAACTTCACCGAGCGCGGCTTCGGCGTGCGTGCGGCCCTGGGCTGCTCCGACCGCGGCAACACCGCCATCTCGCAGTTGAAGCCCGGCGACATCGACTGGGATGAGATCTTCGGCAAGTCCGGCGCTCGCTGGTTGCACACCGGCGGCATCTTCGCCGCTCTTTCCGAGTCTGCCGCTGAAGTCGCCATCGAGGCCACCAAGGCTGCCAAGAAGCACGGCGTCATCGTCTCCTACGATCTGAACTACCGCAGTTCCCTGTGGAAGGCCATCGGCGGCAAGAAGAAGGCGCAGGAAGTCAATCGCGCCATCGCTCCCTATGTCGATGTCATGATCGGCAACGAGGAGGACTTCACCGCCTCGCTGGGCTTCGAGATTGCCGGTGCGGACGAGAACATCTCTCACGTCGAAATCGACAGCTTCAAGGCCATGATTCGCGAAGTCGTCAAGACTTTCCCCTTCCAGGTTGTTGCCACCACGCTGCGCGTCGCCAAGACCGCCAGCTGTAACGACTGGGGCGCGATCTGCTACACCGGCGGCGAGTTCTTCGAAGCCTACAACCGTCCCAATCTGGAAATTTATGATCGCGTCGGCGGCGGCGATTCCTTCGCCTCGGGCCTGATTCACGGCTTCCTCTCCGGCAAGAGCGCACAATATGCGGTCGATTGCGGCGCGGCTCACGGCGCGTTGGCCATGACCACCCCCGGCGACACCACCATGGTCACCGTGGACGAAGTTGAGCGCGTCATGAAGGGCGGCACCGCCCGCGTGCTGCGGTAAAGCGTCGACCGAAGACCTGCTTTTGTCGCTCATTCACAAAAGCTGGTCCTTCGACTGCGTAGGGCGCACAAAACGCGCCCTACGACGCTCAGGATGACAGTTTTTTAGCAACGATTGAAAGCTCAGAACAATCGAGTGCAGGAACGAGGAGATTTTGATGGAAAAGTCCAAGGTAATTGAGCAGATTCGCGAGATCGGCATCCTGCCGGTTTTGCGCGCGGATTCAGTCAAGCAGGCGATTGCGATTTCCAATGCCATCGCCGCCGGCGGCATCACGGCGATGGAAGTCACCATGACCGTCCCCGGCGCTCTGGAAGTCATCACCAAGCTTGCCGAACAGCCCGGTCTCCTGGTCGGCGCGGGCAGCGTGCTTGATGCAGAGACCGCTCGCCTCTGCATCCTGGCCGGCGCACAGTTTGTGGTTAGCCCGGTGATGAACGTCAAGACCATCGAGATGTGCCAGCGTTACGGCATCGCCGTCTTCTCTGGCGCGTTGACTCCGACCGAAGTGATCACCGCCTGGCAGGCTGGTTCCGATGTCGTCAAGGTCTTCCCGTGCAGCGCCGTCGGCGGCGCAAGCTACCTGAAGGCTCTCAAGGCTCCCATGCCCCAGTTGCAGTTGATCCCCACCGGCGGCGTCTCCCAGTCCACCGCGGAGACCTTCCTCAAGGCCGGCGCATTTGCTCTCGGCGTCGGTGGCGATTTGGTCAACAGCGACGCCAAGACCGAAGCCGAGTTTGACGCCATGACGGAAAACGCCAAGAAGTATCTGGCAATCGTGCAGAACTACCGCAAGGGATCTGCCGCTTAATTGTTGTTCGACTGGGATGCACGCCACTCCACGGTGCATCCCGGCCATATTGTCTCGACTCCTGCTGCGAACCTGAGGTGCCTGGTCCATGATTCTTTTTCGTATCCATCCTTCCGACAATGTCGCTGTAGCGCTTAGCGCAATCCATGCTGGACAAAAGCTTGAAGCCGATCTCACCGCTCTGACCGACATTCAGGCGGGACACAAGATTGCTCTCCGCGACCTTCGCGCCGGAGAAGCCGTCATCAAGTATGGCTACCCCATCGGTGTAGCCAGCCAGGAGATTCCCGCGGGCTCGCACGTTCACTCGCACAATCTGGTCAGCGCCATGGCCGCCACTTTGCAGCGCGGCAACTTCAAGGCAGCAGCACCTACCACCGCGCCTGCCGCCAAGCCTGCAACCTTTGAAGGCTACCGCCGTCCCGATGGCTCCGTCGGCATTCGCAACGAGGTCTGGATCATCAATACCGTCGGCTGTGTGAACCACACAGCCACGCGCATCGCCGATCTGGCCAACAAGAAGCTGGGCAGCAGCGCCATCGATGGCGTCTACACCTTCAATCATCCCTTCGGATGCTCGCAACTGGGCGACGATCTGATCGATACGCAGAAGCTGCTCGCCGGTCTGGCCAGGCATCCCAATGCCGGAGGCGTCCTTTTGCTCGGCCTGGGTTGCGAAAACAACCAGATGAAAGACTTCATCACTCGTCTCAGCGGCGCTTCAAGCGAACGCTTCCGCTACTTCAATGCGCAGGACGTCGATGACGAGCTGGAAAATGGCGTGAATCTGGTCTGTGAACTCGCCGAATACGCCAGCCAGTTCAAGCGCACGACCATTCCCGCCAGCGAACTGGTGATCGGAATGAAGTGCGGCGGCTCCGATGGTCTCTCCGGCATTACCGCCAACCCCCTGGTCGGCCGCATCGCCGACAAGCTGGCCGCCGTCGGTGGAACCACCATCCTGACCGAAGTTCCCGAGATGTTTGGCGCAGAACAAGTACTGCTTGATCGCGCCACTAACGCCTGCACGTACGATGCCACCATCGATCTGGTGAACAACTTCCGCGACTACTTCCGCAAGCACAACGAGCCCATCGACGAGAATCCCTCGCCGGGCAACAAGGACGGCGGCATCACCACGCTCGCCGAGAAATCCCTGGGCTGCGTGCAGAAGGGCGGCGACGCTCCCATCGGACAGGTGCTCACCTACGGCGAACGCGTCACTCCCGGCGCCGGAGGCATTGCCCTGCTCAACGGCCCCGGCAACGATGGCGTCTCCGGCTCCGCATTGACCGCATCGGGCGCGCACATCGTGCTCTTCACAACCGGGCGCGGCAATCCCATGGGATTCCCCGTTCCGACCGTCAAGATCGCCACCAACACCCCGCTGGCTCAGCACAAGAAGAACTGGATCGACTTCAGTGCCGGCCCGGTTGCCGATGGCACAGCCACCATGGATGAACTGGCCGACGGCCTCTTTGATTTGGTTTTGGATGTCGCCTCGGGTCGCAAGCACACTCGCAACGAAGTTAACGGTTACAGGGAAATCGCAATCTGGAAGGATGGAGTAACGCTCTAATGACTACTACCGCTACCGCACTGCCTCGCCTTAATTCCGACTTTTTGAAGACCAACCCCGATCAAATGTTTCCTGAAAAGGTTCTGCAGATCGGCGAAGGAAACTTTCTGCGCGGTTTCGTGGATTGGATGATCCACGAGATGAACCAGAAGGGCCTCTTTCAGGGCCGAGTGGTCGTCGCCCAGCCCATCGCTCAGGGCCTGGGAACCAAGCTCAACGAACAGAACTGCGCCTACACGCTGCTCATGCGCGGCATGCAGAGCGGCAAGGTCATCGAGGATCAGAAGATCATCACCTCGCTGAGCCGCTGTCTCAACCCCTATGGGGAGTTTGACCAGTTTCTGGCCTGCGCCCACAATCCCGATCTGCGCTTCATCGTCTCCAACACCACCGAAGCCGGCATCGTCTACAACGCCGAAGACAAGCTCAGCGACGTTCCTCCGGCATCGTTCCCCGGCAAGATGACCCGCTTCCTGCTGGAGCGCTATAACGCCTTCAACAAGGACGTCACCAAGGGCTTCGTTCTGCTGCCCTGCGAGTTGATCGAGCGCAACGGCGACAATCTGAAGAAGACCATCCTGCAGACCGCCGCCAACTGGAAGCTCGACGCCGAATTCATCGCCTGGATCGAGAAGGCCAACATCTTCACCAACACCCTGGTCGACCGCATCGTCACCGGCTACCCCGGCAAGGAAGCTGCCGCTCTGTGGGAGAAGGCCGGCTACAAGGACGATGTCTTCAACACCTGCGAAGCCTTCCATCTCTGGGTCATTGAAGGCCCCGATGGTCTGGAAAAAGAACTGCCCCTGCGCGAGGCCGGCCTGAATGTCATCTTCACCAACGACATGAAGCCCTACCGCAACCGCAAGGTGCGCATCCTCAACGGCGCACACACCTCGACCATGCTTGCTGCTTATCTCTCCGGCAAGAACCTGGTCGGCGAGTGCATGGACGACGCCGTCGTCAGCGGCTTCATGAAGAAGGCCATCTACGAAGAGGTCATTCCTACTCTGGTTCCCGCGCTTTCGCAGGAAGAGTTGGAAGCCTTCGCCGAAGCCGTCTTCGAGCGCTTCCGCAATCCCTTCATTCACCATGCCGTGATCAGCATCTCGCTGAACTCCGTCTCCAAGTACCGCGCCCGCGTGCTTCCTTCCCTGAAGGAGTTCGTCACCAAGAACGGCAAAGTTCCGGTTCGTCTGGCCTTCGGCCTGGCGGCGCTGATTGCCTTCTATCGCGGTTCGGAGATCAAGGACGGCGCGCTCATCGGTCACCGCGACGGCAAGGAGTACCAGATCAAGGACGACCTCAAGGTGCTCGAAGGCTTCGCCAAGGCATGGGAAGGCTTTGATGGATCTCAGGCCGCGACGGTCAAGTTGGTCGACACGATCCTCAGCCAGACCGACTGGTGGGGCAAGGATCTGCGCACCATCTCCGGCCTGGCCGAAGTGATCGTAGCCGATCTGGAACTGATCGCCGCCAAGGGCATGTACGCCGCCCTCAGCTCGCTGTAGTTTTTCTACAAACAGATTTACCCAAACCGGCCGTTGCGCTCCATCCAAGGAGCAGCAACGGCCGGCTTTTTGCTTTCTGAAGGTCGAGCACGCCGGGTTATCCTGAGATATCTGTACACGAGGACACGATGAACGGATGGGATCGCAAGTTTATTGAGATGGCCCTGCTGGTCAGCTCCTGGTCGAAAGACCCTTCCACCAAGGTCGGATGCGTCATCGCCGACTCCGACCACGCCCAGCTTTCCGAGGGCTTCAACGGCTTTCCCCGCGGCATCGCCGACGATGACCGGCTTCACCTTCGGGAGATCAAATATCGCCTCATCGTTCACGCCGAGGCCAACGCCATCGCCGCCGCGGCCCGCAACGGCCACTCGCTGAAGGGCGCAACCGCCTACGTCACCTTCTGCCCCTGCCCGCAGTGCGCCGCCCTGCTGATTCAGGCTGGAATCGTCCGCATCGTCACTATCGAAGGCGCAACCCCCGCCCATTGGAAGGCGGAGTGCGAGATCGCCCAGGGTATGTTCAAGGAAGCTGGGGTCCTCTTCGAAGAGGCTTCGCGCCCGGCCTAATGATCCGGCGACCTCATCGTGGTGATTTTCCAAATCCAAACCTTCGCTGTGCTCAGCAGGATGATGCATCGTTTTTTGTAATTTGAGCGGCTCCAGAATGGATATTTCCCTGGCTTTCAGGAAGATCATCGCTCCTGAGAGAGGGGTCTCCTCAATGAAGGAGTTTAAGCCGCTCTACCGTTTAATTTCAGTAAGATAAATATTTTATAGGGGGGAGGGGGTAAGGCCTCCGAGAAGAAAGATCGGTGATGCTCCCTCCGCCCAAGTGCCGGGAACACCTCTGATTGCATTGTGCGCCAAGAAGGAAAAATAAACGGCAATTTGCGCGGGGATAATATTCGCGGTCTCGCGTTTCGCGGAGAGGGGAGAGGCATTCCATTGGAAAGGGGTGCGCCTTCGTGGAACCACACCTACTTCATGCGATTGCCCTGACTTGAGATCGCGGTTCCGGTCTACAGTATTTTGGAAAATGCAATCATTACCGAATCAACCTAAATCCGGCAGTTTGATTGCATTACCAAGTCGCGGCAATAAGGATAAGCATTTCATTATCCAGCAATTGTCATCCTGAGCTAAGCGATGGATCTCTGGTTCCTCAAGCCACCTGCCGGGTGACAGAAAATACAGATCCTTCGCTTCGCTCAGCATGACAAGATTTTGGTATTCAACGGCTTACCACCTCGACAAGAGCCAAAAACGGGAACAAGCATCCAGATCCAGGTTCATTACCCTCACCTTCAGCCCGTTACCGGCTGATAGAGCCGGTAGCCCTCCTCAGCAATAGCCTGGAAGGGTTTGAAGGCGAGTTTGCCTGTATCTGTTCTGGTCTCCCAATCCAGCGAGCCCTCCGCTAGCTGGCGCGCATTCAGCAACTGGGCGCGAGTCACAACACCATCCGCCGGCTGGATGGCAAAGAGCGCCAAGCTGCCGGATTGCACTGCGACCAGGTTGGGATGCTGCGGATCGACGGCTTGCAGGGTCAAGGGAATATCGAACTCCAGAGCGATGCGGTCACCGTTCTTCCATGTGCGGCGAATGGTGGCAAAGCGTCCCGGCGTCAGTTCGGCTTGAAGGCGTTTTCCATTGACGCTCACAGTAGTCTTGGCCCCGGCCCATGCGGGAATGCGCAGCCGCAGGGCAAAGGTCGTATCGCGATCTGCGGTCAGTTCCATCTCGGTGTGCGCCGCCTGAGGATAGCTGGTGCGCTGGGTCAACGCAAGGCTCGATCCGTACTGCCGCCATTTGAGCCGCGAAGGCACATAAAGATTCACATAGATGCCCTCCGCGTCGTGAAAGTAGGAACTGATGCCGTAGTCTGCCGTAATCTGCGGAAAGGTTCCCGAGCAGCAGGGCCACTTGTCCTGGTGATAGAACTTTTTGCCATGCATGTTGTAGTCGGAGTAGTAAAAACTGCTGCCATCTTCCTTGATCGGCTTGGCGCCCAGAATGGTGTTGTAGAGGACCGTCTCCATGCTATCGCCATAGCGGCTGTCGCCAGTGACGGCCAGCAGGTAACGGCAGATTTTGAAGTGACCGTAAGCGCCGCAGGGCGTTTCGAAGCTGGAATGGGTCTTGTGCAGGCTCTCGCCCATATCTCCGCTGCCGGGAACCCGGAAGCTTTCATCCGGCCCCCAGCCTCCAGTAGCAAAGCTCTGGGTCGAGCGCAGGAAGTCGAAGCCGTTCTTCGCCGCCCGCAGATGCTTTTCCTGACCCAAAACCAGATAAGCCTGCATTGCAGAACTGAAAGCGTTGACGTGGCTATAGGCATGCTCGCCGGGCAAGACATTTTCGCCTCTTGAGAGAGGATCGAAGTACTGATCGTCCTCGATAAATCGCGCGCCAAGATCGCGATAGCGGGATTTGCCGCTCATCCGGTAAGCCAGAAAGAGATTTTCCGGCAGCGTATAGCTCTCGTCCCAGCAATAGGCCTCATCCTTGTGCGGACGCGCATACATCTCCTTGCGCGAGAGGGCCTTTTCGGGCAAATGGGGCAGCACAGCATCGGTCGCCGCGGCATGAACCGCCAGTGCGCTGCCGTCGCTCGCATAACGATAAGCATCGATCAGGCCACAACTGGTTTTGTCATAGGTGTAAGCCGGCAGATGATAGCCCTCGTAGAAGGCCGAAGTGACCGTCGGTGCGAAGCCCTTCACCAGCCGCTGCACCTTCTCTTGCGTTGCCTTGTTGCCAGTGACCGCATAGGCCCTGGCCAGCCCCGAAAGATATTGACCGAAGCTATGGCCGGGAATAAAGCCGTGCATGTTGCTGGGGCCGTGAAAGGACGGGTCGAGATCGTACCAGCCACCCATATCTTCCCCGGGCGCTTTCAATCCAGCGCTCAAACGGAAGGGCTTGAGCAGACGATCCTCGTCCATGCGCAGAAAGAACGCATGGTTGGTGTCAAACTGCTGGCGCATCGGACCTTCGAGCAACTCAATCTGGCTGTACTCGAAGGCGCCAATGGCCGGCGTCAGGGCTACAGTGGGAGTAGCCGGTTCAGCCGCAGGTGCGGCCATGGCGCGGTACGAGTGGGAGGTAATCGCAACGGCGCCGGTTGCGGCAGCGCCAAGAGAGAGGAACCGTCTGCGGGAGTATTTCGTCATGAGGGATCTCGTCGGGATGAGCTGGTTTGCTGTAACACAATGGTTCTGACAGGCGCAGATTCGCGCCGCATCAGCAAACGTTTACCATGCGGCCTCATTCTAGTCCAGTAGTTTCACACCACACAAGATATACCTGTACCATGCGTGGCAAAATGATTGATTTCTTCTTCCATGAAGGCAAATGGCAACAGAAACGGGAAGCAATGAATCTTGCTCCCCGCTCTTTGATCTACGATCCTTGCCAAAATCGGGCTATGGGATGTACGGCCAGCCGTCTGTCGTGAAGGCTATGCGGTTGATGCCCAGCGTCGGCGTACCGTTGTTGTTGCCGTCGTAGTAGTGATAGACCAGCGTCGGCAGGCTGGCTGTGCCACTCGCGCCTGTATCGGTAAAGACGCTCTGTCCACCGGGTCCAACGATGTTGTCGTGTGTGCTCATCAGGATGGTTCCGCCGTTGGATTCCAGATTCACGCCACCGCGATCCAGAAACGGGCCGGTCGGGCTGGTCGAGCGGCCATAGATCATCCGATAGGTGCTGGTTGCACTGCAGCAGGGATTGATGGGCGCAAAGTAGTAGTAGTACTGCGTGCCGTTGACCACATAGGGATAGATGAACGGGCCTTCTTCTCCCCAGTAGCGGAACGCCGCATTGGTAATGGTGGTATTGGTGGTGGAAGGCAATCCGGTAGAGGTATTGAGCTGAATGATGTGGGTACCATCAAACCACGATCCATAGACCAGCCACCAGTTGCCCGAGGCATCGATATACGAGGCCGGATCAATGGCGTTGAAGGTCGTTCCTGCCACAAAGCCGAAGCCGCTGATGGGTGTGTTGGTGGTATTGCTCCAGGAGCGAGTCACCCAACCCTGATCGGTCCACGGGCCGAATGCCGTGCTGCTGGTGGCCAAGCCGATGATCGCCTCGCCGCCGACCGTATCCGGCTCTACGGGAATGGAGTAGTACTGATAGTACTTGTTGTTTGCGTACATCACGCTGGGCGCCCATATATCGGTATTTCCGCCATTGTTATCCGACTTGGGAAGCTGTAAGCCGGTCCAGGAGTTGAAGTCAGGACCGATGAGAGCGCAGTGAGCATCTAGAGTGAGCCAGTCGTCGCCCACCTGATCGTTGGCGTTACTACTGCCGCACGCCCCGTCTGCCGTGGAGGCCGTGGTGTAGGTAAAAGTGTTTGAAGCCGTATCGGAGAGCGACGTAGCGTAGGCAATCGTCTGGTGGGTTCCATAAAGCCAGTAAACGCCGGTCACCGGATCCTGAATCATGTTCGGGTCATGCACGTAGATTCCCGTGCCGGTCACCGTCAGCGGAGACGAATATACTTTGCTGGTCGTCTTGGTGAGAGTCCATTCCTGGCAGGTACAACCCGCAACTGCGCTGGAACGTGCACCCTGGTCAATGGTTGCCGAGGACGAAGTATTCGAGCCGTCATCCTGCAGATAGAGTCCGCTGTAGTGATTTTTGATCAGATAATTGCCGTCGGTCAGGAGGTAAAAGACCCAATCCTGGTCGTCGGTGCCAGAATCGCTGTACTGAATCGCCTGTGTCCCGGAGACCAGGGACGCCGCGGAGGGCAGCCCCGAACTCGACTCGGTCGTAGAAAGACCGACCACCTGGTGGGTCAGCATGTTTTCCAGGTTCATGCGGTCATCCGCATAAACATTGGGCACCAGATGCCACATCGAGTCGGTGGAACTGGTGTTGCTCTCCTGCACAATATTGGCGCCCGCCAACTGGCTTTGTCCGCTGATGCCCAGCACCATGCCGCTAGCCGCGTTTTTGATCTGGTACTGGTAGGAGTAGAGCGCGCTGTTATCAACATTGACAATGGAGCCCATATCAGTGGTTGTCGTCGTGGACGTAGTGCCCGCGCTGCTGCCGGAGCCGCCTCCGCAGCCCGCCATCCAACTGGCAGACGCGATCATGATTGCCGCAGCATAAAAATGGTTTTTCATGGATATCCTCACTCCTGCGTTCTCTGACTACAGCGGTTCCAGAATGAATGCTTCTGGAGGCCCAACCCATCCTGCCGGCACCGGCATTTTGGTTGCCGATGCCATCAACGACGATTTCAAGTATACGATTACCGGAACCGTCCCAAAAAAACGGGCGCCGCGAGGGCGCCCGCTTCGACTATGACAATATCACCTACCAGATGACTTTGGCAGAGAGTTGAATATTCCTGGGAATATTGGTTTGACCGTCATAGTACTTGTTGATGGTGCCGAAGTGCGGATCCCAGGGATCCCACCAGTAATCCTCACCCTGCCACGCCGGGTGATTCAATACGTTATATCCCTCAAAGCGCATCTGCAACTTCATCGTCTTGTACACGTCGAAGGACTTGCTCATGCTCAGATCGAGGTTCTGGCCATTGGGGTTACGCACGCCGGAGTCGCTGACATTCTGGACGGCAGCAAAGCTGGGCCGCAGAATGTAGTCGTAGACGTGACCGTTGCCGGCCGCATTCACCTGGCAACCCGAGTAGTCGTTGCCGTTGGCGTCGCTCAGGGTGTACGGCGCGTTGTGCACGGAGAGTCCGCCCTGATCATCCTGCGCGGGGTTTGGATCGTACCAGCCTACACACTTGCTGGAACCACGGATGACATGCTGCGTTTCGACCCGGTTGTGAACGCCGTAGTGCTGTTTGTGTACAACTTCCAGGTTGTAGCCCTCAAAGCGTGACTCGAAGGGCATGCCGACGCCGGAAGGCGTTCCAGCTTCATAGGTCAGGATCGCGCCGATGGTCCAGCCACCCACGGCCGCGTCCACCAGACGGTTGGAGTTGCCCAGGAAGGCGCGTCCCTTGCCCACTGGCAGATGCCAATCGGCATTGGCGGCGAAGCGCCACCTGCGGTCGGTCTTGTCCAGATAGTGCTGGCGAATGCCATAGACCTGATCATTCCACCAGCCGTCATCCATCTGCTTGGACCAGACAAAGTTGCCGTGGAAGATCAGTGCATTGTGCCAGTTGTGAGAGACCACGGCCTGCATCGAGTCGTATTCCGTGTTGCCGTCATTGCCCTGCGTCTGGGTAATGTCGCCAAACTCCGGATAGGGGCGGGTGTAGATGCTCGCCGGCAGTTGCGAAGCGTAGTAGTAGTTGTTCAGGTTACCCGTTGCCGCGGGCGAGAAGGCCGCTACGCCGGCAAAGGGGTTGCTGACCCAGTGGTTGCTCAGGCCCGTGTCATTGATGCAATCCGAATAGGTTGCCGTGCTGGCGCCCATCTCCATATTGCAACTGGCCGCATACTGCCTGCTGATCGGGTTGAGATTGCTGGACGATGCCATATCGAAGCCGCGGTTGCCCACATAGCTCAGATCGACCGTGGTGTGCGAGCCAATCTGCCGCTCAATACCCAGTGAGTAGTTCACCACGCCGGGAATCTTGAAGTTGGGATTGACGACATTGAAGTTGTTGCCCAAAGAGTTCAACATTCCCTCTTTGGAGCCGCTCGGTTTGGCAATCGACGGGAAGGGATTGCTGAGCAAGGTGCCGCCGTAGGTTGACTGACCGTAGTCAACGCTTGATGTGTACGCGGTGTCCGTGGTGAAGCCCTGGTTGTACCCCTGGCCGGTGTATTGCGAGTAGGTGGTTCCAATGCCGCCGCGGATCACGGTCTTGTTATCCAAAGCGTAGTTGAAGCCCAAACGCGGCTGAATCAGGATGCGGTCGGTGCTGAACTGGCCGCGCGGCTGCCCGTTGACGCCGGCATACGTCATGCCGCCCATCAAAGTGACATTGGCCGGCAACGCCGAACTGACCGTGCTCTGAATCGGGTTGACATCCTTGCTGTCGAAGGCGCCGACAACCTTGTTCGCCGATTCCGTCGGGGGGAGTTGCAAATCCCAGCGCAGGCCCAGATTGACTGTCAGTTTATGCGTCAACTTCCAGTCGTCCTGCACAAATAGCGCATAGTACGGATAGGTGAAGTACTGTCTGACTCCGGTATAGATGTCGCCTCCGTCCATGACGCCGGTAAGGAAGGAGGCCAAGCCGGAACCCGCTCCGGTGGAGCAGTACCAGTTAAACTCCGCGGTCCAGAAGCAGCCGTCGTTAAACTCGCCCGATGCCGCTCCGCCGGTGTAGCTGCTGGAGCGCTGCATCCGGAAGTCAAGACCCGCCTTGATGGTGTGCGCGCCGTGGATGTATGTCCACATTGGCATCACCGCAACCGAGTTGCTGATGGTCAGCTTGTTGCCGCCGTTGGCCGCATTGTTGCCAAAGTAGGAGACACCGCCGACGCCGCCAATGGAGATGGCCGGAAAGACCTGCTGAGTAACGCTGGTATCCAGGCTGCTCAATCCAATGTTCGAGAGCGAGAAGGGGGAGGGGCCCTGGTTCTGGTTATAAGCAAAACGCGACAGCGTCACGTGAAGATCAAACAGTGAGCTGGTATTGAAGGTGTGCTGCCAGTCGGCGGTCAGGAAGTGGTTTTGAAAGACCAACGGGCTGAGAGCATTGGAAGCCGGCCCCTGAAAGCCATTCCCGGGATCTGCATTGTTCTGCCAGTTCTTGCTCCAGGCAAAGCGCAGATAGGTTCTGTCATTGGCGCCGAAGTTGCGATCGAGACGAGCCACCACGTTGTCGTAGGGAAGCGTAGCGGGGGCTGCCCATGCGTAGTTGTCCGCGCCCCACGACTGGCTTGAAGGTGTTGGACGGTTGGGCAGCGGCAGATATTTGAGAATCGCCTTTGCCGTCGGGTCCATCGCGCTGGCAGGCATGACGTTCAAATTGCCGCCCGAACTGAACTGCTGACGCATGCCCAGACCAGGCCAGAGGACGTTATCAACATTGCTATAGCTTGCGCCGCCGTTGGTGCTCAGCATATGCGGGTTATAGATGTTCTGCTGCGAGTTGCCCGAGCCATTCCAGTAAAACGCTCCGCTGAAATCGCCCGTCTCCCAGGCTGGCTGCGTGGTGGAGCCGGGGCTCAGCGCCGGAACACTGCTCACACCCGAGTAAGGATCGGTTTCACGCCAGATCTGTGTTTCCAGTTCAAAGAAGGTCTTGTTGTGACCATCATAGAGGTGAGGGATTACGACTGGCCCATCCAGCTCAAATCCATATTGGTCGCGCTTGAAACCAATCAAAGGAAGCTTCTGATCGTCGTTCAGCTCGGTGTTGGCAGCCATCCATTTGCGGCGGGAGTTCTCGTAGACCTGTCCGTGCAACTGGTTGCCACCGTACTTGGTGACCATGTCGAAGATCGCGCCGCCCGTGTGCCCATACTGCGCATCGTAGGGATTGGTGATGAGCTTCATCTCCTGCACGCTGGCTACGGGAGGGACATAGCCGATATTGGGTGCGCCAAAAGTGATCGAGTTGTTGGGAGAACCGTCCATCTGGAAATCGTTGGAGTTGGAGATTCCGCCGTTGACCGAAAACTGATTGATGGAGCTGTAATCGAAGGGGCGAACCCAATCCTGGCCCGCGGTGTGAGCGCCGCCAAAGGTCACGCCCGGCTCGGCATTGGCCAGCATCAGCGGGTTGCCGGAATCGAAGGGCGACTGCTCCAGTTCGTCCTGGGTAAAGGTCTCGCCGCGGCTGGCGTGGGTGGTATCCAGCAGCACCTCATCGGCGCGCACTGTCACGCTCTCTGCGGCCGTACCCGGCTTCAGGGTCAGCTTGACTGTGGCCACTGCGTCAAGGTGCAGGTAGACCGCGATTTCGCTGGCGGTGTCGAATCCCTTGGCGGTCGCCGCCACGTCATAGACGCCAGGGCGCAGGCCGGGGAAGGCGAAGTTGCCGGTCGAAGTGCTGACCGTCTTGATATCTTGATTGGTTTGTTCGTTGTGCAGGGTGACACTGGCCTTGGGGACCACAGCACCGGATTGATCCGACACCGTGCCATTGATGGCAGTTGTAGTCTGTCCGCTGGCCGCAAACGGCAACATCATGGCCAGCAGGAAAGACACAAGAAAGAGTTGTTTCCAGCTACGATTCATTCGGACTCTCCAAAATGGAGTGTGGGAGAAACGTCCATCCAGACGCGGCCCCACGCTCCCTTCGTGCTTCTCTTGTTCTCAAACGGGAGACCCGTTTTCGATTGTTGACTGTGCGCGGAGCTGAGGAAACGATTACCTAGGCAGGACGCGCAAACCATTTTTGAGGTTCCGCGCTACTTTATTGATCGCAAAGGAGAGCTGTACAGGTACAGGTGTACCATGTGGGGCAAGCGCCCGACAGCAAACGCTTTCTCGCGCGAACTGGCCGCCATTCAGAGCCCAACGCGCACAATTTCCCCGTGCGCAGCCGAATCCGCGCTCGCGACCTTTCCTGATTTCCATCCGTATTTTCTACGGAACCTCTGATCAAGCCATCTTGTTGGTAAAACCATCCCTCAGGGTCTAAATCCCGAAGTTTATTTTCAGCAACATGCGGCACGGATAAATCCGTGCCCTTTCAAAAACGTGACTCAATCAGAGGCTCCCTCAATTTCTCAATAGTCCCGTGCCCCATCCTTTTCGCATTGTTTGAAAAGAAAAAAGCAAAAAGGGTGGGAGACGAAAAACCTATAGAGAGACCACTTCAATACGAATTGACCGCCAGAATCCCCTGCTGGATGGCGATTGAGACAGCCTCCGTTCGACCGCCGGCCTCAAGTTTTTCCAGAATATGGTTGATGTGATTGCGCACGGTGAACTGGCTGAGGCTCAGCGCGTGGGCGATCTCCTTGTTGGTCAGTCCCTTGGAGATCATCAGCAGCACATCCAGCTCACGCGGGCTAAGGCCCAGACGCCCCTGCCGCTCCGCCAGCCGTGCCGCGATCGCCTTGGGAAAGTGCAGTTGGCCTTTGGCCACCGAACGGATGGCCGTCACAATCTGCTGCCCGGTCGAGTCCTTGGTCAGATAGCCGTGGGCCCCGGCCTTGGCTGCGCGGTAGATATCCTCCTCATAGTCGAAGCTGGAGAGGATGATCACCCGCGGAGGTTCGGGCCGAGCCAGAATCGCCGGCAGCACCTCGATGCCGGTCATCCGGGGCAAGCGCAGATCGAGCAGCACGACATGCACCGGCCGCCGGCTGAGAAAGGCCAGCGCTTCTTCCGCGTCGTCCACGCCGCCCTCGATCTGAAAGCCGCTTTCCTTGCCCAGCAGGAGGGCCAGGCCGGCGCGCACGATGGGGTGATCGTCCACAATCAGAATGCGAATCCCATCCGATTCAACTTGCTTATCCATGCAGCCAGTGCCTCCATCTTCCCGTGCGAATCGATTGCCACCACCACAGCGACAGAATGGATTGCGGCAGCATGGCGCGCACCGCGACCGAGGTTCCATGGCTGAGTGAACTGCGAATGCGCAGCGTCGCGGCGATTCCATCCGCGCGGTGCTTCATCCCGCGAATGCCAAAGCCGGAGCGTTCGCCCATCGTGGTAAATCCCTGCCCGTCATCCCGCACCGTGAGCTTGATCGAAGACCGGCCGTAGACCAGGCGCAGCGAGATGGTGTGCGGTCGCCCATGCTGCACCGCATTGGCAATCGCTTCCTGCCCGATGCGCATCAGCGTGTCGGCGATGCGCAACGGAATCGGCCTGGGCTCTCCGCGCACCGCCATCTGCAGATCGACGGGCCCGCCCTGCAAGATGGTGCGCGCCGCCTCTTCCAGGGATTTTTCCAGCCCCAGCTGCTCCAGATTCCCCGGACGCAGCGCGGCGATGTTGCGTCGCGCCTCCATATGCCCAAAGCGCACCAGGTCCACAGACGATTCCAGTTGCGCGCGCATCGGAGAGCCTTCTGGAGCCTCGCTGCTGAGCGCTTCCAACTGATAGCCCAACCCGGCAAAGCTTTGCGCCAGCGTGTCGTGCATCTCCATCGCCAGCCTTTCCCGCTCTTCGATGACGGCATGGAGCTGGGAGCGCTTTACCGACATGAAAAGCATGTGCAACCCGAACGAGACCCCCAGCAAGCCCGCGATCAGCTCGATGATATGCAGCGTATTCCACCACGGCGGAGGCTCGATCATCTCCGCGTCGTCCACCGAGCGCATCAACAAGGCAAAGGGCATCTCGTTTTGCGCATACGAGCGGTCGGTCACGCAGATGCCACGCAGCCGGAGCCTGCTGCCATATTGAAGCTTGTTGAGCGTCGCCGCCAGACTGGGGTTCTCGGCGATCGCCATGAACGACTGGCTCCCCTCATCCAGCTTTAGCACCACGGATTGCCCACCGCCCCGCTGTCTGGAAACCAGTCTCCCCTCGGTCTCGACATACTGCGCGTCAAAGGCCCCCGTAGCCGCCTGGGAAGCAGTCACCGATACCGGCGGCGCTGGCGTATGCGACCACAGCAGCCGCACGTCCGCATTGCGCAATACCGAGCTGAATTCATGCTGTTCCACATCACCGCGCGCCTCTACCGAATCGCCGATCTGCACCGGGGTCCCGGTATGCGCCTGCGGAATGGCAATTCCACCCGTTGAATCCTGAATGAAGATCATGGGTGAGACCAGCGTTACCACGCCATGCACCGCCACCTGCGAACTGAGAGTCGGCGCCAACAAGCGCAGATCGGCAATGGTTTTGGCATTCAGATCCGACTTGTGCTCGCGCAGTTCGCGTTGGATGGGCTCGAAGAAGCGCTCGTCCATCCACGATCCGGGCGCAGAGGAGGCCGACTTGGTACGCTCACGTTCCGACAGGCTTCGCGCTTGCAACATCGCATCGAGGTCGCTCTTTGCCGCCGGCCTGACAACAACGTTGCGCCACGCAGCGCCAGTGGAATACGACTGCAAACCAAACCGCCCGCTGGCAAGGCACTTGGGCTCCTCGATCAGCGCCGTAGTAACAACGCCCTTCTCGGTAGTGCTGCTGGCCAGCAGGGTGCATCCATAGGCCAACACCTTCAGGTGGTACCAGGTACGCGTGCGAATGCCATAGCGGACGGGCGTCGACTGAAACTCATGCCAGCCATAATCGGCGCGGCCCATGATCAAGGTGTCATCGATGTCGCGCAGTCCGGCGAAGTAGCCATGATAGGCATCCACTCCCACCTCTTCCTGCGAGGTACGCACGACGAAACCAGCGTCGCCGGCTTCACCCAGCAGTTGGATATCGGCCTCGACGATATAGTTCTTCCACTTCGCAGAACCATTGATCAGCTTGGCGCCGCGGTCGTCCGAGATATTCAGCATGGCGCCATCGACCACCTGCCATGTGCCTCCGAAGGACTTCCATCCGTCTTGGCGCAACTCTCCCTGCCCATTGCGCGCAAACGAGTCGTGGAAGTTGGGCCGGCGATCTTTCCAGACAAAATAGGCGAGCGGGAGCGCGGCCACTATTAGCAGCATCGTCCCCACGGACGCCGTACCCAGCAGCCATCTTCTCGTCGTCTTGCGCATCCGCACTGCCGCCTTATGGGTTGAACCAGGCCAGATTCAGAATCTCATTCACATCGCTCGAGTCGAGGTTCTCCCTCGTCACCAACAGCGGCTGCAGCACCACATAGCCATGTTTTGCTCCGCCATGCAGTTCTTCGCCCATCAGTGTCATGGCGGCTTGCCCCATCTGATTGGTGTTTTGCATGATGACGGCGTCCAATCCACCGGTGCGGATCGGCACCATCATGTTCTGATCGAAGCCCACCAAATGAATGACACCTGCCTTGTTGAATTCGGTAAGTGCATAAAACGCCCCACGGGTCGAAGTCTCGGTGAGCGCCACAATGGCATTGATCCCGGCATTCTCTGCCAGCATTTTTTCGGCAACCTGCTGCTCCTGCGATACGGTAGGCAAAGCCAGACTGCGATAGGCCACATGGATCTGCGGGAACTCCTCGGAGAGCGTCGCCTCCAGGCTGCGTGCCCGGTCAGCTGTGCTGGTCAGCTGATTGCTGATACCGACAATCGCTACCGTGCCTTTTCCGCCCAGGACAAGCCCGATCCGCCGCGCCGCCAGTTGCCCGCCACGGCGCTCGTCGTTCAGCACATAAGCCAGATTTTTAGCGGGGGCCAATCCCAGGTCGGTTCCAACAACCACTACGGGAGTTCCACCTTGCAGCGCCCGGTAGACTGAGGTGCGCAACGGCAATGCCTCAACCGGCGAAAGAATGACCCCTTGGACCTTGCGTTTCAACTCCCGATCAAGGATCGCAATCTGCCCCTGCACGTCGTCTTCGCGCATGGGAGCATTCCAGTACACGGACAGGCCATACCGGGGCGCAACACGCTCCACTCCGGTGTGTTCCGCCTCCCAGAGATAAGTTCCGCAGGTGCGTGGAATGACCGCAATGGTGGGCACGCGGCGTGGGTAGAGAGCTGCAACCGCGGCCAGAATGCAGAGCACTCCGGCGACGCCTCCCCACAACCACCACGCCTTCTTTACCAACGCCCGGGTCAGAACTCGTCGTCTCATTGCTCAGTCGCGATCTTTCTCTCAGCGAATTGCGCTCTTACTATGAATCACGCATTGAATCGCCGCCGCATGGTACATCCGCACCATGTTCATCAGTATATGCGGTTCTCTAAGATGATCCGGCACTGAGAAAGATGCTGCACTCACACCTGAATTGGCCGCCAAAGTGCGCGCTTCGGGGTAGGGGAAGATGTACTTCCAGCGATGCATTTCAACTTTATTTATGCCCAATAACTGCGGTCCAGCGTGCGGTACTGAATCGCCTCGGCCAGATGCGGCACCGCCAGATGCTCCGCACCCTCCAGATCCGCAATCGTTCTTGCGACTTTGAGAATGCGGTCGTGCGCCCGCGCCGTCAGTCCCTGCTGCTGCATGGCGCGCTCTAATAGTCTCTCCGCATCGGCGCCCAACTCGCAGTGCGCGCGAATCTGCCGTGTACTCATCTGCGCGTTGGAAAAGACTTTGTCGCCCGCCTTTTGGAATCGCTGCCGCTGCCGTTCCCGTGCCGCCAGCACCCGGGCGCGAATCTCTGCTGACCCCTCCGCCGCTGCCCCGCCACGCAGTTCCTTATATTGCACCGCCGGCACTTCTATATGGATATCGATGCGGTCGAGCAATGGCCCGCTGATCTTGGCCACATAGCGCTGGATCATCGGCGGCGTACACAGGCACTCCCGCGACTTGCTGTTGAAGTATCCGCATGGACAGGGATTCATGGCCGCCGCCAGCATGAAGCGCGCCGGAAAGCTCAGCGACATCGAAGCCCGCGCAATCGTTACGGTATGGTCCTCGAGCGGTTGCCGCATAACCTCCAGAACATTGCGCGGAAACTCCGGCAACTCATCCAGAAACAGCAGTCCATTATGCGCCAACGATACCTCGCCCGGTCGCGGAATAATCCCTCCGCCAATCAGGCCCGCATCCGAGATGGTGTGGTGCGGGGCGCGAAAGGGGCGATGCGTCACCAGTCCCGCTGCCGCATCCAGCACTCCCGCTACAGAGTGAATCTTGGTTGTCTCCAGCGCCTCTTCAAAGGTCAGTGGCGAAAGGATCGACGGCAGCCGCTTGGCCAGCATGGTCTTGCCCGATCCCGGCGGACCGATCATCAAAATGTTGTGACTCCCCGCCGCTGCCACCTCCAGTGCACGCTTGGCTGTCTGCTGACCACGCACATCGCGAAAGTCCAGATCGAAGTGCTGCAACTCGCTGAGCAGTTTTTCTGTGGACACACGGTATGGTTCGCGCTGAACGGTTCCCACCACCTGACTATTGAGCAACTCCAACAGGTCCAGCAGCGATGAAACCGGATAGACGTTCACGCCCTCGACCACCGCGGCCTCGGCGGCATTCGCAGCGGGCAACACCAGGTTGGGAATCCCTTTTTCCCGCGCCAGAATCGCCACCGGCAGCATTCCCGGAACCGCGCGCACACTGCCGTCCAACCCCAGTTCGCCCACCAACAGAAAACGGCTCAAGTCCTCATTGCGCAATGCGCCGTAAGCGCCCAGCACACCCACCGCAATGGGAAGATCAAAGCCGGCACCCTCTTTTTTCAAATCGGCCGGCGCAAGATTGACTGTGAGGAAAGAAGAAGGAATCAAATAGCCCGAGTTCTTCACCGCCGCCCGCACCCGGTCGCGACTCTCTCGCACCGCCGCATCCGGCAGCCCCACCATATGAAAGTGATCTTCAGTGGCCGCACCGCCGTAGTCCACCTCCACATCGATGAGGTTGGCGTCGATGCCGTAGACAGCCGCACTGAGAGTTTTGAAGAGCATGGCAAATCGGTCGCAGCGAGTGTAGCAGAAAAGCAGTTGTCAGTGATCAGTTTTCAGTGGTCAGTGGTCATCGCAAAAACCCTGGGATAGCGACGGCGAGAACTCGCCAACAATCTCTGACGACTGAAAACTGACAACTGATCACTGGCACTAACAAACTTTTGTAGCCGCATTTTTTGCTCTCCCATTCTTTTTCTCTTGACACCGATGCCGCATGAATCTATACATGCTTCAACTGCAATTCATCTTGCAGCACAAACTTCGATGCTCGTCATCGATTGGGGAGAATAGCAACAGGCAAGTTCCAACACTGCCGGCAGCAGGCAAACTACCGGGACAACAGGAAAGAACTCCATCAAGGCAACACCGAAGGGGGCGCATAGAGCGTCCCCTTTCGTGTTTTTACTCATGATGAATTACCGCCCGTCAAACGAAGAACTTTATGCCCGAAGCGATTTAGACTATCTAAGAGCAGTAGATGAAAGGTTCGACCATGACCCGCCGCCGCTGGATCGCCGAGCACTGGGATGAAGCCACCGCAACGCTCACCGGAGCACAAGCCGAACACATGGCCCGCGTCTTGCGCGCGCAGCCCGGCGTCGAAGCCGATGTGGTCGCCGGAGGCCGTGTCTTTCATGCTGTCGTCGCTGCCGTGACGCCGCAGGAAGTCCGCTTCAACCTCATTGCCGAAGTCGAGGCCGACCCCGCGCTGCCTGTCACTTTGGCCATGGCTGTCTTCAAATTCGATCGCATGGAATGGGCTTTAGAAAAGGCCACGGAACTGGGTGTCGCTGCCATCGTCCCCATGCTGGCGCGCCGCACCGAGAAACACCTGGCCCAGGCTGCCGAGAAGCGCGTGGAGCGCTGGCGTCGCATCGTGCATGAGGCCGCGCAGCAGTCCCGTCGCTCCGATGTACCACTTATCCACGATCCCATTGCACTGGCTACACATCTGCGCTCGGCATCGCAATCCACGCGTATCGTTCTCGCCGAGCAGGAGCGCACCACCACTCTGCGCAACGCTCTCGACGAGGCCATCACTGCCAGTGGCGCGGAGATGCCCACTCTGGAGATAGCCATCGGTCCCGAAGGTGGATGGGCACCGGAAGAAGAGGCCCTCTTTGACGCCAACGGCTGGCGCGCCGTCTCGCTCGGCCCACGCATCCTGAGAGCCGAAACCGCAGCAACCGCAGCCCTGGCCGTCGTCGCATCCTGTCTGGAATAGCCGAGCTAACTTGTTCTATCACTTTTCTTAGAGGATCGAACCAAAATCTCACGCCATCGCTGGCTTGCTGTCTTGCCGACTCGCTATAGATGCGCATACCGCAGCAACAGCCCCGCCAGCACTGCGCCGGCCAGGTCGCCCACAAGCGGAATCGGCGCGTAGCTCCAGTTCGAACCGCCCTTGCCGGGAATCGGCAACAGAGCATGAACAATGCGCGGCCCCAGGTCGCGCGCTGGATTGATGGCGTATCCCGTCGTTCCGCCCAACGACAAACCGACACCCCACACCAGGCTGGCCACCAGCCACGGCCCCATCCCGCCCTGCAACCCCTGCGCTGAGATGCCATGCGAACCAATTGCAGCCGCCACTACTACCAGCGTGGCCGTGCCCAGCGCCTCGCTCAAGAGATTGGCGGGCAGATTGTGCACCGCCGCATTGGTGCAGAAGACTCCCAGTTTGGCCGCCGGATCGGGCGTGAGCTTCCAGTGCGGCCCATAGTGCAGGGCCATCAGCACCGCGCCCGCCATTGCGCCCAGTAGCTGCGCCGACCACAGGTTCAAGAGATGAGAGAAATCACCACTGCTCACTGCGCCTGCCAGTGTGATGGCCGGGTTCAAGTTGGCTCCTGGACTACCGAAGGCCTGCGCCACCAGCACCCCGCAGAGCACCGCCAGAGCCCATCCCACGCAAACCACCAGCCAGCCCGCACCCTCCGCAAAGGTTTTGCGCAGCGTCACACCCGCATTGACGCCACAGCCCAGATACAGCAGCACCAGAGTGCCCAAGAACTCACCCAACCACACAGAATGCATTGTCTTTCCTAGCGCGGCGCTGCCCTTGCCTTCGATGCAGGGCGTTCATTGCGCCAACCATTGCGGAGATTGCGAACCTTTTGCATTCTCTCCTCTACGCCCCGAACTCAACAAGTGGGGCCAAGCGACAAGTGTGAAACAGCACCCAACATCAGCACTGCACATCAAATCGGCATAGGGGGAGCGAGTGACCGCTCTCCCCTGCCACACCACCCGGCATGCGGGTCCGCACCGGGCGGTTCAAGAAGTTGAGGTTAACCCTGTGTCTTCCGTTGTAGGACGCGGGGGTCAGTCTTCATCACTGTCCGGATGATCGAACAACGGCTTCACCGTGTCCCCTCCGAACCGCTCCGCGAATGCGGACATCTGATGCCATTTCCAACCCATCGTCGCTGCGGATTCCACTCCTTCTCGTTCAGCCCTTCGCACTCCTCTCGGAGTACTACTACGGCCTCTGCTGACTTCTCGCTCCGGCTGTTCCCCGTCACCCTTTCAGGCGTAAGGCGAGATCTCCCCAGGTAAGAACGCACTCCTTCTCTGCACGACCGCCGAATTTACGCCACCGCCCCTTGGTCACAAGAGCTTCGCGATCACTTGCCCGCTCGCCCTGGTCGGCAACGCCTTCTATCCGGTTCTTGTTCATCGACCCGCAGTTTCGATCCACGCTTCCTCCCCACAATCGGTCGCCCTCATGCAGTTGCGCTTCACTTCACTCACTGTGACCAGCTTGTGACGGGACTTACACCCGTAAGAGTGCGCCCATGCTGGGCGCACAAGCAAAAGGGCACGGGATGGAACCCGTGCCCTTCAGCAATTGAATCCGTTTCGGTAAAAAGAAGAAAGATCAATCCTTGTTCTTCTTGTTGCGCGGCCTCACCTTGAACCAGATCGGCGTACCTGCAAAGCCGAAGGCCTCGCGAATCTGATTCTCCAAAAAGCGGACAAAGCTGAAGTGCATCTTCACATCGCGATCGGTGAAGAGCACAAAGGTCGGCGGAGCCACCGCGGCCTGGGTCATATAGAAGATGCGTACCCGCTTGTTCATCGGCACCGGAGCGCGCTGGAAGTCGATCTTCTCCAGGAAGCGATTCATCTGCCCGGTGGTGACGCGCTTGCGCCGCTCGGCAGCCACAGTCCTGACTTCGTGCAACACCCGCTGAATTCCTGTTCCATGCAGCGCCGAGAGGAAGATCACCGAGGCGTAGTTCAGATACTTCAACTCGCGACGCAATCTCTGCTCATAGGCTTCGCGGTCAGCAGGTTCCTTGCCATCCGTGCGATGCGTGGTCACGGCATCCCACTTGTTCACCAGGACGATGACGCTGCGGCCGCTCTCGTGAGCGTAGCCGCCGATGGTCGCGTCACTGGCCGTCACGCCCTCGGTAGCGTCGATCAACAACAGAGCCACATCCGCGGCTTCCAGGTGGCGAATGGCCATCACTACGCTGAGCTTCTCCGCCATCAGGTGGGTCTTGCCCTTGCGACGAATGCCGGCAGTGTCGATAAAGCGCAACTGATCGCCCTCGAACTCCACCACTTCGTCCACCGCATCGCGCGTGGTTCCGGCAATGGGGGAAACGATGGCGCGAGAGGTTCCCGTCAGCGCATTCAGCAGCGTGGACTTGCCCACGTTGGGCCGTCCGATGATGGCGATGGAGGTTTCGAGCTTCTCATACTCGCCGTGCGAGCTGTGAATCGTTCCCAAATCCGAATCGGAGTCCGCGGCGATCTCCTCATCTTCATCGAACTCGTCGTCCAGTTCCAGAATTTCGTCCAACTCTTCGTCCGCTGTCTCCGGATCTTCCACGACTTCTTCTATCGGTTCCCCGCCCGGCACCGCATCGGCAATACACTCCAGCAAATCGCCGATACCCAGCGCATGCTCGGAGCTGATAGGGAACATGTTGCGCAGGCCCAGGCTGCGGAAGTTCTCCGCCGCGTAGCCCATGGCCTCTCCTTCAACCTTGTTCACCGCCAGAAAGACAGGCTTGTTGCTGCGCTGCAAGAGTCGAACCAGATCGTAGTCGGGGCTGGCCAACTCGGTGCGTGCGTCCACAACCAACACCAAAGCATCGGCCTCTTCCAGAGCCACCTTGGCCTGGTTGTAGATTTCGGTAGGGATCAACTCCGGATCGTCGGGCACAATGCCGCCCGTATCCACCAGCCGGAAGATCTTTCCACCCCACTCGTACTCGCCATAGATGCGGTCGCGGGTAATGCCGGGCTCGTCGCCCACAATTGAGCGCCGGCTCTTGGTGAGGCGGTTAAAGAGCGTGGATTTTCCCACGTTGGGGCGGCCAACAATGGCCACCAGGGGCGCGCCCGTGCGAGTCTTGGTCGGCACTACCGACTTATGATGCTTCACTTGAATCTCCAATCCATCTTCGCCCGTCGCCGCGCGAATCCTGCCCACCGTTTCCGGTCAATTTTTCATCAATCCCGGTTCGACCCAGGACCATCAAATTTCAATCCCAAATTCTTTTGACGCCGTACAAGTCGAAGACCTTGTCCCGGCTCAGCAGCGTCGCATCCAGATCCAGGGCCTGCGCTGCAAGCAACCGGTCGAAGGGATCCTTATGATGCAGCGGCAACCGCCCGCTGCGAATCACCTGGCGAATCGTGGTGGCTACAACCAAGAGCCTGCCCCGCGCCGCTATCCCTTCAAAATCATCCAGAATTTCCGCGGCGTCCAGTTTTCCAATCCCAGCCTTGATCGACATCTCCCAAGGAGTCACCGCAGACAACGCCAAGCTAACCGCCGGATCTTCACAAAGATGCTGCACCTGTGCGGGAAGCACCTCGGGAGCCCGAAGCAACCAGAGGAAGGTATGCGTATCCAACAGATAGGTCATTGGCGCGGGGACTCAACAGAAAACAGCAGCGGAGCATCGGCCAGATAATCCAAGCCCGCCTCTCTCAACTCGCTATCTGACATCGGATCGAAGGCGTCTTCGTCCCAGTGCAGGCGGCCCCGGTACGCGCCGGCAAGTCGAAAGGGTGGTGGCGCCGGCTCGTCAATCGGCACCAGTTTGGCCACCGGCTTTGCGCCGCGCATGACCACGACCTCCTGCCCCGCCTCTGCCTCTTTCAGCAGCCGCGAGAAGTGGGTTTTTGCCTGATGCACTGTATAGGCCATGGACTAAGTATGCTTAGTCCACTCTGCGAAGTCAACCGCCCCCCCCTGGCCTTGCCGCTCGGAAATCTCCCATGAGGCTGCGCCGATGACTTTTCCCTCTTGAAGTTATCTAATCTTCACCCTGGGAAAATTGGTCCTGCAATTGCCCTATCCCTCTTATCGGGAGGTTGGAATGCATATCCACGACTCCGTTAACTTCAACATCACCAGTGTTAACCCTGCCGCCGCCGCGGAGAGCGCCACATCCAAGCAGCGCGCCGAAAACGTCCGCAAGCGGCTGATGGCCAGCGCCGACGAAACCGATGGCGTCACCAGCCCCGACGAAACCAGTTTTCTCGGTCAATGGATGAACGCCACTCAGAACCGCGCCCTCGACGACGACGAATATCACTCTCACACCGAAGGCCGCGATTCCGACTTTGGGTGATATCTGCGCGGGGCACGCTGAATCGAGATCGACCAAACCGGAGTCAACGTACTCTGGACACTCCTTCCTCGCCGCAATCCCCTCCAAGTCGACACCAGCACCATGGAGCGGCCCGCAGCCCCTCCTTTCAGCCGCGCCCGCGCCCCTGTTTTCGCCGACTACATGTTTTGATTATCCGCAACCTTCAATGTAGTGTCCGCAGCCGCGCGGCTCCAACCCACGCGGAAGTCCTTCACGTCATGCAGGCTGAACGCCCCATCAACCCCGCGCGGCGCAGTGATGGCAAAAAAGTCCGCCCGCTCCACGTCGTTCAGTGAGAAGGACGGCCTGGCATCGGCTGCGGTGTTGGCGATCTCCACATGGCTCATCTCCACATGGCGCATATGCCGCAGATAGAAGCCCGATGACGGCGTGGCTCCAAACATCGTCGGCTCCGGATACTTTTCCTCAATCTCAGGCAATTGCACTTTGGCCTGCTCCGCCGCTCCGCCGCCTGCCGTCTCCACGTAGATGTTGGAAAGCTTCACATCCTCGATGCAGTATCCCGGAATGCCGCTCAACACCGACGCAAATTTGGTTGGCGCATTGAAGCAAGACAGATTGCTGATCAGCACCCGCTTCAGCGTACCCACCCTGGTGCTCTCCTTGGGCCCGCGCAAGCGCGCGCCCAGACGCATGAAGATCGGTCCCGAGACCAGATCGCGCATGGTGGTGTTGCTGATGGTGATGTCCTCCAGCAGCGCCCCATCGACCGTCTCCAGCGCGTACCCCTGGCAGCCCTCGAAGACGCAACCGGTGATGGTTATATTGATGAAGCCGCCATTGGACTCCGTGCCGCACTTGATCCGCCCGGTTCGCGGGCGGTGGGCCTCGGCGGGGAACTTTTTGAAACTGCCATCCAGCACAGAACCCAACTCGTAATAGCCCGTCACCCAGCAGTTGGCGATGGTCACATTCCGTGTCGCCCGCGCATAGCCCAGCGCAAAGCTGGATTTGGGACAGATGCCATCGTCCCAGGGCGAGTTCACCGTGCAGTTTGATACCCGCACATTCTGGCAACAATCGATGTCGATGCCGTCACGGTCCGTATCGATCTTCAGATTGTCGATAGTCAGGTTGTCCACACCGGTCAGTAGCAGCCCGAAGTGCCCGCCCTTGAGAAGCGCAAAGTCGCGCAGCAAGACATTGCGGCAGTTCTTCAGCGCAATGGCCTTGTTGCCCACGCCCGGCTGCTCAGCAATAAACGGCGCTCCGTCATTCTTGCGTCCACGGCCATTCGACAGTCCCCGGCCCCAGATCAGACCCGGCCCGGTAATACTCAAGTCGTGCAGATCCTCGCCCCATAAAAGCGAATTGTGCCAGTGGTTGTGTCCGTAATCCTGATAGGCGTCCCAGGCCGTCTTGGGCTCGGCCGCATCGTAGACGCCTCCGTTGTATCCGGAGCTATCTCCGGGCATCGGCGAGTCCGCGGCCACAATGGCGCTGCCCTGCTGCAAGTCCAGATGCACCTGGCTCTTCAGTCGAATTGAAAAGCAAAGATACGATCCCGCCGGAAAGCTGACCACGCCGCCGCCCGCCGCCGCCGCCGCCGCAATCGCCCGGTTGACCGCGTCCGTGTCCAGCGTCTTGCCGTCCCCGGTAGCGCCGTAGCTCCGTACATCGAAAACTACTGCCCGGCTCTTGGACACAGGCTCGGCCGAAGCCGCCAATGAGGCTATCGGAATCGCCCCGGCCACCATTCCCATGCCGCCCGCGCGCAGAAAGCTGCGCCGCATCGCATCAAACGAATTCATTTGATCATCCTTTCAATTTAAAGCTGATCGATTGCACACTGCCGCTCGTCCAGCATTCTTACCCATACTGCCAAGAATGTGCTACCAAAAATCCAAAAACGCTGCAAACAACAACGCGAGGCCAGATTCGGCCCCGCGCTGTTGCTTGTTGTTGGTTGAAGTTAGAAAACGATGCGTCCACCCAGCTGTACCTGGCGGGATTGTGCCGTCGAAGGAACGCCAGCAATGACGCCGAAGGTGGTCTTGGTGGGATCCACGGCCGGGGATGCATAAACCGGGTGGTTCAGTGTGTTGAAAGTCTCGAAGCGGAACTGCAACGAGGCATTCTCGAACAGCTTGATGTTCTTCAGGATCGACGCATCCATATTATTGAATCCGTCCATACGAACCCGGCCGATGGTCTGCGGGAAGCTGCGGTAGTGGTCGTAGAACGATGCGCTAGGAACACTGGAGTTGTACACCGTTCCGTCGCAAACGTCGCCAGATGGGCAGGCAGTAGCGCCCGTTACGAAAACATTGGCGGCGTTGACAAATGCTCCGCTTGCGAGAGTTGTACCGGTTCTCCGCGGACTGCTCTTAACGTTTTGAGCCGTCATACCAGGAAGCAAGGCAATATCGTTCGCAAAGTAGATGGGAGCGCCCGTCTGGAACTGATAGATGGAGTTGACGACAAAACCGCCGAAGACCTTGTCGGCAATCTTGTTGCCACCAAAGCTGATCAGTTTGCCCGTGCCCAAAGGCAGATTGTAGGTTCCACCAACAGTGAAGTGATGGGTATGATCGAAGGGAGAAACACGGCGGGTAAGCTTGACATCCTGATCGTTGAGGCGAGTGTCCTGCTCGATCAGTTTGGCGAAGCTATAGTTAGCCGTCAGTGTCAGTCCATGCTTAGCGCGCTGCTGCACATGGATCAGTCCGCTGTGGAAGAAGGACTGGCCAATGGTTTCATTTTGCTCAGTGATGGCCGTGCTGCCAAACTGCGGATACGGAACCATCAGGTTGCTTATCGATCCCGTTGAAGAGTTGAACGACGAGTTGGGCAGCAAGCCTGAGAACGGGTTGGCCAACTTAGTACCCGCCGCAGTCTTCAGGTTGTAGTCCGGGTACGGGTTGGTGGTGAGATATTGCATTTCCGTTGCGTTGATATTCTGCGCAGCAACAGGAAGGTGTGTAGCGTGGTTGCCCACATACATCGCCTCAATCAACGTACTGCTGGTCGCGGTGTACTGCACACCAATGTTCCAACGCTCCGAATAGGGATCGTGCTGACTGGGAGCCAGGAAGTTGATCGCCGAGGGCGAACCCAGGAAGGTGCTGGCGCCAAGCGTCGAGCCTACCGGCTGCGAATAGCCGCTGGGGAAGGGATTGGTCAGCGTGCCGGTGCTGGAGAAGCCGCCGTTGGTAGAAGCAACATAAGCCGTTGAGGCGCTGAAACCCTCCTGATTGTTCAAAGCATTCGACGAATATGTGCCCGTTGCCGCAAGGCTGGCCAGCGTCTCCGGTTGTACGAAGAAGCCGCCGCCGCCACGAATCACCATCTTCCCCTTCAGGAACGAAGGGTTATAGGAGAAGCCCAGGCGAGGGCTCCAGAATCCATGCCGGTTGGTCTGGTAGGGAGCGCCACCGTTCATGTTCGGGAAGGTAAGACCGCCTAAAGCATTGATGCTACTCACGGTAACTGTCGTGCCATTGGTAGTAGCCGTCAGAGGAGCAGCCAGTGCCACTCCCGAAACTGCATTGACAGCCAGAGGATTGAAACCGCTCACCGTGCGTCCGAACTTTTCGCCATAGGGCGTGTCGATATCAAAACGCAAGCCCATGTTCACGGTCAGACGATCGTTCACTCTCCAGTCATCCTGGAAAAAGGTTCCGATGTAGTAGGAGCGATAGTCGCCACGGGTGTTGATGTCGTACTGTCCGCTGGTAGGCGTGCCCAAAAGCATATCTGCCAGATCGCCGCCAATCGATGCGTTGCCGCCTGCGCTGCCGTTGGTGACAAAGCTGTTGGCATAGGTGAAGCTGCCCGACGAGTTGCCGAAGTTTTGAACCCGCAGACGATACTGGCGGCCATCAAAACCCGCCTTGAAGGTATGCTTGCCCATCAGTTTGACCACATCGGCAAAGCCCTGGTAGCTGGTCGTCGGATCGATCGCCGAGGTGTTGTCGCCCAGACTCTGGAAATTGGACAGGGAGAGGTACGGCAACTGCACCTTGGTGCTGCTCGTCGCCAAAGAGCTCGGCAGACCAACCGTGGAGGGATTAAAGATCTGCGCCGGAGTCCCATGCGATTCGTTGAAGAACGTCCAGTTGAAACGCAGGTCGACGATGGTGGTCGCGTTCATCGTAATGACATCGTCCAGCGACGTACCCCAGTTTTCGCGCAACAGCGTGGTTCCTGTCGCGTGATTGCCAAAGTAGTCGTTCTTTACCTGGGAACGGTTGTTGTGACGATAGTCAAAGAAGAGGTGGTTGCGCTCGTTGAGGTTGTAGTCCAGACGTCCAAATTCGTTGTTATAGGTGTCGATGCTGGGCGCGTTGCTGTTGTAGTTGTTCGATCCAGTCGTCGTGCCTGTCGCGTTCGGCTCGGGATAGAGACCCAGGTAAGCCTGAGCCACCGGGCTGAGAGTCAGGCCCGTGCTGGCCACTGCTGAACAAGTCGTGGTTAGGTTGAACAGGCAGTTGCTGGGCAATGCGGTGCGAGTATAGCTGCTGCCCTGCTTGCCGCTGCCCGGCATATAGATCTGGTTGGAGGCGGCAACTGCCAGTAATGCCGAGAAGTCGCCCTGACGCTCGGCATCGGTGGGAACAGTAACCAGTGTCGAGGCTGGTGTGTTGTCCTTCAGTCCTTCATAGGCAAAGAAGAAAAAGAGCTTGTTCTTGCCGTTGAAGATCTTGGGAAGAATCACCGGGCCACCGGCCGTCAGGCCCCACTGATTGAAGTGGAATGTCGGAGTCGGCTTGGCGATGCCGCTCGACTGCCGAGCCGCCGAGTTGAAATCCAGGTTCGCATCCAGATTCGGGATCTGGTTAAACTCGTACATGGTGCCGTGGAAGGAGTTGGTGCCGCTCTTGGTGATCTGGTTGATCACGCCGCCGATGGTGTGTCCAAAAGAAGCGTCCGTATCGAAGGGGCGAACCGAGACTTCCTGCACCGAATCCTGGGTCGGGCTATAGGCCTGCGCACCCAGCATGGTCAAATCCGGTGATCCATCCAGCAGCACTTCGCTGACCTGGTTGGGCGTTCCGCCGATCGACCAGGAGTTGGCCGCGTTGTTGTCAAAGGGATGGGTAATGCCAGGAGCTGAGGTGGTCACAACGCCAACAGACAGTGAGGTCAACACAACCGGGGTGCGGCCGTTGAGCGGCAGGTCTTCCACCGATTCGGTCGAGATGACCTGACCCAACGAAGCATTCGCCTGATCCACCAGCGGTTCTTCCGCGGTGACGGTCACGGTCTGGCTGGTGCTGCCCACGGTCAACGTCATGTTGATGATGGGATGCTCCTGCGCCTGCAAATCGATGCCACTGCGGTTCAGGGTCTCAAAGCCCTTTTTGGTCACGGTAATCGAATAGCTGCCCGGCGGCAGGAAGGGCACCACATACTGCCCGGCCTTGTCGCTGATGGTGCGATTGATGGTGCCGGAAGCGACTTCCTGCACTTCCACGCTGGCGCCGGATACAACAGCTCCACTGGGGTCGAGCACCGTGCCGCTGATGGTTCCGCGGAACTCCTGCGCGGAACCATTGCCGGCCATGAGGAATAACACGCAGATCAACAGGGAAAGAAGACCCACTAACTTGGAACAGATCTTCGCATTTGACTTAGTTGCGTCGTGTCCGTGCACGGCTGTGCGCCGGGCAGATGTCTTTTCAGAAAGTCCGAGTGGTCTTACCACTTCAGAATTCATATTGCTTCGTTTCAACATTCTGGCATCCTTTTAATTTGAACTCGTAGGGGGCTTTGCATTTGATGCAGCGCGAATTCTCGCGCTATTTATCTATAGTTGTCAACCTGAAAACAATCGTGGCGTCTAATTCGCACACCGGTGATCGGTCAGACCACAGAGAAAACGATTTCTGCCGAATACCAGCATCTGGTCTGACCATAATGCGTGCTTCCGCTTAACTTCTTATTTAAGTCAAAAAGCCAATCGACCTTCAGGTTGACTTAATTTTTCCTTCAGCTCTACTTAATCGATCATCCAGTTCTACTTAAGATTTTATTCAGCTCCAGTTCATGTTGAAATATCTCCATGGCCGTCGCACGAAAGCCCCCCTATCGCAGTTTTTGTGCGGAAACCAGAGCGCACGCCAACTCAACAACACACCCGTCGGGCAGGAATGCATGTGGTGTAAATACTACCTTGAATGAGAAGTCCTACAGATGTACCAGCCCGCGTTGCAGGGCCGTGACCACCGCCTGGGTCCGGTCACTGGCGTTCAGCCGCGCCAGAATCACGCTCACGTGGCACTTCACAGTTGCTTCGGTAATTCCCAGCAAGGCGGCGACTTCCTTGTTGGAATTGCCCTTGGCCACCAGCAGCAGCACTTCCCGCTCCCGCGCGCTCAGGTTCGAGTCCGGAGTTCGCGCTGCCAGCGCCTGACTCATCGGCGGCGGCAGATAGCGTCCGCCCGCGTGGACCCGCCGCACCGCGTTGACCAGCATCTCCTGCGGCAATCCCTTGACCAGATATCCGCTGGCACCCGCCTCCATCGCCTGATGAATGTCTTCGTCGCCCTCGTAGGTGGTCAGGATGATGAATCGCGCCTTGGGTGAGGTGCGTCGAATTCGGCGGATCGTCTCCACCCCGCCGATTCCGGGCAAACGCAGGTCCATCAGCGTCACATCCGGCTTCAGCAAAGCGTGTTGCTCGATGGCCTCTTCGCCGCTGCCCGCCTGGCCCACGCACTCCATCTCTTTCGAGGAGGCGATCAGCGCAGCTATTCCCACCCGCATGATGGGGTGATCGTCCACGATAAGAATTTGGATAGGCGTCATCGGAACGAAATTATAGACGCCACTGAGAACTCTTGTCGTCAACATGCTTTCCTGGCTCACCTGCACTCACCCCACTCACAGCTCTATATCGACAAATTAGCCCGCGGGATCTTCACCCGCAACTGCGTTCCCTGGCCCGGATTGCTCACGATCTCCACATCGCCGCCGAAGCGATAGACCCGCTCCCGAAGCCCTTGCAATCCATAATGTCCCTGAGCCGGCATCTCCGCCGCATCGAAGCCCTCACCGTCGTCGCTCAAAAACATCTCCAAAGTCTTGGCCGAAAATGTCAGCTCTGCGCCGATCTTTTTGGGATGTCCATGCAACACCGCGTTGTACAGCGCCTCGCGCGCCACCATCATCAACTCGTGGGTTGCCTGCTGGCCGATGGCAAACTCCTTGCCGCCCACGCGGCAATCGACATGAATACCATATTCACGGCTGACCCGCTCGCTCATCGCCCGCAGGCTGGCTGCCAGACTGTTGGGTGCTTCTTCGCCACCACGCAGATTCCACACCGCCTGCCGCGCCTCGTCCATGGTGGAAAGAATCTGGGTGCTGGCGTACTCAATCAGGTGCTGGCGCGACTCGCAATCGTCGATCGCGCAGCTCGACGCCGCCTCCAGCATCGCCGAAACGCTGGCGCAGCCCTGGATCAGCGTGTCGTGCATCTCCCGTGCCAGCCGCGTGCGCTCGGCCAGCACTGCCTCGTAGCGTCCATGCACCTGGCGGATACGCACCTGATAAGCCAGCACCGAAGCCAAGCCCAGCGCCAGCACACACAGCGCAATAAACCACGGCGTGCGGTAGAAGAATGGCCGCTTTACCAACTGCATCGCGGCCTGCACCCGACGCTCCGGATGCTCCCGCTCCCAGGCCTCCACCACAAAGGTGTACTTGCCTGCCGGCAGATTGGTATAGGTCGCCGTTCGCTGCTGCGCACCCGCCGTGCTCCACTCCTTGTCGAAGCCTTCCAGCCGGTAGTGAAGCTGCAAATCCTCCAGCGAACTCAACATCACCGGCTCAAAGCCCAGCTCCACGCGCGAACTGCCCGCCGCCATAGTCAGAATGCTGCCCAGCGTTGCCGGCTTGCCGTCCACCACCACAGAATTCACATTCAAATGCGCCAGCACCGGAGCCACAAACTCCGTCGGCTTGATCCGCCACAGTCCCTGGTTGGTCGGAAACCACACTTCGCCGCCCCGCGTCATCGCCGCCGCCGGTTGCGTGCCACCATAGAACTGCGTGGGCCGGTCGCCCGCATCCGCGCTGAAAAACCGCACCGACAGCGTCTGGTGTGGATTGCGCGCCTGCTCATCCAGTTCGTCCCGGTTCAGCAGGGTCACGCCCAGCGGTCCACTCAGCCAAAGGTGCCGCTTGCTGTCTTCCAGAATCGAAAAGATGCTGTCGCTAGCCAGCCCGTTGGCCGTCGTATAGCGCGTTACCTGACCATCGCGAAAACGGTACAGACCATTGGTGCGCGTTCCGAACCACAAACCGCCGTCGCTGTCCTCATGCAGCGCCCAGACCTTCTCTTCTTTCAGCGCTTCGGTGGCCGCATCGTAGACCGGCTGGCCCATGCGCAGGTGGCTCACTCCACGCTCGGTGCCCACCCAGATGTCACCGTTGCGGTCTTCCAAGATCGACCGGGTACTGAAGTAGACCAGCCCGTTCTGCATGGTCAGGTTGTGAAAGCCGCCGCCATCAAAGTGGCTCACGCCCTCATCCATCCCGATCCACAAGCTGCCGTCGCGCGCCTCCCACAGGCAGCGAATGAAGTTGTTGGCCAGCCCCTGCCGGGTGGTGTAGTGCTCCGTGCCGCGCGCCGTGATGCGGAAGAGCCCGCTGCCGTCCGTTCCCACCCACAGTGAGCCGTCGCGTGCCCGCAGCAGATTGCGGGCACGGGCGTCTCCCAGCGACTGGAAATGATAGGGAATTGCACGCCCATCCTGAATATGGACCGTCTGATTTGACGCCGCCCACAGCGAGCCATCCGCATCCAGAGATACCGTTCCAAAATCCGAGTCCGCTGCTCCCGGCAGCGCCAGCACCTCGACCGGGGTCCGGTTCAGGCGCACCATTCCTACCTGTGTGCCCACCCACAGATTCCCGCCGTCATCGGCGAAGATGGAAAGGATTGTACTGCTGACCTGCGGCGAAGGCGCAGCCATGTGTGTCACCGTGCTGCCCCGCGCCTCATAACGAACCCGGAAGATGCCCTGGCCGATGGCTCCGGCCCATAATTCGCCGCTTGAAACCGCGCACAGCGTCCGGATCGTCCCCCACACCCCGGCCACACGTTCAAACCGGTCGCTCCCTGGCCGCAGCCGGTGTAACCCCGAGACTGTTCCCACCCAGATTGAACCGTCCTCGGTCTCCAGAATCGACTTCACCCGGTTCTGGCTGTCGGTTCCGTCCAGCGCGAACTCTCTGGGCTGGCCGTTGATGATGGCATAGAGCCGCGCCGCACCCGCCCATAACCGGCCACGATGATCTTCCAAAACTCCATGAAAGGCGTTGGCCGGCATCTCGGGACGGTTGTCGACCCGCTCCAGGCGATCGCCTTTTCTGCGAAAGAGCCCATTGTCTGTCGCCACCCACAGCGTTCCCGCCCGGTCCTCATAAAGAGCCCGCACAAAGCCGTCGGTCAGGCCCTCCGCTGAGCCATGAACGATAAACCGTCCATGGCTCATCTCCACCAGACCGCCACCCTCGGTGCCGATCCACAAACGTCCGTCCCGCCCGGTCAATAGGCAGAAGATGCTGTTCTCATGCAGCGCCGGTGTATTGTCATGGGCAAAGAGCGTGAACCGCTCCCCGTTGAAGCGCAGCAGCCCTTCGCTGGTGCCCACCCACAGAAACCCGTCGGGAGTCTGCGCGAAAGACTGCACCGTTCCCCCCGGCAGTCCATTTTGCGGCAGCCAGGAGTGCGCAGTGTATCCCCCATTGCCCACCAGCGCATCCACATTCTGGGCAGGCGCCATCGGCACAACAAAGAACGCGGCTGCCAGCGCACCAGCCGCCAGCAACCGCAAGAACCGTACTCGTTCCATTTTCAGCAACGCGCCGCCTCGTTCTTACTTTTTCTATTTGGCGCTCTGTTTGTCAAAAGCGGTAATCGCCGGCAATGCATTGTGTTTGCTGTCGAAGAGCGCCCGGCCCGCAATGGGGCTATCGGGAACCGCCGGCTCCCACCAGAAGACGCCCTGTCCCAGTCCATTGGGAACCGCCTGCACTGCCGCGTCCACCGCTTCCAGAAACGCCTTCTGCCCCTCCGGGCTCTCGGGGAACTCCGCCTTCTTGCCCACAAAGTCCCCTGGCGTCCAGTTGTAGGCCGTCTCCACCACGATGATTGGATGGTGATACTTCAGCGCCAGATCGTGCAGGTTGCCTTTCAGCTTGGTGGTATTTCCATGCCAGAAGGGATAGTAGGAGAGCCCTATCACGTCGAACGGCACATGGTGCGCGATGAGATTGTCATAGAACCACACTGCCGCGTCGTAATCGCCACTGCGTTCGATATGGATCATGATCCGCGGCCGCGGATGCGCACCCCGTCCGGCATCCACTCCGGCAATCCCCGCCTTGAGCAAGTCGGCGAAGTTGTCCCAGTTGTCGGGCAGTTTGCCGTCGGGCCACAGCATTCCGTGGGTAATCTCGTTACCCACCTGCACCATATCGGGCATCACCCCGGCCTGCGCGAAGGCCGCGATGGTGTCGCGGGTATAGTTGAAGACCTGCGCCGTTAATTGCTTGTGCTTGAGCTTGCTCCAAGCAGCAGGGATGAACTGCTTGTCGGGGTCCGCCCAGGTGTCGGAGTAGTGCAGATCCAGCAGCAGATGAAAGCCCTGCTGCCGTGCCCGCATGGCCAGCGCCAGCGTATAGGCCAGATTGTTGGGCAGATTATCCTTGCTCGCCGCCGGGTCGACAAAGACTCGCAGACGCACCCAGTTGTAATGATGCTCTTTCAGAATCGCCAGCACGTCTCTGGGCTGCCCGTCTTCCTTGAAGACGATCCCCTGCTGCTCGGCGCTGGCTAGAAAAGAAACGTCTGCGCCCACCGCGAACTGTGGCGTCTGCGCCCCCGCGCTGATCCCCAACGTCAAAGCCAGCAACAATCCGCTGCGTACCAACTTCATGGCTTGCTCCCAAAAACCTCTGTCATCGCTGAGCGGAGCAGGACGCGTTTATTACGACCTGCGCCGTCGAAGAACCTGCGTTTCCCGACTCAACCTCAACAAACTCGCCCAATCGTATCGCCGCCCAACCGTCGCTCACTGCCCGCCGATCACCAGTTCATACTCCGGCACCAGGCTCACCTTGTCCAGCTTGCCGACCTGTCCATTGACCCCAAATTCCAAAGTGTGCTGAATTTCGAAGTACACTGGCGCATCCTGCCGCAGCGGCAAAACGCTCAATTGGAATCCGTTGCCTGCGTTCAGATACCGCTGCATTCCCACTGTCCACGTCTGGCCACTAAAAAAATCGTCCGTCAACAGCCGCTTGCCCGAGTAGAGACGCGCCACATCGCCCTGATACTGCACCTGCAAAAACAACTCGCTCAGACCATCCATGGCGTCCTGCGGCAGCGTAATCGACCACTTCGCTGCCTGCGGCATTTCGCCCTCCGCGGGCGCCTGCGCCACTCCCTGAGGGCGCCAGCTCTGCGCCGGTCCCAGTTTGACTGCCGGAGCCTCGCCCGCTGCCTGCACCGCCTGCACCTGTGCCGTCAGATTACGCGTTCTGGCCTCCGCCGCATAGCTCACTGCCTGCGCCGTAGACGCCGTCTGCTTCAGCTTCAAGGTTGCCTTGGGAGCTTCATCCATCGCCGGCAAAACACTGAAGGCAAACTGCGCCATCCCGATCGACCGCAACCGGATGAGTCCATCTCCATCGGCCAGAAAATCCTGCGCCGTGATCAGCAGTCTGTCCTCGCCGCCCAGTTGCACCTTCCAGGCATTTTCAGCTTCTCGCGCCGTCAGCACCACCAGGCGGAGCTTCTTTCCATCCTTGCCGGTCACATCGATCCACGAATCTACGCCCGGCTGAACGCCGCTCACATAAGTCACACCCGCATCGCTGCTGATCGTTCCACTGGAACTCTTCACCGAATCCACGCCGCGGGCGTCAAACGCGAGCTCCACCGCAATCCCCTTGATGGCCTCGAAGTACAGCGTCTCAGCGCTCTCGGTGCGCGTGAACAGTTGCGCCGTGCTATAGCGCAGGGTCACTCCCCCCATGCGCAGATTCAGCGGCCAGATGAAGTAGGCACCGGAGGGAATCTCCACCGCTTTGCGCGGAAGCTGCAAAACGCCGCCCGGCAGCTTCACCTCAAACTGCGCCGCCGCCCGCCCCGGCATGGCATAACCGCGCACATAGTTATTGCAGAACAGGAAGCCCGCATCGCCTCTGGAGCGCACCGCTACCCGCGGAACCGAAAAGTCCGCCGGATTCTTCGGCTGCACTTCCGGCGCATGCACCATCATCGGCGCCAGTTCATCGCCAAAGTCGTTCAGAAAATACTGAAAGACCTTCATCTTGCGCAGCGATTCCCGCTCCTGGCCATATTCGCCCAGCGGCGCTTGAAAGTCGTAGGACTTCACCGGCACATCCGTCGGATAACCCGTGGCCTGCGACTCTTCCAGCGTAGTCAGCTTGCCCTCTGGGTTCTCGCCGCCCTGGAACATATACGTCCCATACAGATTCACGCCCGAGCCCAGCATCACCGGGAACATCGCGCCGATATCGTCCGGCTGAATCACCGGACGGCGATGGTAGGTATCTTCAATGCCCCCGCCGATCTCCGCTGTCAGATAGGGCAGCTCATCCTTGGCCGCGGCTTGCATCTTGTTCGCCCCCGCGCCACCGATCGCGCCCATATTGGCCGCAACCCGGCTCTCAAAGCGAAAGGCATAGACTTCGGCCGGAGGCAGTTTGGTCGTCGCGCCGTCCCAGGGCGCATCAGGATAGCCGCCGCCATAAACAGGAATCACCGCCCGCTTGGGCACCACTGCACTATCCCAGCCCGTCACCACATACAGCGGCACATCCAGCCCGCTGGCGATGGCGATCTTCTTCAACTCCAGAATGTGCTCTTCGCCCTGACCGGGACCGCGCCGCGCATACTCGTTTTCCAACTGAATCCCGATGACCGGCCCGCCATCTTTCCACATCAACCCCTGCAACTGCTTGCCGATCTGGCCATAGAACTTGCTCACCTCGGCCAGATACACCGGATCGTTGCTGCGCGTCGGTCCTTTCTTCAAGAGCCAGTCCGGCAGCCCGCCGTTGCGCGTCTCCGCGTGGGCCCAGGGACCGATGCGCGGTTCCAGATACATGCCATGTTTGGCGCACAACTGCGCAAAGGCGCGCAGGTCGCGATCTCCCGTCCAGTCGTACTGTCCTTCGATCTCCTCATGATGAATCCAGATCACGTAGGAGGCCACGATGTTGACCCCCGCGGCCTTCATCTTGAGCAGTTCTTCTTCCCATTGCGCACGGGGATAGCGCGAGAAGTGAAACTCGCCCATCACCGGCAGCCATGGCTTGCCATCGCGGGTCAGATAGCGGCTGTTCACGCCCAGCACACTGCCCGATGGAGACTTGGCCGATCCGCCGTCATAGTTGGCAGCACTCGGCTCACTATAGGGCTGGCTTGCATCAATGCGGATCGTCGTGCTGGCCTGCGCTCCACACTGGGGCATCGTGGCCAGAGCAGCAAGCAGCACCGCGCCTGATAGCACGCACACGGAAACAGGCGATCTCTGAAAGCATTTCGTCAACAAGGAATGAAGGAATAACATGTGCATCAACTCCGGGCCGGCAACTTCTTTCTCTTGCACAGCTTTCCTGAAAGCCATGGAGAAACTTCAATGTACGCCCTCAATACACTCCCGGAATCCGTCCAAAGTCGGAGACGGGCATAAATTCCGCAACCCGAGCACACTCTGCCGCAATAGCATCCTTCGATCATTCTTACGGTGCAAAAAGAACTGGCAACGAGAGGGATACTCTCGTTGCCAGCTTGTTGCTTCTGCAGTTGTTCGTTAATGCAGGTTAGAAGTAGAACTTGGCCGCCAACGAAATCTCTCTGTGGCCGGTCTTGTTGTCTACGATTCCAGCTGTGGCATTACCACTCGCTGCAGCGCCCGTATCGTCAAATCCCATATACATCGCGCTATCACTAGCAATGAACTCGTTCCATGGATGGTTAAAGAGGTTAAATGCCTCGCCACGGACTTCCAGCTTGCGCTTTTCTCCCATGGAGAAACTCTTAAACAGGCCAATCGAGTCGTTGATGTAAGCCGGCCCGTGAATATAGGGCAAGCGATAGGTTCCATTGGAGAGATTCGTGGGACCGGCGAAACACGATGGATTGAAGTACTGGTTCTTCTTCAAGCTCTTGCGCGGATCGCATCCTGCGATCAACTTGGGCACCGCAGTTTCGTCCGGTGTCCCGGTTGCGAAAGCACCGTAGCTCGACGGAGCATAACCACTACTATCTTTGTTAGCCCAAATGCCAATCGTGTTCTGATTGACTGCGTATTCTGAACCGAAGTTGTTGCCGATCGGTCCACCGGGCATCGCCTGGAACAGACCTGAGAACTTCCATCCATTGGTCAGATTGTTGACCATTTTCTTGTTACCCAGATACTTCGTGCCAAAGTCCGGCAGATTCAGATAATACGAGAAGCTGACAATCTGCGAACGATCGAACGGCGTGGGTCCATACCAGCGCTTCATGACGAAGGCATCCTCGGCATTATAGGCAAGGGATTTGCCAAAGGTATAGCTTCCCCAATAGTTCAGCCAGCCCTTCTCACGAGTAACGGTTACCTGAAGCGCATTATAGTTGGAGTTCAGATTGTGGAAATGTGTCGAAACATCGCCCAGGTTGGAATAGGGACGATATTGCTGATCGTACCAAGTGCCGTACCAAGGGCCGCTTTCGGCGCCTTGAGGGACTGCATTGCGAACTCCAAAGCCCACCAGGTTGCGACTCACATTACCCACATAGTTTGCTTCGATCCTGTTTGCTCCTGGAAACGTATGCGAAATAGCTGCGTTCCATGAGTAGGTCACCGGCGCATGGTTATCGCTGGGATTGGCCGTGCCCCACACCGTGGGAGGAACCGTAGCATAGTTCTGCTGTGAAATCGCCGACAAAGTGGTGGCATTGGTTATCGTCGCCACCTTGAAGTTGGGCGGTGCCATAATGCCAGAGTAGGCTGTTGTTCCCGGATCGTTGTAGTAGTTGGTGCCAAATCCACCGCGCACTACCGTTTTTCCGCCACCGAAGAGGTCGTAAGCAAAACCCACTGAAGGCGCCCACTGGAAACCCAGAGCTTTGGCGCCAGAGAATGGAATAGCACTGTTCGTTGCGTGCGTCTGAAGACCGCTGTATGAGGTGTAGTCGGTATTTGAAGTTTTCACATAGGCCGCCGGATTGAAGACCGCAATGCGTCCCGCACGGTCATACCACCAGCCAATATGATCCACGCGCAAGCCGTAGTTCAGCGTCAATCGCGAAGTGGCCTTCCAAGAATCTTGCAGGTAGAAGTCAAAGCGGTTGGTTTCCATGTCGGCCATGATGTTGGCGCTCGACTGCGTATAGGTAAGGGTATTTCCGATCAGCAGATCGGCCCAGTCGTTGCCTGTCACCGCACCCCAATTCGCCATGGAAACTGATCCGTTATCGTTGCCCGTGGTGAGAATGTTGTAGCGACCCACTTGTGCAAAAAATCCAGCACGATACATGTGTACGCCCTTCAACAAGGTCACACCTTCATTAAATGTGTAGTTGTTTTGTGCGCCCAGATATGGGGGAGCCTCTCCGCCGCCAATGTAGAGTCCGCCCACCTGCTTTTCAAAGCTGATGTTAGGCAGTAGATTGCTGGAGGAGGGGAATATTCCGGCATACGGATAGTTGAGCGCAGTAGTGGAAACCGCATCGAGGCCACTCATCGCAGTCTTGAGCGTAAAGCGGGTGTAGCCAAGAGATGCTTCGTTGGTCATGCTCTGGCTCAGGACATTGGTCAACGTCGCATTGAACGAGTTCGATGCATTCTTCTCCGTCTGCGCCGCCGGGTAGGGAACCATATTCCAAGTGTTCCATGGGCCGTAGGGTGAAGGTACGCTTTCGTTCTCGTGATTGAAGCGAAGTGCGGCATGCGTGTTGTCGGTGATCGCGTAGTCGAGCTTGAGAATCTCCTGATTGCGCGGCTGTGAAGTTGTAAAGTCGGTGATCAGGTTATAACCACCGTGCGTCGCCGGATCAACGTTCGCATGAGGCAAAGCGTTGAGCAGAATCTGCCCGCCCTTATCGATCGCGCTGGCGTTGATCACTCCCCAGGTTCCCGCTGAGTTGTTGCCGCACACTGTCCATATTTTGGCCTCGTCTGGGGAATTTGTGGGTAAATCGGGTATCCAAACCGACAGAGAGACTCCCTCGGCATCCCGACAGTGAAGGTTTACAGTTTCACGCGCTTGCCTGAAAATGGTTGCGGTTGGTGAAGCGG
>Ga0302275_10000098_pt1 | contig 91431 bp, 78 predicted proteins | sample III_Bog_N2_2_FD_200229 | JGI IMG/M metagenome (GOLD analysis project Ga0302275, IMG submission 200229) | Peat permafrost microbial communities from Stordalen Mire near Abisko, Sweden - III_Bog_N2_2 | ecosystem: Environmental > Terrestrial > Soil > Wetlands > Peat | place: Sweden: Abisko... | reverse complement strand
CGGAATAAGTGACAAAGGATCGGAACCAGACCGAAGCGACCACTGGTTAGTTAGACCCAATCGCTTCGCGCCCGCCTCCGCTCCACTCCGTTGCGCTCCTCGTGACGCATACCTCACTCAAAGAATCTCACTCGATAACCTCAATTCCAGTTGACAACCCTCATAGGGGCTCCGGCGACTGGTTAGGCCACGTCATGGCTTACTTTTGTAAATAATAATTTTAAGAGGAACATCCGTTCCGTTTTCAGCGATAAATCTCAATTTGCCGTTGACTGGTGGAAAAACAGCACCCGCTCCGCCGACTGAACCAACGAATGAATCTACTCCGACAACTCGAAGCAGAACTGGCTGCGGCTTTTGCTTAAAGTATTTCAGAACTGTCTCTTTGCTGGCGTCTGTCTTGAACCCGATGAACAATGGCTCACTACTGTCAATCTCGGTCTCTTTGCTCTTGCCAGCTTTCAAAGTAAAAGTGGCAACCTGATCTTCTCCGGGATTTAGCTGATCCCATGTTGGCGCAGCACAAACGCTGAATAGGAACCCAAAGCAAAATGTAAGCAGTGCGATACTTTTCATAAGCGTGTCAAGTGGCCTAACGTCCAAGCTCAGGCACAGCCACCGGAGACTGATGCCGAAATGCAACCGCGACAATCACATTTCCAACACCGGTCCAAACTGACCGGCGCGGTGGCTGTTGCCTGCAGCGCCTTGTTAGCTCACTTCCCATCTGTCAGTCCTCTTACTTTAGCCTTCATCGTCTCAAGCTGTGTCGTGCTGGCGACCTTCAATCTGCTGCCGTCGCGCTTGAGCGTCACCACCGATGGAACGCTCACACTCATGGACAAATCCTTAAAATCAGCCTCGCTCCGAAACAATACGTGAACAAGATCCTTCTCAACGATGCTGCCGACTATCGTGATCTTCGAGTGAATGGATGCCTCTCTAGCTTGCTTTGGGACGGTCGAAAATGCGAACTCAAACAATCTGACTGTGGCAACCTTTGGTGTGAGCTTCTTAAACTCCTCAGGACTTGCAACACCGAGCGCCTTCAGCAAATCCGCCCTCTCTGCCTTGTCTTCGGTAGTCTCGATGATATGGACGGCCATTGTGTAGCAAGACTGCTGAACATCCGAGTGAAGCTCCTCAACCATCGGGCCTACGTCAAATCGCGCCAGTGCCTCCGCAAACCTCTTGGTTGTCGCCTCCGCCTCGCTTGAACTTTCCGAGCGAGCAACGGTAGAAAAGCCGAGTAATGCCAATGCAATGATGAGTGCGCGCATAGTGAGCTAACAGGTATTGTATTGAAATTTTGCGGCTATTGAAATTTTGCGGCCTATCCCGGTCGCAGCTTTGAGGCCAGTTTAGAGTTGCAAGTGCCATTTGTCCAGCTAATAATGACGGGATGAATCCCATGGTTTCGCTTCACCAAAGGCAGAATCCGCCGCGGGAACGGTTTATCCCCAATCCCAAGCTGAAATTCATGGAACAATGCCGGGAGGTCATGCGGTTCCGGCGGCTGGCGTTGCGGTCGGAGGAGGCTTATTTACAATGGATTAAGCGGTTTTTGGTGTTTTGCCGGGATCACCCTAAATTCACCCCTCCCGCCAAGGAAACGGAGAGGGAGCCGCTGGCGCAGGGCCACCACGAATGGCGGCATCCCAAGGACATGGGCGAACCGGAGGTGCGCGCGTTTTTGACGCATCTGGCGGTGCAGCGGAATGTCGCGGCGGCGACGCAGAACCATGCTTTGAATGCTTTGGTCTTCCTTTACCGGCATGTCATCGGCCGGGATTTTGAATTGCTGGCGGACGTCAAACGGGCCAAGCGGATGCCGCGTGTGCCCGTGGTTTTGAGCAAGGCGGAAGTGCACCGGCTGCTGTCGGCGGCGGCCGCCAAATACCGGCTGTTTTTCCAGTTTCTTTATGGCACCGGTTTGCGATTGATGGTCGCGTAAAGCGCTCCGCGCCACGCGATTTTAATTTTGTTATGTGCTACATCTATGTGTTGCAATCGGAATCAGACGATGGTCTATACATTGGTTTCTCAACGGATTTACGTCGACGTCTAAAAGAGCATCAGGAAGGAAAATCTTTTGCGACATCCTTTCGTAGGCCGTGGATGTTGATTTATTACGAGGCTTATCTGGAAAAGGAAGACGCGCTTGGAAGAGAGCGGTATTTGAAAAGCGGGGGCGGACGAAGGTTTTTGAAGAGCCAGTTGAAGCATCATTTGATCAAGCACCCAATACGCACTGACCAACAAACACCGCGTGGAGCGTAGCGCTTTTACGCGGGGGCACAAGGATGTTTCCACGACACAGATTTACACGCCCATGTGATGGCCAAGCCGGGGTTGGGGGTCAAAAGTCCGTTGGACGGGTAAATGAACCCTCACCTCACCCTGACCCTCTCCCCTCCCTCCGCGGGAGCGGAGAGGGGATAAATATTCGAAATTCAACGCGAAACGTCCAAAGGCGGATTGGCATCCGCTTTTCGTAGCCGCCGGACTTGAGTCGGCTCCAATTTATTTCCCCTGCCGGAATTAGGATGAGCGGATTTACATCCGCTGCTACATATATATGCAGCGTTTTGCGCCGGGGCGGGGAACGGAGCTACGATTCCCCGATATCAGCCATTCGGCTGAACCCGGCAATCTTTTCCTGCCGGCCGTTTTGGGTCAGCGGCCACGGTTTTAATCGGATTTGAGGGCGGACCAGCCAGTTTTGGAAGATTTTGAACGATTTTGGCAATAAATCTTCAGGTTTTGGTCGTTCCGATAACTATCGGCGTCATTTCTTTAGTTAACGGCGTCACGGAAAAGGTTATCTCCGTCATCAAAAAGGTTATCTGCGTCACCAAGTTAATTAACTCCGTCATCGCCTTGGTTAGGTTTGTCACCGATTTAATTAACTTTGTCATGGACTTAACCAGGATCGGTCATCGGGTTAATTAACTCCGTCATTCGGAAGGTTAACGATGCCCTGGGAAAGGTTAATTCCGTCACGGCTCTAATTATCCCCGTCATCGCAAAGGTTAACTTCGTGACGACGATAGTTATATTTGTCATCGCGATAATTATCCCGCCGGCCTGTCCAATTTGGAGCGTGTCCCATTTAACTCCACTTTTGAACCGGTTCTGGACAGATGCTAGGGCAGTCCAATGCGGCTTAAAAAATATTATCAGGTGATTTTCGGTGGCGATGGGGTGGTCCAGTGCCCTGGGCAACCGATCCTTCGGTCAGGTTGGCGTTACAGATTTTACCGACCCGGAGCGTGCCCGTCCCGGGCGCAGCTACGTGGTAGAACCAACCGGGTTCGGGTTGGCGAATGCGCAAAACCCCTGCGGACATGGCTGCGGCCGGGGCTGGCCGTGCTCCACCCGCTCATCCCAAAACTTCAAGCGGGCGTTGGCGGAGGTGGCCAGCCCTTAACCAGCCACGGCTTTGACTAACCCTATTTTGTCTTTTTGATGGCAATAAATGGTTAGTTTATCTGTTTAATAGTTAGTAGTAAAATTAGCTTTTGGCATGTACCATGCTTAACCAGGCATGACGTGGCCAGGTGGCGCAAGCGCCGGGCCCGTCGTAAAAAAAATCGAAGTGTCCAGAAAGAAAATGCAGTGAAATCAAAACCAACTGGAATCCGCATATTGCGCGATTTCGTCAACTATGGCGGACCGGTGCTCGTGGTCTTCGCCGGCAACATCGGCGTGAGCCTGGATCCCACCAAGTTCCCCGGTCTCAAACTGACGGTGGACCCGAAGACGATCATGACTCTGGCGGCCGACTTGAGCCTCAAGCTCGGGGCCCAACCCACCGGTGGCACCATCGCCACGCAGGCGGTGTACAAGGCGTTTGACGCCGTAACCGAGGCGCTCAACGCCGATGCCAACGACCTGGAAAATGTCATTGGCCACGACCTGGAAGCGTTGCTCTCCACCGGCTACCTGCCGGTCAGCAACAACCGCTCGCAGTCACCGTTGGATGACACGGCCATCGTGAACCTGATGAACAACGGCACCACCCAATTGCTGTTGCAACTGTTGGCGGTGCGCAATGCCAAGTCATACCAGATGGAGATCAGCCTGGACGGCGGCAAGACGTGGCTGGCGGCGGGCATCTCCACCAAAAGCAGGCCAATTTTATTGACCGGCCTCATCCCGGGCACGACCTACACGGTGCGGGCGCGGGCCATCGGCGGCAGCACGGGCGCGAGTGACTGGACGCCCGCCCGTTCCATCATGTGTACGTGAGCGGTGGATGGGAGCGGTTACCCGGTTGAGGGTGGCGGCTAATCGGCGCGACCCTCACAATCGGGACTCTTTCAAATGGGATTTGTCCCGGATGTTCCGGGCGAACGGGCGGCTGGCAGAATCGGACATTTCACTGCCGGCCGCCTGCAATTATCCCAACCTAATGAAGTATAGGGTTGAAGATATTCAAGCAGATCATTGGCCACCGCCGACCCGCGCCGTGAACCGGTTGGCAACCAAAGCCGGGCGGGAGGTATTAAAACCGGAGGAACTGAAGTTGGAGCGGTGTTTGAAAAATCGGGAGGGGTCCTTGGTTGTATTTGGTTGTCGGGCTGGGCGGTATTGGCCGCGGCCTTGACTTTGCGCGGCGGGCTGACTATTTGTCAGCGCTGACCCGTCATCCCATGCCTCGCTTTGCGCCCGGCTTCGTGGTTCCATGGGGTGCCGTCGCCAAAGACAAACACGTTCAACTCAAATTTCAAAATGAATAAAAAACTGGTGGGTTATTTGTGCATGATCGCCGTGGCGCTGGCGTTGGCGGCCGGCGGCGGCGAGGCGTACGCCGACACGAATGCGGTTGCGCCGGCACCCGCGCCGATCAGCGTGCAGGTTTCCGACTGGAACGGTTTTCAAAAGCAGTCGTTCGTCATCAACGGCCATTTGGCGTATGTGGTGATCCCCAAGATCGCCGCGCCGGGCAAGCCGTGGGTCTGGCGCACGTCCTTTCCCGATTATATGCCGGTGGTGGACCTGGCCCTCGTCCGCCAGGGCTGGCATATCGGCTACATCGAGGTGCTGGATTTGCTCGGAGCGGATTCCGCGCTGGATTTGATGGACCAATATTATGCGCAGGTCCGGACGCAATGGGGTCTGGCCGAAAAAATGGCGCTGGAGCCGTGCAGCCGCGGCGGTTTGCCCGCGTATCGTTACGCGACGCGGCATCCGGAGCGCGTGGCGTGCATTTATGGCGACGTGCCAGTGATGGATTTCAAGAGCTGGCCGCTCCACTGGTGGCAGGACAAGGACGCGCAATGGCCAAACGTGTTGCGGGCTTATGGTTTTAAGAATGACGCGGACGCCATGGCTTATACCGGCAATCCGATCGACCAACTGGCACCCATCGCCAAGGCGAAAATCCCCATCCGCCACGTCATCTGCCTGAGCGACCAGGTGGTGCCGCCGGAACAAAACACGCTGGAGGCGAAGCGCCGCCTGCGGAAACTCGGCAGCGACCTGGAGGTGGTGTCGGTCAAGGAGAGCAACGAATTCTGGGGCCATCATTTTCCGTATCCCGATGTGTTCGGCTCGGTGCGCTTCATCATGGATCACACGTATGTGCTGCCGCAGGGGCACGAGTATTTCCAACTGCGCGACGGGCTGGCCAACTGCCGGGCGAAGTTTGAAACTGAGAAGCGCGGCCGCGTGGTTTTTTACGGCGGTTCCATCACCTTCAATCCCGGCTGGCGCGACGAGTTGATGCAGTATCTCCGGGAACGGTTTCCGCAGACGCAGTTTGATTTTGTCGCCGCTGGCATTCCCTCCCTGGGCTCGGTGCCGCATGCCTTCCGGTTGGAGCGGGACGTTTTGGCGGGCGGCCCGCCGGACTTGATCTTTGTGGAGGCGGCCGTGAACGACCATAACTACGACAGCTACCCGAAACGTTCGGACCTGGCCCGGCGCGGCATGGAAGGCGTGGTGCGCCACTTGCGGCTGGCCGATCCCACGACGGACATCGTCGAACTGCACTTTGCCCATGACCAGGATCTGACGACCTATCGCGACGGCAAAGATTCCTACACAATTGCGGCGCATGAACAGGTCGCCGCGCGCTACGGCTGCCCCTCGCTCGACCTCTCGCACGAAGTCAGCGACCGCATCAACGCCGGGGAATTCACCTGGGCCGGGGATTTCCGGGACATCCATCCTTCGCCCTACGGCCAGCAATTGTACGCGAACAGCCTCACGCGGATGCTGGACGCCGCCTTCGCCGCGCCGGGCGGGCCGCGGCCACATGCCTTGCCCAAGCCGCTGGATAAATTCAGTTATTTTAACGGCCGTTTCGGCTCACTGACGGAAGCCCGCGTTGGAGCGGGCTTCACCCTGGATCCCAACTGGAAACCCACCGATGGCCGCGCCACCCGCGACGGTTTTGTGAATGTGCCGGCCTTGGTGGCGACCGCGCCGGGCGCGGAATTTGAATATGCCTTCACCGGGCGCGGAGTCGGGCTGCTCATCACTTCCGGGCCGGATGCGGGCATCGTAGAATCGAGCGTGGACGGTGTGGGCTGGAAAGCGATCGACACCTTTACCCCGTGGAGTCCGGCCCTGCATCTCCCGTGGGCAATCATGCTGGCCGACGGACTGTCCGGGGGTCACCACACGGTGCGGGTGCGGATTGCCTCCGGCCACAACCCGCAAAGTACCGGTACGGCGTTGCGGGTCCAGCAGTTGTTGTTGAACTGAAGCCGCGCGGGCGGCCCGGCGCCAAAGACCGCTTCGGCGCTTGAGGAAGACCGCCGCATCGCGTATGCTGACGGTGGTTTTGGAAGGGCGGAGAATCGCTCCCGGCGCAAGCCGGGGGAGGAAAGTCCGAACACCATCGGGCGCGATGCTGCGTAACCCAAGTCCGTTTGATTGGGATACACGCAGGCGGCAGGTTGGAAGACCGGTCGACGGAAAGTGCCACAGAAAATTAGACCGCCGGCGGCGCAAGCCGTAGGTAAGGGTGAAAAGGTGCGGTAAAAGCGCACCGCGCGAAGCGCAAGCGACGCGGCACGGAAAACCCCATCGGGTGCAAGGCCAAATAGGAAACCCAGGAGCGGCCCGCTCCGCGTTTCGTGAAAGCGAAACAGGTTTCGGGTATCGGTCGCTCAGACAAATGATTCTCTCCGTTCGCAAGAACGCAGACAGAATTCGGCTTACAGCCCTTCCAAAACCATTTACTTCTTCAATTTCGCGGCCCCTTTGGTGGTGTCCGGCGGGGTATATTTTTTCCGAACCCAAACTGCCGGCGCGCCCAGATTCCCGAGGCGGTCCACGGCGCGAAGCAAAACGGCATCGGGCAGGCCGTGGTCCAGATAACCATCCGACTGGCTCACGGGCAAAATCTGTGTCGTCCAGACATCGTTCGCACGGGATTGCAACAGCCAGTTGCGGGGCGGATTCACATTGGCATTTTCCCAACGCACATGGGCGGAATTGCCGCCCGTGATCACCGTGAGTTTGGGCGGAAGCAACGGCGGAACGATAATCCAAGGCGAAAGCGGTACGAGCGCGGGCGTCGCATATAACGCCCGGACGCTGGCGGCGAGCGCGGAATTGTTCATGAGATTGCGGAGATGATAATGGACTTCGCCGCCGTTGCTGGTCTGCGAGCGGACGACCTGGATTTGCCGCGCGATTTCATCCGGCAAAAAAGTTTTGCCGGTGGCCGCGTCGTTCAGTGCGGCAAAAACGTGACGGCCTTTGACATTTTGCGCGCGCCACCATTGCAGCAGCAGCGGAAAACTTTCCTCGCGCTGCGCGATGGGCCAGTAAAGCTGCGGCGCCAGATAATCCACCCAGCCGCTGGTGAGCCACTGACGCGCGTCGGCATACAGTTTACCGTAGGCATCGAGCGCCTTGGGGCTGATGCCGATTGGCACGCCGGCACGCCAGATGCCAAACGGGCAAACGCCGAACTGCACCCAAGGTTTTTCCGCCTTGATGGATTGCGAGACGTTTTGGATGAACCGGTTCACATTGGCGCGCCGCCAGTCGTCGCGGGACAATCCGGTTTTCACCCCGTATTTCAGCCAGCTCGCGTCGTCGGGAAAATTCACGGTTTTTTCCGCCCAGTTTTTGGCCGGATACGGATAGAAATAATCGTCAAAGACAATGCCGTCCACGTCATAGCGTTTGACGACATCGCGGATGACGGCGAGGGTGCGCGCCTGCGATTCCGGTTCGCACGGGTCGAGCCAGATCTCGCCGTTGTAACGGCGGATGAGCTCGGGATGCGTCCGAGTGACATGGTTGGCGGCGGCCGGCGACTTGGCATCGGGATGTGCGGCGCGGAAGGGATTGAACCACGCGTGCAATTCCAGCCCGCGTTTGTGCGCTTCGACGATGGCGAAGGCGAGTGGATCATAAAACGGTTGCGGAGCCTGGCCCATCCGGCCGGTGAGGCGTTCGGACCACGGCTCGAGCGGCGAGGCGTAAAAGGCGTCGCACGCCGGGCGCACCTGAAAAAAGACGGCGTTGAGGTGTAACTGCCGGGCGGCGTCGAGCACCGTGAGCAGTTCCAATTTTTGTTGCGCCACCGGCAGGCCGGGTTTGGACGGCCAGTCGGGATTGGCGGCCACCTCGGTGATCCACGCGGCGCGAAACTCGCGGGCGGGCGGCGGCGGACAAATTGGTTCGTCCGCCGCCCATAGCCTTGCGGGCAGCAGCAGAAAAATGGCAAAAATGGAGCTGGTCGGGTTCATCCGGCTGGTCAATGAGACGCGTCCCGATACATTTTGGCAACGGTTTTCTGAGGTTTTGAGGGGAATTTGACAAAGTCGGGAGAATATGATTTAATCATTCCGTTGCAGCCGAAATCCGGCTTCCTTCCTGGAGCCGGATGCGGGAGACCCAAAATCCTCAGCAATGAGGACGGGGCGAACGAAGCCAGGCAACTGGTTTCAAGGCCACTTTCAAGGCCAAGCCCGACAGCTAATCTCGTAGGCAATTGGAAGGGCGATCCTCTGATCCGCGAAGTCCGCGGCCTCAAGTTCACCCCAAGTAAAATAATTGCGGCGTTGTCGCGTTCATTGCGGCCGCGTTGCAGGCATTGCTAAAATTATGCTGGACGTGATCTATCTCGGCACGGCGGTCTTGTTTTTTGCGGCCTTTGCGCTCTATGCGCTCGGCTGCGAAAAGCTCTAACCCAAACTCTTATGGAAAACCTCATTCTCGGAATCATTTCCCTCGCGCTCTGCGTATATCTCATCGTGGCCATGATCCGCCCGGAAAAATTTTAACCGCCAATTATGAACGCCCATCAATGGTTGGAACTCGCGCTCTATCTCGGGGCGCTCATTCTCGTCACCAAGCCGCTCGGCCTGTATCTCGGCCGCGTATTTGACGCCAACGGCCGCACCTGGCTGGATCCGCTGATGCGGCCGCTGGAAAAATTGACCTACTGGATTTTCCGCGTGGATCCGGCCAAGGAACAGGGCTGGAAACAATACACGTTCGCGATGCTGATTTTCAGCCTGGTGAGCCTGCTGTTCACCTATGCGATTCTGCGCCTGCAGCAATACCTGCCGCTCAATCCGCAGCATTTCGGCGCGCTGTCGGAACATCTGGCGTTTAACACCGCCGTGAGCTTCACGACCAACACCAACTGGCAGAGTTACGGCGGTGAATCCACGATGTCGTATCTCTCGCAGATGGTCGCACTGACCATCCACAACTTTTTCTCCGCTGCCGTCGGCATGGCGGTCGCGGCGGCACTCGTGCGCGGCATCGCCCGGCACTCGGCCACGACCATTGGCAACTTCTGGGTGGACCTGACGCGCATCACTTATTATCTGCTGCTGCCGGTCTGCCTCGTGTTTGCGCTGGTGCTCGTGTCGCAGGGCATGATTCAAAATTTCAAGCCTTACACGACGGCCACCGTCATGGAACCGCAGACCGTTTCTGTCCAGGTTACCGACACGAACGGCAAGGGGGTGGTCGATGCCAAGGGCAATGCGGTGATGACGAACCAGGTGATCAGCACACAGTCCATCGTGCAGGGTCCGATGGCGTCGCAGGTCGCCATCAAAATGCTCGGCACGAATGGCGGCGGTTACACGAACGCCAACGCCGCGCATCCGTTTGAAAACCCCACGCCGCTCTCGAACTTTCTCCAGATGCTGGCCCTGCTGTGCATCGGCAGCGCGCTGACATATCACCTCGGCCGCGAAACAAAAAATCAAAAGCACGGCTGGTCGGTCTGGTCGGCGATGTTCGCCATGTGCCTCGCCGGCATCCTGGTTTGCTGGTGGGCGGAAGCCAAGGGCAATCCGATTCATCAGCAGCTTGGCGTCGCTGTCGCCGATGGCAACATGGAAGGCAAGGAAGTCCGCTTCGGCATTTTCAACTCCGCGCTGTTTGCGACGGTGACGACGGACGCCTCCTGTGGCGCGGTCAATTCCATGCACGATTCCTTCACGCCGCTCGGCGGGCTGGTGCCGCTGTTCAACATACAGACGGGCGAAGTGATTTTTGGCGGCGTCGGCGCAGGACTATACGGCATGTTGATTTTTGTCGTGTTGACCGTGTTCATCGCCGGGCTGATGGTTGGCCGCACGCCGGAATATCTCGGCAAAAAAATTGAATCCTACGACGTGAAAATGGTGCTGCTCGCGTTCGTCATCCTCGCGTTCATCATCCTCGGTTTCACGGCCTGGGCATCGGTCAGCAACTGGGGCACCTCCAGCCTCGCCAACAACGGCCCGCATGGTTTGAGCGAAATGCTTTACGCCTACACCTCCGGCGCAGGCAACAACGGCAGCGCCTTCGCCGGCCTCAACGCCAACACGCCGTGGTGGGACACCACGCTCGGCGTGGACATGCTGCTCGGCCGCTTCGGCATGATCGTGCCGCTGCTGGCGCTCGCCGGTTCACTCGCGCGGAAAAAAATCGTCCCCGCCAGCGCGGGCACCTTTCCGGTCAGCGGCTTCACCTTTGTCGCGCTGCTGTTTGGCACGGTGATTCTGGTTGGCGCCTTGACGTTCCTGCCGGCGCTCGCGCTAGGCCCGATCGTCGAGCATTTCCTGATGGTGAAGGGCAATCTGTTTTAACCCGCATTTTTATGTCCACGAAATCCGCTTCCATTTTTGACGCCCGGATCATTCTGCCTGCGCTGGGCGACACGTTCCGCAAGCTCGACCCGCGCCTGATGGTGAAAAATCCCGTCATGTTCGTCACGCTCGTCGGCGCGGCCATCAGCACCGTGGAGATTTTCCGCTCGCCGGGCCAGACCGGTTTTGTTTTACAGATCGCGATCTGGCTTTGGTTTACCGTGCTCTTCGCGAACTTCGCCGAAGCCGTCGCCGAAGGCCGCGGCAAAGCGCAGGCCAAATCACTCCGCGCCACGCGTACACGAACCAGCGCGAACAAAATCTCCGGCAACGGCAAAATTGAAACCGTGGACGCCGATTCGCTGCGCAAGGGCGATATCATCCTCGTGCGCGCAACCGAAATTATTCCCGCCGACGGCGAAATCATCGCCGGCGCGGCGACGGTGGATGAATCTGCCATTACGGGCGAATCCGCGCCCGTCATCCGCGAGGCTGGCGGCGACCGCAGTGCCGTCACCGGCGGCACGAGGGTGCTCTCGGACGAAGTCAAAATCCAGATCACCGCCAATCCCGGCGAAGGTTTTCTGGACCGCATGATTGCACTGGTTGAGGGCGCGAGCCGCCAGAAAACGCCGAACGAAATCGCGCTCACCATTTTGCTTGCGGCACTCACGATCGTGTTTCTACTCGCGGTCGTGACATTAAAGCCGTTGGGCATTTATTCCGGCGTGTTCTTTTCCAACGCCGTGCTTATTTCGCTACTGGTCTGCCTGATTCCGACGACCATCGGCGGTCTTTTGAGCGCCATCGGCATCGCGGGCATGGATCGCTTGCTCCAGAAAAATGTCCTGGCGATGAGCGGTCGCGCCGTCGAGGCGGCGGGCGACGTGGACGTTTTGCTTTTGGATAAAACCGGCACCATCACGCTCGGCAACCGCCAGGCCACGGCCTTTTTGCCCGCCACCGGCGTGACAGAACAGGAACTTGCCGATGCAGCGCAATTGGCGTCGCTAGCCGACGAAACACCTGAAGGCCGGAGTATCGTCGTGCTGGCGAAAAATTTCGGCATCCGCGCGCGGACGATCCATGAGTTACCCGGCGCGCAGTTCATTCCGTTCACGGCACAGACACGCATGAGCGGTGTGGATGTCGAAGGCAAACAAATCCGCAAAGGCTCGGCCAACGCCATCCGGCAGTTCACCGGCGGCTTGCTGCCCACCGACATTGAGAAAATTGTCGAGGCGATTTCGCTTTCTGGCGGCACACCGCTGGTGGTCGCCACGCGTGACCGCGCGCTCGGCGTGATTCATCTGAAGGACATTGTCAAAGGCGGCTTGGCCGACCGATTCAAGCGCTTTCGCGCGATGGGCATCCGCACCGTGATGATCACCGGCGACAATCCGCTGACTGCCGCCGCCATCGCACAGGAGGCCGGCGTGGATAGTTTTCTCGCCGAGGCGAAACCGGAGGACAAGCTCGCGCTCATCCGCCACGAGCAGACCGGCGGCCGCATGGTCGCGATGATCGGCGATGGCACGAATGACGCGCCCGCACTGGCGCAGGCCGACGTCGGCGTGGCAATGAACACCGGCACCCAGGCCGCCAAGGAGGCCGGCAACATGGTGGATCTGGATTCCAACCCGACGAAATTGCTCGAGATCATCGAAATTGGAAAACAATTGCTCATCACGCGCGGTTCGCTGACCACGTTCAGCATCGCGAACGACGTGGCGAAATTCTTCGCCATCATTCCGGCGATGCTCATGGTCACTTTCCCGGTCATCGCGCCGCTGAACATCATGCACCTCCACAGCCCGAACAGCGCGATTCTGAGCGCCGTCATTTTCAACGCACTGATCATTATCGCGCTGATTCCACTGGCGCTGCGCGGCGTGAAATTCCGGCCGCTGGGCGCGGTGGAAATCCTGCGGCGCAACCTGCTGATTTACGGCGTCGGCGGTGTCATCGTACCGTTCATCGGCATCAAGGCGATTGACGTCATCATTGCCGGCATGCACCTCGCATAAATATGAAACGAATTGCCCTCACCCCGGCCCTTTCCCGTCTGACGGGCGAGGGAGAAACGTTCCCGGTTCCAGTCGTGAATTTGCGACGGGATTTAAATGGAGGTCGTTTGCTGAATCAAAAAATAGCCAATGGCTGTCCCCTATCTCATCGGGTGGGAGAGGGTCAGGGTGAGGAAAAACTTGAAACCAATAAACTTAAAACTTATGAAAAATCTCTTTGCTGAATTCGGCCGTTCCATTGTGGCGACACTCTTCTTCGCCGTCATTTGTTGTGGCTTGTATCCGCTCGTCGTTTTTGCCGCGGCGCAGCTGCTGTTTCCGCACCAGGCCAACGGCAGTTTGCTCGTGGACAAATCCGGCACGGTTCGCGCGTCGGCACTGCTCGCGCAGAATTTCACCGGCGCACAATACTTCCATCCACGTCCGTCGGCGGCGGGCGCAAACGGCTTTGACCCGACCAGTTCCAGCGGCAGCAACCTCGGCCCGACCTCGTCGAATCTCGTGGCGAACATAACCGCGAACATCGCCACCTACCGTTCCGACAACAATCTGGCGACGAACGTGCCGGTGCCTGCCGACGCGGTGACCGAATCTGCCAGCGGGCTCGACCCCCACATCACTCCGGCCAACGCGGAAATCCAGATCGCACGGGTCGCGAAAGCGCGCGGCCTGTCCGTAGAGCGCGTTCGCGAGCTGGTGAAGGAAAACACGGCCGGCCGCGACCTTGGCTTCTTCGGCGAGCCACGCGTGAACGTGATGACGCTGAACTTTGCGCTCGACGGCCTGGCCGGCAAATGACCGATTGTCTTATACTTAAATGTTTTCGAATTGGTTCGAATTGCCCCCCCTCAACCCGGCCTTCTCACCCGTAGGGAAGGTGTCCGCAAGATGGATGAGGGGGAGTTAATGCCGCTCTGAAAGCAATCCAGTATTAAGCCGATTTTGAGTTAGCGCCTCGGCGCTGCGCAAGACGATTATTCACGATTTCAACTTCCGCTCCAAAATTTCGCCGACGAGCGCGGGGTTGGCTTTGCCTTTGGAGAGTTTCATCACCTGGCCTTTGAGAGAATTAAGCGCGGCGAGCTTGCCGGCCTGGTAATCAGCCACGGGATTGGGATTGGCGGCGATGGCCTCGTCGCAGAATTTTTCAATCGCCCCCGTGTCGCTGACCTGTCCCAAACCTTTTTCCTGCACGATGATGGCGGGCGCTTTGCCGGTCTCGAACATCTCGGCGAATACCTGCTGCGCGGCGGAACTGCTGATGGTCTTGGCCTCAACCAGCGCCACCAATTCGAGCAACGACGCCGGCGGAAATTTCAAATCCGCCAGCGTGAGCAGTTTCAGGTCTGCGGAATCCACGCCCAACGCGGCTTGCTCGGCGGCTGCCTGCTGGTTCGCCTCGGCGAGCTTGGACTGCAGGTTGTTGATGAGCCAGTTGGCGACGGCCTTGGGATTCTTGGCCGACCGGGCGGCGGCTTCGAAATAATTTCCCAGCGCGACGTTGCTCTTGAAAACCTCCGCAGCGCCCGCGGGCAACTGGTAATCGCGCATGAGCCGCTGCTTGCGGGCAAGCGGCAGTTCCACCACCAGCGCCTTCACCTCCGCCAGCCAGGCGTCCGTCGGCGCGGATGGCATCAGGTCGGGATCGGGAAAATAGCGGTAGTCGTGCGCATCCTCCTTCGTGCGCATCTGCTCGGTCACGCCCGCGACATCGTCCCAGCGGCGCGTGGACTGAATGAGTTTTTCGCCGCGCTGCACCACTTCGATCTGGCGGGGGATTTCGTATTCCAGCGCGCGGCGCACGCCGGAAAAACTGTTCATATTCTTGATCTCAATCTTAGCGCCGAGGGCCTGGGTGCCAACGGGCCGCACGGAAACATTCACATCGCAGCGGACCATGCCCTTTTCCATGTCGCAATCGCTCACGCCGCCCTGCAGTAAGATTTCCTTGAGCGCGTTGAGATATTCGTAGGCCATGTCGGCGCTGGTGAGGTCCGGCTCGGAAACGATCTCCAGCAGCGGCACGCCGGCGCGATTGAAATCCACACCGCTGGTGCGGTCGAAATGCGTGCTCTTGCCGACATCCTCTTCGAGATGCGCGCGGGTGATGCGAACGCGGGCCAGGCCGTCGATGGAACCGGGGCCGCTGAATTCAAATTCCACAAAACCATTCGCCGTACTGGGCTTGTCGTATTGCGTGAGCTGGTAGTTCTTCGGCATGTCCGGGTAGAAATAGCTCTTGCGGTCGAACTTCGCGTAGCGCGGAATCTCGCAGTTCAGCAGGTAACCGGTGAGAACGGTTTTGCGGATCGCCTCCGCATTCGGCACGGGCAGCACGCCGGGCAGGCCGAGGCAGACGGGGCAGACGTTGGAGTTCGGCTCGGAACCGTATTGGTTCGCGCAACCGCACCACATCTTGGATTTCGTTTTGAGCTGGACGTGGGTTTCCAGCCCGATGACGGCTTCGTATTCCATTGCGCGGCTATTTTAGCCACAGATGAAACACGGATGAAACACCGATTTTCAAACCACAGCGGCGGGAGCAGAAATTAAAACCGGCTTGCGACTGAAGCGCTGCTGGAAATTTTCCAGGTAGAGATAAACCACCGGCGTGATGTAAAGCGTCAGGCACTGCGAGACGACCAGCCCGCCGACGACCGCGAGGCCGAGGGATTTGCGCGATTCACCACCGGCACCCACGCCCAGCGCGATGGGCAGCGTGGCCATGAGGGCGCACATCGTGGTCATCATGATGGGCCGGAACCGCAGCAGGCAGCCCTCGTAAATGGCGTCATAAGGTTTTTTGCCGTGATGCTGCGCTTCGATGGCAAAATCAATCATCATGATGGCGTTCTTTTTCACGATGCCGACCAGCATGATGAGGCCGACGAAGCCGTAGATGTTCAGATCCAGGCCGAAGATCATCAGCGTCAGCAGGGCGCCGAAACCCGCCGAGGGCAGGCCGGACAAAATCGTCAGCGGATGGATGAAGCTTTCATAAAGGATTCCCAGGATGATGTAGATGACGAGAATCGAGGCGATGAGCAGCAAGCCCAGGCCTTTGACGGAGGATTGGAAAACCTGCGCCGAACCTTGGAAGCTGCCGGAGATGGTCGCCGGCAGGTGCATGTCGGCCTCGATTTTTTGCAGGCGTTCCACCGCCGTGCCGAGCGAGACGCCGGGCGCAAGGTTGAACGAGATGGTGACCGACGGCAATTGGCCGATGTGCGAGATGCTGGTCGGCCCGATGTCGCGCGACAATTTGGCGACGGCACTCAGCGGAATGAGCTTGGGCGTGCCGTTGGTTCCGGTGAACGAGCTGGTGAGGTAAAGCTGGGCGAGCGCGGCGGGCTCCAGTTGAAATTGCGGTTGGACCTCAAAGACCACCCAGTATTCGGCCACGTCGCCATAAATCGTGGAGGCCTGGCGCTCACCGTAGGCGTCGTAAAGCGCATTTTCAATCTGCTGTGGCGTGACGCCCAGCGCGGCCGCCTTATCACGATCAATCTCAACGTTAACCTGGGGATTGGCGATGAACAGGTCGCTGGTCACATCCTGAAACGTGCTCTTGTCGTCCGCAATTTTGCCCATCAACAGCGGCGTCCAGTGAAAGAGCTCCTTCGTGTCCGTGTCTTGCAAACTATATTGGTACAACGCCTTGGTCAGCATACCGCCGACGCGGATGAGCGGCGGGTTTTGCATGTACACGCTGAAGCCGGGGATCTGCGCCAGCTTCGGCCGCAGCTCCTGAATGATCTGATTCGCATTCAGTTTGCGTTTCGCGGCCGGCTTCAAACGCATGAAGAGGCGGCCGTTGTTAAGGCTGGCGGAAGAGCCACCGGCACCGATGGCCGACATGAAACCGTCGATGTTCGGATCGGCCGCGACAATTTTGGCCGCCGCCATCTGGTGTTCGCGCATGGCATCGAAGGAAATGTCCTGCGACGCCTCGGTGATGGCAAAAATCTGGCCGGTATCCTCGTCAGGGAAAAAGCCTTTCGGGATCACGTAAAACAAAAACACCGTGGCGACAAAGATTGCCGCCGACACGATGAGCGTGGCCCCGCGGTGACGCATGGCGATTTGCAAGGTGCGGTCATAACCATTGCGCAGCCCCTCGAAGAAGCGTTCAAAGGCGTTGTAGAGCGGGCCATGCTTCTGCCCGTGCGCCGCCGGATGCACGAAGCGGCTGCACATCATCGGCGTCAACGTCAGGGAAACAAAACCAGATGCGAGCACCGCGACCACAATGGTCACGGCAAATTCATGCAGCAACCGCCCAAGCAGTCCGCTCATGAACAGCACCGGAATGAACACCGCCGAAAGCGATAGCGTCATCGAGATGATCGTGAAGCCGATTTCCTTCGCGCCGTTCAGCGCCGCCACCATCGGGGGTTCGCCCAGCTCCATGTGCCGCACGATGTTTTCGAGCATGACGATGGCATCATCCACGACAAAGCCGACGCACAAAGTCAGCGCCATCAACGAAAGATTGTCGAGGCTGTAACCAAGCAGCGCCATCACCGCGAACGTCGCAATGAGGGACATCGGCAGCGCCAGGCTGGGAATCAGCGTGGCCGAAAGATTTCGCAGGAAAATAAAAATAACCATCACGACCAGGAAGACGGTCAATACCAACGTGTGCTCAACGTCCGTCACCGACTGGCGGATGCCCTGCGACCGGTCGAACAAAATGTCCATGTGGACCGCCGCCGGAATGACCTCGCGGAATTGCGGCAGCAGTTTTTTGATGTTGTCCACTACTTCAACGGTGTTCGCACCCGGCTGGCGCTGCACCGCCAAGACAATGGCGCGGGTGTTGTTGTACCAGCTGGCGACCTTGTTGTTCTGCACGCTGTCAGTGACGTCGCCCAGTTCCTGGAGCCGCACCGGGTTGCCGTTGCGATAGGCGACAATCATCGGGCGAAAGGCCGCCGCCGTCTTGAGCTGGCCGCTGGCCTGTACGGTGTAGGCCTGGTGCTGACCGTACAACGTCCCCAACGGCTGGTTCACATTGCCGGCTTCCACCGCCTGCTCCACCTGGTCGATGCCCAGGCTGTAAGCGGCCAGCTTGTTCGGGTCCACCTGGATGCGCACGGCGTATTGCTGCGAACCGAAGACGGACACCTGCGCAACGCCGTTGACCATGGAGATGCGCTGCGCCAGCAAATTTTCGCCGTAGTCGTCCACGGTCGAAAGCGGCAGCGTCGGCGACGACAGCGCCAGATAAATGACCGGCTGATCGGCAGGATTGACCTTCTGATAAGTTGGCGGGCTAGGCAGGTTCGGCGGCAGCTGTTTGGCCGCGCGGGCGATGGCCGCCTGCACATCTGCCGCCGCCGCGTCAATGTTGCGTGACAGCGTGAACTGGATCGTGATCTGCGAAACGCCTTGAGCGCTGATCGACGACATCGAGTCCACGCCCGCAATGATGGAAAATTGTTTTTCCAACGGCGTGGCGACGGCGGAAGCCATCGTTTCGGGACTGGCGCCGGGCAGATTGGCGGAAACCTGGATCGTGGGATAATCCACGCTGGGCAGGTCGCTCACCGGCAACTGGAGAAAGCCGATAAAGCCGAACAATAAAATCCCCGACATAACCAGTGTGGTCATCACCGGCCGGCGGATGAACAGCTCGGGCACGCTCATGGCGCGTTGGTGGACGCCGGCGCCGGCGCGGGCTGAAGCGAACTCTTAACGCTCACGGCCACGCCCGGGGCGAGCCGCAACTGGCCGTCGGTCACGACCGTTTCACCGGCCTTTAATCCGCTTTGCACCACGGTTTCGCCCTGGTAGGTGATGCCGATGGTGACCGGCCTTTCCTCGGCGGTCTGGTCAGCTTTCACGACGTAAACGAATTGGCCTTTCTGTCCCGTTTGCACCGCCTGCGACGGCAGCACAATGACATCGGTCAGTTCAGACAGCTGCAAGGTCACCGTCATAAATTGTCCCGGCCAGAGGGCGTTGTCCGCATTGGGAAAAGTGGCGCGGAGTTGGATCTGGCCGGTGGTCTGGTCCACGCTGTTGTCGATGAACGTCAATTCGCCCGCCGGCGGCGCCAGCGTCGGATCCATGTTTTCATAATTCACGGTCACCTTGGGCGCCTGGGCGCGCATTTCCTTTTTGATCTGCGGCAGAAACTGCTCCGGCACGGAAAACGCCACGTAAATCGGGTGAATCTGGTTGATGGTCAGCAGGGCGTCGTCCGGGGCTTTGACGACATTGCCCACGTAAGCCTGCAGGCCACCGGTCCGGCCATCCACCGGGGCGCAGATGCGGCAGTAGTCCAGGTTCAATTGGTCGGACTGAACGGTCGCGGCCAGCGTGTCGCGGGCGGCCCGGCTGGTGTCGAATTCATCCTGGGAGATTAATTTTTGGGTGAATAATTTTTCTTCGCGATTGAACTGGATTTGCGCGTTTTCCAACTGGGCCTGGTCGCGGGCCAGCGCCGCCTGGGAGGGGCGCGGATCAATCGTGAACAGCAGATCGCCCTTTTTCACTTCCTGACCTTCCTTGAAATGCACCTCGCTGATCTTGCCTTGGATTTGCGAGCGAATCGTCACCGTCGAAAGCGCCAGCACATGGCCGACCGGCGGCGGGCTGATTTGTACCGGCACGTTGGTGACCACCGCCAGCGCCACCAGAACCGGGGAGGTCGGGGAGGCTTTGGGAACATGGCTGGGCGAACAACTGGTCACCAGCGTCAGTGCGCCAAGGAAAAATGATAAAAAAGAGATCTGCTTCATGCCGTTTTCTTTTTGCCGCCTGGGCGGCTCCGTCGGGTTGCTGGACGGAACGACTCGGCAAAGCGTTTCAAAAAGTTGGTGTATTCCCGCTGGAACGCCGGGTCACGGATGGATTTGCCAGTGATCAACCGGGTCGTATGGGGAAACGCCGCTGGAAACATCGCCAGCGACAATTTTGCCAGCGCCAGGTGCGCGGCCTCGAAATCCGAAGTCAATTGTCCCTCCGCCTGCTCGCGCCGCACCCGCTCCAGCGCCTGAGCCGCGCCTGCGCGCCGGAATTTTTCATCCACCACGCGCTCGCCGGTGTTTTGCAGCGCCTCCCAGCCCAACAACCGGACCCAGTCCAGATCCCGGCACATCAGCTGAAAGCGGAACGGGAGATTTTTCGTCGGATCGCCCGGCACGCCCTCGATGAGCGCCCGGCGTTCGGTGATCTTGTGGCGCAGCACCGCGCGGAACAGGCCTTCCTTGTCTCCAAAATAATGGTAGAGCATCCGCTTGTTGCTGCCCGAGCGCCGCGCGATCGCATCCATCCGCGCGCCGGCAAAACCATTCGCCGCGAACTCGGTGATCGCGGCCGCAAAAATCCGGCGGCGCGTGCGGTCCGGATTGCGGACGACGGCGGCGGGTTTGGCTTTTGGGCGCATGACGTATAAGTAACTGATTGGTTACTTTGGTGCAACCGCGAAATTTCTACCCGGTGGCCCGGCGTTTTCCTACCGTCGTATTTCGTCCGGGTGCTGCTGACTATACTAGACCAACCCGCTTTAGGGTGCAGCTTTTTCTTTATGCCAGGGCGTGGCCTGCTCGTAGGCGTGGGCAAGCCGCAGAAGTGATTTCTCCCCAAAGGGTTGGCCCAGCAATTGCAGGCCGATGGGCAGCTTCGGGCTGTTCGTGAAGCCGCACGGCACACTCACGCCGCAGATGCCGGCGAGGTTGCAGGAGATCGTGAAGATGTCTGACAGATACATCTGCAGCGGGTCGCCGGATTTTTCCCCCGCCCGGAACGCCGCCGTCGGCGTGGTCGGCGTCACGATGGCGTCCACGGTTTCAAAGGCCCGCAGAAAGTCGTTGCGGATGAGCGTGCGGACTTTTTGCGCGTGGAGATAATAGGCATCGTGGTAGCCGCTGCTTAGCACGTAGGTGCCGAGAATGATGCGCCGCTTCACCTCCGGCCCGAAACCCGCCCCGCGCGTCCGGCTATACAGCTCGATCGGATCGTGGCCGTCCACCCGCGCGCCATAACGGATGCCGTCGAACCGCGCAAGATTCGCCGACGCCTCGGCGGTGGCGATGATGTAATAAGTCGCGACGGCATAATCCGTGTGCGGCAGGGAAATCTCCACGACTTCCGCGCCCAACTCCGTGAACTTTTTCACGGCGGCATCCACGGACGCCTTCACTTCCGGGTCCAGCCCGCCGATCATATATTCCTTCGGCAAACCGATTTTCACACCGCGAATGTCGCCTGTCAGCGCGGCCGCGTAATCCGGCACCGGTTGCGGCACGCTTGTCGAATCGCGCAAATCATGTCCGCTCAAAACCCCGAGCAGCGTGGCGGCGTCGCGCACGTCCTTCGTGAACGGCCCGACCTGATCCAGCGAGCTCGCGAAGGCCACCAGACCATAGCGCGAGACCCGGCCGTAGGTCGGCTTCAAGCCCACGCAGCCGCAGAGCGCCGCCGGCTGGCGAATGGAACCGCCCGTGTCTGAACCAAGCGAGGCGAGGCATTCGTCCGCCGCCACCGCGGCCGCCGAGCCGCCGGAGGAGCCACCGGGAATCCGCGTCACGTCCCAGGGATTGCGCGTCAGGCCGAAGGCGGAATTTTCCGTGGAACTGCCCATCGCAAACTCGTCCATGTTCAGCCGGCCAAACACGATGGCGCCGGCGGCCTTAAGCTTTTCAATCACCGTCGCGTCATAGGGCGAAATGTAATTGCCGAGGATCTTCGACGCGCAGTTCAGGGGCTGGTTCTTCACGGCCAGCACGTCCTTGATGGCAATCGGAACACCCAGTAAAGGTTTCTTTGCGCCGCGAACGATTTCCCGGTCCGCCGCGTCGGCCTGCGCCAGCGCATCCGCCGGATCGTGACTGATGAAGGCATGGATTTTGCCGTCCACGCGGGCGATCTGGTCGAGACAGGCTTGTGTCGCCTCGCGCGCGGAAACCTCGCGCCGGGCCAGCCGGGCCGTCAGTTCGGAAATCGTGAGCTGGTTGAGCATGCAGAAAATTACTCGACGATTTTGGGCACGATGAACAGCCCGCCGGCCTGGCGGGGCGCGTTGCGGAGCGCCGCTTCATGCGGCAGCGATGCTTGGATCTCATCGGTCCGCGTGACGTTGACCATGGGCACGGCATGCGCGGTCGGCTCGACGCCGGAGACGTCCAGCTCGCGCAATTTTTCAATATAGCCGAGGATGCTGCCGAGCTGAGTGCCCAGCTGTTTTTCCTCGTCCGGCGTGAGCGCGAGCCGCGCGAGGTGCGCGACATATTTCACATCAATTTCAGCGGATGCCATGCGGGGAAATTAAAGTCCCAAGCCCGAAGTTGAAAGTCCAAAGTCAGAATCCGACCAAATCAAGCCATGACGGTTGACCAACCGATGGGCACAGATGAACACAGATTTTACGACCTCGGCAAAACCGGAACGCCACCGCCGACCCGGCAGGATTTCGAGTCCGATGCCGGTGGGCGAGCGTCCCCGCGAGCCGACTCGTCGGCAGCCTCACCCCGGCGCCCTTTTAAACAGCTTGGTAAAACCTGAATAAATCATGCTCCGCTTTCACGGGAAGAATCAGGCAAATCTTGGAGTAACCGTCCACAATCGTTAATTTGCAACCTTCTCCTAAATAGCCGTCGCTCTTTTCCGCCCGTTTAACCGTCGGCCAAGGCAAAAGAAATGGTTGATGAAAGGCTCTCGTTGGTAAAAACGGCCAGACATAAAAATATATCCCACCGTCGGTAAACATAACCCGAACGACATTTTTATACGACGAACGAAACTGTCCCTCGGATGCGCTGCCAAATTTCGCAAGCTTCGCGGTGTAAGCAGCCGCAACTGGTCGGTTCGGAACCGGATAACGCATCACGAATAAACACCACCCGCCTTTGCGCGATGAAAAATAGCTCATCTGCAACGAAAGGCTGATAGCAACTCCGACAAATAAAAGAAATGGAAACGGCGATGATTTAACTGACGAGTGCCCGCGCGAACCGCTGGCGTTATCGGCCGCAGCCGGATTTGTCACCAGCCTGCCCCCATCCTGATAATATACTTGGTAATTTATGGGCTTGGCCAGGTTGGTTAGGGTTACGGTTTGCGCGCCGACTGTGATGCAGCCTGCCAGCATCATTAACAGTATGATGTCCTGTATTTTCATTTTGAGGTAGACCGTCAAACAACTGCGCGAGACTTCGCCTCGGCTTCCGGAGCCCAATGAAGTCTCTGCCGGCCCAAGTTCGCACTTCAGGCGGGAAACCAAACGGCATGGTCATTGTCCAATCTTCGCCAATCCGGCGTTGGCTTTATTTTCCATGCCCTTGCCGTAAACGCTAAGAATAAACCCGGGATTGTCCTGGTTTTGTAAAGCCAAGCCGAATTGCCTTAGAGATGTGAAATACTCCCGGGCTTGGGCTGCGTCACCCTTGGCGACGGCATCGAGTCCGGCTTGAGCCACGGCATCGGACAACTGCTTCACGCAGCTGATCTGTGTAATGATCGCTTGAGCTTTTGCCGTGCTGTCACCTGCGGGCAGCGCCTTAAACTGGTCTTGGCTTAGGTTTAATGCCGATCCGGCCTCAAACAGCGGACGGCCATTCCAATCGGTGGCCACGAATATTTTTAGAGCGGTTGCATTGTCACCTTGCTGCCATGCTTTCATGGCCGGCTGGGTAACTGGTAATAGTTGCTCAGCATTGGCCTGGGCTAGCGCCGGTGGCGTGGCGGAACTGCCTGTTGATTGCTTACCACAAGCCGCCAGCAAAATGCTGGCCGCCATAAATCCCACTATAATCACGCTTTTCATAAAATGTGAGGCTGACAAATGTAGAAAGTCCCGCCGACTCGCGACGTGAACCGCGCAACTGCCAGCGCAAACTGACGTTGGCTCCTGCGGCTGGTTGGGCGATATCATCGTTGTAACTGTTGAATACTGCCATCGGCTAAAGCCACCATCCGGGTGCCGTCCGCCATCCGCAGGCGAACCAAAACCGCCTGCGGGTTGTTACCACCCGCCGTCGGATAAAACGCGACATCCAAGCCATCAAAGGCCCGGACATCCTTGGCCTGAAGATACCCACCGCTCACTAAATCCTGAAGGGTTACGGTAGGTGGAATCGACTGTCCCCGTGAAATATGGTCTCGCGAATAACTCTGCGCGGCTGAAACCAGCTCTTGGAATCTCACTACCGACTGTGCGTGCTGCCAGTGCAGAATGAGCGCCGTGCTCGCCAACGCAGCCACCATCAACAATACACCGGCGATGATGATTAAGCGGCGTTTTTTCATAGCTGCTCGAGGTCGCCTAAAGCTAGGTGCTAGCCGGCTGGTCTCTCATATTTAGTTCCCCAGGGCGAGTGTAGCGGCAGGCTCAAATCTTTAGACTCAAGTTTTTGCGTAACCACAAACTCCGGCGACCGGTTTTGTGGGATGAAATAATAATCGTAACTGGAAATTGAGCGTGACCCAGTAGGCTGCGCGGGGGTGTCGTTATCTTTCTCGACGTGAACCAATATCCGTGATGCTGGCGGCCGCTGAATCGTCAGCCAAAATAACAAACCGGCAACCACCAGAATCGCCGGCAATATGATAAGTCTCAATGTCTTCATAAAATCAAAATGTTAGATGCGGCCCAAGAAAAAGCCATAGCCAGCGCAAGCGACGGGTGTGGCTTTTTCGTGATTCTCTGCCGATCCCATCGGTTGGCAAGAACTTTTTCTCGTCCGTTCCGGCTATTCCCCGCACCGGCGGTTTGAGTCACAGATGGACAAAGATTTTACGACCTCGGCAAACCGGAGCCCGAACCGGGAGCGGGCCGAGGATTGACGCCAGTCCAGTCGATACAAAGCCACCAAAAGCTACTTTATGCTACTTCAAGCTACCTAAATTTAAAATTTGAGGCCGATCTGGGGACCAAACCAGACCTAAAAATTGAAAATTGACCAAAACGGCAGCGAGAAACCGAAGCCGCCATGAAGGACCTGGATTACGTGACGAGGCGGATGAGATATGCCAACACGCTGAACTGAAGGGGGGAAGACAAGGTACAAGGTGGCGCGGCCCGAACACAAAAGAGCCCAATTGGAAAGGCAAGTCCATGCACGAAAGCTTATCCGGGCAGACGGAAGGTCGCAAGGAAGATTGTTAGAGGAAAGTGGCGAGTGCTAGTGGCGGGCGGCAAGTAAACCGGCGTGCCACTGGTGCACGATCAAGGCCCGTGGATTTCCTAGTGCGGAATGCGGAATTTTCATCCCCTAATCATCTGGTCGTCTCAGCTGGCGCAGCCGGATGAGGGATAATGGAATAAAACAATTTTACCGGGCACTTCAGTTTTCCGGCAGGCGTTCTCGATATCGTCGCCGGGAACGTGGGCAACTTCCAATGGCTTGCAGGGTCTTCCCAGCGGTGAATTTAAATTGGTGGATTTCATGGCCATACTTCACTCACGGCAATATCAACCGGTAAAATTGCCGGGGTTGATATGGGTTCAAGACGTTGGTGACCACAAAGTTCCCCTGTGCATCCAGCACATTGGTCGCCAGCAACGTCCAGTTGGTCAGTGGCAAAGTCAGATCGGTGCTGGCGAGCAGATAATAGGTCGCGTTGGCCGGGCCGTTCGTCCCCGCGATGATCAAATTGTTCTCCGCCAAAGTCAGGCTGGAAAACTCCGGCGGGGCCGGGGGTTGCACCGTCAACGTCACGACACTTGAGGTGACACTGCCCGCGCTGTTGGTCACTACGCAACAGAATGTCGCCCCGTTGTTGCCGGCCACGGTCGACGGAGTGATATAATTCGTCGCGGTCGCGCCACTGAGGTTCGTGCCATTCTGCCGCCACTGATAAGCGATGGGCGCGGTGCCCGTGGCGGCCACGGTGAAATTCGCCGTCCCGCCAATCGTCACCGTGGCATTCGTCGGCTGCATCGTGATCATGGGCGGAGCCGCACCCGTGAAATAATAGACTCCGTTGCTCTCACTCATGGTCACTGAATTGTTCGAAAGCGTGACGTTGGTGCCATACATGTCCGTGCAGGTTGAATTGGGCGGACCGTTTACCTGAGCCGTCCCTTCCGGCACCCAGGCAATCATGACGGCGGGCGAACCGCTCAAGGTCACCGACCAGATACCGTTATTCGTAGGCAACTGACCGTAGCCGATGGGGGTCGTCATGCTGGTTATCGTCTTTCCGGCCGTGGTCAGGGTAAGGAACTGGATAGCATGGTTGGCTTGATGAAGGTTTCCGCCGGGGAACAACCCCCAGGTTGGATCCGTGTCATTATAAACGGTTATGAATTGAAAACCGACCATCCAATGGCAAAGGATCGTCCGGATCCATTCATACGAGAACTTGGTCTCGTCTGATCCGGCATCAAGGGCAAACTGAATGCCGGTTTCGGTCTCCCAGTAAGTTTGCATATTCGCAAGTCCGGGGGTGCCTTGAACTTCCAGCGTGAAAGTTTGATAGGTATATTCGCCGCCAAAGTCACATTCGGGATTATCGTCAAAACCGCCGATCCCGGCGCCTTCACTCGTCCCATATTGCCAAGCGGTCCCATAGGTATGGATGCCAATCGCATCAAACGCATTATTGGTAGCCATGCCGGCGGCGAACGCGGTATTTCCACCGGTTGACAGGCCGAAACCTTCCTCGTTATAATACGATGAATACGCGCTGCATGAGACTTTTGCAGTGGGATCAGCGGCATGAATCGCCACCACCGATGCGTTGTTCAATTGCGCCACCTGGGCAGCGGTAAGGAGATTATTACCATACCAGGAAAAGTTTTCCGGCTCATTCCAAATTTCCCAATGGCAGCCGGTTAAACCGTTTGCAGCCACACGATAGACACAGTTGGTGACAAATCTCACAAAAGCCGTAATCCCAGTCGACGTGCAACTGACGCCATAATTCGTGTTGCCGTCATCCAGTATCCAGAGTGGTTTTAGATGGTATTGAAGACATAGCGCGCATTTCGCATCAATACCGGACCAATCGTAGGAGGCGACATTGGTTTCAATCGTACTCCAAAACGTATCAATTCGAATCGAGGTAAAACCATCAGCCTCCGCCTGGGCAAAGCTATTCGAAGCGGGACGATTGATCATGAGACACAACATTGGGTTAAGCTGAGTGGTCGGCTGATAGTTTCCGTATTGGCCGATGGACTGCGCAAAAGATATCGGGGCAAACAATCCAAGACCAAGAGCGATAACAATCCCTGCGATAATAGGCATCAGACTTTTCTTTAGCCGCCTGGTGATCGGGTTCACTTTTTTGGTCCAGTCCATGAGCTAGGGTTGGGACGTGGTTGAGTTTATGGCTTGGTTTGTTCGTCGTCCAGCCGATGCGACGGGGCCGCGATTTTTTCATACCAGAGGAACGCGAACGCGTCCAATGGCTCGCGGCCGCCGGGTTCCCGGCGTAGGTCCGAGCCGGACGGGCCACGTCCCAACACCGAGCCGATTAGTGTTACGCCGTTAGCGAAATGATTCTAATGGCCGGCAACCAAGACTAGACAGAGCATCAAATTAAAACTCACTTAACATTGAAGTCGTTCCGCGTTGTAATGACGAAAGCCGCTGCTTGATGATCGTCAAGGCTTTTGGTCAAATGGCCCGGGTTTGTTTGTAAAACCATTGGAGCTGATCGGAAGAACTGCCTTCATCCACATTCTCCTTCGCGACTATTTCATTCCCGGTGGCGGTTGGTTCCACTTCCTTTAGTTTCCATGCGTTATCCAGTCGACCAAAAGTCCAGAATTCGACAAACGGAGTGACGTAGGCATCCTGACTGATCAGCAAATTATTTCTGCGGACGGCTCTTTGAGCATGGGCACTGATGCGAACGGTAAATTCGTCCTTGGTGTTATCCGAGTAGTTTTGAACCAGAATCAGTTCAACCTTGCGGACACACAGATTCCGAAACTCCAATTTTGTCCCTGCGGCTCCCAACCGGATGAGTTCACCTTGCAGGCTGGTGCCGACATCGGGAAATAATTCAGTAGTCGGAATTGATCCCGGATCCCCCTTTTCCCGCGCGAGCGTTACGTCCAGAAAAACCTGCCGGCCACGTTCCAACATCGCTTGGCGATTCCATAGTTTGTCGGTCTGAACCAGAAAATTTAGGAGCCGTTCGATACGCGTGGCTTTGCTCTCCGTCGCTTGGTCCAGCCAGGGCCCGGCCGGACCCGCCTTATGCGCGGTGTCATCATAAACTTGATTTAAACCAACATCCGTGAACTGCTCGAAAAAATTTTCCTCTTTCAACACATCGGATTCGCGAGATTGTTCAATCTCCCGCAACCGCCACGCACCATCCTGCCGGTGAAAGGACCAGAACTCTTGCATACGGGACGGTTGCTCGTCACCCCGCAAAAACTCCCGGGTCCGATCATCAATGTAATAGTCGCGGCCCGTGGCGGTGATAAGCGCAGTAAATTCGCGGTCATTTTCCTTTTGCGTATAGCGGACGTTGACGATATCCACCTGTTCAACCCGCACATTGGAGATGATATTAAGCTCGTGATCGGCCGCGAGACCGCTCAATTGCGAGCAATGTTCCGCATAAAGATGGGGCATCAGGAGCGGTTGCATCGCCTCGTATTGCCTGGCCTGCCAGCATTCCTGCAGTTTAATGAAGGTGGATTTCGACAGCGCAACCAAGGCTGCCGGATCCATGGTTTGATCCACCCGCGCCAAAAATGTCAGTAATTTTAAGGTTTTGGCGGCCTTGGGAGTGATGTCGTAACGGGAGTAAACATAATTCAAATCCACGTCGGTACTGCCGCCTGATGATGAATGTTGCGCTAAATATTTGATGACGTAATAGGCGACAACGACCCCGATTAAAATTAAAAATACAGTGGGATCTCCTGAACCTCCGGAGCCACCATAGCCGCCATAGCCGACGTGGAAACCGCCGCCAAAGCCGCCGCCAAAGCCGCCACCTTTGTTGTGAACAGCAATCCCATTAGCAAAATAGGTATTGGGGTGATCCGTCTGAAGATTATAAACGCGCGTGGGCGCGTAGACCGTCTGGAGGCTGATAATGCGTTGCGGCTGCAAACGACCTGCCACCAAGCCAAAGATTTGATCGCCCACCTTCAGCGCGGCCAAAGTCTTGAAATTCCCATGGCCAACGTAGAAGGGATGTTCGCGCGTCACCCGCAATATGGTTTGTTCGGTGTTGACGACGAGATAGGCGTCCACTTCGTGAATGATGATATTGCGCACCGTGGTCTGAACAATTTCCCCACCGGTGGTAAAGGCGACCAGCTGGTCACCAACCGAGATTTCACTGATGGGTGACTCGGTGCCATCGGCACGCAAAATGGGGGTCTCGGGCAGGAAACAGCCTTTGTTGTGCACCACCACACCATTGGCAATATAAGTTCCGCCCGGCAGAACAAGCAGATTGAAGGCGGGATGCAACGCCGGCACGCGCGTGATGGTATCAATGGGAACCTGGTTGAACGTTTCGCCAGCGTGCACGTAAAGCAAATCACCGGGTTGCAAGTTGGCGGCGATGCGAAATGATCCAGGGCCAATTTGCAACGGATGTTCCGCCGTGACCCGCAGGGTTTTCCCGGCAACGACAATCTCCAAATATTCGACCGGAGCCACTTGACTGGTGGCCGCGACCGCCGCGGGTTGGGCTTTTCCGTCCACGACCGACCAGACGGGGTCACCGCCTTGCAGTTGCTCGATGGGAATTTCGCCGTTGGGCGTGGCGATGAGCGTTCCTTGCTCAAGACAGCCGCCGCCGCCCCAGGCCCAGACGTGGGAGACCACCATCAGGCTGGCAAGAAAGACGAGAATCCCCCGCCGACAAAACCGGCCGCTTTCAAGGCGGAGGTTGGATTGGGTTAGGCCCACAAAACCTGATATATCGCGTAGCATTCAGCCGAAAACCCCGGTCAGTGCAAGGCGGCGATAATCCCGCCGAGCACAGCGGCCGCGATCACGATGCTGATACCAATAATGCTGGCAGCGACCACGCGGCCAAAATATTGGGCGACGGCCACATTGCCGCGCACCATTTCTTTTTCTTCATTGATGGCCGGCGTCATCCGTTCGATCAGTCGGGGCAAGACCATTGACGCCAGCATGACCAGGACGATGCCAATGATGCCACCCAGGGCGGAGAAGACCACCGCCCAACCCATATTTTGTGCAACGACACTCATGATTATTCCTTTTGGTTTGATTTTTGGAGAGATGCAAGCCGTCGACGTTTTCCAGGGAGAAAAAGACGTCCTAACCGTTTGATGGGGTAGGAACCAAGTTGCATTGGTGTCATTAAAAGAAAGCTGAACAGAAAGGCAAGCACCATTCGCGTTATCCGAATAAGCCAATTAAAATTCAGTGGGGCGTGTTTTTGACTCCTCACCCCGGCCCTCTCCTCGTTGGGCGAGGGGATGGAGAATTATTTTGCGGGACGGTTTCCCGGCGTAGGTGCTGGCGCACCAACACCGGGCTGATTGATTAAATCCCGCCGGGATTTTCACCGCATTCAGTCACGCCATGCTCCCGATCCCCAAGAGCGGCGATCAATCGCGCGCAGTCCAGACGCTTCGCGACTGCGGGAGCTCGGGCCCCTTTATTTGGTGGTAGGAGACGACGACAGGACAAGTGCGGAGTGCGGAATGTAGCTGCCACGGCGGGAAAGGGGTCATTTTTTCGGTGGCAGAGCAAACCCGAAGGGACGGAAACTTAATCCTCGTCGAACTTGCGTTGGACGAGCGCTTCCAACTCGGTGATGGCGGCGGCGGCGTCCGCGCCTTTGACGTAGAGTGTCACTTTGCTGCCGGGGCCGGCGGCGAGCATCATCAGGCCCATGATGCTTTTGCCATTAATCTTCTCGCCGTCTTTTTCCACGAAGATGTCGCATCCGAAGCGGTTGGCGGTCTTGACGAACAACGCGGCGGGCCGGGCGTGAATGCCGGACTTGTTGAGCACAACCAATTCCCGGGTCTGGAATTCAGTGTCGGTGATTTTCTTGGCGCTCATGTGATTGTTCACAGGCAAAGTAACGCGCGCGGGCGGTTTTCGCCAACAAAATCTAGGGGCTGATCGGCGGCGAGGAGGATTTTTCCGCCATCTGGGCGAGCAGCCGGTTGTTCAGGTCCTCGGCGGCGTTGTAGCCGGATTTGCGCAGTTTGATCTGGAAGGCCGCCACTTCGATGAGCCGCGCGATGTCCCGGCCCGGGCGCACGGGGATCGTGACGTGGGGAATGTCCATCTCCAGTACTTGGACGAATTCCTGGTCCATGCCGAGCCTGTCCACGTCCTTGACGTCGTCCCAAGGCTTGAGGGTGATGATGAGGTCGAGGATTTTGTCTTTGCGGATGGCTTTGACGCCGAACATCTGGGCGACGTTGATGATGCCGATACCGCGGACTTCCATGTGATTGCGGGTGAGTTCGGCGCTGGTGCAGAGGACGTCGCGCCCGTCCACGAGCATGGCTTTCACGACGTCGTCCGCCACGAGACTGTAACCGCGTTCGATGAGGGCGAGGACGGCCTCGCTTTTGCCAACGCCGCTTTCACCGCGGATGATGACGCCGATGCCCAGGATATCCACCATGCAGCCCAATTCCGAAGTGCGCGGGGCAAACATCAATTCCAATTCCAGGGTGGCTTTGTTGATGAATTTCATGGTGACCAGCGGCGTGTGGAACACGGGCACGCCGGCCTCGGCGGCGGCGGTCAGAAATTCCTTGTCCGGCTTGAGCGAACGGCTGAACACAACGCAGGGAATCTTGTAGGCGAAGAGGTAGGCGTAGCGGGCCACGCGCTCTTCCTCGCGCAAGGACCGCAGGTAAAACACCTCGGCGTGGCCCATGACCTGCATGCGTTTGTAGGCGAAATAGCGGGTGAAACCGGACAGCGCCAGCCCGGGGCGGTTCACGGTGGGCTCGCGAATGATGCGGTCCAGCCGGGGCTCGCCGGCGAGGAGCTTCATCTCCAGAGCCGCGCCGTGGTCCCGGTAGAATTGTCCGACGGTGACATGCTGGCTATCCATAAACGATTCGGGTTCGGGTTGCGCTGCGGGTGCCGGCCGGCGGTAGCCGATGCATCCGGTTGACCGCAGTCTCGGACATAATCGGGCGTTTACAAATTAAATTCGGGGCCGAGATAAATTTCCCGCGCCTTCGGATCGTTCGCCAGAAATTCCGCGCTGCCTTCAATAAGCACCTGGCCTTTGACGATGATATAGCCGCGGTCAATGAGCTTGAGCATTTCCCGCGCGCTATGGTCGGTAATCAAAATGCCGAGGCCACGGTCCCGGAGACGGCGGATGATTTTCTGCACTTCATAAACGGCAATGGGGTCGATGCCCGCAAACGGCTCGTCGAGCAACAGCAGCTTCGGGCTCGTCACCAGGGCGCGGGTGATCTCCAGCCGCCGCTTTTCGCCGCCGCTCAACTGATACGCCTTGCTCTTGCGGATGGGGGTCAGATCCAGTTCCTCCAGGAGATATTTCAGGCGCACGTCGCGTTCGTCGCGCCCGAGCTTGCACGTCTCCAGGATCGCCAGGATGTTTTCCTCCACGGTCAGTTTGCGGAACACGGACGGCTCCTGGGTGAGGTAGCCGATGCCGAGCCGCGCGCGCCGGTGCATCGGCAGGCCGGTAATGTCCCGGTCCAGAAATTTGACGTGGCCCTCGTCCGGTTTCACCACGCCGACGACCATGTTGAACGTGGTGGTCTTGCCCGCGCCGTTCGGCCCGAGCAGCCCGACGATTTCGCCGGCACCCACTTTCACCGAAACGCCGTTGACGACGCGCCGGCCGCGATAGGCCTTCACCAGGTTTCCGGTGTGGAGCAGCGCGCCGTTGGCTTCAGCGAAGTTCATTGTAATATATTCAAGGGCGAAGCATTCGTGCTGCCACCAGGGGTTTGGTGAAAAATCATTTTGTAGTTGGTAAACCGGAGATGCCCGGTGACCCGGTCCCAGACCAGGGGCTCGGAGGTGACGGTGTAATCCGGATATACCACCATGGGCGGAACGTTGGGATGGCCGGTGAAGGTCACGGTTTCGTTCGTCACCGAGCCCACGACCTGGTAATCGTAAACGGCCCGGTCGGCCGTGATATGATTGGTCTGGCCATTGGCTTCCCGGACATCCACCGCCACATTGGTCTCCGCCACAATGTTGGTCGGCTGGCCGCCGCCCGGAGGCAAATTCACGGTCAGCAGTTCACAGGTCAATTTCTTATTGGGAGCGGTCACGTGAACATGACCAAAATAAATCATCTGGTGATTGTTCCCGTCAAACGTTGCGCGGTCGGAGGTCAGCACGGTTTCCTCCGCTGGTTTGAGGAACGTCGCCGGCGCATTGGTCTGGGCCGTTGCCAGCAGGCAACTTCCGACCACGGATAATAGGAGGAGCACTTTCATGGCGTGGGTAAGCTGAAGAATCCAGATTTGATGACCGTCCGCACCGAGTTGGAAATGGTGAGCACATTATCGTTTTGCCGCCACAAAAAACCGTCGCCCGCGACATAGAATTTGCCGTCGGCGGATTGGATTTCAACGGGTCCCGCCGAACTCGCCACGCCGCCATCCGACAGCTCGTAGGTGCATTGCGGTGCCCGCACCACCATTTCCGGCTTGGCGTCCGCGGTGAAAGTCTCGACATGCATCTGCTTCAGGTCCATCAGCCCGCCCGGCACCGGCGAAGCGTCGGAGCCGGACAATCTGAGTTTGACCTGCTGCTCATGCGGCGGTTCAAAAAAAGATTCCGTGGTAAAATCCCGCGCGTGGCCGACCGGCAACGTCTGCGCCAGGCCAACGTCAGCGGTGGCGAGGAAAAAGATCGTCACCCCGAACCATGGGCGGAAAATTGCCAGGTCAAATTTCATTCCGAATATTTCTCCAGAAACGTGGTCCACTTGCCCTGCGCGCGCAAAATCAATTCCACCGCCTCGCGCACCGCGCCGCGACCGCCGGCGGCCTTGGTCGTGTGATGCGCCGCCGCCTTGGCTTCCAAAACCGCATCGCCCACGGCCACCGCGAGGCCGGCCCGCGTCAAGGGGCCGAGGTCGATAATGTCATCGCCGACAAAACAGGTCTCGGTCCACGACAATTTCTCACGGGCCAGCAGTTGTTCGATGGCCGCCGTCTTGCTGGTGGCATCGTTTTGCTGTACCAGAAAATCGATTTTTAACTCGTCCGCCCGCAGTTTGGTGGCCAGCGAAGGCCGGGCCGAAACCCAGCCCAGTTTCAAGCCCGCTCGCCGCGCCAGCACGAGACCGAGGCCGTCGCGGATGTTGAATCGTTTGAACTCGCGCTCGCCGCCGATGAAAATCGAGCCATCCGTCAGGACGCCGTCCACGTCGCACAAGAAGAGTTTGATGCGCTTGAGGCGGGCGGCGAGCGATTTGGATAACCGTTTAGCCATGGAAATTAATAATGGGGAACATTCAACAGCCAACATTCAACGCCGAACTTCCAAGGCTTGCGCCCGCCACCAATCAATGGGCGTTGGAAGTTGAAGGTTGAAGGTTGAAGGTTTTTCACTTCGCCGCTTGGTAGATTTTCAACAATGAGCGCAACACTTTTGCCATTTCGGTGAGCGGAACCATGTTCGGCCCGTCGCTCAGGGCCTGATCCGGCTGCGGGTGCGTTTCGATGAACAGGCCGTTTGCGCCGACGGCGAGCGCGGCCTTGGCGAGCACCGGCGCAAACTCGCGCTGGCCCGCCGACTTGTCGCCGCCGCCGCCGGGCAACTGCACCGAATGCGTGGCGTCAAACACCACCGGAAAGCCGAAGCTTTTCAGGATCGGAATCGAGCGCATGTCGGCTACGAGATTGTTGTAGCCGAAGGTGGTCCCGCGCTCGGTGAGGAGAATTTTTCGGGCACCCGCGAGCCGCGCCTTTTCCGCCACGCGGCCCATTTCCGAGGGCGAAAGAAACTGGCCCTTTTTCAGGTTGACGATTTTGCCAGTGGCAACGGCGGCTGCGATCAAATCCGTCTGGCGGCAGAGGAAGGCCGGGATTTGCAAAATGTCCACCACCTCGCCCGCGAGCCGGGCCTGCTCTTCCGTGTGAACGTCGGTCAACACCGGCACGCCGAATTCCTCGCGAATCCTCGCGAGCGTTTTCAAACCGGCCGCGATACCCGGTCCGCGAAACGCCTTGCCCGACGTGCGGTTGGCCTTGTCGAAGCTGGCCTTAAAGACGTAGGAAATCCCGAGTTGGTGGCAGGTTTTGACGAGCGACGCGGCGACGGTGCGGCAGAGTTTTTCGTTTTCAATCACGCACGGCCCGGCGATGAGAAACAACTGGCGCGGCGAATCAAGGTTCTTCCAAATGGCGGCGGCATTGAGCACGTGCCAGTTTTAGCAGCGAAACGGCGGAAAGTAAATGGTCGTAAATTGGCGCCCGTACTTGGGTAAAAACGGTCGTAAAGGGTGTGCTCGCCCTGGTTTGGGGGCGAGATTAGAGCTTTTTCAAAAAAACTGTAGCCACTCTTTGTCAGCCAACCCGACGACGGAGCGCGGGCTTCAGCCCGCTCCAACTTGAATTTGGATGGCGACGTCGAAGCGGCGTGAACGCCGCTCTCCGGATACAGTAATTTTTAATCAGCTCTAAAACGCCAAGGCCCGCCCCGGCACAAGGCGGAGCGGGCGGAGGGACAATTGAATTACGCTGCACTGGCTCAACCGCCAAAGGAAATGAAATCGCCCAACGGAGTAGGCAGCGTCGGCGTGAACGGCACGAAGGCGAAGGTGACATTCTTGTCGAAGCCCGCATTGCCAGCCGCCGTGGCATCCACAAACGGGGTCAGCGCGGCCACGGCCTGATCGATGTTCGTCCATTTCAAGGTGCGTTCGTAGCCGTTGTTGTTCGCCGGGCTGACGTTTTCCGCCACGCCCTGGGCACCGGTGACGGTGGTTAGATTGAGGTCGGCGGCGATCACGCGGGCGAGGCTACGATGATCGCTTTCAATGCCCATGATGCGCGCGGCGGTGACGCGCAGATTGCTGGTGGTGAAATTGCGCACGCCCACGAGATAGGCGGCGATGAAGGCGTCCTCGAGCGTGACCAGAATGTCCACCGTGGTTTGCGGTTCTTGAAACATGTTGGCCGGATAATAGAAGGCGGTATAAGGCGTCGGCTGGTTGGTGACCGATTGCAACAGCGCATAATGAGACATCTCCTCCTGAAGGGCCGCCGTCAGGTAATCCTGGTCCGCCTGCGGCAGGCCGCTGAAGAACGGCGAGGTGTTGATGATGTTCATATAGGTGGTGACCGCCAGCGCCTCGGCGATTTCCGCGGCGATGATGATTTTTTTATCGGATGGCACCAGGGAACCGTGATGGTCATCCGGGTCGTTTTCGGATTTCGCGAAGCTGGCGGGCAGCGCGAGGCGCGGCAATAAAACCGCCCCGCTGATCAACGAGGCGCGGGTGAGAAACGAACGGCGGTTGAGGTTGGTGGCGTTATTTTTTGAGGTCGATAGCATAACATTCCTTTCGGTTTAGTTTTTGGTTTAATTTTAGTTAATTGGTTGCGGCTTCAAACCGGTTTGGTTTTAAGCCTTCCCGATTTAGTAACGAACGGGCGGACGATTTGGATGCAGGAAAATAAAACCGGCGGCTCCGCTCGCGCGAAGCCGCCGGGAACGACGACTGGAGAGGATTTAGTCGGGCATCAATACGGAATCCACCACCTGGATCACCCCGTTGGACTGATAGACATCGTAGATGGAGATGTTGGCCAGGCCGCCCTTCTCATCTTTCAGGACGAGGTTGTGTTTGCCGTTCATCATGGCGGTTAGCTTGCCGCCTTCCACCGTCGTCAAGGTGGCCGAGCCGTCACCGGCTTTGATCAGCTTGACGAGCGCCTTATAATCCAGTTTGCCGGCCACGACGTGGTAGGTCAGGATTTTGGTGAGCGTCGCCTTGTTTTCCGGTTTGACCAAGGTGTCCACCGTGCCCGCGGGCAGCTTGCCAAAAGCCTCATCCGTCGGCGCAAAGACGGTGAACGGCCCAGCCCCTTTCAGCGTGGCCACCAGGTCCGCCGCCTTCACGGCGGCCACGAGGGTTTTGTGGTCGCCGGAATTCACGGCGTTATCAATGATGTCCTTCTGCGGATACATTTGCATGCCCCCCACCCACACGGTTTCGGCGGCGAAGGCGGAGGTGGAGGCGAGGGCCGTGGCGAGCACGAATGTTTTCAGATTACGGATCATAGGTTTCCTTTTCATTTGGTTGGTTAAGTGATTTGCCTTGGACCAGTGGTTCCACACGGAACCGGGCCGCAAGCAACATCTGCCAATGAGAACGAGCCGCCCCGCCGTTTGGATGCATGGAAATAAAAAGGCGGAATGTTCAAAGCCAAAACCACCGGGACGAAAGAAGGTTCGGCCGTTGCTCCGGGACTAATCGTTTCGCTTCCGCAAACCCAGCACTGAAGAGCTGGGCTATGCTCGGAATTTCGCTGGGCAACCAACCGGATAAGCCTGGGCCAAACTAACCGCCAAGCAATACCAGATTCTTGAGCGTGGGCGTGGGCAGGCCGCCTTTCGGCTCCTCGGTGACGGCGAATTTGTTGGCCGTGTCGATCGGTTTGTCCGCTTTGAATTGCAGCCGCACGTTGCCCTGGGCGTCCACCTGGAAGACACCGGCGCTGACCGGCGAGGGATATTTCGGATCCATCACCCAGAGCTGATAATCGCGGTCGGCGGCGAGCGGCTTGAGGTTTTGAACGAGGAACACGCCGCGCTGCTGCTGGTCGTCCCACAAACTGACAGCCACGGCCTTGGGCGAATCTGCCAGCATGGAGTTCAGCATTGCAATCCGCAGGTTCGCCAGCCGGTTGGTCTCGCGCAAGGTCGCCACCGCCGTCTGCAGGTTCTGGGCCTGATTGCGCAACCCGTTGGCCAGCTGGTTCAGATCGATGAGTTGCTGCGCCTGTTCGCCGATGGTTTGGCGGAGGTTTTTTTGCTCGAAAACGGAAATGGCACAAAGCCCCGCCAGACACGCAGCCAAAGCCCACGGCAGCCAGTTGAACCAGCGCACCGAACCGGCTGCCAAGCTGGCCGGAGCCGGCGTGGGGCGAGCTTGCGCCGCGATCTGATCGAGAATTTTTTGTTTCAGCGCCGGCGGCGGGGCGAGCGCCGGTAACGAGCCGGCCAACGCGTCGCGCGAGGACCGCAGCGCGGTCACGAATTGCTGCAACTCGACATCCCGGCCCAGGGCCGATTCAAACGCGCCGGTTTCCTCCGGGGTCAAGGCACCGAGGACATACAAGGCCGCCTGTTCTTCCATGCGCTCGTCAATCATAGGAAACCTTCCAGTCTTTCGCGCAGCTTCAACATGCCGCGCCGGATGCGCGCCTTGATGGTGCCCAGCGGCTGCTGCAACTTGGTGGCGATTTCGTCCTGGGTCAAGCCGTTGAAAAAGGCCAGTTCAATGGCCCGCCGCTGTTCCGCCGGCAAATCCGCCACCGCGGAACGAATCCGTTCCGCGTTTTCCTTGCCGTGCAGCTTTTCATTGGCCGACAGCGAATCATCCGGCGGCGCGGCCGCCTCGAGCGTGGCCTGCTCCAGCAGTTTGGAGCGGCGTTGATGGGAGCGGATGCGGTCGATGGCCTTGTTGCGGGTAAGCGTCACCGCCCAGCTCACCGGTTTGCCCAGCAGCGGGTTGTAGGCATCGGCCTTGTTCCAGATCTGCATGAAAACCTCCTGCAACACGTCCTCGGCCTCCTTGGCATCGTTCAGCACCTTCACGGCGATGGAAAAGAGGAGGCCGGAATACTGATCGTAAAAGTCGGAAAATGCCGCGCGATCTCCCCCGGCGATGCGCCGGAGCAGTTCCACGTCACGTGCCAATTCTAAAGCGGGTTCGCTCATGCCATCAGCCGCCAACCACGACCGGGACTGCCGGAAGCCATCCAGCCAGCACAGCCGACCGGCGCTGCCAACGGATTGAAACATAGCAAATGTCGGGTGGTTCACAAGCATCATGGCCACAGGGGAAACGTCCACCGCCGTCATCCGGATGCAATTTCGTCGAAATATCGCCCGGCAAGCATCCAAAACGGAGGGGCGGGCGTACCAATCTACATGAACAACCTGACCGAAGCCCGGCGTGTCCACCTGGGACGGGCAACCGCCCGCAAATTACCGGTGGAGTTTCCGCCCGCGCCGCCGCCGCTCTCCATAGCCATCCGCATTTTGGCCGTGGGCGAACGAGAGGCGGGGCTGCCGGATTGCCCACGACTCATAGGCCGACGGAATACGACGATATTCCCAACCCGGCCAAAGAGAAATTGGTTGCCTTGGGCGTGACTTTACAACTCGTCAATCCGTTTACGAAAGCGCAACTCGCGAAGATAGCAGAGCGTATTTTTGCCGCCCGATCCTCACCCAGCCGTCAGCCGGATGATGTCACGCAACGACGTCTCCGACTTGAAGGCCACGGCGCGTTCCAGTTTGTCCACGCGCGGTTTGCGACGGCGCATGTCGGCGAAGCCGGGGGCATAGGCCTGATCGTAGGGCACCAGCTCGATGGTGGATTTTGAACCGAGCGTGGTCACGACGAGTTTCGCCAGTTCCAGCATGGTAATTTCCTCCGTACCGCCGAGGTTGAAGATCTCCCCGCGGGCGGTTTCACACTTGGGCAGGCGCACCAAGGCCTCCACGGCATCGTGGACGAGGCAGAAGCAGCGGGATTGCGCGCCATCGCCGAAGACTTTCAGCGGTTCGCCCGCGCGGGCCGCCGCGATGAAGCGCGGTAGCACCATGCCGTAACGCCCGGTCTGGCGCGGGCCGACGGTGTTGAACAGCCGCGCGATGATGACGGGTAGGCCCTTTTCCCGCGCGTAAGCGAGCGCGAGAAATTCATCCGTGAGCTTGGAACAGGCGTAACTCCAGCGCGCTTGCCCGGGCGGGCCGATAAGCAGGTCATCGTCCTCGCTGAACTCGGGTTTGGCGCTTTTGCCATAGACCTCGGAGCTGGAAGCCAGCAGCAGCGGCGTGCCGTGCCGGGCGGCAGCGCGGAGCAGGATCTGCGTCTCGCTGAAGCTGGTTTCGAGCACCGACAACGCGGATTTGACGACCAGTTCCACGCCGACGGTCGCGGCGAGGTGATAGATAAGTCCCGCCGACGCCAATAGTTCCGGGAGTTCGGCGTAGGCGGAGATCCTGGTCTGGATGAAGCGAAAATTCTTGTGCTGAGCCACGGCTCGCAGGTTGTCCCGGCTGCCGGTGGAAAGATCATCAATCACCACCACGCTTTGGCCGTCCGCCAAAAGGCGCTCGACAAGATGCGAGCCGATAAACCCCGCACCGCCAGTCACCAGGACAAACGACGCGGGTGATTGGCTGGTGATGATGGGCATGGTGTTTTAAAGCGGGGGTGGCGGGGGAAACCTGGATCAGCGGTTGAGACTCGCCGGGTTGGTGCCAAGGTCACTGCGCCGCAACGCATCCGCCAACGCCACGGCCAACTGCTGGCGGAACCCGGGATTCGCAATTTTTCTGGCTTCCGACGGATTCGACAGAAAGCCGCCTTCGATAAGGATGGCCGGACGATTTTGGCGGCGCAGCACGCCCAGGAACCGGGCAGTGCGGACGCCGCGATCCGCTTCGCCGCTGGCCAACAACACGGCGCGGTGTAACCGGACGGCGAGCTGGAGGTTCTGCACGTCAAAGGCCTGGTTCGGATAGACCTGGTAGAAATGATCGTCAGGATCACGAGTGAGGGTGGACGGCATGCCGCGCGGGGTCAGACGGTAGGTTTCCAAGCCGGATTGCTTCTCGGTGGCGGCGGTGCGATCTGTCGGCGAGTTGAAATGCAGGCTGATGAACAGGGCCGCGTGGTGCGCCTCAGCGAAGTCAACGCGGTTGGAAAGCGAAAGGTCGATGTCGTTCGTGCGCGTGAGTAAAACGGTCCAACCGCCGGCCTCCAACAGCGGCTTAAGCCGCCGCGCCCAGTCGAGCGTGAACTCCTTCTCCGGCCGCCCGTCGAGCACGCTCGTCGTGCCGGTCTGCGCCCCGCCGTGGCCGGGATCGAGGACGATCACGCGGTTGGTGCCGAATATGAACGGGCCGCCGAGCAACAGCGGCGCGAGATTCTTTTGCAGGTCCAGCCCGTGGACGAACACCTGGTCGTCAATGATCTCCGGCGCGAAGCCGAGGTGCAGTTCAATGCCATTCCACTCGGCCTCGCGACTGCCGATCTCCAGGGCTAGCGTGCCCAGCCGCGAACTGACCGCGTAACTGGTTACCGGCGAATCCGTGACTTTGCGCGGTGCGGTGAGCTGGTTGGCCAGCGCCCAACGATCGAGCGAGGTCCAAGTGACGATGGGTGCCGGCGGAGCAATCGCTTTTGGCGGAGCGGGGATGGGTTTGAGGACGGGCGGGATCCGCCGGGGCGGCGGGGGGACGACGGTATTGGTCGTCACCGTCCATTCGTTGGGCGGCGGCGCTTCCGAGCCTTGATAAACGCCGGTGCAGCCGGCCAGCAGCACCAAAGATCCGCCAAAGATGATTCCCGCGTATTTGAACACGCGCCAATTGTGCGGAAGCGCGAGGCGGACTCAAGCTGATTCAATTTGCGCGGAACGATGCGGGAGTTGCCTGTTCTATTTGCCGCACCGTCGCCGCCACGTTATCATAACCGCGCTTGAAGATTCTCGTCGCCATCACGGGAGCCAGCGGCGCGCTGTACGCGCAGCGGCTGCTCGACAACCTGAACTCGCAGGAGCACGAAATCCATGTCGTGCTGAGCCATTACGCGCAGCAAGTCGTCGCGGAGGAACTGCCCGGCGGCCTGCGCCTGCCGGCCGGCGTGAAGCCGCACGGCTTAAAGAGCATGAACGCACCGTTCGCCAGCGGCTCGAATCCGCCGGACGTGATGGTCGTGATTCCCTGCACCATGGGCACGATGGGCCGCATCGCGCACGGTTACAGCGAGGACGTGTTGCAACGCGCCGCGGACGTGGTGTTGAAGGAGAAGAAAAAACTCATTCTCGTCCCGCGCGAAACGCCGCTGAATCTCATCCACGTGAAAAACATGGAACTACTGCTGCTGGCCGGCGCGACGCTGATCCCGGCCAACCCCAGTTTCTATTCCGGCGCGAAAACCATCGTTGAGCTGGTAGACACCGTGGTGGCCCGCGTGCTGGATCATTTGGGTCTGCCGAACAAAATTGCGCCGCGCTGGGCGGAGGAAAAAGAGTGAGCGGTCAACGCCAAGACACCAAAGGGCAAAAGCGCAGATTCACCGCCAGTTTTTTTGCGCCGGTGCCGCATGGCGTTCCCGCATTAAAAAATGTTTTCCTTAATTAAAAAATGGGCCTCATTCGTGCGTTTCTCGCACACGGTCTTCGCGCTGCCGTTCGCGCTAGCGGCGATGTTGGTGGCCGCGCGGGAGAACCGCGGCTGGCCGGGCGGTAAAACGTTCGGGCTGATTCTGGTCGCAATGATCTGCGCGCGGACGTGCGCGATGGCGTTCAACCGCATCGTGGACCGCCGGTTCGACGCGCTCAATCCGCGCACCCAAAACCGTCACCTGCCCGCCGGACAAATCTCCTTGTTCAGCGCCCTTTGCCTGTGCGGAATTTCCGGCGCCGGCTTGGTGGCTGCGAGCTATTTTCTCAATCCGCTGTGCTTTGAGCTTTCGCCCGTGGCGCTGGTGCTGGTTTGTTTTTATTCGCTGACAAAGCGGTTCACGGACTACACACACGTCTTTCTTGGCCTCGCGCTCGCGCTCGCCCCCATCGGCGCGTGGCTGGCGGTGAAGGGCCAATTTGGATTTCAGCCGCCACCGAAAGATTTTTTTTCCTCATCTACCGCGGCTTGGTATTGGTTTGATTCAATAAGGGTAGGATTACAACCAATCACTTTGGCCTTCGCCGTAGTATTGTGGCTGGTCGGCTTCGACATCATTTATGCGCTGCAGGATTACGAGTTCGACAAGGCACAGGGGCTGCGCTCGCTGGTCGTGGCGTGGGGACCGCAGAACGCGCTGGGGGCCGCATTTCTTGCGCACATGGCGATGTGCGGGGTGCTGCTCGGTTTTGGACTGCTCTGCCGGTTCCGCATCGCGTATCTGATCGGCTGGCTCATCATTCTCGCCTGCCTCGGGCTGGAGCATTGGATTGCCCGCCGGCGCAGTCTGAACTGGATCAACATCGCCTTCTTCCGCTTGAACGCGCTGGTCGGCGCGGTGTTTCTGGCGGTGGTGGCGGCGGAAGTGATCTTCTCCGGCGGCTTCAGGCTGCGGTGATGATTTAACCACGACTTGAGAACGGCTTAACCTGTAAAACCAGCAACGACGCGGCGCGATCTTTTATGTTCATGACTTTTATCGGCCTTTTTATCCGCCGCCGGCCATGGTTTAATGCCGGCGCATGAGCAAACCCGGCAAATCCCAATGGGACTTTGGCGAACTGTTTCCGGCGGAGACAACCCGCAAAGTTTTGTCCGTCGGGGAACTCACGGCGAACATCAAGCGGCTGCTGGAAAAATCCGTCGGTTCCGTTTGGGTCGGCGGCGAGATCACCAACCTGCGCGCGCAGTCGTCCGGCCACATTTATTTCACGCTCAAGGACGCGGCAGCGCAGTTAAGCTGCGTGCTGTTTCGCGGCACCATGGCGACGCAACGTCACCGGCTCGCGGATGGCCAGAAGATTTTGCTCCAAGGCGACGTGACCGTCTATGAGGCGCGCGGACAATATCAGCTCATTGTCCGCACAGTGGAATTGCAGGGCGTCGGCGCGCTGCAGGTGGCGTTTGAGAAACTCAAGGCGAAGCTCGCGGCGGAGGGACTGTTTGCCTCGGAACGGAAACGCGCGCTGCCGGAATATCCGCAGCGCATCGGCCTCGTGACGTCGCCGACCGGCGCGGCCATCCGCGACGTGCTGCACGTCGTGCAACGCCGCAATCCCGCGCTGGAAATCATCCTTGCGCCCTGCCGCGTACAGGGCAACGGCGCGGCGGAGGAGATTGCGGAGGCAATACGGTTGCTGAATGAATTCAATGCTCAAGGCAGCGGACTTAAGTCCGCTCCCGCGGAAAGCCAGAGCCGGCTTTCGTCAGCGGCCCGGGAGGGATTGAATTTAATTCTCATCACCCGCGGCGGCGGATCGCTGGAGGATCTGTGGGCGTTCAACGAGGAAGCCGTGGCGCGCGCGATCTTTGAATCCGCGGTGCCCATCGTCTCAGCAGTCGGACACGAGATTGATTTCACCATCGCGGACTTCGTGGCGGATGTGCGCGCGGCCACGCCGAGCGCCGCGGCGGAAATCATCACGGAGGACGTGTTCGCCAGCCGGGAATTGGTCAGCGACGCGCCGGGGCGACTGCTGCGCGCGGCACAGCGCGGCTGGGAATCCGCGACGGAGCGGGCCACCCAACTTGGCGGCCGGCTGGCGCGGCGGCATCCGCGCCGGAAGCTGGACGACTCATTCCAGCGGCTGGATGATTTGCAGGCCGGCCTGTTGCGCGGGCTGAAGACGGCGGCGCGGTCGCGCGGCCTGAGGTTCGCAAACCTGGCGGGCCGCTGGCAGCGCGCCCGGCCTTCCCTCGCGCTGAAAGCCCGGCGCGAGACGCTGCGCCAGTTGGAAAAGCGCCTGCATTTGCTCGGTCCGGAACAGGTGCTGGCGCGGGGCTATTCCATCACGACGGAGGCGGCGACGGGCCGGGTGCTGCGCGATGCGGCGAGCGCGCAAGCCGGCCAGCGATTGAGGACCCGCCTGGCCAAGGGCGACCTTTCCAGCCGCGTCGAGAAGTGATTCGTTTGTCTCCGCGCTGGACGCCGCTAGGGTTTTTCCCTATGTTTTCCCCATGTCAAAACCAGCCAAGGCCGGTGACCCGGCCAAGGGCGGCGTGCCGTTTGAAGAAGCCCTCAAGAAACTTGAGGGCATCGTGGACGCCATGGAGGCGGATGACCTGCCGCTCGAGACCCTGCTCGCCCGTTACGAGGAAGGCGCGCGGCTGGTGAAGCTCTGCCAGGAAAAACTCGCCGAAGCGGAAGTGAAAATCCAGCAACTCGAGAAGACGGCCGCGGGCGAACTGAAACTGAAGCCGTTTGAAGCCGAGGTTGCCGCTTAAGTGTAGCCGCGCGGCGACGGAAAACGGACGCGACCATTCACGCCTTAACGATTCAACCAGTTGACGATTTAACGAATTATGAGCCGATACTTGGACATGGTGGACGGACCGGAGCACGTCAAGAAGCTGACGGTGCCGCAATTGCAGGAGCTGGCCGGCGAGATCCGCACGGAACTGATTGAGGGTCTCGCTAAAGGCGGCGGCCACCTTGGCCCGAACCTCGGCGTCGTCGAGCTGTCCATTGCGCTGCACAAGGTCTTCACCACGCCGAAAGATAAATTTGTCTGGGACGTCAGCCATCAGGTCTATGTCCACAAGCTGCTGACGGGCCGCAAGAGCCGCTTCCGCACCATCCGCCAGACCGGCGGCCTGAACGGCTTCGCCCTCCGCACCGAGAGCGAACACGACAGTTTTGGCGCCGGCCACGCCGGCACCGCGCTGTCGGCCGCGCTCGGCATGGCCGCGGCCCGCGACAAGCGCGGTTCGAACGAAAATGTCGTCTGCATCTTCGGCGACGCCGCGCTGACCAACGGCATCTCCTACGAGGCGATGAACAACATCAGCCACACGACCAAAAAATTCATCGGCATCCTCAACGACAACGAGTGGAGCATCGCCAAGAATGTCGGCGCGATCTCCGGCTACCTCAACAAGCTCATCACCAGCCCGCGCTATAACCAGCTATCGAAGGATTTTGAAAACTTCGTGCGCAAGCTGCCCAAGGGCGATCTCGCGCTGCAACTCGCGCACCGCGCCGAGGGCGGCCTCAAAGGCGCGCTCACCGGCGTCGGCCTTAACCGCACCACCAGCCTCATCGAATCCGACGGCCGGGGCGGCCACGGCTCTCCCGTCTTGTTCGAGGAGATGGGCATGCGGTATCTCGGCCCGATTGACGGACACGACCTCCCGCTGCTCATCAGCACGCTCGAATTCGCCAAGACCTGCGACCATCCGATTGTCATCCATATCCTGACCCAGAAGGGCAAGGGCTTTGAGGCCGCGCTCAAACAGCCGGAGAAGTTCCACGGCCTCGGACCCTACAACGCCGCCACCGGCGAGACCGCCGCCGTCAAACCCGGCTCCCCGCCGATGTACCAGGACGTGATGGGCCAGACCGTCGTGAAACTGGCGAAGCGAAACGAAGCGGTCATCGGCCTCACCGCCGCCATGCCCAGCGGCACCGGCATGAAGCATCTCGAAAAGGCGATGCCGGAACGCTACTACGACGTCGGCATTGCCGAGGAACATGGCGTGATCTTCGCCGCCGGCATGGCGACCATGGGTTTGCGTCCCATCGTGGCGATCTATTCCAGTTTCCTGCAGCGCGCCTACGACTGCATCCATCACGACGTGTGTTTGCAGGATCTCCCGGTGATTTTCTGCATGGACCGCGCCGGTTTGTCCGCCAACGACGGCCCGACACATCATGGCATTTTCGACATCTCCTACCTCCGCTGCTTCCCGAACGTCGTCGCCATGGCGCCGGCCAACGAGGACGAGCTGGCGGACATGATGTACACTGCCACCACCATTTCGCATCCGACGTTCATCCGTTATCCGCGTGGCGCGGCGGAAGGCGTCCCGGTCAAGGACGAGCCGGCCCTCATCGAAGTCGGCAAGGCCGTCGTGCAGCAAAACTTCGCCGGCAACGGCAAACGCAAGGTTGCACTGTTCGGCCTCGGCCCAATGAACGCCATCGCGCGGAAAGCCGCCGAGCAGCTCGCGGCGGATGGTTACGACGTCGCCGTCATCAACCCACGCTTCACCAAACCGATTGACGCGGCCGTGCATGAACAATTCGGACGGGCCGCCGATTTGATGGTGACGCTGGAAGACCACGTGCTGATGGGCGGCTACGGCTCGGCGGTGCTGGAACTGTTGAGCGAGCAGGCCGTGACCACGCCGGTCGTGCGCATTGGCTGGCCGGACCAGTTCATCGAACATGCCACCACGCAGGACGAACTCCGCGCAAAGTACGGCCTATCCGTCGCGAACACCGTGGCCAAGGTTAAAACGCATTTCGGCGACACAACTTCTGCCGCCAAGCTGGTCGGCGGGGCGTAAGGGCAAGATCGCCTGGCGGTCTCCCATCGGAGTAACCCCCAACTTCTACTGGTTGGCGGCCGGCTGGCGCTCGGCGGCGTTCTGACGGGTGATCTCGGCCACGACCACATGCATCCAACCGTGGTCATATTCCTGCGTGTAATTTAAATCGAAGTCGGACCAACCCCGGTGTTTAGCTTCGCTCGCGGCCACCATCCTAGCGGCCTGCTTCACATGGATGATGCGTTCCATCCCGACCATTTCGCGGCCCTGGCAGACGGTCACCTGAAAATGGTTGTCGTCCTGATCCGCGATGGCGTAGTTGGGCGCGGTACGCAGATCTTGATTAAAATCCTGGTTATAGGAATGCATCGCCGGGGTGGCGCAGCCGGTGGCCAAGATCGCGAGCGCCACATTGAGCAACAGAAGCCGGAGCGTCCAGCGGAGGCAGTTGGTTTCCATGGGGGCAAATTAAACCGGTTTCGCGGGGTTGAAAATGGGGTGAACACCGGAGGGGATGCCCGGCATTTTCCTGACCGAGGCGCTAGCCATAAAAGACCGGTTTTTGTTCAAAAATCAATCCTAGGGAATTCCTAGTCGCGACTAGGAACAGCCTAGTCGCGGCCATTCCGGAGGTCGGATAAGAATGGGTATGAACAATGAACTCAGACATACCAACGGCCAGGCCATCCGATTAATCGGCCGACAGGGCAACCGTCTCGGATGGAAAAGGCTCTTGGCTGGCGTCCTGTTGCTGGGCCTGCTCGGCCCCGCCGTACCGGCCTTCGGCACCACCGCCCCCGCCGGTCAAAACGTCACTCTGATTTGGAATCCCGCCCCGGCAAACAACCGGACCGGCTATAATCTCTATTACGGCACCGCGAGTGGAGCCTACTCGAACATGATCAATGTCGGCAATGTGACGAACGCGACCATTCCCGGCCTGACCGCCGGGGTGACTTATTTCTTCGCCGCCGTGACCTACAATGCGAGCGGGGAACTCAGCAGCTATTCCAATGAGGCCAGCTTTGCAGTGCCCACCACGATTCCCGCTTTGCAGCTTGGTCGTGCGGCCGCCGGCCGGTACATGCTGACGGTGAACGGTCCAGCCGGCCAGACAAATGCCATCCTCGCAACGCAGGATTTCAAGACGTGGACCGTCATCGGCACGGTGATGGTAGGCACCGGCGGAACAGTCAATTTCACCGACACCAACGCGGCGAATTTTCCCCAGCGTTTTTATCGCATCCAATGACCAACCCGCCGGGCAGCCGGCGCCCGGTTTGGCGGGTGAATCGTGGCTTGCGGGTCTGGCCGGCGGGTGGCAAGGTGGTCGGATGAATGAACCTGCCGGTTCGCCGACGCCGTTGCTTTCGCCGCATCGCCCGTTGTCCGAGTTCTACCCGGCCCCGGCCGCGCGCCAGCGCTTTGTGAACGAGCTGTTCGACGAGGCGGCGCCGGACTATGACTGGGTGAGCGGCATGATGTCGTTCGGGCGCGACCAGATTTACCGGCGGGAGGCGTTGCGGCGGGCGGGCCTGACGAACGGGATGCGGCTGCTGGACGTGGCGACCGGCACGGGGCTGATGATCAAGGCCGCGCTGGAACTCGGCGTGGCGCCGGAACTTGTGACCGGCGTGGATCCCAGCCTGGGCATGCTGGCTGAAAACCGGAAGCGCAACCCGGTGACGTTGCTGGAAGGCACGGGGGAGGCGCTGCCGTGCGCGGACGCAAGCTGTGATTTCGTTTGCATGGGTTATGCCCTGCGGCATGTAGAGGACCTGGGCAAGCTGTTTGGTGAATTCCGGCGCGTCCTGAAGCCAGGGGGCACGGTGCTGATCCTAGAGATCACCCGACCGACGAACCCCGTGGCGCTGCCATTGATCCGCTTTTATATGCAACAGTTGGTGCCGCGCCTCGGCTGGTTGCGCCGCCGGAATAAATCCACGGTGAAGTTGATGCAATATTACTGGGCCACCATCGCGGAATGCGTGCCGCCGGGGGTCATCCTCGCGGCACTGGAATACGGTGGTTTTCAGGAAGTCCGACGCACGGTCAGCAACGGGATTCTGAGCGAGTATCTTGCCCGGCGTTAAAAGAACGCCGCCCGGGGGAGCGAAGACGGTGGCTGACGGGGCCGACCCGCAAGGCCGGCGAGGATTCGCCCGGTCAACTTGACGGTTCCGCGAGCTCGCCGCTCAACACCAGATCCGCCTGCAAAATGAGCCGGTCTTGAACAACAGCCGTGGCTTGTGCCTGGATCAGGTTGCCGAGCCGGCCGGTGAGCTTCGCTTCCAGCCGGATGGTTTCGCCCGGGCGCGCGGTGCCGAGGATCTTCGCCTGCCGCAGCGCGGTGAGCTTCAGATTTTTCAGCGGTAAAATTTGAGGATCGCTCTGGGCTACGACGCCGGCCAGTTGGGCGGCGGCCTCGGCGAGCAGCACGCCGGGGAACATTGGTTCGCCGGGAAAATGGCCGCGCAAAAACGGTTCGTCGCCGCGCACGTTATATTCGCCGGCGCCGCTTTGGCCGGGATTTAATTGGGTCAACCGGTCAAGAAACCGGAAGTCCGCGCCATGCGGTAGAAGGTTTAGCGCGCGTTGCAGATCGGCGGCGGTATTCATGGGGCCAGCGGATTGGTGACCTTGAAATCGGCGGGCGGCGTCCATTCAAAAAGTTTTCCGTCCAGCGGGGGGTTCACCACGGCATGGGTGAAATCGCTGCGCATCCGCGAGTCGTCCACAAAGATCAGTTCGGTGCGGGCGAGTGAAAAATCATTGGTCGCCACGCTGATTTGCAACTCCGGCATCAGTTGCGCGGCAAATTTGCTTTTCGGCTGGAGGGCGAAGCACCAGTCACCATTTGTCTCGGTGAGCGACCGGACTTGAAACTGCGCCTCAAACTCCGCCCGGCTGCGCGGAAAGCCAGCCTGTAACAACGACATCATGTCGCGCAATTGCTTCGGCGTATTTTCGCCCAGCGGATAGCGTTCGGCGCGTTTGAGCAGCGGATAGATCACAAACATTTCGTCGCCGCTGCGTAAGGCAATGGTGCGGGCCGGCTCGCCCAGCGCCCAATGAAACTTGTCAGGCGCAACAAAATCCACATGCCCCCGGGCCGTGAGCGGCTGCGTGAGCGTCTTGAGCGTGCGCGTCTGGACAAAATCCGCAGACCAGCTTTGCACGTTCGTTTGGGCGGCGAACCAGGCGGTGAGAACAGCATCCTGGTCGGCGGCTAAAAGATTTTGCGCCGCGAGCAGCAAGCCGGCGACAACAAGAGCTCGGCCGAGAGCGCGGAGCCGGTTCATTTTTTCTCTTCCGGCCAGATGGGAACGAAGTGAAACCATTGCGTAGCATAGTGCCGGATGGCCGGCTCGAACGCACGCAGGATTTCCTGAGTGAGGGCGATGCGTTGTCCGCGGTTGCCGATGACGGCGCGGTCGTAGACGATCTCCGGCAGGATCTGCGCGCGGTAACCGCCCGGCTCGCGCACGATCAGAGTCGGCACGATGGCGCAGCCGGAAGCACGCGCGAGTTCAGCGGCGGCAATTGAGGCGGAAAACTTCCGGCCGAACAGATCCACCGGCACCCCGGTCGGCGCGGGCGGACGGTCGACCAGCAGCGCCACGGTCGCGCCGGCCTGCAGTCGTTTGATGATCTCGATGATGGCAAAGGCGTCCTCTCCGACGACGAGCGTTTCGACGCCCCAGCGGGCGCGCGAGGCCTGCCGCATGGCGGTGAGGCGCGGATCGGGCTCAGCCTGCGTCAGCACCAGCAACGGACAACCGTGCCGCGACATAAAGGCGCCGCCGAGCTCCCAGTTGCCGAGATGCGGCGTCACGAGCAGCACGCCGCGACCGCGCGCGGCGGCGGTGTTGAAGATTTCCCAGCCGGTCCAGTCCACAAACCAGTTGTCCGTGGCCACGCCGCCTTCATAACGCCAAAGATCCATCAACTTGAGCGCGAATTCGGAAAACAGCTTGCGCGCGGCCGGTTGGGCGGCGGCGAGGTCATTGGCAAAAACCGGCAGGAGATTTTGCACCACGATTTCGCGGCGGTGCGCGGCCAGCCGCCAGTAAATGACCGCGGCCATTTGGGCGAGCGCCGTGCAGACCGACGCGGGGGTGAGACGCACGAGCCATAGGCCGAGCCGCCAGATTTTCGCCTGATAAAACTGCGAAGGCCGGGAAGGCGGGGGGATGGGCACGCTTGATTTTGGCCGGCTGGAAAAATATTTCCACCAGGTTGGCAGCAGGAAAATCGAGAACAGCATGTTGCCGCCGATGCCGACGGCGCAGACCCGTCCGAGACTGGCCATGCCGGCATTACTGGAAAACCCAAGCGTGCCGAAGCCCGCCATGGCCGTGCCGCCGCACAGCAGCAACGCGCGTCCGACCGAACGATGCGCGAACCGCAGGTTGCCGCCATGCCGGCGAAGCGCGAGCTGCATGAAGATGCTGTAATCCACGCCGGTGCCGAGAATGAGCGGCAACGCCATCAGGCTGAGCAGATTCCACGACCAGCCAAACAGTTTCATGGCCGCCAGCAGACAGAGGCCGCTCAACATCAGGACGCCAAGGCTGGAAAAGATTTCTGCGGACCGGCGAAACGCCAGCCACAGCGAAAGCAAAATCAGCGCAACCATCGGCAGCAGCAGTTTCCAGAGATTTTTTTGCACCTCCGCCAGCACCGTTCCGCCAAGCAGCTCCCAGCTGGACAGCCAGACACCGTCGGATGGCAATTTGGATCCGAGTTGCGCGAATGAATTCAGGTTCGTGGCCGGATACAAAAAGGCGGCGGCGAAAAACTGGTTGGTTTCACGTACGGCCAGCTTTTCAAAAATCCAGGTGCAGAGCGGATTCGTCGGCCAGAAAACATTCGTCGTCAGGGTCGCGTGCTGCCAGGTCGCCAGAATGCCATCGGTCAAACCCAGTGAGCTTTCCGCGAAGCCGCCAGCCTGCGCGGCGGCGTGGAACGCAGCGCGTTCGGAAACCAGCGTTTGCCCGGCGGCGCGGTTTTGATTTTGAAAACCGGTGCGCGGCCAGAAGGCCTGGGGCGAAGTGAAGCCGGAAAGCGTGCGATCGGCCACGGCGTTTTCGAGGACGGGTTCAATCATGTCCAGCTTTTGCGCCACTTCATCGGCGCTGCGGCCGGCGACGACGAGCCAGAGGGGTTCGCGCTTCTGGCTAAGGTTTTCCTTAATGGCGTTGAGCGCGGCGTAGGCCTGGCTGCCGCGCGGTTGGAGGGCGTCCGCGCTGGCGTCCATTTTTGGCAGGCCGGAAAATAAGATCGCGGCGCAGATGAAGACCAGAGCAGCGGTGGCGATAAAAACCATTTTGGCGCGCAACGGATTCAGCGGGTTGGCCGGCTCGGTTTTCGGCGTGGCGGCCAGCTCATTTATTCGCATTCGCTTGGGAAACAATGGCGGAAGAAAGGCAAAAATCATCACGCACGCCGAAAGCGCCACACCGATGCCGACCAGGGAGCCAAGCTGCGCGAGACCGGGCAGGCCGCCGAAGTTCAAAACGAGAAACGCGCTGATGGTTGTGACCGCCGCCCAAAAGATGGCCGGGGCGATGGCGCGGCGGATTTGCGGGATGGACAAATCCGGTTGCGCGAGCGCCTCCTGATAATGCACGACGGCGTAATCCACCGCGAGGCCGAGCAAGATCGCGGCAAAACCCATGCTGACGACGCTCACCGTGCCGAAGATCAGGCCGCCGAGCGCGAGCGTGGCGGCCAGGATCAGCGCGAGCAACGTCAGCAGCCAGAGCATCGGCTGGATGCGGCGGTGCGCCAGCCAAAACAAAATAGCGATGATGCCGGCCGTCCCGCCGACGGAAAACGTGATGTCATGCTTCATGCTCGCGGAAATTTCCGCGACGAAGGCGGGCCGACCGGTGTAGCCGACTTGAACGGTTCCGTCGGCCGGCAGCGCGCCGGCGATGGATTTTTTCACGGCAGCGAGCCAGTCCGTGCATTCGCGGTAACCGGCCAGTTCAGCGCGCGACTTCACAAATATGATGCGGAACGAACCATCGGCGGAGGCGAACATCTGATCGCCCTGGCCGAAGGCCGCCGTCAGGCCGGTAAGGTTTTGCGGCAGCCGCGTAAAACCGAACGGGTCATAACCGGACTGCGCGAGATCGCCCGGGGACATCGTCGTCGCCAGCTGGTCACGCGTTGCGGCGAGGACGTTGGCGAGATTGGTTTCCGCCAGCCGACCGGCGAGTTGCTGGAAAACTTTCGGCGGTTGGTTTAACCAGAGAAACGCGATGAGTTCGGAAGTCTGTTCCGGATGCTCCAGCCACGGCGGCTGCCAGGTGACATCGGAAATCAAATTGGTTTCCGCGCGAAGTTGGTTGGCGATGGCTTGCGCGACGGTTTTCGCCAGGTCGGAGCCGGTGGCGTGAACGGTCACAATCAACTCGCGCGCGTTAGTGAAATGCTGCTGGTACAATTTCAACCCCTGCACGGCAGGCACCTGGGCCGGCAGCAGATCCAGAACTTCCGCGTCGAAGCGCAGCCGCGCCACGCCGATGCCGACGGGGACCAGCAGCAACAGCAGCCACCAGCGAAATTTCATGGGAAAAAACCACCCTCCAAGATTTCACCGGTACGGGGATTTTCCAACCGCCAGGAATCGGCGGTCGGGTTTGCAAAACGCCAATTGCCACGGGTGGTTTCACCGGCCAGGGCGGCCGGCAGTTGAAACCAACTAAAACGTTCCGACGGTGCACCGTGGCCATGCCAGGTGTGTTTGTCCGCCCCAAATTCAATCTGCCACCGGTCGCCGGCAACCTGGGCGGTCACCACCGGGAAGGGCATCTTGGAAAACTGGATGAAGATATTTCCGTTCGCATTCGTGGCGAGCAGCAGGTCGCCGGCAATTTCCGACCGGTTCGCCGAGGGTTTCCAGACTGCCTGCCCCGGCTGGACATGCCAGCCAGGCGCGGAGAAATCGGCGGATGGCCAGGGCGGGGCGGTGCGACAGCCGGTGCCCACCATCAATAGTAGGGCGGAAAAGATTAGGGTTTGGCAACGCACGCGACGTTTTCATTTCCGCCGCCGGTCACGCCTTAACAACGCATTCGGCGGTCTTGACCGGATTCACGAGGCCGGGTGCGAAGGAGATATGCGGCACGAGCGGCCAGCGCTTCTGGAGCTTGACCAGCAGCCAGAAATATTTCAGCCGCCAGCGCAGGCTCCAGCCGCCTTCCAGTTCGCCGGCCAGCACAGCATTGACGGCCGACGGCAAATCGTGATGGTTGCGCGGCTGTAAGAAAAGTTCCATGAACGGCGTGGTGTAATAATTTTCAACGACGCGCCAGTAAAACATCAGGCCTTTACGGACGCGCTTTTCGTAGTTGGCGAAAAGGCGGCGGCTGGGTTTGCCTTGGGCGAGTGATTTTTGGACGGCCTCGGCGGCGAGCCGGCCCGACCACATGGCGAGAAATACGCCGGCCGAAAAAATCGGGTCGAGGAAGCCGGCGGCGTCGCCAACGCGCAGCAACCGGTCACCGACAAATTTGCGATTGTAATAGCTAAAATCCGTGGTGGTCTGCAGCTCGCCGAGGCGCCGGGCGTTTTTCAGCCGCTCCTGGACGGGCGGACTGGATTGAACCCATTGCTGAAAGATCTCGGCGGGCACGCCGCCGGCCCGGGCAAACTCGGCCTTGTCGATGACGAGGCCGACGCTGGTCTTCTCAGCGGTGAGCGGAATGATCCAGAACCATTTGTTTTCGAGGCGCACGATGACGGTATCGGTGCTGGCCTCGCCGGGATCGCGGACGACGTTTTCAAAATGGCCGAAGATAGCGACCTTTTTCCAAGTTGGATGCATTTCCCGCAGGTTTTCCTGGTTGCCGGTGAGATTGCCGCGGCCGCTGGCATCCACCAGATAAGCCGCGCGGAAATGATGAGTTTTCCCGTCGGGATCACGCGCCTCGACGTTCACACCGGCAGGATCGGGAACGGTTTTGGCCACCGACCAGCCTTCGCGCACATCGGCACCGGAAGCGCGGGCGTGTTTGAGCAAAACATGATCGAAGGTGGCGCGTTCAACCTGGATGGCTTCCGGCTCGCGATTGAATTTTCCCTTGCGAAAGACGAACCGCGTGCCGAGGGAACCGTTGCCGAGTTCAAATTGCGCGCCGAATTTTCGCGGAAAACCCGCGGCCTGCAGGGCGGGCAACACCCCCATGTCGCGGAAGATCGTCATGTTGCACGGCAGGAGGGATTCGCCGATGTGAAAGCGTGGAAAAAATTCCTTTTCCAGCACCAGCACGCGTTTGCCGGCCCGGGCCAAAAAAGTGGCGGCGCTGCTGCCGCCGGGACCGCAGCCAATTACCAGTGCGTCATAAACGTCCTCATTCACGTCAGCAAGTTCAATGATAAGGCGGAGGTTGGCAAGCTTGGAAACGGCCGGCTTCCGCTGCTCCAATAAGCTAGGTCCAGACGGATGGTTCAACCCTAAAAAAATCGCGGCGGCCGCTTCCGGACCGCCGCGAGCGATTAAAAACCCAGCTCAAAAACCCGGTAACTTCTTGAGGCTGTCCAATGCCCCGGCAGCCTTGCTGAAGCCGGGGGCATATTTATCCGCGACCGTGGTGATCAACTGCTTCTGCGTGTCGGTAAGTTTTGCGTTGGACGCAACATTCTTGAGCGGCGCCACGGTGGCCTTGATATTTCCGCTGCGCAGCGAGCTGACGATGGTGGCGACGTCGCCCTGCTGGCCTGCGAGCGCCGCGAAATTTTTCTGAACGACGTAAGCGGATGCCAGATTGCCGACTTGCTTGGCCAGACCGAGTTGTTCCGGGGTCAGCTTGGCACTCTTGACCAGTCCGAAGGCTGAGGTCAACGCGGCGGAGTCCTCGCCGCCGGTGAGTGCCTTGAGCGTGCTGTCGAGCCGGCTCTTGATGGCGTCGTTCGCGCCGATGGCGGCGCCGAGGGATTGAATTTTTCCGGTCAATTCGGAGGCGATGCCGCCGAGCTGGCTGTCAGCAGCAGATTTGGCCTGGTTTAGAAAGCCGCTGACCAAGCCGGCATCGGCCTGGGCATAAGCCGGGATGGTGAAGCCGCAAAGCCCGACGGCGGCGGCGAGAACGATTAAAAAGTTGGTGCAGGTTTTTTTCATGAGCCGCGATGATAATTTCCCCGCGATAATCTGGCAAGCCGTTCAGTGACGAAAATGGCATGGTTGAATCTTTTCCGCCGGCTTGCTAGATTGGCCGTCTATGGGACGCCAATGGCTGCATGCCAAACGACTGGTCGCCGGCCTCAAAAAGGGCCGCACGACTGGGAAACTTGTCCGTGAAATATCCGTCGCCGCCAAAATGGGCGGACCGGATCCCACGATGAACGCCCGGCTCTTCACCGCCGTGGAAAAGGCCAAGAAAGAGAGCGTGACAAAGGACGCCATTCAACGCGCCATCAACAAGGGCGCGGGCATCGGCGATGAAAAGCTCGTCATGGATCACGTGGTCTATGAAGGCCGCGCACCGCACAACGTGCCCGTCATCTTGGAGGTTTACACCGACAACGTGAACCGCACCGCACCGGAAATCCGGGTGCTCTTCAAGCAGGGCCAACTGGCCACCGCCGGCAGCAACAAGTTTTTGTTCGACCACGTCGGCCTCGTCGAGGCGCATCATCCCGATGCAACCATTGACCGCGAAGCGGCCGCCATTGAGGCCGGCGCGAACGAGGTTGAAGCGCTGACGCACGAGCAAAATGATGACATTCCCGCCGAGGCGGTCGGCGCAAAATTCATTTGCGAACGCACGGCCGTGGCGGCGGTATCGAAATGGCTGGCCGCGAACGGCTGGACGGTGGTGACCAGCGAACTCGGCTATGTGCCCAAACAATTTCCCGAACTCACCGAGACCCAGCAAAATGAAGTTGGCGAATTTCTGCACGAACTGGACGAGCATGACGACGTGCACCGCGTCTGGGCGGCGGTGAAATAAAACTCATTCGGCGTCGCCGCCGGAACCGTTTTTCTTTTCCCAGCTACGCCGGGCTTTTTCTGGCAGGCTGGCGTCCACCTTGGCATAATAAGTCTTCTCGCCAAACAGTTTGTTGGCCGCGTGCTCCAGTTCCAGCGACGGCGCGACGCCGAAGCGATCGTGCGTGCCAACAAACACCGTCCCGCCTTCGGGCCGCATGAAACACAGGAACAACGGGCATTTGCCCACATGCGCGGCGGCCAGCTCCTGCACTTTCACCATGTCTTCGGGCTGCAAATGGGCCGTATAGAGGCGCAGATGGACCTGCTTGGTATATTTTTTTGGCGCGTCGGTGAGCGGCAGGATTTCCTGCGGGAAAAGCTTCGGTTTGTCCTCGCCGGTGCTGACCTCGCCGATGACGAGGATGGCCTTGTTCGCTTCGAGCAATGGCCGAAACTTGTCGTAGTCGTTCATCACGAGCAGCTGCACCGAGCCTTCCAAATCTTCGAGCGTCACCATCGAATACGGCTTGCCGGATTTCTTCGAGAAGCCGTGTGTGACGGCCGCGATCATGCCGCCGATGCGCGTCATGCTGCGGTTTGGCAGCTCGGCGAGCTTGGCGGTGTTTACAAGCGAATATTTTTCCAGCAGGGGCACTAGCGGCGTCAGCGGATGGCCAGTGACGTAAAAACCGAGCAACTCTTTTTCGTGCGCCAGCAGTTCGTGCTGCGGCCATTCCGGCAGATTGGAAATCGCCTCCGGCATTGGCGGGGCTTTTTCTTCCAGCGCGCCGAACAGCGAGCTCTGTCCTTTTTGTTTGTCGGCCAGAATGCTCGCCGCCCGCGAGAGCGTACGCTCAATCTGCGCGAACAACGTCGCGCGCGTCTGGCCAAAAACATCGCAGGCGCCGGTTTTGATCAAGGCTTCCAGCGGTTTTTTCGTCAGCGTGCGACCATCCACCCGTTCGCAAAGTTCGGCCAAGGTTTTGAATTGTCCGCTTTCATCCCGCGTCTTCAAGATCGCCCCGACCGCCGTTTCGCCCACGCCCTTGATCGCCGCGAGCCCAAAGCGGATGGCTTTGCCGTCGCGCGCGGGCGCAAAGAATACGCCGCTTTCGTTCACATCCGGGCCGAGTACTTCGATGTCGAATTCGCGCGCCTCGGCGATGTATTCGGCCAGCTTGTCCGTGTTCGCCATGTCGTTCGTCATCATGGCGCAGAAAAATTCCACCGGATAATTCGCCTTCAGATAAGCGGTCTGATACGCGACGATGGCATACGCGGCCGCGTGCGACTTGTTGAAGCCATAACCGGCGAATTTTTCCAGCAAATCAAAGATCTGGTTCGCCTTGGTTTTCGGGATCTGGTTTTTCTCGTGGCAGCCCTTGACGAAATCCTCGCGCTGCTTGGCCATTTCCTCAACCTTCTTCTTACCCATCGCGCGCCGCAGCAAATCCGCCTTGCCGAGCGAATAGCCGGCGAGCAACTGCGTCGCCTGCATCACCTGCTCCTGATAAATCAGGATGCCGTAGGTCTCCTTGGAAATGGATTCGAGCAGCGGATGCTCGTATTTGATTTCAATTTCGCCGTGGCGGCGCTTGATGAAATCAGGAATCAGGTCCATCGGGCCCGGCCGATAGAGCGCGACCAGCGCGGTGATGTGTTCGACGGAACTGATCTGGAATTTTTTGCAGAGGTCGCGCATCCCGCCGGATTCCAATTGGAACACGCCGAGCGTTTCCGCGCGGTTCAACAGGTCGTAGGTCTTTTTATCGTCGAGCGGCAACTGGTCAATATTGATTTGCACGCCCTGCGTTCGTTTGACCATTTCGCAGGTATTGCGGATGACGGTCAACGTTTTCAGCCCGAGAAAATCCATTTTTAACAACCCGAGATCGCCCACCGGCCCCATCGCGTATTGTGTGACGATGCCGCCGTGCTCGTCATTCTTGAGCGGCAGCAGGTTCACCAGCGGTTGGTCGCCGATGACCACGCCGGCCGCATGCACGCTGGCATTGCGCGTGAGATCTTCGAGGATGAGCGCGGTGTCCACCAGCTCGCGCGTGACTTCTTCGTTCTCGTAAGCTTCCTTGAATTCCGGCGACTGCTTGAGCGCCTTCGTCAGATCCATTTTAAGATCGAACGGAATCATCTTCGCCAGCCGGTCGCAGTCACCATACGGCAAACCCATCACGCGACCGACATCACGCACGACGGACTTCGCGCCCATCGTGCCGAACGTGATGATCTGCGCAACGGAATCGTTGCCGTATTTCTGGCGGACATATTCGATAACGTCCGCGCGGCGGTCATCCGCAAAATCAATATCAATATCCGGCGGATTCACGCGCTCGGGATTCAGGAAGCGCTCGAACAGCAGGCCGTAGCGGATCGGGTCCACGTTGGCGATTTCGAGCAGGTAGGTGACAATCGAGCCAGCCGCCGAACCGCGCGCCACGCAGGCAATGCCCTGGCTGCGGCCGTAGCGGATGAAATCGCCGACGATGAGAAAGTACGAAATGAAACCCGTTTTCTCGATGACCGTGAGTTCCAGTTGCAACCGGTCAATGACCACCTTGATGGCATCGGTCACGAGCGGATGGTTGTAGGTGAGATTTTTTTCTACAGAAGCAACCAGCGTCGGCAGGCGCGTTGGATCATCAATGCCGGTGACGACAAATTCTTTGCCTTCCGCCTGGGCGTGGATGGTGTAGCGTGTGAAGAGGCCTTCCGCCAGCCATTGCCGCAGGAATCCTTCGCGCGTGAAATGTTCCGGCGGATGAAACACCGGGTAATGCAGTTGGCCGAACTTGATCTCCAGATTGCATTTCTCCGCGACCTCCAAGGTGTTTTTCACCGCGTCCGGCACCTCGGCAAAGCGCGCCTTCATCTCGTCCGCGCTGCGCAGAAAAAAAGGGGCCTGTTCCGGCAGATAAGCCGCGCCCATGCGCTTGGGATTACTCAGCAAATCCTGCGTGCCGATGCAGACGAGGCAATCGTGCGCGTGGGCGTCGCCTTTGTTGATGTAATGCACGTCATTCGTTGCGACGAGCTTCAGGCCGAATTCCTTGGCGAATTTGATCAACTGCTGGTTGACCTTGGCCTGTTCGGGAATGCCGTGGTTCTGCAGTTCGAGAAAAAAGTTTTCCGCGCCGAGCGTCTGCTTGAAGAAATCCACCGCGTCGCGCGCCTTGTCGAGCTGATCCTTCATGATCAAATCCGGAATCTCGCTCGCGAGACAGCCAGACATCGCAATCAAGCCGGCGCTGTGCTGCGCCAGAATTTCTTTGTCAATGCGCGGCTTGTAATAATAGCCCTCCAAGTGCGCGGCGGTCGTGAGTTTGATGAGGTTTTTGTAGCCGGCCTCGTCCTTCACGAGCAGGCCGAGATGATGGTATTTGTCGCCCTCGACTTTTTTGCGCTCCAGCCGGCTGCCGGGCGCGACATACACCTCGCAGCCAATGATGGGCTTGATGCCTTTCGCCCGCGCAGCCGAATAAAATTCAATCACGCCGTGCATCGCGCCGTGGTCGGTGATGGCGAGCGCGGGAAATTTCAGCTCGTGCGCCCGGTCCATCAATTTGTCCAGCCGGCACGCGCCATCGAGTAGGGAATACTCGGTGTGCAGATGCAAATGGACAAAATCGGCGTGCGACATGGGGGACAATTTAACTTCCCGCCGCCGCGACACCAAGCCGCAAAGTTTTCCATTTCCAATGCCCCTCAATACATCAGCAACGCGGCCGACGGATTAGACGTCTGCAAAGACTCAGTAAACCAAAACCAATACGGCGGCTGCCTGCGCCGACTTCACCACATCCTCAAAAATGGTAGGGCTGCGGTGCCCCGCAGCCCCAAATAATGGGCGGCGAAGCAGCACCCGCCCTACCAATCAATAAACCAGCACCAGCACCGCTGCGTCCTGTGCCGCCTTCACCACATCCTCAAACGCCTCATCCTTGGTATTTGGGTCTTTCAGTTTGGCATCCACGTCCGGCACCGATTCAAGGAAGCTCAAGAGCAGGCTGCTCTTCACTGCATAATTCACATTCTCTGGCAGTGACCCGGTGGCCGCCAGCGCCACCGACGCATCCAGCTTGGCTGCGACGATGCCCACCACGTTCCCGCGCGCATCCACCAGCGCCCCGCCTGAATTGCCCGGTTGCACCGGCAGGCTGATCTGGAAATAGCGCGGGTCATCTCCCGCTCCTGCCAGCGACGCGATTTCCCCCTTGGCCAGCTTGGGCGCAAACCCCTGCAACCCGATGTCCGGGAAACCCACCGTGGCCACCGTCCCGCCCAGTTTCACCGTGCGACTGGCGGCAATGGGCAGCGGTGCAAACCGCCCAACGGCTTTCAACAAAGCCAGATCATTCGCCGCATCCACTTTCACCACCGACGCGTCAATCAAGCCTGCGCCCGTGAGCAAACGCACTTTGGCCGCACCCTTGACGACGTGATAATTGGAAATCAAATAACCATCGTCCGTGATGAAAAAGCCCGTGCCGGTGAACGAAGGGTTTGCCGGTGAAGAGGAAACATTTGAACTTAAATCATGGGTTTCGCTTAAAGGAATAAAAGCAGAGGAACGACGTTGGGCCTCTGCAATTTGTTCCGGCGTCATCCGGCCCTCTACCAAAGATAGGTATTCTTTAGCAATTTCTAAACCTTGAGCGGAAGCAAGATTATACCATTTATAGGCTTCAACATAATCTTTTGGGACACCCTTACCATCAAAGTAAGCATTGCCAAGGTTGACTTGAGCTTCGGGGTAATTCTGATTTGCAGCTTTGCGGTAATACTTCGCAGCTTCCACAATATCCTTTGCTACGCCTTCGCCATTGGCATAGCAGACGCCAATATTATATTGAGCAGCGGCAAAGCCTTGCTCCGCTGCTTTACGATACCAATTCACTGTTTCCACATAATTTTTTACCACTCCTTGACCTTCTATGTAGCAATTTGCCAGATTGAATTGAGCCACAGCGACTCCGTGGTCCGCAGCTTTGCGATACCATTTTACCGCCTCTAAATAATCTTTAGTCACCCCTTTGCCATCGTGGTAGCAGACACCCAACTCGCTTTGCGCGGACACATTGTCTTGGTCAGCGGCTTTTCGATACCACTTCACCGCTTCAACTAGATCTTGAGGCACGCCTTTACCATCACGATAACAGATGCCGAGATTGTATTGAGCACCAGCCAAATTTTGATCAGCAGCATTGCGATACCATTTCGCGGCCTCGACGTAATCTTGTGCCACACCTTGGCTATGCTCGTAACAAGTTCCAAGATTAAATTGAGATTCTGCATTTCCCTGATTCGCCGCTATGTGATACCATTTTATCGCCTCTGTATAATTTTGTGCAACTCCTCGGCCTTCGTGATAACAAAACCCTAGATCGTTTTGTGCGCGAGCATCCCCCAATTCTGCTTTCGCCTTGGTATCTTCAAAAAACTTGAGACCATCGTCGCTTTGTTGCGCTGGCAATCGTAAAGCGGCTGCCACCAGCACCAGAAACACGAACGTCACCCATTTCAATTTCATATTGGCATTTTAGCTGACGGTTTCCCGATTGGAAATTAAGAATCTGCGGACGGCTTCGGTGCATTGTTGTAAAATTCAAGCGCCTTCAGATGCCAATACAAATCTCCTTCCTTTGCGTCCTTCCAATTCATCTTGAAATTCACGCACGGATCGGGCTGCCCGTTCACAATGGTTATTTGCACGGTGAAGCGCGGGCTTGTGAAGTGATGGACAAAGATTTCTCCCGCCTCATTGATCTGTAGTTGCCATTCGTTTGTTTGCATATTTTTTAGATTTTATCAGGTCGCCAGCTTAATCGGATTCCAAATGCTGGCAAGCGTGTTGCCCAACAAAAAGGACGGCAGTCCATGAAGGACTGCCGTTTTGAATACTATTTCTTTTTAAGGAACCGTCGAACTTTCGGCATCACCGCTCGTAATGCAATGGCAATTAGCACCAGATGCTCGCTTGAAAGTTGAATGTTCACTGTTTCAATTACAAATTTCATTGTGAAATTGCTTAAAACATTGATTTCCCCTCAACTCCATTTTTGTTGAGGATGCTCGTTGGAGGGTGGCTATTTCACCTTTTGCGCTGCCCTGCGCTACAGAGGCTAGACCAACCAGTTTCCAAACTGATTAGAACTCCGATGCCCTTCGGTCAGAAGCAACTCAAATTCTCATCAGAGACTGTATCTGTCAAACGCCCTTTGCCCCGTTCGTCCACCCCAAACTGCCATTGGCCGGTGCTGGCGCACGGCCACCAACTGGAACTTTGCCGGGGAGCGCGCCCGTCCCGGTTGCCGTTTCCGGCGTCGCGCCAAAAACCGTTTTCCAAACTATCCCCAGCGCCGTTAGGCGCGGCATATTTGTAGAAATCGGAATCAAATTAAATTTCAGCCCCGTCGGGGCGGCATCTTCCGTCCGCATTCCCGATGATGCCGCTCCTGACGGAGCTTTGCCCGTTGATGAATGGCGATGGTACAAATATGTCAGCCCTGACGGGCTTGGAAAAATCTGTGTTCCATCCTTGTTTCATCTGTGGCTAAAAAATTCAAACGCCCTTTGCCCCGTTCGTCCAACTCAAACTGCCTTTGGCCGGGTCTTTGTCGCCGGCCAATATTTTTAAATAAATTAAAACCCCGGCGCGGTTTGCACCGCGCCGGGGAGTTTTTGTCTCCAATTTATTTTTGGTTGGTCGGTTTAGCTGACGACGGTAAGGCTCACGGGTTTGCTCCAGAGACCGACGTCGGTGTCGTTCACGCGGTAGATGGCGCGGTAGGTCCACTTGCTCGGGGTGGCGGGAAACGGCTGGGTGTCGTTGTAGCCGGGCGTGGTGTCGTAGCACAAATCCACGAAACCCTTGCCGTCGGCGCGGTCCACCTGGATGCGGCACATGTCGAGGTAGTTCACATAACCGCCCCAGCCCCAGTCCACCTGCACCAGGCTGCCGGAGAGGGTCACTTCAATGTCCGGCTGGATGGTGGTCAGGTCGGGGGCGGGTTGGTCGGCACCTTGAACGCCCAGCGTCTGGGCCATGGCTTCGGTGAACTTGGGCATGCCCTTGAGGCGTTTGATGAGACGGCGGAAGCGCGGGACGATGCCCGGCGGCACGGCGGCCGGAAAATTGGCCGGGAGCACGGGCACGGTTTGGCCAGCTGGGGCGGTGCCGGTGCCGTCGCGTTCGTAGTTTTTCTCGGTCGTCCAGCCTTGGGCGGCCTGTTGCATGGTGGCTTGAAAATCCACCATGGCCCGGAACCGGGTGGCGTCCAACGCCTGCTGGACGATGTCCGGGTCGGTGGGCAGAATGCCCAAGGCCACCAGAAACAGCCCAATGTTGTCGCGAAAGACGATGAATTCTTGGGCGCGCCCGTCATCGTCTCGTGCCAAATAATCTGCTTTTGACATATTTTGTTTGTATTTAATGAGTTATACGGAGGTTTAGGAGGCAAATCGGAGGGCATTGGCGGGGGCAACTGAGGCTTGGGCGGTACCGCCCAATGATCGGACAAAATTGCCCGACGGCCGGGCGGCGCGGTCGGATGGTCGGGCGATATTACCCGATGGTTGCGCGGTACGGATGGATGATCGGACAGAACTGCGCGTTGGTTGAGCGATGCGGATGGATCGTCCGGCGATACCGCCCGATGATGGGGCTGTGCCGTCGGATGACTGCGCGGTATCGCCCGACGAATGGCTGGTGCGGACGGATGGCCGGAGGGATGCGCTGCTTACTGCCGAGCGCATCCGCCAAACCACTGTCGTCAAAGTCGAGGTTGTCATATCCATTTATCCGGGGAACGGAATGAAGTCTAGGGACGCCGCGCGGGCGCGCGAGAACTGGTTTTCCACTTTAAGTAGAACGGCCCGGTACCGGCTTTCAGCCGCGCGCGGGGTTTTTCAGCAGGCAGCCGCGATTGCGACAGCGGCGGGCGTGGGCGCAGAGGAGATGGCACGGCGGCTGACCGGTGTAGGCAACGATGTGTTCCAGATTTTGCCCGGAGGGAAAACATTCGCCGCGCTCCCATTTGCTGATGGTGGCCAGCGCGAAGCCGAGTTCGGCGGCCACTTGTTTGAGGGGTTTGCCTTCGTGCCGCCGCCAGCTCCGAAAGGCGTCGGCAAAATTCCGGCGGAGGTCACATTTGATTCCCGGCCCTTTGCGCACATGGGATTTCAGCACAGGGCCGCGCTTGTGGGAAGCAGGAATTTTCACCGGGCAAAGACGCGCGTCGCCCGCTGCTGAGGGTCACTGCGAGGCCAAAATATTTTCCAGCGCGGCTAAGACGGCTTCCGGCGTGATTTCCGCGAGGCATGGCGTCCGGCTTTTGCAGGCAAAGAGGTTGCCGTCGCAGCTGCAGTGACCGCCGGTGAGCGCCCGGTGCTTTTGGCCAAGGGGCGCCCAACGCGCGGGCGCGGTCGGGCCAAACAGGGAAATGGTCGGCACGCCCAGCCCGGCGGCAAAGTGCAGCGGGCCGGTGTCGCCGCCAATGAACACGGCGGCGCGCGCCAGCACCGCGAGGAACTGCGGCAGGTCGGAAATCTCCGGCAACACCACCGCCTCGGGCGCGAGCCGTCGCCACTCGGCCAGCAGCGCCGCTTCGCGTTCGCCACGCGCGGTGGTGAACACCAGCCGGTGGCCGGCGGCAGTGGCCAGCTTGAGAAACAGGGCCCAGTGCGCGAGCGGCCATTCCTTTTTTGGCTGGCTGGAAGCGATGTGACAGATGACGACGGGTGCGGCCGGTAGGATTTTTTCCGCTGCCACCGCCAGCGCGGGATCGGCGCGGATTTCGGATTCGAGCGATGCGGGCGGCGGAATTTGCCAGCCGGATAGCAAGTGCGCCAGCCGCAGGGATTCGTGCGGCGGATTTTTCTCCGGCGCCACGCGTTCGGTGTAAAAAAGTTTCCGGCCTAGGAATCCGCCGGACTCCGCCCAGCCCAGCCGGCGGCGCGCCCCGATGAGCCGGCTGAGGATGGCCCCGCGGTCGTTACTGGCAAAATCCACGGAGCGGTCAAAATGTTCGCTCCGCAGGGCGCGGAGCAGCGGCCAGGTCTGGCGCAGGCTGGCGCTGCCGCGCCGCCGCGGCATGGCCCAGACGCGGTCCAGCCACGGCAGTTGCGCGAACAGCGGGGCGAGTTCCTGCGGCACCAGCAGATGGAGTTCGTCGTGGGGAAATTGTTGGCGGAGAGTGCGCAGGGCGGGCGTCAGCAGCACGGCGTCGCCGAAGTATTTGAATTGCAGGGCGAGAATTTTTTCCGGTCGGTCGCTCACGAGGCAAATTGCAGTTCGTACAGCTTTTGATACACGCCGCCGCGCTGCACCAGTTCGTCGTGCGTGCCGGTTTCGATGATCCGGCCCTGATCCAGGACCACGATCAGGTCCGCGCGCAGGATCGTCGAGAGCCGGTGCGCGATGCAAATCGTCGTGCGGCCCTTCATCAGCTCGTCGAGCGCGGCCTGCACGGCGCGTTCGGATTCGGTGTCGAGCGCGCTGGTGGCCTCGTCGAGGATGAGGATCGGCGCGTCCTTCAGGACAGCGCGGGCAATGGCGAGACGTTGGCGCTGACCGCCTGAGAGCGCGACGCCCTTCTCGCCGATGACGGTGTCGAAGCCTTCGGGCTTTTGGGTGATGAATTCGTAGGCGTGGGCGTGCTTGGCGGCGGCGATGATTTCGTCGTTGGTCGCGCCGAGCCGGCCGAGTTCGATGTTCCGGCGGATGGTGTCGTTGAACAGGATGTTTTCCTGCGCGACGACGGCGATCTGGTTGCGGACGTCGCGCGTGGCGACCTCGCGCAAATCCACGCCGCCGATTTTGATCGTGCCTTGGGCGGGGTCGTAGAAGCGCAGGAGCAGATTGGCGAGCGTGGTCTTGCCGGAACCGGTCTGGCCGACGAAGGCCACAAACTGCCCCGCCTTGACTTTGAGGTTGATGTCGGTCAGCACCGGCGTCTCGCCAAAGCTGAAACGGATGTTCTTGAACTCCACATCCGCCTTGTCCGCATGCAGCATCCGGGGCGCGGCGGGTTCCGGCACGGAATTTTTCGTGGCGAGCAGTTCAAACACGCGTTCGCTGGCGGCGCGGGCCTGGGTGAGCTGGTTGTGCAGGCGCGTCAGATTCTTCATTGGCGCGTACATGTAAAAAATGCTGCCGGCGAGCTGGATGAAATCGCCCGGGTTCGGGTGCGCCTGCGCCAGATAAATCATATAGAGCAGCGCCAGCGCCACGCCGGTGGCGGCGAGAAAGTCGATGATCGGGCTGGATAGCTCGCTGGCGCGGATGATCCGCATGTACTGGCCCACGGATTTCTGGGCCGTCCGGCGGAATTCGTCCGTGACAATGTTTTCCAGGTTGTAGGCCTTCACCACGCGCTGGCCGGAAAAGGCTTCGCTCATGATCTGCATCAGATCCGCGCTCTGGTTCTGCATCTCCCGGCTGGCGCGCCGGATCTTGCGGCTGTAGATCGCCAGCGGAATCATGCACACCGGCAGCACCACGAGCGAGATCAACGTCATCATCGGCTGCCGCCACAGCAAATAAGCCAAGATGCCCACCAGCGTGATTGGGTCCCGGACGATGATGGACGTGGCGCCGCTGATGACATTTTGCAGCGTACCCGTGTCGTTCATGATGCGCGAGATCAGCTCGCCGCTACGGCTCTGGTTGAAAAAGCCGGCGGACAGTCCGAGCAGATGGCTGAACAGCTTCGTCCGCAGGTCCGTGACCGTGCGGATGGCCGTCCACTGGAGGTAATATGTGTTCAGGTACCCCGCCACGCGGGCGAGCAGCATGGCCAGCGGGATGGTGGCCACCAGCAGCAGCACGGCCAGGCCATGGTTCCGCAGCCCGCTGCCCATGCCGGCGCGGGCGGCTTCGAGCCACGGCTGGACAAAGTCCGGCACGTCGGCGATGGGCTTGGGCGCCGCGCCCGGCGTTTGAAACACCAGCGTGGACACCAGCGTGATGGCCGCGATCAGCAGCGGGGCCAGGATGCCCGCCAGGATGCCCGTAACCACGCCGAGCAGCAGGCGCAGCCGGTAGGGCCGGGCGAACTGCCAGAGCTGACGCAGGAAAACGATCATGGCAATTATTTTTGCAAACGCCGCGCAAAGCGAAAGATTTTGTTTTGCCGGTCGGCCGCGGGCAGCGTTCATCTTCGTTGCGAACCGGCTTTCAATTGAACATCATGGAGCGCGATGCCAGAGCCGAGCCGACCTGCGATTGAACGATTGAAGCCGGAAGATTTTCTCCGGCTCATCGAGAAGAGCCGGCTCGGCAAATTGAAAATCTATCTCGGCCACGCCGCCGGCGTCGGTAAAACCTTCGCGATGCTGGAGGAGGCGCGCCGGCTGAAAAAGGCGGGCGTGGACGTGGTGATCGGCTGGATCGAAACCCACGGGCGCAAGGAGACCGAGGCCCTCATCGGCGATCTGGAGATCATCCCCCGCAAACAAGTTCCCCACGGCAACGGCACGGTGGAGGTACTGGACACCGAGGCCATTTTCAAACGCTACCCGACGGTCTGTATCGTGGACGAACTGCCGTTCACCAACGTGGCCGGCTCACCGCATCCCAAACGTTACCTTGAGGTGCATGACCTGCTGCTCACCGGCATCAACATCATCACGGCGATGAACATCCAGCATCTCGAAAGCCTGCACGACACCGTTCTGCGCGCGACCGGCGTGGACGTGCGCGAGCGCGTGCCCGACCGGTTCGTGCTGGAGGCCGATCAGGTGGTGAACGTGGATTTAACCGCCGAGGAGCTGCGCGAGCGGCTGCGGCAGGGTAAGATTTATCCGGCCGACCGGGCCGCCGCCGCGCTGCAAAATTTCTTCACGGAAAACAACCTGAACGAGCTGCGCGAACTGGCCTTGCGCGAAACGGCTAACGCGCTGGACCAGCGCCCGCGCATCGGCACGGTTTCGCCGACGGAGGTCAGCGGCAAAATCGCCGTCTGCATCAGCACGAACCCGGTGACGACGGCGCGGCTGCTGCGGGTCGCCTCCCGGCTGGCGGGCCGCCTGAACCGCGAATGGATGGCCGTCTATGTGCGCCGCCAAAAGGAGGATCCCATGAGAATTCCGTCGGATTTGCAGCGGCAATTCATGCAAAACGTCCAGCTCGCGACTGAACTGGGCGGCAGCGTGACAGTGTTGGAAAGCGAAAATATCTGCGCGGCGCTCCTAAACTATTGCCGCGAACACGACGTCAACCTCGTCGTGCTCGGCACGACCGAACGGCACTGGTGGCAGTTCACGCGCCCGAACGTCATCGAGTTTTTCATGCACCACGCACCCGGCATCGACCTGCACATCGTGGACCCCCAGCGGCTGATTAAAAACTGAATGAATGTTTTTGCTGTCTTGAAGAACGCGGTTATCGGCCGCGCCCGCAACCTGTCGGATAAAAACCTGTATCACAACCTGTCGCTGGTCGCGCTGCTGGCGTGGGTCGGCCTCGGCGCGGACGGCTTGTCGTCCTCGTGCTATGGCCCAGAGGCGGCGTTTCTCGCGTTGAAAAGCCATACGTTCCTGAGCCTGTTCGTCGCGGCAGGCTCGGTGCTGACCATCGTGGTCATCTGCGCGAGCTATTCCCAGATCATCGAACTGTTTCCAACCGGCGGCGGCGGCTATCTCGTCGCGAGCAAGCTGCTGTCGCCCACGGTGGGCGTCGTGTCCGGCTGCGCGCTCATCGGCGATTACATTTTGACCATCGCCATCAGCGTGGCGAGCGGCGCAGACGCGGTGTTCAGCATGTTGCCGCTGGATTTCCAATTGTGGAAATTGAAATTCTCCCTCGGCATCGTGGTGTTTCTCACGCTGCTCAACCTGCGCGGCGCGAAGGAATCGGTGATCCTCTGGGTGCCGATCTTTTTTGTGTTCGTGCTGAGCTACACGTTCGCCATCGTCTGGTCAGTCTCGGCGCATTTCGGCGACCTGCCGGGCATCTTCCAGGGCGTGGTGGCCGACGTGAAATCAGATTCCGGCGAGGTCGGCTGGTTCGGGCTCATCGCCGTCGTGCTGCGCGCCTATAGCCTCGGCGCGGGCACTTACACCGGCATCGAGGCCGTCAGCAACGGCCTTAACACCCTGCGCGAACCACGCGTGCAGACCGGCAAACGCACGATGCTTTACATGGGGGCATCGCTTTCCTTCGTCGTCGGCGGACTGCTGCTGGCCTACCTGCTCTATCATGTCACGCCGGTGGCGGGCCAGACGCTCAACGCCGTGCTCTTCGGCAAAATCACCGCGCAATGGCCGCCCCTGCTCGCCCACGGATTCGTCGTGGCGGCGATGGCGTCATCCGGCGCGCTGCTGCTCATCGCGGCGCAGACGGGATTTTTCGGCGGCCCGCGGGTGCTGGCCAACATGGCGGTGGACCGCTGGATGCCCACGCGTTTCGCCACGTTGAGCGACCGGCTGGTGACGCAGAACGGCGTGCTGATGATGGGCCTCGCCGCGTTTCTGGTGATTTTCTTCACCAAAGCGTCGGTGGAGATGCTCGTCGTGCTTTACAGTATCAATGTGTTCATCACCTTCAGCCTTTCGCAGCTCGGCATGGTGCGGCATTGGTGGCTGGAACGGCTAACGGAACCGCGCTGGAAACGTAAGATTCTCATCAATGGTTTCGGTCTGCTGCTGACCAGCGGCATCTTAATCTCGCTCTGCATCGTGAAGTTTGACGACGGCGGCTGGGCCACACTGTTCGTGACCGGCCTGCTGGTCGGCATCGCTTTCTGGGTGAAACATCATTACCGCCGCACACAGAAAAAACTGCACCGACTCAACGAGCTCGTCGCCGCCGCGCTCGCGGACGACGCCATTGTGGTGGAGAAAACGCCGCCGCCGTGCGACCCCAACGCGCGCACCGCCGTGTTTCTCGTCAACGGCTTCAACGGCCTCGGCCTGCACACGCTGCTCGCCGTCGTGCGGATGTTCCCGAAAGTTTATCAGAACTTTGTCTTCGTGCAGGTCGGGGTGCTGGACGCGGGCAATTTTAAGGGCGCGGCCGAGGTGGAAAATCTGCGCGACCATTCGCGCCTTGAGGTGGAACGCTATGTCGGCTACATGAGCCGGCGCGGATTTTATTCCGAGGCGCAAATCGCGCTGGGCACCGACATCGTGGACGAGGCGGCGAAGCTGTGCGCCGTCATCGCCGAAAAGTTTCCACAGGCGCAGTTCTTCGCCGGCCAGCTGGTGTTCAAGGACGAAAGCCTCGTCACGCGCTGGCTGCACAACCATACCGTCTTTGAACTGCAGCGCCGGCTCTACCAAAACGGCCGCGCGATGCTAATCCTGCCGATCCAAGTCTGAAAATAAAACCGCCCGCGATGGAAATCGCGGGCGGTGGTTGAAACGGTTTTTTAAGCAGCCACTTCGGCGCCTTCGAGGAAACCTTGCAAATGGCGCACGCGCGTCGGATGACGAAGCTTGCGCAACGCCTTCGCCTCGATCTGGCGGATGCGTTCGCGGGTGACGTTATACATCTTGCCGATTTCCTCGAGCGTGCGCTCGTAGCCGTCAGCCAGACCAAAACGCATTTCGAGAATCTTCCGTTCACGCTCGGTCAGGGTCGTCAGGACGTCGCTCAGTTTTTCACGGAGCAAACTGTAGCTGGTCACGTCGGACGGATTTTCCGCCGACTTGTCCTCGATGAAATCGCCAACGCTCACATCGCCGTCGTCGCCGACGGGCGCGTGCAACGAAACCGGCTGCTGCGCCATCTTGAGCAGCGCGTGGATGCGCGCGACCGGCATGTGCATCTCGTCGGCCAATTCTTCCGGCGTGGGTTCGCGGCCCAACTCCTGCGTGAGCTGCTTCTGCGCGCGCCAGAGCTTGTTCATGATTTCAATCATGTGCACGGGAATACGGATGGTGCGCGCCTGATCGGCGATCGAACGCGTGATCGCCTGCCGAATCCACCAGATTGCGTAGGTGGAAAATTTATAGCCGCGGCGATATTCAAATTTCTCGACGCCCTTCATCAAGCCGATGTTGCCTTCCTGAATCAAATCGAGGAACGACTGGCCGCGGTTCGTGTATTTTTTGGCGACGGAAACGACGAGGCGCAAATTGGCCTCCGCCATGTGGGTCTTGGCTTTGAGGCCGCGGTCGGCCGCGGCCTTCAAGGCCTTGAACGCCTTGAAAAACTCCTCGCGCGGCAGGCGCACGAACTGTTCGAGCGTGGCGATCTTCTGCTGTTCGGCCTCGACGGCGGCGCGCTTTTCCGCTGTGTTCCGCTGGGTTTCCAGCTCGGCCAGATGCCGGGCACCGGCCAGGAATTTTTCGTGAATATTGCCCGCCACCACGATCATTTCCTCGACCACTTTCTGCTTGTAGTAAAATTTCTGGAAGGTGTCCTGCAGCTTTGCGCTGAGTTTTTTCAGCTCGCGCTCGAGTTTTTCCCGGCGGCCTTTCTGCTGCGCCTTCTGCCAGCCAAAATATTTTGCATCGACGTTCGCATCCATCGCGTGAACCTTCTTGATGAGCTTGCGCAGATCCTTGAGATGGCCTTCACGGTTGGCGATTTTCTTGTCCACGATGACGCGGTCAAACCGCTCTTTGGGCGGGTCGGATAGGATTTTTTCGGCGATGGCAATGTGCTCTTTGGCCGTAAAGCCGAGGTTGTAGACGATCTGCTTCATCTCCACTTCCGCATCTTCGATTTTCTTGCAAATCTCGACCTCCTGTTCCCGTGTGAGCAGGGGCACTTTGCCCATCTGGTTCATGTACATGCGGACGGGGTCATCCAAAATCTCCAGCCGCGCGTCGTCGTCGGCCTCCTCCGGTTGCGCCTGCTCGGGTCCTTTGGTGCGTTCGGCGCGTTCAGCCTCGGCCTGATCCATGACGATTTCCACGTCGAGACTCCGGAGTTTGGTCAGCAGAGTATCGAGGTCTTCCGGACTCAAGTTGTCCGGCAGAATATCGTTAATGTCATCATAGGTGATGTAGCCATGTTCCTGCGACAAATGCAGCAGGGTTTTGACCGTCTCACTGAGATCCACCGAGGTCATCGCGTTGAACGGCGCGGCTGGAGGCAACTGCCCGTTGGCGGGTGTCTTGTTCGAGGTGCTTTTTGCGGGGACCGGCGCGGTGGTTGCCGGAACCGGCTTGGCCGCCTCCGGTTTCACGGCTTTGCTGGAAATGACAAATCTCCGCCGGACGGGCGGAGTTTTGACTTTGGGCGCCTGGACCGAACTGGTACGTTGGTTGCGCGGCGCTGACTTGGGCGCCGTAGCTTTGCGTTTCGACATAAATTATGTGACCAAAAAATAACGCGCCGGTTCAGATAAATTAACAACTGACCGTGAAAATACGGCTTCTGACGAAATACCCGCGTTCTTGGCCGTGAAGCTGGAACTGCGAACACCAGAAGACTGACGCGCGTCAATATTAGCTCTTTTGCAGAGATTTACAAGGATAATCTTTCCTTTATGAAGACCCATGGGCCACCATCGAAATCCGCTCAGGTGGCTGACAACCAACACCTTGAAAGAACCTATTGCTTCCCTCCATATTAAATGGAATAGAGGAACGAATTGGATCGGCTGCCGGCATGGCGCCTTGAAAACTGGCTGCCTCGGCGGCCATATACCAGAGGCCATTCAACTTATGGTGCCGACCTAACGGGTGGCAAAATACAAAAAAATCATCATTTTTGCAAACATCTGATCCGACTTGGAATGGCAGCTTAGGTCAGATTCCCTAAGCCAACAGGTATCGACATACACCCCGGTAAAACGCTCACCGCCCGATCGGGCGTTGACCTCCGGTTTGATCGTTCACAGCCTTTATTTTATTACCCGAAAAATTAGGGCTGCCTCTTCTCGCCCGGGCGGCTGAAGAAATTTTCCGGCGACGCGGACTGGTTCTGCTGCCGCCATTCCCGGGGCGTGACCCCAAAGCGTTTTTTAAACATCGCGTTGAACAGTCCCAGATGCCGGTAGCCGCTCTCCACGGCGACCATGCTGACCTTGGCATCGGCGTCCGTCAGCAGCTGGCGCGCCCGCTGCAGCCGCAGTTCGGTCTGGCGCTTCCGCAGCGGCACGCCGAACTCGGCCCGGAACAACCGGCTGAAATGCCGCTCGCTGCAATGCAACTGCTCCGCCAGTTCCGGCAGCGTGCGGGCCGCCAGCTCCGCGTCCGGCATCTGCGCAACGAGCTGCCGGAAGCGTTCGCGCAATTTGTGGCCGGGATCTTCGGTGGGCGCCGCCTGGAGCACGCCGGCCACCGCCTGCGACCAGAGCTGGAGCAACGCCGAACGCATGGTCAGGTTTTCCCGGGACGGCTGCGCGACCAACCGGGAAAATTTCCGGCCGATTGGATCGGCCGCCTTGAAACCAATGACCCGCGCCGAAGGGCTTTTCTCCGCCTGCTCCAACCGGTGGCCCTCCCTGACCGTGATCAGCCCGTTCAAAAATTCCGGCTGGACGCAAAAATATTGCAACTTCAACGGACCCAGCTGGCTGGCTCGCAACAGCAGGTGGGAAATCTCCGTGGTGACAAACCCGTCTCCGTCCTTGAGCTCTTGCGCGCCCCCGTCCAGCAGCCAATAACCCAGGCCTTCGGCCACGCGCACAACCGTCCAGCCCGGCGCGGGCGGCGACCACTCACCGGACGGCTGGAGGGTCAATTCATGGATGATCAGATGACGCTCGATGGACATCAACGGCCAAAGGGTGCCTCACCGATGCAACCTTTGGGTTTCGCTTTTGTGACGATTAGGAAACATATTTTTAATCTTCCGGGCCTGCCACCACCAGCGTTGACTCCGCCAGCGTCTCGGGTGGCCGCGTCAAAATGAAGCACGCGCCGGTGGCGCCGACGCGTGCGGGGTGACAACCTGTGTCTCTGCGGTTGCCGTTGGAGGAGTCAGAACCAACGAACAGGGCTATTTCATCAGCGTGTGGTTACCGGCCGAAGACTTGGCGGTGACGTTCCGGCAACAATCCATTTCAGCGCAGCGCGACAACCCGGCGGGCCAAGAAATCCCCGATCTGCGGCTTCACCCGATTGACACGGATTGTTCACCGGAACGTCGCTGGCCCAGAGCACGAAAGGCTTTAAGCTGACCATATGGAAGATTCATTTCCCAGCCGATTGACCCTGTATCTGAAGGTAAAGACGGTCTGTGACGCCAAGCCCATGGTGTGGCGGCGTTCCGAGGCCTTCATCAAGGCCTTTGCCGATTTTTGCGAGCGATTGGAAAATATCGCAACCCTACAAACCGCGGTCGGTATTTTTGACACTGTGGCAAGGTACGCGGCGGTGGAAATGGCCGCGGCCGACCTGATTTTGACGACGCAAATGGATGAGTTCATTGAGCAGTTCGAGCCGGTGGACGTGGGGTTTGTGGACGACTTTACGGCGGCGCGATCCATGGAGATACCCGACGAGAATTTTGCCCAAGCCGGGTCACCTGCGGCATTGTGAAAGAAATTTATCATGGCACCAATATTGGAAATCATCGGACGAAAGCTGTTCCCGCGGCGGCAAAATTGGGAGCAGCAGCGACGGACCAAGACCTTGGTCGGCACGCTGGCCTTCTCGCTGGCTTTCGGACTGGTCATGGCCAAGGTGATGGAAATGATTTATCACCGCGGCCAGTAGGCGGCCGACCCGCACTCAGGCCGGAGATTTCGAAGCGCCCTATTCGTAACGCAGCGATTCGATCGGATCCAGCTTCGCCGCCTTCCAAGCCGGGTAGGTGCCGAAGACGATGCCGACGCCGGAACAGATCGCCAGGCCGAGGAGGATCCAGTCCACGGGGATGACCGGTGGCAGCTTCATCACCAGCGCCAGCACGTTGCCGCCGAGGATGCCGAACACCACGCCGAGCGCGCCGCCGACCTCGCACAAGGCAACGGCCTCCATGATGAATTGCACCATGATGTTACGTTGCTTGGCGCCGATGGCACGCCGGATGCCGATTTCGCGCGTCCGCTCCGTAACGGAGACGAGCATGATGTTCATAATGCCGATGCCTGCCGCCAGCAGCGCGATGGAACTCACCACCGCCACGCCGATCCGCACCGAGCGCGTGAACTTGTTGAACTGCTCGATCATCGAATTGTTGGAGGCAATCTCAAAATCATCGTCCTGACCCGGCGGCACCTTGCGGATCAGGCGCATCGCGCCGCGCACTTCCTCGACGGTGGCGTCGTAACTGGCCCGGTCGGGAGCCTGCACGAGGATATTCAGGCTGCGCCCCCAGCGGCCATAACGGTTCAACGCGGTCGTCAGAGGCACGACGGCGAAATTGTCCTGGTCGCCACCGAAGTTGCCGCCCTTGCTTTCCAGCACGCCAACGACGGTGTAATTGATGCCGTCAATCTTGATGACTTCGCCCACGGCCGAGCTGTTCGGGAAAATGTTGGTGGCCAGCCCGTAACCTAGCACACAGACATTGCGCGCACTGTCCACGTCGGCGTCCAGCAATAGCCGGCCGTCGGCGAGGTTCCAGTTGTGCGCGGGAAAACTCCCGGGGGTTTCGCCGTAAAGGCGCACGGTCGGGGCGCTAGTCTGGTACCGCGTCTTGATTTCGCCGGACCAGAACTGGGCTTCCATCCCGAGGCTGGCCGGCACCCGGATTTTTTCCAGCAGGCGTTTGCCATCGCTGAGCGTGACGTTTTTGCGCCGCCAGTATTTTTCGTAATCGCCACCGGACAAGCCGATGAACGTGCCCGGCCACTTGCGCACCATGAAGGTTTCGCCACCGAGCGAACTCAGTTCCCGCTCGATGTTGCCCTGCATCACGCGCATCGCCGTCATCACGACGATGATGGAAAACACGCCGACCAGCACGCCGAGCAAGGTGAGCGCCGAGCGCAGCTTGTGCGCGGCAATCGCGCCGAAAGCCATCGCGCAACTTTCCCGCGCTTCGGTGAAAATGATGCGAAGTTTTTTATTCATGGCGCAAGGCATCCACCGGGTTCATGCGCGCCGCGCGCCACGCCGGAAAAAAGCCGGATAAGATGCCGGTCACCGCCGAAACCAGCAGGGCGATGACCACGATGGCCGGCGACATCGCCGCCGGCATAGCCTTTTTAAGCAACAGCGTTGCCGGCCACGCGATCAGCAGCGCGATGCTGCCGCCGATCAGGCAGATGGCGGCGGCCTCGATCAGGAATTGGAGCAGGATGGTCCGGTTCTTGGCGCCAATGGCCTTGCGCACGCCGATTTCCCGCGTCCGTTCCGCGACCGAGACGAACATGATGTTCATGATGCCGATGCCCCCGACGAACAGCGACAGCCCGGTGATGAACAGTCCGATGCCGGCAATCGTGCCGGCGACCTTGTGAAACATCGCCAGATACTGGTTCTGCTGGTTCACAGAAAAATTATCGGGATCGCCCGGCGCGATGTGGCGGAACCGCCGGAGCACCGTGCGCAATTCCTCGGTCGCGTCGCCGAGCTCGCCGAGGTTTCGCACTTTCACCTGGATGTCATACTCCGGCCGCGACCAAAACGCCCGGGTGAAACGCGCGATGGGCACGATGATTTCGTTGTCTGCCCCGCCGCTCTCGGCGAAGCCGCCCTGTTTGTCCAGCACGCCGACCACCTCAAAATCATGATGATTGGCTGAAATCGTCTGGCCGATGGGTGATTCGCCCGGGAAAAGATTCGTGGCCAGCTCACTGCCAATGACGCAGACCGGCCGGCCGCCGTCACATTCTGCGGCCGAGAGAAATCGGCCTTGCGTCAGGGTGAGGCCGCCGGTGATTTGATATTGCTCGGTGGTACCGACGATCGGCACGCTGCCGGCCCCACGGTTTTTGTATTTAACTGGCGCGTCATCCTGGGCGATCGGCGCAATGGCCGCCGCCAGGCTCATCTGCCGTTCCAGCACCTCGGCATCGTCAAGCGTGATTTCAGGATTTTTCATGGCGTTCAGCCAGTCCTGCTGCGACCTGATGAACCAGCTGTAGCGGTCCACATAAAGCACATCCGCGCCGATGGACGAAATGCTGTTCAGGAAAGAATTGTTCAACCCTTCGATCGCCGTGCCCATCAAGGTCACGGTGACAATGCCGATGACGATTCCCAGCGTCGTCAAGGCCGAGCGCAGCTTGTTCGCGCGAATGGCGCTCCCGGAGATGACCAGGCCTTCGCGCAGTTCAGTGAGTAAGTTCATCCGCCAGGCTTATTTCTTCACTCGCTCATCGCTGGCGATGCGGCCGTCGCGAATCCGGATGATGCGTTGCGCATGCCGGGCCACTTCCTCCTCGTGCGTGACAACAATGATCGTGTTGCCTTGGTCGGCAAGTTGCTGAAACAACGCCATGATTTCCATGCCGGTCTTGGAATCGAGGTTGCCCGTCGGCTCGTCCGCGAGCAGGATGGACGGCTTGTTCACCAGTGCCCGGGCGACGGCGACGCGCTGGCGCTGCCCGCCGGAAAGCTCGTTCGGCTTATGGTGCACCCGGTCGGCTAGCCCGACGCTGGCCAGCGCCGCCTGCGCGAGCTGGCGGCGTTCCTTGGCGGGAATGCCCGCATACACCAGGGGCAATTCCACGTTGCGCAATGCGTCGGAACGCGGGAGCAAGTTGAAGGTTTGAAAGATGAAGCCGATCTCCCGGTTGCGAATCTCGGCGAGCTGGTTGTCATTCATCGCGCTGACGTGGCTGCCATTGAGTTCATAAGTGCCCCCGGTCGGCGTATCGAGACAGCCGAGCAGATTCATCAGCGTGGATTTGCCGGAGCCGGACGGACCCATGATGGCAACATATTCCCCGCGCTCGATGTCGAGCGTCACCTCGCGCAACGCGTGCACCGTCTCGGTGCCCATTTGATAGCACCGCGAAATCTGCTGGAGTCGGATCAGACTCACGGCTTGGGGGATTCCGTGACGGCGCTGGCGGCGCCTTTCACGATTTTCCGGCCGTCATCCAGGTCGTGGCTGATGGCGTGATAACCACCGACGACAATTTCATCACCCTCCTTCAAGCCGTCGGTGATCTCCCAGTAATTATCGTCGCTGATGCCGATCTTCACCGGCACGGTTTTGACGTGGTCGCCTTCGACCACAAAAACCACGTCCACCGGCCGGTTTTTGTCCTCCGTTTTTTTATCGGCCTTCGGGGAATTGGTTTCGCGGTCCGTCGCCGCCACGAGATGGGTGCCCGGCTGCGGATTCGCTTTGACCAGCCGCGTCGTTACGCTGGCGATGGGCGCGGTGGTGGCGTTGGTGCGCGTGCGGGTTTCAATATTCGCACTCACCGACATGCCGGGCCGGAATGATTCCAGTTCCGAGAACCGGATGCGGACCTGAAACTGGGTTGCGGATTGTCCGCCGGACGACGAGCCGGCGCCGTAGCCCGCCACGGCCGCGGCCGCGTTCAAGCCCTCGGATGAATTGGCCACCGCAGTGACGATGCCGGCAAATTTCCGGTCCCTGAACGAATCCACTTCCAGACTGGCCTTCTGGCCGGCCTGCACCAGCACAATGTCCATTTCGCCGATGTCCACGCGCGCCTCCATCCGGCTCAGGTCGGAGATGATCATGATGTCCGTGCCGGCGTTCTGCACGGTGCCCAGGACGCGCTCGCCGGGCTGCGAATTCAGGGTGGTGACCGTGCCGTCCAGCGGGGCGACGATCGTGGTTTTGTCCAGCAGATACTGCGCGTTGTCCACGGCAGCCTTGGCCACATTGACTTGGTCATCGGCGCTTTCGACTTGCGCGCGGCAAACATCGCGCGCGGCTTTGTACCCGATGAAATCCGACTCCGAAAGTAGTTTGGTGTCGAACAATTGCTTGTTGCGGGTGTAATCCGCCTGGGCTTTCTCGAGATTCGCCACCGCAGTCGTCTTCGCGGCCAGCGATGATTCATAACCGGCCTTGGCCTGGTTCAGCCCGGCGATATAGACGTCGGGGTTGATTTTCAACAGCAGATCACCCTTGTGAACGAACTGGCCTTCCTTGACCGCCAGCTCGGTGATTTCTCCGCTCACCTCCGGGCTGATGTGAACCTGCAGCACCGGATAAATCTTCCCGTTGGCGATGACAGTTTCCGTGATATTGCGGCGGACGACCTTCTCGGTTTGGACGCTGATTTCAGACCCGCTGTTTTTAAACTTCAAAAACATTCCCGCCGCCAGCCCAATGATGACGATGACCCCCAAGACGATCAACCTTCCCCGTCCAAGGCTTCCGGCTTTGGGAATGTCGGTTGGTGGCTGCAAAATCGGAGGGGTTTCCACCCGGCGAGGTTGCCCCAAGCGCCGCGGATTGTCCAGTCTCGGAACCCGCCCAGCCTCCATCCAATCCGGGTGGCGGATCCTTGCTGGCCGTGGTAAAACCAAGGGCGAAAACACCCCTGGAAACCGGGGTGAGCCCACCAATTTGCAAAGCGTAAACTGGTGGGTTGGCGGGGACTCGAACCCCGGACCAATGCCTTAAAAGGGCATTGGCCATTTAAAGACATGCCTTATTTTGTTGGGTTTTTTAACTTTCACCTTGAAAATTGCCTTTAAGATTGCCATTATAACGGCATGAAGACCCGCGGCGAGTATATCATCAATGCCTTTAAATACCCCGGCGGATCCACCGCCTACCGCGTCACCGGCACCCAAATGGACGGTGTCCGCATCCGCGAGAATTACAAGACACAGCCTGAAGCGCTCGCTCGCAAACAGCAACTCGAAATTGAGGTCCTCAACTTTGCCCCGGAAAAGCGCATCACCACGACCCGCCTGACTCCCGAACAGGAAGCCCAAGCCGAACGTGCCTTTGCCGATATCGGTGAATACCCACTGGATCTGGTCGTTCGGTTCTTCAAAGAAAACTACCGCGAACCGCTCCAGAAAATCACCGTCGGCAACGCCTACCCCCTGTTTCTGGCGGACAAGAAAAACTCGGGCCTGCGCGACGCCAGCCTCCAGGCCCTCAAATCCCGCGTCGGCTTTCTCGTGAAAAAATTCTCGGCCAAACTCGTTTCCGAACTCCTGTCCACGCATATCGCCGAAGCCGCCGCGCAACCCGGAGTCACCGACAGCACCCGCGAAGACAATCGTCGCTCGTTCTCCAGCTTCCTGAGCTGGAGCATGGAAAAGCAATATTGCATCACCAATCCCGCCAAGAAGACCGTCCGGCGCCGCGGCCGGGGCACCCGCGATGACGTGGAGCCGGCCATCTTGAGCCTCGATGAGGTGCGCAGGTTTCTGGCCGTCACCGCTGAGTACAAAAACGGCAAGCTCATCCCCTACGTCACGCTGGCGCTGTTTGCCGCCATCCGGCCGACCGAACTAGCCCGCCTCACCTGGGACAATATCGACCTGGAAGCTGGCACCATCACCATCGGTGCAAAAATGGCTAAAATGCGTCAACGCCGCATCGTGGAACTGGCCAGCTTGACCGAGCAGGTCGAGAAAATCGTTCCCAGCAAAACGGGAAAGCGAACCAAAAAAATCAAAGAAACCCTCACCACAACCAACCTGATTGACTGGCTCAAACCCCATGCCGACGACAAAACTCCATTCTGTGGCGCGAACTGGCGGAAAGATTTCGATGCCGTGAAGGTGGCCGCCGGCTTCGGCAACCCCGCCCACAAACCGGCCGGTGACGAAACGGCCGAAGCGAAGCTACAGCGGCAGGCGTTGAAACCATGGACACCCGACATCCTGCGGCACACTGGGATCTCCAATCATCTGGCTTTTTTCCAGCACGAGGGAAAAACCGCCGCCTGGGCCGGCAACAGCCCCGACATCATCCAGCGCCACTACAAAGGCCTGGTCAAACAGCCCGACGCCAGGGAATTCTGGAAATTGACACCGCAAAGTGATCAAGCAGGCACCCTGAAAAATTCATGAAATAAGTTTGGTCCAGATCATGGACAAAACCTGGTGCATTCGATGTGAATATTTTGGTTGGCCAACTTTAACACAGATTGACGCTCACATCCGTTAAGCAATAAAAAGCCATGAATAAGCAAAGCATTGCGCCAAAAAAGACCGTTTTTATTTGGTTTTGATTTGCTAACGCTCATTTGGTTTAGCAAATAAAACAGAGAAAAATTAGCGTGCTGCCCTTGGGTTTTTTATTTCACAATTTCCCCCGTTCAACAATTCCCCTTCGGTTTCAGTTGTTTTTCCAGCAAAGCTGCAGCCGCCTCCACGACCGGTATTCCCTGAAGAGTGGTAGCGAAGACTTGTTCCGTTTGGACTGCATGGGTTATTCGGCCCCCAGTCACATTTCCCTTTTTAAGTTTGCCCCCGCTCGAATAATTCCATAACACTTTGTTCGGGATATGCCTCTGATTATTACCAACATCGGACCAGGCTTGCGGCTTCGCCGCCATAACGCTGCCCCCAACCGTCCCCGGCCGGCCAACCCATTTTAGGATTTGCTATGTGGGTCTTCAATACACGCCACGACTTCGGTGTCGAGACCGACCCCACCCAGGGCGAATTTTTCGTCAACAACGAGATCGATCGCAGCAGTGCTCTCGTTCGCGAGACCATCCAGAACTCTCTCGACGCTCGCCGCGACGATGTCAGCACCGTCGAAGTCCGCTTCGCTTTCCACGAGGGCGCTCTTTTTCTCGGGCCGACCATGCTGCGGGAATACCTGTCCGACCTCATTCCCCATCTCCGCCTGTGTGGCCTCGATCTGGACGGCATTGATCTCAACGAACCGCGCTTTCTCGTCGTCGAAGATTTTGGCACGCATGGTCTCCGGGGTAATCCCGCCACCAAGGAGCCGTCCGACTTTTATTATTTCTGGCACGTCGTCGGTCGTTCTGGCAAAGGCGACGCCAAGGCCGGCCGCTGGGGTTTGGGCAAAACCGTGTTTCCCAACTCGTCCCAAATTTCTGCGTTCTTCGGTTACACCGTTCGCAGCGATGACCGGCGCCAATTGCTGCTCGGTCAAACGTGCCTGAAAACCCACTCGCTCAACGGCACGACCTATCTGCCATACGCGTTTTATCAGAGTTCCGGTGAACGCACTTTTGAACTTCCCTATGAAGAGGTTAACCGGCATACCGATCTCGGTGGAAAAAACGCGCTTATTTCTCGGCATTTTTATTATTTCGGCAGTAAAGCGAGGTCATTGCCCAAACATCTATTGGGTATTTGCCACCAGACCCAGGGTCATCGCAGTGATTCTAACGCTGTATTTGTTCAGCCTTTTATTGATTGGATTGAATCTTTGAAACTGATTGATGGACAACTTTACGGCTGGCCGGATTTCATTATTAATTGGGGTGATGCCCAAAACTGCGGATGTCGTGCCCGTAAGGAGGATGGTGAAAATGATAAGGGATGCTGAGTCCTTTATAATCCTCAGAAAGCGTGGCCAAACAACCCGATAAAATGGAAAATCTACCTCGATTTCCAGTTGAGTATTGTATCCGTAAGAACCTGCAAGAGTTTGTGCACTACTCTGCCGTGTTTCACGACCGGATCACCCAGTCATTTGAAAACTTGAATGATGAAGCTGAACGCGTTCAGACCGACGCTTACGACCGATTTGCCTCATCGAACCCATCAAGAGAAGAAGATAACTCTGGCATTGCCGAGGCTGCCTATTTTGAAGGGGTGGATTTCTATCTCGCCACGGATGCCATCCGTCAGGGCGTGGTGAATCTCATGATTGCCGGCCTGTTTCATTTGCTGGAACAGCAGTCGCAATACTTAGCTACTCAGGTGCTTTCGCAACCGGCTATACCACCGTCTGGCAACGGTGGTTTCACACAGTTGGAGGCACTCCTGGAGCAGAAATACGGTATCAAAATCAAATCATTTAAGAGCGAGCCATTGCTCGATGAACTGCGGTTGGTCGCCAATGTCGTGAAGCATGCCGGTGGTGGGTCTCTGGACAAACTCAAAGTGCTCAACCCGAATCTGTTCAAAGATCCCCAATCCGGGAGGGTGTGCCGACTCCCCATCCGACCGCTTGTCGGCGAGGGCCTTCGCTTGACTGCCGACCACTTCGACGCATATAAATCCTGCATCGATCAATTCTGGCAAGAATTCGCCGCCGCCACCAACAGGATTTAAGGAATGAAACCATGAACGACCTAATGCCACCATGCCCGCCACCCGGCGGCGAATTCCGTTTTTACCAATCGGAGGACCGCGTATGAGCAAACCCGGCCAGTTTCTCCTCTACACCGCGCCCGACGGCGCGGTCAAAGTGGACGTCTTTATCCAGCAGGAAACCGTCTGGCTCACCCAGAAGGCGCTGGCGGAATTGTTCGGCGTTAAACGGCCGGCCATCACCAAGCATTTGCTCAACATCTTCAAAACCGGCGAATTGGTTGAAGATTCAGTGAGTTCCATTTTGGAACATACTGCCGGCGACGGCAAAAAATACGGGACGAAATACTACAATCTGGACGCCATCATCGCTGTGGGCTATCGGGTGAACAGCTACCAGGCCACCCAGTTCCGCATCTGGGCCACGAAAACGCTGCGGGAATTCATCATCAAGGGTTTCGTGCTGGATGACGAACGGCTCAAGCAGGGCAAACAGGTTTTCGGCCGGGATTACTTCGATGAATTGCTAGAGCGCATCCGGGAAATCCGGGCCAGCGAGCGGCGTTTCTACCAGAAAATCGCGGACATTTACTCGCTGGCAGTGGATTACAGCGCGGATGCGCCGCTATCGCAGGAGTTTTTTGCCGCCGTACAGAACAAACTGCACTGGGCTATCACTGGCCAGACGGCGGCAGAAATTATCTACGCCCGCGCCGACGCCGCCAAGATTTACATGGGCCTGACCACGTGGAAGCATGCGCCGGGCGGCAAGATTTTGAAATCGGATGTGACGGTGGCCAAGAATTACTTGAGCGAGGCGCACGTCAAGGAGTTGAACCGCATTGTGTCCGCCTACCTAGATCTCGCCGAGAACCGCGCCCAGCGCGGCATCGTCACCAAGATGGCGGACTGGGTGAAATTTCTGCACGATTTCCTGACCCTTTCCAACTACCCGATTCTTCAGGACAAAGGCAAGGTGAGCGCGTTGGAGGCCAAACTCAAAGCCGAGGGTGAATACGAGATTTACCGGAAACGGCAGGATGCAGAATACATCTCGGACTTCGACCGCGAAATCAAACGCATCGAGGGCAAAGAATCTTGATGACAAACTATGAACGAACTCGATCAAATTCGCCGCCGGATTCGTAAGTTTCGCGATGAGCGGGATTGGATGCAGTTCCACAACCCCAAAAATCTCGCCTGCTCAATTTCCATCGAGGCCAATGAGTTGCTGGAGCATTTTCAGTGGAGCACGCCCGATGAGAGTCTGACCATCGCTCGCAAAAAGAAGACGGAAATCAGCCATGAGATCGCGGATGTGGCGGTCTACTTGATCGAGCTGGCCGACAATCTTGGAATTGACCTGGCCAAGGCGATTGCGGAGAAGATGGCGCATAATGAAGCCAAATATCCGGCGGCCAAGGTGCGGGGAAGTTCCAAGAAATACACCGAATACAAGTCCGCCAAACGGTTGCGCGAATAATATTTTGCCGAAAGCTCCGCCACTGCATATTTTGCTCACAGTCAAGCCACCCAATGAAATTATATGTCGGCATAACGGATGGTGACTGGTTCAGATTTCTTCGCGCGCGCAATGCCGATGAAATGAATTTTTGGCGTCCCCACGGTGGTAATAATTTCGGCGCGATAAATCCCGGAGAGCTTTTTCTGTTCAAATCCCGTTATCCTGAAAATCGAATCGTCGGGGGTGCCTATTTTGTCCGACATACCACCCTCCCGCTGGATCTTGCCTGGGAGGTCTTCAGGGAAGCCAACGGCGTTGAGTCGCTCGATGCATTTCGGCGCAAAATTAGCTCCATCCGATGCGACGACGAACGCAATCCGACCATCGGTTGTACCGTGTTGACTCAGCCGTTTTACCTTAGGAATGAGGAATTTCTCCCCGCACCGACCGATTGGGGCCGAAGCATAGTCACTGGCAAAAGCTACGACACAAGTTTCGGCGAAGGTGCGAAACTCTGGGAGAATGCAAGATTTGCCATGGCTGGTGAAAGCTTGAGAGACCAACCGATGTCAGAGCAACCTAACCGATACGGCAACCCGCAACTCTTCGCGCCAAGATTGGGTCAGGGGGGCTTTCGCGTTGTGGTCATGGAAGGCTACCAACGTCGCTGCGCCGTCACCGGTGAGAAGACATTGCCGGTTCTGGAAGCAGCGCACATCCGTCCCTATGCAGACGATGGTCCCCATTCGATCTCGAACGGCATCTTTCTCCGCTCCGACCTGCACACGCTATTTGACCGGGGATATATAACGATTACCAACGATCTTCACGTTGCCGTCAGCCGCAGGATCCGCGACGAATTTTCAAACGGCCGTGAATATTACGCTTTAGAGGGAAAGGCGCTGCAAGTCACACCCCAATCCGCCGCCGACCGCCCATCGAAGGAATTTTTAGAGTGGCACCAGACCAATTGTTTCCGTCTTCAATAAATGATCCATGCCGGCTCCCGTGGAACACTTGCGGAGATGTGCTATAATCAACGTCATTATGAATGGAAGATTATTTTTAACTCTGTCTGTGGCCATTGCCTGCGGCGCTGTTGCCTCCTACGCGATCATCACCTGGCTTCGGTGGCAGGAACAAAAATCGTTGCTGCAGCCGGGTCAGCCGAAAGGGGAGATTGGCTTCGCCGCGATCATGAGACAGCGTGGTGACGTTCCCACCGCTTGATTTAGCGCTTCACAACGCCGCTAAGCTCGGCAAGCGCATCCTCCGCACCATCACTCCGGCCGAAGTGGCAGACGTAGCCCATTTCGAGACCGCGCAACCGGTCGACTGCCCAAAATGCCAAAACCGCATCCGTAACCAGTTCATGGCCGCCCAAATCGTCCACGACCTCGCCAAATACCCCGTCTAGCCTCCATGAAAACCTTCCTTAAACGGAAACCGAAATCAATTTGTTTAAGTAAAGCCACTTCAAAACTGGTGTGAAATGTCAATTTGACGCAATCGCCGGGTTGCCATAATCTACACTCGTGAATCAGTTCTGCTCCCGGGTTAAGTTCACCGTTCAGGGCGATTGGTATTTTTTATTCAAATCGCCGGAAGGGCCGGACTGCCGGTCATCCATAAACAAATCTCGCCGATATTGTCGTGTCGTCCAGTTATCGCTCAGTCACATTCTGGTCGTCGGAATTTTCGCCGGGTTGCTCCTTTGGGGAGGGGCTGCGTGCGCCATGAATTTCTTTGTCAGTAATACCAATGACGGCGTAGATGGCGACACTTTGCGCGCGGCGGTCATCGCGGCCAACCAGATTGGCGGAGAAAACCGTATCGTGCTGCTACATTCTGAGCGGTTAGGGAAGAACGGGATGAAATCTCAACAAGTCTTTCATCTGACCATTTCCGGACCGTTTGAAGACCAGGCGCAGACGGGCGATTTGGACATCACCCGGGGCAGACTGACCATTTTGGCCATGGACTCAAATGTGACCATTGATGCTTCAGCTTTGGGCGACCGGTTGTTTCAAGTTTTCCCTCGCGCAAGTCTAACATTGCAAAATCTCACCCTTACCGGCGGCCACCCTCCGGACAATGGACATTTATCTTATATATTTCCTCAAGTAGGAGTTGGAGGAGCGATTTATAATGCGGGAACACTCGTTCTTGACCATTGCATCGTCACCGGCAATGCCAGTGCGGATTACAATTTATACAATCCTATTCCCTGCGGAGAGGACGGTGGCGGCATTTATAATACTGGACGATTGCAGATGGTGCAGTGTCTTATTTCGGACAATTCTGCTGGTAACGGGTGGACGGCATATGTCCAGGACGGTTATTATTGGGGATGGCATGGAGTTCCCGGCGGCAATGGAGGCGGTGTTTATAACTGGTTTAATGGGGTATGCGAATTTGACTTTTGTGTATTTAGCGGGAACAAAAGTGGCGATAGTCGCGGTTTATATCCCAATAATGCAAATAATGATAACATTGGCGGAAGCGGCGGTTCGGGAGGTGGTGTCTGCAATCTTGGGAAAATGACATTAACCGGCTGCACAATTAGCAACAACATGACCGGTTTCGGACAATCGGTAAACAATACCAATGCATCGGGTGAAGCCTTTCCAAACTATATCGGTGCCATTGGCGGTAATGGGGGCGTAGGCGCGGGCATTTACAATTCAGGTCAGTTGGGTCTGAAGTTTTGCAGCGTTTCTAGCAACATTTGTGGCGATGGCGGCGAGGGTGGTAATGGTGGCAATGGCACCAACAATGGCTTTGATGTCCCGGGAGGTTATATTGTAGGCGACGTTTTCTGTCGCGGCGGTATTGGCGGGGAGGGTGCCGGTCTTTACAATGCCGGTTCCGCCTCGTTAGACACATGCACTTTTAGTGGCAATCGAACCGGAAACGGTGGCAACGGCGGGATTGGTTATACCCTAGGCGGCGATGGCGGTTACGGTGGTCGAGGTGCAGCTATTTACAACTACGGCCCTTTTGAAATTTATACTTCTTTGTCTTTTAATATTCTCCCGCCTATATTGGTCGATTTCGTTCCAATGACGACTGTGTTGTCCTTGTCCTCGTGCACCATCGCCGGGAATATTTGCGGTCATGGAGGGATCAACGGAATCGGCATGAGCGGCAACGGTCAAGCGGGCCAGCCGGGCCTGAATGGGGTCGGTGGTGCAGGTGGCGGAATTTTGAACGATGACACCAACACAGCCGTGGTGGTGCGCAATACTTTGATCGCTTCAAACCAAACGGATGTTTACGACGCGACCACGGAGAACGGTTTAACCGCAAACGGCCAAATTGCCAACAACGATGTTCTTGGCCCCGCTGTGGCCGGCGATTTCACCTCTCAGGGCTTCAATCTGATCGGAGTTGCGGATGACAGCACCGGTTTCGTCAACGGCACCAACGCCGACCAAGTGGGCAGCGCCGTCGCGCCTATTGATCCGCTGCTCGGGCCGCTCCAGCTGAACGGCGGTCCGACGCCCACGCTCGCGCTGTTGCCCGGCAGCCCGGCAATTGATCAGGGAAAATGTTTTGGGGTGCGGATTGATCAACGTGGCTGGGCACGGCCGTATAAAAATCCGCGCATCCCAGATGCTCCGGGCGGCGATGGCAGTGATATTGGCGCCTACGAAAGGCAGTCCTTGAGAAACCCCTGAGTCATCCGACCACTTGGTGTTTTCATTGAGCCAACTGAATCAGGCGGTAAAATTGGTTCAGACTCGTTGGATTGTTGTCGAAATAAGTGCAAATACTGCCGTTGTTTGTGACCGTAAAAGAATTCACCCACATCTGCAAATTGGTTGAAGTCTGAAAGCTGAACTGGGTGCCAATTGCGGTGTTGGGGTTCCATTCAAAGCTGATCGTCGACCAAGTTGGATACCGTCCCCGCTCCAACCACATCCGGACCTTCATGGCATTCGTCCCCGTTTGCGTGATCGGATAAATGATTGGCCCATGGGTCGATCCGTCAAAAGTGCCCCAGGGATAAACTTCATTGGCAATATTTGGTTGTTCACTTTGGCTGCCAATGCTTGCACAAATTGGTCCCAGCTTATTAAAAACGATTTGAACCGGTGGCTGGATGACGCCCGGGCCTTCGCCGCTAATGTTTCCATTCGCGCTGGCATTATTTATCCAGTTAGTTGTTCCCGTCCGCCAAAAAAACGGGGTGGAGACGTCATTCTTGCCAGTATCAGCTACCGAAAAAAGAAAATCTGGAGTCGCCACCACTCGCTGAACTTGCTGTTTGATATAATTTCCATTGGTAACGAAGATGTCGTTGAATTGATTGGTCATCGCTAGAAAAGCGCCGGACACGATATTAACCGGTTGTTCTACAAATGTGATTTTATCTAAACCTGCCCGCCATGCGCCGTTCACGATGGAGTTTGAATTGGCACCCACACCGGAGACACTAGGCAAAAGTGTTTCGTATTGGACGGTGTTGGTGGATAACAAATAGCAAAGCCCTCCAACATCGTCGTAGGTCAATCCGGTATAATAATCCCCAAGATTTAACGAGTTTTCAGCCACTGCGAAATTTACATTGACAGATTGATCGTTGGCATTAATTGCCAACCCATTTAAAGTGCTTTCGGAGTAAATATAAGCAGTATAAAGCGTGTCGTTAACGTATGCGCTGGTGGTAAGGGTTTGCGGATCAAAATTTCGCATGGCTATGAAATCTGGAATAAACCAATTCAGCCACAATGGCTCGTCGAGAACTGAATTTGGGGATAATCCGTAGTAGGAATCATAGACTGCGGGTGAAAAAAAAGGATTCCATTGTTTTATGACAAATATATTGCGGGAGGGATGCGCCAAACCGAGCTGTTCCAGCAACAATGCGAGGGTTTGCGATTTCAAATCGGAAATATTTTGAGCGTTGGCCGTGGCATTGTTGTTTAGCGTCAGCAACGGATAATTTGTAAGCACTAGGCTGGATACTGCTGGCAGGTCGTTAATAATCTGAATGGCACTTTTCACGGCCGCTACACCGTTCGAACCAAAATAATCCAGAAAAGATTTGTCAAAACCGTAGGTAATGACCGGCACATTCCAGCGATAGCCGCTGCCGATCTGCATAGGCCCGCCAATGTCGCCGGGACCAACGACACCGTTCGTAAATTGCATCCATGGTTGAACCGGCCCAAGTAGAGCAAAAGCATTGATTTGCGCCGGCGAGACGAGCAAGCAACCTGCCATTAGCAACATCGCGAACTTATGAATGATCAATTTCAAAAGAAGTGCATCCCCAAATACACGATTTTATTGTGATTCCAATTCAGACACTGGTCAAGCGTGTTCAAAATGGTGCGCTGCCTTCCGTACCAAATTAAATCTTGCGGCCAAACCGCCCGTCAAGGTTGCAGAACGGAACGATAGAACTGTTTTTGTGAACCATACATGGGTAAAATCGGCACGCTGAAAACACCTTGCACCGGATAATTGGTGCTGACGACATCCCAGTATATCAGGTTGGTGGAAGTTTGCAGGAGGTACCAGATTATCACAAGCCCCGGAAAGCGGCGTCCTCTGCAAACCCCACTACGACGCCTACCGCGAATTGTCCCGCCAGATGTTCCTGATCCTGGAGGAATACGCGCCCACCCTCGTTCCCTATTCCATCGACGAGGGCTACCGCGTCTCCAAACTCGTGAACAACGCCAAACACGACAGCCCCGATTGCCTCAAACCAGGTTGATTCAGCTCTCAGCCAACAAAGCATCCAGCGCTGCGCTGACTTTTTCCTTGGTCAACAATTTGTTCCTCTGGAGTCCCAACGCCTGAATTGCCCACACGACATCCTGTAGCTCAGTTTTCTTTTGTTTCA